>Ga0070682_100000163_pt1 | contig 51043 bp, 82 predicted proteins | sample KBSC63LmetaG_FD_64668 | JGI IMG/M metagenome (GOLD analysis project Ga0070682, IMG submission 64668) | Corn rhizosphere microbial communities from Kellogg Biological Station, Michigan, USA - KBS C6-3L metaG | ecosystem: Host-associated > Plants > Roots > Rhizosphere | place: USA: Michigan...
GAGGTAGAACGCGTCACCGGGCCCGATCCGAGCGCGATCGAAGACCTCGATCAGCCGCCCGACGAACTCTGCTGAGTCCTCGTCGGAGACGTGGCCGGCCATGAACTCGTTCGTCTCGAAATCGACCGGGCGCCGCAGCACGCGCGAGTCGCTCGGCCCCTTCACGACACGCTCGTGCGGCACCTCCGTACCGTCGATCGTCAGCTGCTTCATCACCTGGCCGCCTTCGCCACGCGGTCGTACATGACGATCGAGCCCGCCACCGCCACGTTCAGGCAGTACGCCGACGGAATCTCGACGATCGCGTCGCAGACGCTAAACACGGCCTCGCTCAGGCCACGGTCCTCCGCGCCCAGCACGTAGATCGCGTGCGCCGGATGTACGAACGCGGGCAGGTGACAGCTCGTGTCGAGCACCCGCTCAACGCCGACGATCTTGCAGCGCGGGAACACGCCCGAGAGATCGTGCGCGCCGAGATCGATCAGCGGCACGTGCCGGCACGCCTTCGTCGTGTCGGTCACCTGATCGCGCGGGTAGCGCGCGCCGCCGACCGTGAACAGCAGGTCGGCCCCGAACGCGTGCGCCGAGCGCCACAGCGTGCCCAGGTTCGCCGGGGTCTTGCCGCCGTCGATCCCGATCCCGAAGTAGCCCATCACGCGCACACGCAGTCGGTCGTCTCCGGCGCGTTCACGCCGTCCGGATCCCCGGACCGCGAGTAGCGCGCCGCCGTCTGCGGGTCGACCGGCACCTGCCCGGTGTCACCGCAGATCGAGCAGCCGATGATGCGCAGCTCGTCGACGCGCGGGTCGTCCTCGAACCGAGACGACGCCGCGAAGTCCTCCTCCGTGTCGTCGTCGAAGCGAACGCGGACCCGGGGCGGGATGCCGTACGGGCGCCCCTCCTCGTCGACGTCGCCGTCGGCGTCCGTGATCTCGTAGACCGTACCGATCGCCTCATCGATCGGGTGCTCGCCGTCGATGTGGACGCGAGCGCCGACGAAGTACAGCCGACCGTCGACGTCGAGGACGCGCTCGACGGTGCTCATGCCGTCGCCCGCTCGATCTGCAGGTAGGCCGACTCGTCACGCGACCACCGGCTCAGCTCCTCAGCGCCGAGCAGCTCCGGGGAGCGCTCGACCTCGACGCCGTCCACCAGGACGACCATGACCCTGGTCCCCGGCGCGACCCCGGGCTCCGTCCGAACGCGGAGGTCGCCCTGCCAGCCGCCCGCGTCCCGCGCGCTGACCGTCAGCCGCGCGCCGTCCTCGTGCGCGTTCAGGATCGAGCACGCGACGACGCCGACCAGGATCAGGACGAACGCCAGTCCCCACCACGCGATGACCGCAGACAGGCCGGCCGCGACGAACGCGGCCAGCAGGACCGCCGTCCCGCGCCTCACCTGTCACCACCCTTCTCCAGCAGCTCGCGGACCACGGCCAAGAACTCCTCCCCCAGCTCGTAGCCGACCCCGTAGTCGCGGCTGCTCCCGCGCTGCTCGTCGACGACGCCCTCGACGCGTTCCGGCCCGAGCGCCAGCGTCAGCAGGTCGATCGGGATGGCGATCCCGCGCGCCGCCTTCGGCCGCTGGACCTCCTCCGTGATGTCCTCGCCGTCGGAGTTGTAGGTGAACTTCGGGCCGTCGTAGCCGACCTGGATCGTCATGTCGTCGGACTCGCGCCTCTCGATCTTGACGGACTTGCCGTCGATCGCGGCCTCCTGCACGCGCTCCATCTGCTCGCGCGACGGCCAGTCGGTCGCCATCGCGGGCTTCTCCTCCGGCGCCTCGACGAGATCCTGCGGCGTCTCGGAACGGTCCAACATGAGCTGCTCCCTTCGCGGGGTTTCGGGTACTCCGCGAAGATAGCAGATCTATACGTGCATGTGGAGCGGGTAGAGCCCTTCGCCGCGCATCCGCTTCGTCCCGGCCCCGACCAGCCGGGCGTGCCCGTCGTCCGACCACGCCAGCTCCACGCCGAGCATCTTGACCTTCGGCCTCTTCCCGCCGACATAGCCCGAACCACCGCAGCGCGTGCAGTGCCCCGACCGCTTGCCCTTCTTCCGCTTCCGCGTCGCCGCGCACTGCGAGCAAGCCGCCCGCGGCTCCCACTCGTGGATCGAGGCGAGGTACATGACCCCGCCGATCACGACCTCCAGCACCGGGATCGAGCACACGGGACAGAACGTCCGCACGAGCGTCTCGATCGGGTCCTGCACGGGTAAGTCCACGGTGGCCGCCATTCCGGTGACGTCGCCACGGTACCCCAAACGCAGGCGGCCCCGCCGACGAGTGTCGGCGAGGCCGCTAGCTTGCCTGCGAGCCCGGGGCCGGACCGCCGCCGGCCCCGGGCCATCTCTCAGCCGCGACTGACCTCGCACGCCTGCCCGCACTCCGGGCAGGCGGCATCGTCGTCATCGTTCAGGTAGATGACGCCGTGCTCGACGAAACCGTCAAGCCGACGCCGAGCCCCGTGCTCGGCGCAGTCGTGGTTCTCGCAGAGCGCGATGATCTGGTCGGGCATGACCACGAGGATAGCAGTCCTATCCTAGATCGGGTAGAGCGTGTGCAACATCCACGGCTCGCCGGCCATGCACAACGCGCCGTCGACGGAGTCGAGGTTGATCCGCTTCGGCGCGTCCTTCGCCTCGCCGTCCGACCACCACCGCACCTGCCGATCCGCCACGCCGAGCAGCTTGGCCGCTTCGGCGACGCCCAGCCGCCCAGCGATCGGCTTCAACCACGCGCGGAACGGCTCGATGTCGACCGTGCCGGGGCTCTCCTGATCGACGACGAGCCCGCTCCCCTTGCGCCCGTTGCGCGCCTTCTGCCGCAGCGGCTTCGTCTTCGCCGCGGCGATCGCCTCGTTCACCGTCCGGCCCTCACGCTCCGCCCGCAGCCGCGACGTCATCCGGTCGGCCTCACGCAGCCGGTCGCGATCCTCCGGAGAACGCTTGCGCCGCGCCCGCCGCTGCGCGCGCACCCGCTCCGGGTTCTGCTGCCGGAAGCGCTCAGCGCTCCGCGCCGCCCGCGCGCGCCGCCGCCGCTCCGCGTACCGGTTGCACTCCTCGCAGTAGTGCTTCTTCGGCGCCCGCGCCGGCCGCTCACCACAGCCGCGGCACAGCCCGCCGCGACGCTCAACGTGCGCCTGATCCCTGCAGCCCTCGCAGTAGCGCCGCGCCATCGGCGGCTTACGGCCACCGCAGCGCTCGCACGGCCTCCTGCGCATCGCCGAACGCGCCCGCGCCTTCGCCCGCGCCGCGTCAGCCGCGATCTCCGAGCAGTCCGCGCAGAGCCGGCGACCGCGCTCCGGCGGCTTCTCGCCGCCGCAGCGCTGACAGGGGATCGGCTTCCTGTAGGAGTTGCCCCGCGGCTCGCACGAGGCGCACAGGCGGCGACCCTGGCCGGGCGGCTTCTCGCCGCCGCAGCGCTGACAGCACGCCTGCCGCGCCAGCCGACACGACGGGCAGTACCGAGCGCCCCGCGGCGAGCCTTCCTTGCTCCCGCCGCAGCCACGGCAGACCTTCCGCGCGGCGCGCTCGTCACGACACGGTCCGCACAGGTGCCCGTTCCGCACGCAGTCGACCTTCGGCCCGCCACATGCCCGACACGGCTTCAGCGCCGGGTCGACCTCCGGCCCGTCCGGCGCCGGCACGAGCCGCAGCTCCGGACGAGCGACGAAGGGCTCCGGGCTCGGTTGCGCAGCCACCTAGACCGCCTCGATCCCGCGGAGCGTGTCGATCGTGTCCAGCACAGAGGACAGCAGGAACACCAGGCTGGTCGCGACGTCCTCGTCCTCGCCGCGGCGGATCGCCTCCTCAGCCTCTCGACCGATCGTCACGCCCACGCCCGTCAGCAACGCGGCCGCGGCCAGACGACTACCCTGCCGCGGCCGCGTCGCGCTGATCTCCGCACACGTGCTCTCCAGCCCCGCGAGGGTCGACCGCGCCGCATCTAGCGCAGCCGAAGGTCCGCCCCACAGCGACGTGTAGCCGCCGTCCCCGTTCGACGTAGAGCGCCAGGCCGGGACCGGGGACGTCGTGCCCGCGCCCAGCGACGTCGACGTAGACCCAGCCGCGATCAGTGACCGCAGCGCCAGCCCCGCAGCGAGGCCCGCCAACGCACTCGCGACGACGGGCCGCCACCCGGCGGTCACGACCCCGCGGCGATCGCCGCCGCGAGATCCCCGCCGCCCTGCGCCTGCGCCGAGTGGATCGGGACCCAGTGCTCGGCGCCGTCCTGCCGCGCAGCTTCGAGCAGCTCCCCGTGCAACCTCGCGCGGTCGTCCTCCAGCTCGTTCAGCGCGCTGGCCGGCTGCCGGTTGCGGCGGACGTAGTCGATCGCCGCGGCGCGCTCGGCCTCGGAGAACTCGATCTCCGTCACCTTGCCCGCAGCCGGCACGGGCCGCTCAGCCGCCGCCCACTCGACCTCCAGCAGCACGAGCGCATTGTGCCGCGCCGACGCGACGATGATCCCCAGCGCCTGGTTCGTCCGCTTCGACCAGCGCACCGCCAGCGCGCTGCTCTCCTCCCTCAGCGCCATGTACAGCAGCGCGCAGACCTTCTGCGACTCCGGGTCCTGCGGCACGACGTACTTGGCGCCGATGATCCGCGAGCGCGGCACCGCCGCCGCGGGGATCGCCGCTGAGATCTCCATCCCTTCGAGCTTGACCTCGCGGTCGATCTCGGCCAGCTGCTTCGTCAGGTCGACGAACGTCCCGTCCTCCCTCGTCACGCCGCGCGCTGACCGTCCGATCGGCGTCTCCACGCCCAAGCGCACATCTCGTTCGAGCGCCTGCGCAGCGTTCACCGGGATGATCGGCGCCGCGCCCGGCGCCCGCGCCGGGATCAGCGAGGCCGGGTCGACAGCCTCCGGCAGGTCCGTCTCCGGGACCACCGGCGCCGCGGCGGCCGCGGCCTCCTGCTCGGCCTCGTCGCGCGTCACGCCCTCCGGCGCCAGCGATGGTGCGTCGTCGCCGGTCGTACCCACCGGCGTCTCGAACGGCGGCTGCCCGAGCAGCAACGGCGCCCCGACGTGCTCCGCCGTCCCCTCGACGATGACCTGCCCGTCCGGGCCCAGCGTCTTCGTCTCCCACCTGGTCGCGGAGGTCGTCCCCGCCACGTTCTGCAGCGACACGTCCGCCTCGACGCCGCCCAGCTTGATCGTCGTCCTCTGACCGGCCATGCCGGCTCCCTTCGTTCGCTCTTGCCTGGATCGGGGCCGGAGCCCCGTTGCTGCTCTACGGCGCTACGGCCGCCGCCGCGCGGCGAGCGTTGCGCTCCTCCGCGAACTTCTCGATCTCGACGCGCCGCCACACCGGCGTAGCGCGGACCTGCACGTCGCACTCCTCGCGGTCGTTCAGCGGCGCCGGCAGACCCCGCAGCTTGACCATGTTGTTCGGGTCAACCCCGATGATCTCGGCCGCCTCGCTCTTGCCGACGAGCGGGGGCACCTTCGGGAGTCGGGCCATCGGACCTCCGTGTTCGGGTACAGGGACGCAGCACGATAGCGGATCTATAGCTAGCGTGCGAGCGCGTTGGGGAAGATCCGGAGGTCGATCGCACGCACGCCACGCTCGTAGCGAAACGCGAGGTTGCCGAACTCGTACCGCGACCAGTCGTCGTCGTCGAGCCACCCGCCGGCGACCGGCTCGTCCTGCCACCACCGGGTGTCCACGTTGCCCTTCTGCAGAGCATCGCCGAGCGCCTTCTCCAGGAAGTAGCGGTGGTTCCCCTGGTCTCGCTTAGCGCGCGTCGGGAACGTCATGACGCCCTCGACCAGCACCGAGTCGAGCCCTCGCGGCAGGCCGGACTCGTGCAGCTTGACGGCCATCCCAGCGCGCCACGCCTTCAGCGCGGTGTCCATCGCCTGCCAGCCCGAACGGACCCCCAGCGTGTTCAGCGACGGCGCGTTGTGCAGGAACGCATGACGCGCACCGCCGCACACCCGACCATCACCTAGGACATGGGCGCAGCCCGACCCCTTCAACTTCTTGACGTACGAGTGGTCGGGGACGATCCGCAGCTCGACCGGCGGGACGGCGACCGTCTCCGGCGTGCTGGCCGCGATCGCCTCCGCGACGAGATCCTCATCGAACAACGTCATGACAGCGGAGGCATGTTGATTGACTTGTCGAACTCGCTGCGACGCACGCCGAAGCGGTCGCCGCACACGTCGCAGACGACGATCACCGGGCCCGTCGTCGCCGTCCCGTTCTCCACGCGGAACCGCCCCAGGCAGGGGAACGTCCGGTGCAGACGCAGACCCTCTAGTGAGCCGTGCTTCGCGAAGTGCTCGCCGGCCGCAGCCCGCGCCGACGAGCGGTCGATCAGGTCCCGGCTCGGATAGCGCACCGCCACCTGCGAGTGCGTCAGCCACAGCCGGTCCGTGGCGCCAACGCTCGCGACATGCGGGAACGGGCTCAGCCGGATGCCGCGCCGCCGGAAGTCCTCCGGCGACAGGCTCGTGACGTCGAAGCCGATCGGCTGTGCCGCGACCGTCATGCCCCACCGCCTCGCGCCAGCTCTCTGCGCGCCTCACCGATCGCCGCGCCCGCTCCGCCTTCGAGCCTGCGGCGCGCTTCGCCGGCCGCGACCCCCGGCGTCGGATCAGCCTCCCACGCCCGGACGACCTCGCCGTAGTCCTTCGCGTACCGCCCGACCGCGTAGGAGTCGCCGCGCTGTGGATCCGGCATCTCCTTCGCGCCGCGCGGCCCGAGGGCCACGACAAACCGCCCCACCGCCTCGTGCTCGTCGGCCAGCCGCTCCACCAGCTCGTGGAAGTTCGACGCCGGCCGGAAGTAGTCGAGCATCGACACCCGCGCCCCGACCAGCCGCGCCGCCTCCAGGAACGTCGGCGCCGGACCCTGCACCTGACGATCGGCGATCCCCAGGATCGCCCCCGCTGTCGGCGCGCCGAACTTCCCGTCATGGGCGCGGATCGCAGCGATCGCACGATGCGGGCCGAGATCGCGCGCCGCCAACTCCAACATGAACGCGTCGATCCCGCTCCGCCCCCACGCAGCGACCTGCGACGGGAAGGACCCCAACAGCACCACTCGCACTGCGTCCTTCTCCACCTCAGCCCAGACCACGACGCGCTCCGATCTCGTCGAGCAGATCTCCCGCCGACTGCCGGCGGGCACCACTAGAACGTAGCGGCGTCACGCCCGCAGGCAAAGGCGGCCCGGCCATCGGCTCCGAGGTGTCCAGGAACCGCCGGTAGCGCGCGACGATGTCCGCGCACGACTTCCGCGCCCCCGGCCCGTACAGCAGCCACGCTTCGAGATCCCGCGCCACCTTCACGTGATCGCGGTCCGGATGCGTCAGCACCGCATGCCCGACCGCGGCGCGCGTCACCTGCCGCTTCTGCTCGCGCTTGAGAGCCGTCGCCTTGAGGATCTTCCCCGCGGCGATGGCGACCTCATGCAGCGACGGATCGAGGTCGTCGGGGAACGCATCCACGCGCTCGCGCTTCTTCTCCTGTCCGGAGGACTCTTCTTGACCTTCTGGAGTTCGCTGCTCGCCTGGCGGGCGAGGGTCGCCCGTGTGGCGGGCGGGGGTGTCGGATTCGTCGCTGGGCTCGATCACGATGTACTCGTTCTCCAACCGCTGGTTTCCGTGCGTCCGCTCCTTCACGATCAGCAGCCCTGCATCGGCAAGCTCACCGATCGCGTTCTGCACGGTCGTGCGCCCTGCCCCGACGCGCTCGGCGATCAGCTTCTGCGTCACGGCGACGCGATCGACGCGGTCCTCATTCGCGAGTTCGAGCAGCGCCACGTACGCCGCCGTGGCATAGGGCCGCTTCTCGCAGCGCTCGCGGATCCGCGTCAGCGCCGCCGTCGTCACGGGCACGAACGGCAGCGTCCGCCCGTCTCGGACGAAGATCAGCGTGCTCATCCGCGCTCCCAGCGATCGAGCGCTGCCATCGCGCTCACCGGCGGATCGCGTAGCTGCGCACTGATGACCTCCAGCGCGGCGACGACTGATCTGCGCTCGCCTTCGGCCATCTCGGCGACCGCAGCCGTGTAGCCCGCGATGAACGCCTCTCGCGCACCCTCGCGGTTGCGCGTCTCCGCACTTTGTGTATGGTCCTGCACGTCTTCTCCCTCGTCGTGGTGGGAGGTGGCCGAGATCAGCCCCGCTCCCTTCGCTCTTGCCGGGTGCTTCCGCCGGGCCCGCCGAACTGGCGGGCCCGGCGTCGTTCCGGGGCCCGGCGCCCTCCCAGGCCGCCGAGCCCCGCCCACGGACTACGCCGTGGCGGCCGCCGGATCCTTCACGATCGCGGCCAGCTCCGCGAGCAGCGCCTGCGCGCGGACCTGATCGGTCTGCGCGAGGTTGGCCATCTCGGCGCGGATCAGCGTCGCCTCGTCGTTCGCCGGCGAGACGAAGATCGGCTGCAGGTGCTGCCGGAACGTCCATCGATCGATCTCACCGTCGACGCGGTGCGGCACCTCCTCGACCTTGCCCGGCAGGTACGTGACGAGCACGCGCCCCTGCCGACGCGGGTTCAGCAGCCCCCCGGAGGAGACCGGCACCGCCGCCTTGCTCATGGAGACCTCGACCCCGACCGACTCGCTCGCCTTCACGAGCTTGCCCAGCGTGATCGCGTCGCCCTCCAGCGCGCCCATCGGGAACGCGGTCTGCCCGTCGACGTCCTCGTCGGGCTCGTCCGTCTCCGGGCTCTCGTTCTGCACGTCAGCTGCCGCCATGCGGAAGCTCCCTTCGTCCACCCCGCGCCGCCGGCCGCGGGGCACTCGCGTGTCATGTTCCGGCGGAAGATCGAGCATGCTACGCCGCGAGACCGCGCGCCGCGAGGGCCGCGGCCGTCGCTCGGTAGTAGCGCTGCAGGTAGGCCACCGCGCCCGCCATGCCGAACACCTCGACGCCGAACGCGAGCGCGCGATCCGGGATCACGTCGAGCGGGACGACGTCACCGCGGCCGTGGTGGTTCAAGTGATGGTCCTCGCACAGCATCAGGCGGTTCCGCGGATCCCAGACGTCACCGCCAGCGTCTTCGACGTGCTGCTCGTAGAAGACGTGGTGAGGATGCAGCCCGGACCGGCGCCGGCACCGCGCGCACTGCCCCTCCCGCCCCTCGCGCCAGCGCTTCGGCGCCCGCTTGCGCCGCGCCGCCCGATTCGCGCCTCCTGAGCCCGGAGACCGCTTCAGGGCCCCGTTCCCCCGCTGGAGCCCCACGGAGGCCCGCAGACGGGCGTTCTGCGCGCTCTGCGCCCGAGATCGCAGCTCCCACTCCCGGAGCTTCGCGGCGTTGCGCTTCGGCGGGCCCGAGCGCTTCACGACGGCCGCATGGCGAGGATCTCGCCGATCAGGTCCGGGTCCCGCGGCGCGTAGAGCGGATAGACGGTCGCGATCAGGCCCTCGATCCCGTTGACCCGCGCAGCCAGCCGATCGGCGCCGGCCTCGGACATCGGGCCGATGTGCATCTCGTCGAGCGGCGCCAGCGCCCCGTTCCGCTCCCGCTCGACGATGACGCTGTAGCGCGCGTCGCTCACCCCGACCTCCGCAGCCGCATCTCGCCTACGCGCCGCGCCCCGGCCCGCGCCTTCTTCGCCACCGGCTTCCCCGTCTTGAGCGCGACCGCGTCGATCCCGTCAGCCGCCGGATGGCAGATCCCGCAGACCTCGATCTTCGAGCCGCGCAGCCGCCAGTCGGCGCCGCGGTGGGCCGGATACGGGCACGGCGGGAGCTTCGCCGGGCTCACCGGTCCTCGTCTCCGCAGCGCATCCCGAAGCCGAACGTGTCGGCGTAGTCGCGGAACGACCACCACTTGCCCTCGCGCCAGAACCCCCACCGGCGCCGGTACGGGCCCATGACCACGAGCGTCCAGCAGCCCGACGGCAGCACGCGCGTCCGGTGGGCGTACGTCTCGTGGCGGAACCGGAGCATCCCGACGCGCATCCGGTCGCCGCGGACCAGCCCGCGCGGGGTGCCGTGATCGATGCCACACCACGGGCAGTCGCCCGTGCGCTCCGGACCATCGGGACCCGACGGCCAGTAGCTCAGCGCCCCGACGCCGTTGCACTGCTCGCACGGCACGAAGTCGTCGTAGCCGCCCCACAGCACGAACGTCCAGAACGGCCGCGGGTGGTCGTGCGTGTCGCGGTCGTCGGCGTTCGGCAGGAAGTGGTGCAGCAGCAGCTTCACCGGCAGGCGCCGCGCGAGCCGATCGCCCAGGAACGTCCACCGATGCAGGATCGGGCACTCCGGGTCGCCGATGACCTCTGGCCGGAACGGCAGATGAGCCCGCGGCCGCGCCGGAACGCCGCTCATGGCCGGCACCCGGCCAGCGCGAGCCCGTGCTCGATCGCCGCCTCAATGTCCGGCGGACGCCACCCCGGAGGCTTCCGGAGCTTGGCGCCCGGGTCGTTCACCTTCGCCAGGTTCGCCACCTGCACGACGTGCGCGACGGCGTCCTCCGGCAGCCCGTACTCGACCATCGTCCCCGACACCACAGCGTGGACGTCGACGGACTCCTGCGCGACGCTGGCCAACACGACGCGCGGCACGCAGTAGTTCGCCGACTCCTCGTACAGGAACCGCTTGACGAGGTCGTCGCACAGCCGCTGCGTCTGGACCGGGTCGAGCCCGACCATCGCCGCGACCAGCTCGCCGACCTCCTCGCCGAGCAGACGCAGGCGCAGGCGACGCCGGTCCTGCGACAGGTTGGCCGGCTCGGCGCCGACGGGCATCCCGTGCTTGCGGTGCAGCTCCAGCGCCATCGCGAACGACGAGGTCATGCGACCACCGGCGGCAGCTCCAGCCACGGCCAGCCGATCTCGGACTCGATCTGGTCGGCGATCTCGACCTCGCCGATCGACCGCTTGTACTCGGCGAAGCGCTCGCGCTCGCGCAGCGCCTCCTCGACCTGAAACACGTGCAGCAGACCGGGGTCGTGCCTGACCGCATCCCACTCCCGGACCAGCGCCGCCTTCTCGATCGCGTCGCTGGCCCCGCGGACCCGCCGCACGACCTGCCCGCGCTGCCCGATGCGATAGGCGATCCGACAGGCCGCGATCGCGTCGAACGCCGCGTCGTGCGCCCCGTCGAGTTCGACGCCGTAGACCTTGCACATGCCCTCCAACGTCCGCGACGACGGGATGCCGCGCGCGGCAGCCTGCTGCGGCGACACGCCGTAGGGATAGGACTTCCGATAGCGGTCGAGGAACTTGTCGATGACCGACGGATCGAAGACCGGCGCGGTCAGCAACACCGCCGGGATCTCCAGTGCGTGACGCCGGCACTCGGCGGCCAAGACCGTCAGGTCAAACCGGGCGTTGAAGTCGACCAGCATTGAGCAGACGTCCACGGCCTCGCAGAGCGTCGCGAGGATCTCGACGAGTGCGTCGCAGGGGTCGACACCGTTGGCGCGAGCCGCCTCGTTCGTGATCCCGTGGACGGCCGTCGCCTCCTCCGGGATCTCGACGCCGGGGTCCACGAGCCACGTCGCCACCTTCGGCTCCCGGCTGCCGCCGACGACCGGGACCGCCGCGCTGACGATCCGCGCCTCGAACGGGTCCGGCGCGGTCGTCTCCAGGTCGAAGCCCACGAGGCGACTGTCCCACCACGGGGGCTGCATCGTCGGCTCCCACATCGGCGTGTTCGTCATGTCCTCTTGCCCTCCTCGATCGCATCTGCGATCTGCTGAGCGGCGACCGGCGCAGCGTCCATCCGCCGCTCCCCGATCCGCCGTTTCGCCGTCGCGAGCGACAGCCTGATCGTGTGCTCGTCGACGATCACGTCGCCGACCGCATCCGCGTAGTCCCGGGCGAGCACCTCTCGCACCCGGCCGACCTCATCCATCGCTCGGCCCCGACGCGCCGAACGCCGCCGCGAGATCTCGCGGCGGAACCTGCAGGCGCGAGCCGGCGTCGACGATCTCGAACGCACCGCCCTTCCCACCGTCCCATCGGATCTCGCGCCCGTCGCCCGTGCTGAGCGGCAGGCCGGTCTCCTCGAACCACGACTGCATCGCCGCGCGCTGCTGCTGACGCTGAGCGTCGACGACGAGGTAGGCGGCCGCCATCGTGTCCGCAGCCTCCTGCCCGTCGATCGCGCCCGCGCCGCGCTGCTCCTCCGGGATCGGGCACGACTTCGCGACCGGGCACTGCTTCGTGCAGTGCTTGCCCGGCCGCGGCCGCCACAGCGGCGACGAGCCCCCCACGAGGACGGCCTCGTCGAGCTTCTGCAGATGCACGCCGATCTGGCGCTCGACGTGCTCCATCTCCTCACGGGTCAGCGTCACCTCGCGGATCAGGCCGTGGCGCAAGTGGATCTCGCGGAAGCGGACCTCCGTCGCCTGCGGATAGCGATGCAGCGCCGCCAGCGAGTAGGAGTCGGCCTGGTAGTGGCCGCGCTCGCTCAGGTACTGCATGCCGATCGCGACGCCGTCGGGCACGCCCTGCTGAGGCTTCTGCGGCGACTTCGGCTTCGCCCAGCCCGTCTTGTAGTCGATGACCAGCAGCCGCGTCCCCCACCGCGAGATCCAGTCCGGTTGACACGACAGCAGCCGCGTCGCGCCGTCCGGGCAGACCACCGGGACCTTGATCCGCTCCTCGATCGCGATCGTCTTCGTCACATCCCACTCGCGCTTGCAGAACTGCAACACCAACATGATCAGGTCGTCGCGTTCTTCGGCCGGCAGCGTCACCGGCGACCGCGCGTAGACCTCGTAGGCGATCTCGACCGCCTCCTGCGTCGGGATCGTGATCGCGCCATGTCCCCACATCGTGCGCAGGATCTCGGCCGCGACCTCGTGGAACACGCTCCCCAGATCGCCCGTCGCCTCGACGAACCCGACCGCGAGGTCGTCATCGACCTGCATCCCGTGGAACGTCCGCCGCGCGCACACCTCCATGCCCGCTAGCAAGCTCTGGCGCGCCTCGAACGTCCCCTCGCGACGCTGCTTCTGGTGCTGCCAGCAGAGGCCGTTCCCGCCCGGCACCCCGCGCTGGCACGGCTTGCCGTCGCGACGTCGCCCCAGACACTTAGGCGCGCTCATGAGCGAGCCCCGAACCGCTTCGCGACGTAGTCCGCGACGTCGTCGATGTGCATGTCGGCCATTCCGCCGGGCACGCCGGTAATCAGCGCCTCGACCACATCGGCGAGGCACACCGAGCGATCGAGCCCGAGCGCCTCATCGTGCGCCGCGGTGAGCAGCCCCACGGCCACGACTTCTGCCTGCGGCCCTGTCGCGGGATGCACGAGCCCGGAGGCTTCGAGCGTCGCCGCGCTCGCGGCCACGGCCGCCTTCGACGCGCCACTCATCCCCGTGCCCCCCAGTGCGGCACGACGATCCCGGCCACCGTGCGCCGATCGGCGAGCGCGCGGCCCGCGTCGGTCAGCGCCCACCCCAGCGGCGACTTCCCGCCCGGCCGCGAGTTCAGGTAGCGCAACCGCATGAGCGCATCCAGCGAGCCCGGCGCCGGCCCGACCGCCAGCTCGATCACCTCCTGATCGAAGAACACCGGCGGCTCGCAGCCGTCGGCGATCGCCGCGTCGGTCAGGTCCCGCACCGCACCGAGCACCACGCGCTCGCGTCGGTTGAGCTTCGGATTCGCGGCCATCTAGAGCACCCCCAGCGACTGCTGCGTGCCCTCGTCGGGCCACCGCGACTCGATCTCGGAGCGCAGCGCGTCCCGCTGCGCCAGCAGCTCCGCCGTCCGCGCGTCGTCGCCCTCCGCGGCCGCGTTCGCCATCTCCTCCTCGACCGCCTCCAGCTCGGCGCCCATCCGCTCGCGCAGCGCCAGCTCCGACTGCAGCTCGGCCGCCGCCTCGTCGATCTGCTCGGCCTCTGCCACCGCAGCCTCTGCGGCCGCCTCGTCCTCCGCCGTCGCCTCGACGATCTCCGCCTCCGGGGGTCCCTCCGCGGCGGCCGCGGCCATCCCGTCGAGCACCTTCGTCGCGTTCACGCACCACGCCTCGACGAACCCGGGATCCTGCTGGCCGAGCGTCACCTCAGCGTTCGCCCGGTCAGCGATCCCGACGTGCCCGAGCGCGGCCGCGCGCTGCAGGATCGCTTCGACCTTCGGCCCGAGATCCAGACCCTGCACGCCGCCGCCCTCCAGGTCGCCGCCCAAGTCGATCGCCGTGCCCTCCACGTCGAAGTCAGCCTCCGTGTAGACCGGCATCCCGTTGAAGATGTCCGGCGCGTGGAACTTGACCGCGTTCGAGGCAGCCCGCCACACGAGCATGTTCTTGCGGTAGGCGTTCCACGCCGCCTTGGGCTCCGTCGACTTGAGCTTGCCTGCCGTCTCCGCATCCTGGACGGTGAACGTCTCCTCGCCGAGCACCTCCCACCACTGCCCCCGGAAGCGATAGGCGTCCTCGAACTGCTCGTCGACGGGGAACCCCAGGATCCGCAGCGTCGCCTTCTCCTGATCGGAGTGCATGATCTTGTACTCGTAGTCAGGCCGCTCGCGGATCCACGCGAGCAACCGGACCCCGCGGATCATGATCCCGCCCTCGACGAAGTCGATGGACATGATCGCCACCGCCGGGGACATCCCCAGATCACGGCCCACCGTCATCTTCGCGAACGCGATCTCAGGCGTCGGCGCCTGCTTGTTGATCGTGGCCGTCGCCGCGAACGCCGAAGCGATTCGGAACGAGCGACGGATCTCGTCGTCGCTCATCACGGCAACCAGCCGGGACGCCTCCGGGGGAACGCGCCGGACCAGATCGGCGCGCGTCACTTCGTCGGGCATGGAGCCCTCCTAGGGATCGGGTACACGTCCGACGACGATAGCGAATCTATCCCTAGAACGCGAGAGGTCCGCCTTGGGCGGACCTCTCACAAGCGACCTGCAACGCATACCCGAACACGATTCACGAAGGAATCCGCCCCCGAATATGTGGAGGGCGGCAGCTGGCCGCTACCGCGCAGTCTAGCCCTCGCCCAGCTCCGACGGCGCCGGCTCGGCCGAGCCCTCGACCACATCCGGATCTACGGCGTCGACGACGTCGTCAGGCTCGGCCGGCACGACGGGCACGACGACCTCCTCCGGTGGCTCCGGCAACGGCTGGCCGCGGTGCAGCTCCTCGACCTCCTCTTCGCTCGGCGCGTCGTGGTTCTCCTGAGCGACCAGCGCCGCGACGGCCTCCACCCGCGCGCGCTGTCCCTCCTCGGAGCGCTCAGCGGTCCGCGCCTCGTCGAACCGCTGAGCGTCCTCCTGCAGCTCCGCCAGCTCGTCAGGATCCAGGTCGAAGGTCATACGACGGCCTCAACCGCAAGGCTGTGGTTCGAGCTGGTCACGACGCCTCCGTTCGTGTTGTAGGTGACGACCGTCACCTGCACCCCGCTGACCGTCACGTTCGCCAAGAGCGCCTGGAGCGGCGACGATGCCGTCGCCGACTTGATGTAGCGGATGCCTTGGAAGACGTACACATAGGTGCCCGTCCCGGTGCGCGTCCAGGTGTACCCCGGACCGGAGCCAGACGCAGCGTCGACGGTCCGGATCGCGAACGTCTGCGTCGCGCCCTGATCAGCCGGTGTCGATCGCATCAGCCGGCCACCTTCAGGTCGACGACGTGCTGAGGTTCGAGCGTGTCGCAGATCATGTACAAGTTGCCCGAGTCCATGCCCTCCACGTGGTCTCCCTCGTTCTTCGGCGACGCAGGCAGCGTCAGCGCCGACTTCTGGTAGAGCGCCCGCACCTGGTCGGACGTCAGCGCCACCGCGCTGACGAACGCGCCGTCGACCTGGCCAACCAACGGGCTCGTCCCGTCCGGCAGCGCGCCCACGCGGAACTTGTCGGCACCGGCCAGCGTGATCGACCCGATCACCAGCGAGGTGTTCGACACGCGCCCGTCCACGTACAACTTGCGCTTGAGGCCGTCGGCTGCCGCGTTGTCCTCGACGACGACCAGGTGGTGCCACTGGCCGTCGTTCACGAGCGCCCCGCCGAAGTCGTCCGCGCCGCTGCGCGTCCGCACCACGCCCGACGCGAGCCACAGCAGGTCGTAGGCCGTCGTGCCGACCGTGCCCCAGCCCATGATGCCCATCGTCGCCGTCGACGTCCCGCGGAACCACGCGCCGTAGGACCGCGCGGTCGTGCCCGCCGGCAGGCCGGCGTCGGTCGACGAGAGGCCCGTGTGCGCCCCGCTGAACGCCTGCGCGCCGCCCACCACCCCATCGGCCCCAGGAACCGACGTGATCGCGCCAGCGCCCGGGTTCGGGGTCAACGCCGCGCCACCCGACGCCTCGCTGAGCGCCCCGGCCGTGAAGTTGTGCAGCCGGGCCGGCGCCGATGGGAAGTCGCCCACCACGAGCGCCGCGCCGCGCCGCCGCCGCGTCACGAGCATGTGCGCCCGGGTCGGCGTGACCGCGTAGCTGTGCGCGATCCGCGCCGCGTACAGGAGACGGATCTGGTCGGCGCTGAGCACGTCTCCCGTCACGTAGGTGGTGTCGATCCGGCCGTAATGCGGCGACGAGGCAGCCGTCGCGCCGTCCGCCCCGAACCCGCCGATGTTCAGCGGCGCCGCCGTCCCGAACAGCAGACCGGGCAAGCTCACCACGGTTTCGAGCGCGCCGTCGACGTAGAGGCTCAGGATCATGCCGTCGTACGTCACCGCGAGGTGGTGCCAGCGATCGTCCGCGACGTCGGACACGCCGACGATCTGCGTCGCCGTGCTCCCGTCCAGCGAGGCGAAGAACGCGGCCGCGTTCGACGTGCCATCGACCTCCAGTACCCAGCCCTGATTGCCTGCCGCCGCGCGGTACTTCGACAGGATCACCTGATCGGTGCTGCGCTTCGACGTGCGCTGCCACGCCGCGAACGTGCCCGTCTTGACCCGGAAGGGATCAGCCCCGCCGACGTCGGCCAGGAACAACGCCTGCGACGTCGCGCCCGCGAACACCGCGGCGCTCGACGCAGCCCCGTTGATCCCGATCCCGAACGGCACCGACCCCTTGTTCGTGAGGTTCCGGACGTTGCCGGAGTCGTCGTTCACCGACGCGAGGTTCCACAGCCCCAAGGGCGCGCTGAGCCCGAGCAGCGTCGTGAAGTCCGTGGGGACCAGGGTCCGGCCAGCACGCAGCTGAAACAGCTGGCCGACGTCGAGGACCGGCGACGCGGCGTACACCGCTCCAGGCTCGCGTGCAGCGATCGCGTCGATCCGCGCCGCCATCGCCGGCAGATCGACGGAGACGGGCTTGAACGGATCACCCGGCCCAGGGACCGGGATCTGCAGGCGGGGGGTGTTCGTCGGCATCTAGACCACGGCCTCAGCGTCAGCATACGTTGCGAATTGCGCCTCGACGTTCGACCACGTCGCGACCGGATTTCTCGTCTCCATCTCACCCCAGGTGACTTGCGCGGTCACCGTGAAGGTGAGGATCAGCCCCGCGGGCTTCGCCGCCAGCGCCAGCGCCTGCGAGGTCGCCGGGTCCGGCGTCTCGCTCGACCGCGTGCTGATCTGCAAGGCATAGGCGTTGCCCCCCGCGCGCTCGACGATCCCGACGTACTGCGTGCCCGTCAGCGACGGCTGGACCGCCGCGGCGATCGCGGCCGGCGTCCCGCGCTTGAACCCGTCGGTCGACTTGATCCGCGAGCGCGCCTGCGCCTCCGTCTGACCCGGGACCGGGCGCGAGCCCACGAAGAGGCCGGTGTAGGGCAGGACGTCGACCGGCGCACGGTCCGGGTCGACGATCTGCGACCACGGAGGCGCGCCGTCGCCCGTCGAGCGGGCGAGCTGCTCGACGCGGGCGAACATCTGCGCCAGCGCCGCCACGTAGACCAGCAGCGGCCAGCCGCGACCCTCGTCGCCCCCGGCGGCATCGGCGACCGGGCCCAAGCGCCCGTAGGTGTCCTGCGCGAAGCGAGAGACGACCGGCGCCGGCATCTACGCGACCGCCGTCCCGAGGATCGCGCCCGGGGTCGTGAGGACCGGGATCGCCGTCCCCGTGCCGATCGCGAGATCGGCCGCAGCCTGGCCGCCACCGTTGAGGCCGATCGTCGGCGCGCCCTGCACGTAGCGGACGCCCTCCACCGCGTTCAGGATCTCGTACACCTCGCCGATGCGCACGACGCGGTCGTCGAGCCACGTCGTCGGGTCGAGATCCTGGCCCTGGCCCCACGTCCCCGCCGACAGCCATGCCTGCGCCGCGGTGATCGCCCGCGACTGGACGTCGGCCGGCGCGTAGCCCGGCCAGCACTTCACCGTGAACGTGAGGTCGATCACGGCGTAGATCGGGTCGACCACGAACACCGCGAAGTTCACCTCGCGCTCGCTCTGCAGCAGCGCGGCCACCGCGGCGCGGATCGTGCCCCCGACGACCGCGCCCGTCGTCGTCGCCACGGCGATGGTGATCGTCCTCGCCTGTCCCGTCGCCTCCGCCGCGAGGTCGTACGGCGGGCCGGGCTTCAGGCCGTCGATCGCCGCGGCGCGGAACACGCCCGGGATCGAGCGCGACAGCACCGCGAAGTCGTTCGGGAGGATCGGCCGCGGCGACAGCAGCGACAGCGTCTCGGCCAGCCGGTCCAGGTAGACCGCGTCGTCTTCGGCGTCCGTGCCGCCGCTGCTCGGCGCGACCAGCGCAGCGCCCTGCACGAACGCCGGCATGTCGACGAGGTCGGCCACCCCCGACAGGCCGTTGCCGCCCGTGCCCTCCTCCGTCGCCGTCACGATCGCCGCCGTCGACGTCACCCCGACGACGTCGATGTCCGCGACCGTCTCGAACGTCCACAGCGCCCCGTCGGGATCGCGTAGCCCGATCACCGATCCCGAGTCGATGTGGTGCGCCGTCGCGTCCACGAACGACAGCGTCGCCGTCGCCGCGGCCGGGCTCGCTTCGAGCGGCGGCACGCCCACGACAGGGCCGAAGTAGCGGAAGATCGACGTGGGCACGCCCGACGCGACCTCTGCCTGCTCGGCCGCGATCTGCGCGATCGCCTCGATCAGCAGCACGTCGAGGTTGCCCGGGGCCGGCGTCCACCCCGGGATCGCCGACTCCAGATACGCGAACGCCAGCCCGGCCAGCGCAGCCGGATCCGACTCGATCGTCGGCGCGATGAAATCGCTCACTGGTTACCACCTGCGCCCAGGAACACGGTCACGTCAGAGATCCCCTTCACGAGGTCGTCGTCGTCGAGGTCGAGCGTTGCCTCCGCGCGATCCTCCCACGCGGCGATGGCCGTCCGGATCTCCAGCGGGTTCGGCCCGCCGGTGCGGAAGTCCTGCGCCTCGATCCCGAACGTCGGCGCGTCAGCGCGGTCCCCCAGCCGGTACGAGCAGATCGCCGCGACGCAGCCCGCCACGTCGTTCGGCGAGTCCTGGTCGACCACCGCGACGTGGCCGGTCGAGGTGAGGCTGAAGGGGAACGCGAAGTGCGGGACGTCGGGCACCGGCGAAAGGCTAGACGGCGACCGCCGTCACGGCGTCCGATCAGGACGGCATCCACACCAGCAGCCATGCCTCGCCGTTGAGGTCGACCGCCGCTAGCCCCTCGTCGTCGACCGACGGCAGCAGCGCGCCGCGCGGCATCCACCCGGCCGCCTCACGCGGCACCGCGACGTCCCACGAGGGGATGACCAGGAAGACCGGGGACCCCAGCGACACCGGCGCCGGAGCGACCACCACGCACGGCACGAGCGCCGCGGCGTCGCCCGTCGAGAACAGCTCGCCGAGACCCGTCACAGCTTCTCCTGATGGCCAGCCTTGAACACGAACCCGCCACCGTCGACGACGCCTAGCAGCGTCTCCGGGTTGCCGTGCTCGCAGCCGATGTGCAGGTGGTCGATGCCGTTGGCCGCGCCCGACCCTCCGAGGTACTGGCCCGCCTTGACGCGGTCGCCGACCTTCAGCCCCGGCGACCGGTAGCGCAAGTGCGTGTAGAACCACTGGTTTCCGCCGCCGCGCAACGTGACGTTGAAGCCGTTGGGGTTCGAGTTGCCGGTCCCGTCCCAGTGGCCGCCGAGCTTGACGATCGTCCCCTCGACCACCGCGAACACCGAGGTGCCACGCGGGCATCCGATGTCGACCGCGTTGTCGCTCTGCCAGTTGCCGAACGCCCGCGCCTTGTGCGCCGCGGGGCCACCGAGATCCTTCCCCTTGACCGACAGCGGGTACACGAGCGAGCCCGACTTCGAGGCCGGCGTCTGGCCACCGCCACCGTTCGAGTTGGTGGACTTCGCCTGCCGCGTCGCCTCCTCGGAGCGCGGCTCGGCCAGCGCCTTCTGCGGCTGCCGCAGATGGACCTCCGCCTCCGCGTCGAACAGCGGCCGCGAGACCTCGTCGACCAGCCAACGCCCGTTCAGCGGCCCGTAGTCGGCCAGCTCGATCACCGAGCCCGGCGGGGCTGCCCACCGATCGATCCGCACCCGCACGACGCACTCCGAGGGCAGCGCCACCGAGCGGCCGCGGACGACCACGGTCCGCCGGCCGACTTCGAGGTCGAACGTCGGCTTGCCCACGAGGCCCGTCGTCGTCGGGTCGATCAGGTAGCGCGGCTTCGACCGCATCAGATGCTCGTCGGCCACGAAGTAGTAGGTGCGCTTGCCAGCGACGAAGCGGCGCCAGCGGACCTCGTCGGCCCACCGCCCCGTGCAGTCCCACGTCGTCTCGACCTTCTCCGCCTGGCCGCGCGTGAACTCGTACCGCTTGTAGTAGCTCCCCGCCGCGCCGAAGCTCTCACCGCCGCCCTTGTAGGCCGCGATCATCGCCTCTGCAGATTCCTTCACCGCGTCGTACCTCTTCGGGAAGCCCGAGCCCTGCACCGCCTGCGCGACCTGCCCCGCCGTCCACTCAGGATGCGCACGCGCGACCGCGATCGCGCCGCCCACGCCGGTGAAGCCGTCCTGCAAGAACATCTTGCACACCAACTCGATATCCCGCCGGCCACCGTGCGTCGACGTCGACCCGCCGAGATGCCCCGCCAGCAGCTGCAGGATGCCCGAGCTGGAGCCGTCACCACCGAGCGGGTTGCGGAAGAACGGCCCCTCGACGATGCACGCCTCCGCCAGCGCCAGCGTCGCCTTCTTCCCGGCCTTCAGCGAGTCGGCGACGTCGAGCGCCCGCTCCGCGTTGCCCAGCTCCGCCGTCGTGAACGCGCGCCCATCGGGCCGCTTGACCTCTGCGCTCTCCGAGATCCCCGGGTCGCGGTTGGACTTCCGCTCGCTGGCCGACTTCCGCTCGTCGGCCTTGCGGATCGGCTGCCGCCGGTGGATGTCCGGTGAGACGAAGACGATCGGCATGGCCTTGACCTCGCGCACGAGCGCCCGCGCCGCCTCAGCTCGCGTGAAGTCGCCGCGGGAGAACTTGCGCGGTTCGTTGTGCGTGCGCAGCGCGGCGACGATCAGGTGCTCGAAGTCGAGGACGATGGCGTCCTCCTCCTGCCGGCTGACCGACACGAGCCGGAACGGCATGTCGTCCAGCTCCGCATTCAGGTTGTAGGCGAAGATCCCCGACGTCAGCAGGTCGTCGTGCGGGTCCAGGACCGTCACGCTCAGCGACGGCGCCTCGCGCATGGAGTTGGCGACGTGGCCGTCGATGATCTTCGTTTCCAGGCCCAGCCCCGGCAGCAGCCGGGTGTCGCTCGCCGGATGCAGCAGCAGCCGCTCGACGGAGACGTCGGTCCCGACCTGGTCCTCCGGCACGTTCGCCTCTCGCGAGACGACGAGCAGTTGCGCCGCCGCCGGACTCACGGGAGCTTGAGCTGCTGGCCGACGCGGATCGAGCGCGGATCGAGGATCGGCGGCTTCTGCGCGTCGCCCAGCGCCCGCCAGCCACCCTTGATCTTGAGGCGCTGCGCGATCTCAGACAGCGACGAGTCGCCGGCCTTGACCGTGTAGGTCTTCGGCCCCTTCGTCTTCCCCTTGCTCTTGGACGCCCGCCGCTTCTTCGACGGCGTGCTGTGCAGCGCCTCGATCCGCTCGTCGGGGTTGTACTCCGTGACGGTCACCGTGAACGCCTGCTGCGTCCGGTTGCCGCTGGAGTTCGCCTTCGCAGCCCCCCACTCCAGGTTCGTGATCACCCACTGCAGATGCTGCAGCGGCACCGCGTCGCCCTCCGCGTCAAGCCTGACGATCGGCGGCTCGTCCTCCTCGTTCAGCGGCCGCCACATGCGGATCAGGTCGTCGCGGTTCTGCTGCACCGGCCCCGCGTCGCCATCGCGGAAGTTGTCGATCAGGATCGACACGGACATGACCCACAGCGCGCCCTTGCGCCAGACCACGACCGGCCGGCGCCGCGGCAGCTCGACGATCTCGTGACCGCCCCCGCCGCCCGACGGCGTCGGCGCGGTGTCGCCCAGCCACGCCGTGCACGTCAGCACGTTGTGCGGGTCCACCGTCTTGATCTGGACGTGCCATAGATCGGTCATTACGTGGCCGCCTGCGCCTTCAGGATCTCGCGCCGGTTGATCCGCGCCAGCTCGCGACCGGCGACCTTCAGCACGATGTCCCCGCTGCCGATGTTCAGGCTCGGCGAGCCCATCATGATCGGCGTCACGCTCGACCCGCGTGGCAAGTTGAGGATCTCCGGCCCGCGCTCACCGATCACCGCCGGCCCGCCGGGATGGAACGGCGTGCCCATCGCATAGCCCGGGATCTTCGGGACCGAGAACCCCTTGCCACCGATCCCGGGGACCCACCCGGGCGCGTGCACCGAGATCTTGCCGGCGGTCGAGTTCCACAGCCGCGCGATGAACCCGAAGACCGACTTCGCCGCGCTCTTGATCTCGTCGAAGTGCGTCACGATCAGCGCGACCGCGCCCCCGAACGGACCGGTGAGGATCGCCAGCAGCAGCGGCCAGTGCGACTTGATCCACGAGAACGAGTTGTCGACCGCGCGGTGGAACCACCCCACCTTCACGTAGGCCAAGTAGAACCCCGCGGCCAGCAGCGTGATCGCCGTCACGGCCCACCCGAGCGGCGTCAGCCGGAACGCGATCCCCAGCGCGATCTGCGCCGCGGTGAGCGCCTTCGTCGCGAGCGTCCAGGCGATCCACGCCTGCACCATCGGCCCCGCCAGCGGCCCCAGGAAGTGGATGATCGCGGCGATCGCCTGCAGCCGCAGGAAGAGAAACCCGAACGCGCCCGCGGCGCCGTGCGCGCCCGACTGCACCGCGGGGAACAGCGCGCCCGCCAGCATCCCGATGATGCCGGCCACGGGCACCGCCGCCGTGGCCAGCGCATCGAACGCGACCGCGCCCTCGTGGATGTACCGCGTGACGTCGCCCGACTTCTCGGCCGCCGTCAACCACTCGTTGAACTTGAGCACCGTCAACGTCAGCGAGTCGACCTGCCGCTGCCCGTCCTTCACGCTCGCGCCGAAGACGATCGCGATCGTCGACCCCACCGCCTTGACCAGCCCCCACCACGACCGCGTGTTCGAGACCAGCATCCCCATCGTCGTCGACAACTTGTAGGAGTCGCCCGACGACGACCGCAGCCCGTGCGCCCACCGCTCGAACGCGACCGCGCCGTCCTCGACGTACGGACTGGTCGTCCGAATCCACCGCAGCAAGACGATGAACAAGTCCGTGCCGCCACGCGTCAGCGGCCCGAACATGATGCGGAACGTGTTCGAGAGGTCGGAGATCCCCGAACGCACCTCCTGCCCCGACAGCTGCCTAATCGCGACGCCGAGATCGTTGCGGACCACGAGCGCCGACGCGTTCGTCTCCCGAGCGAACGTCGGCATCAGGCGGGTGGCGCCCTTGATCGCGTCCGCGTAGGTCCCCAGCAGCGCCGTGCGGGCCATCCGCGTCGACGAGTCCCACGACGATCCCAGCGCGTCGACCTCGCGCACGAGCGCCAGCACCGGAGAGCCACCCGACTGCCCCACCACCGCGAAGAGGTGCGACAGCGCGTTCGCGGCCTCCTTCGACCCGCGGCCGCTCTGCGCCACCGAGAGGTGGTAGGCGTCGAGCGCCGACGACACGTCCGAGAACCCGTCGGCCACGCGCTTCCCGACGACCATCAGGCCGCTGAGCCCGACGACCAGCCCCGCCACGCCGCCACCGGCAACCGCCCCGCCACCGATCGCGGCCGCGCCCGCGCTCGACCCCACCGCGAGGATCGCCGGCGCCGCGAACACCGCCGCGACGCCAGCCGTCCGCAACCGCGCCGAGACGTTGTTCAGGCCGAAGCCCAGCGACCCCGTCGCGATCTTCGTCTCGACGACCTCGCGGCGCAGACGCTCGAAACCGCGAGACGCCTTGTCGGTCTCGCGGTCGGCCTGGTCGCCGCCCCGCACGCGGATGAGGTATTCGAGTACGTCCACTAGTCGTCCTTCGCTGCTTCCTCCCGATCACGGAACACCTGCTCGGCCACCGCCTGCAGCACCTCCGCCTCCGTCGACGAACGCGTCCGGAGAAGATGGATCGGGTCGATCCCGGCGTGCACCTGTCGCGCGAGCGCTCTCACGGTGTCCGTGCCTAGGATTCCCCCACGAACCGCGCGGCCACGGCCGCCTTCCCCTTCTCCAGGAACTCCGCGATCTGCAGCGCATGCGCCGTCAGCGCGATGTCCCCGCGGAACTCGCCCGTCGCCTCCGCCCGCGGCGAGAAGAAGTGGCGCACGATGTGCACGCTCGGCCGGCGAATCTCCTCGTCGACCTCGATCCCGAGACGCTCGGCGAACGGCTTGGTGAACCGGTAGTGCTCGCCCTCGACGATCGGGATCTCGTTCCACTCGCCGTCGTCCTTCTGGCCGTCGAGCCCGACGATCTCCGCGCAGCAGGTCGCGATCTGCAACGCGTAGGCGTTCAGCTCGGCCAGCGGCGACGGGTCCGCTTCGGCGATCTTGCCGACGTTGCGGATCCGCTCCCAGCCGCCATCCGGGTACTGGTAGCGCACGCCGATCTTCGGCGTGCCGTCCGGCGCGTTGTAGGCCGCCACCGGCAGCGTCAGCGTGTCGGCCTTGCGCGCCGTCTGCGTGCGCGCCTGCGTCAGGACGCTCAGCACGGAGCCGTCGGACTCGCTCGCCTCCGGGCGCTCGTGATCGGGATCTTCGGGGGTGATGTGCGGATCCATGAGGGCCGCCGTCCTCTCCTAGGTGACTTGACCCCGGGAAGGCTACGGCCCGACCCCCGCCACGCCGTCTCAGAACGACGAGAGGGCCCGTGAGGGCCCTCTCGCGTGTCCCGGCATGGCAAGCAGTGCCGATGCTAGCCGACGCCGCCCGACACCGTCATCTCCAGCTCCAGCTGCGCCGCGTTGTTCGAGTCCGCCGCCCGGTTCGGCGTCTTGACCCGCTTCAGCGTCCCGCGCCACACGTCCGGCTCACCGTCCGCGACCCCGTCCGTGTTCAGCGGCTGCTCCGTCACGACGATCGAGCCCTTGCCCGCGCGGCCGCGCAACCACTTCCGGCGCGCACGGATCGCGTCCGTGTAGAGCACCCGGACCGTCACGTTGTCGACGCTCTGCGTGCCGCCCAGCGAGATCGTCGGCCCCATGCCGCCGAGCGGGTATGTGGTCTCGTTCGAGTCCGTGTCCCCGCCCTCGCGCTCCTCGAACGTCCCCAGCGACACACCGTCGACGGTGACGGTCACCAGTGCCTGATTCTCTCTGCTCATGGTTCGCGCCTCCTAGGCGATCGACTGCGTGATCGGGACCTTGACGACGTCGATCAGCACGCGCTCGGCGATCGGGCTCACCCGCAGCGCCACCTGCCCGTGCATCTCGCCCGCCGCGAGCTTGGCCGGCGGGTTGATCGCCGCGCCGGTGTCGACGAAGAACGCGTCCTGCGGCGTGTCGCCGAACAGCGCGCCCACCGTGTGCAACGCCATCGCCGGGGCCCGCAAGTCACCGTTGAAGATGCCCAGCGCCACCCCCTTGCCGTCGACGGTGTCGAACTCGTGCGCGTCGCCGATCTGCCGCGCGTCGGCCACGTAGGACATGACCGTCCGGACACCCGGCGCGAAGGACCACCCCGCGTCGTTCGTCTGGTCGGCCAGCGTCCGCGCGCCCCACGTCACGATCGAGCTTCCGTACCGGCGCCGCGACACGGTCACGCCCGCCTCGTTCAGCGACTTGCGCTGCGCGTCCGTCCATGCCGGCTGCGACAGGTCGATCACGAAGCGCGCGACCCCGCGCCCGCCGCCCGTGCCCGCGGCCGCGATGTTCGGGTTGCCCAGCGCGTCGTTCCGCGCGTACTGCGCGGCCAGCCGCGCGCTCGGCGGCACCGTCCGCAACGTCTGCGCCGTCAGGCCCGGGATCACGTCCCACGGAGCCACCGGCTGGCCGTAGCGGCGCCCCTTGTTCGGCGCCGTGTAGAGCGCCTGCGCCGACGCTACGAGCGTCGCGTCGCTCGCCGTGTCCGGGAAGTCCGGCAGCGCGAAGCGGTTCCGCTGCTGCCCGTGATCGAGCAGCTGCAGATGCCCAGCCGACGTCGTGCGCCCCGGCGCGCAGATCTGGCCCGGCCCCAGGTCCGCGGGGATCCGGTCCAGCGCCGCCTGCCAGTCGGCGTCGGCCAGCGCCGCGCCGTCCGCGCCCGTCGACAGCGCCGACGCGGCGACGATCGCCGGATCGAGCAGCGACGCGCCCTGCGACAGCACGATGTAGCGCGAGTTCGCCCGCGCCCACGCGATCAGCGCCGTGGTGTCGGCCAGCGACGGCGAGCGCTCCACCTCGACGCCCGAACGGGTGATCACGAGCACGACCTCGCCGCCCACCGCGCCGGCGATGACCTGCACGCTCACCGAGTTGCCCCATGCGCCCGGGTCCGGCACGCCCAGCTGGCCGGCCGTCACCACGAGCGAGATCGCCGCAGCGCCGTCGAGCAGGTTCCGCGTCGCAGCGACCGACCCCGCACCGATCGCACGCGACACGTACAACAGCGTGCCGCCCTCCGCGAAGTAGGTCTCGGCCCAGTCGTAGACCGGGCTGGAGACCAGCCGCGCGCCGAAGTTGTCGACGACGTCCTGCAGCGACCGGCACAACCGCGGCCCGTCGATCGGCCCGCGCTCCGTCGCGCCGACGATGTACGCGGTGCCCGTGTCGGACGGCAGCGTCCGCGAGGTCCCCGCGTCCTTCACGGTGACGACTACATCAGGAAGTGGCATCTACTCGCCTCCGTTGGGGATGGTCGCAGCCTCGCGCTCGGCGATCGCCGCGCGCAGCTCGTCAGCCGACATGCTCGAACGGCCCTCGATCTCCAGATCGGCCGCGCGCTTGTCCAGCGCCTTGCCCGACAGCACGGGACCGGCCTCGTGCTCGGCCAGCTCCTCCGCCGTCGGCGTGAAGTCCGAGAGCGGCCGCAGCCGCCCCTCGTCGACCAACCAGCGATCCGCGCCCTCCAGGTCGAGATCGGCGCGGGCTACACGCTCGCCTGGCCCGATCATCGCACCAGACGCGAGGTTCTCCGGGTGATCGCCGACGAGCACGAACTCGTCGTCAGTGGTGCTCATGACTGCACGTCCTCTGTGATGGATTTCGCGTCGACCGTGACGTCGACGAGGGTTGCCTCCGGCCACGCGCCCGGGTCGACTTCAGGGGTCGGCAGCGGTGCGACCGGACCGCCGAGATCGGTCACCGAGTCCGGGACCCATACCGTGAACGCGACCATGCCCGCCTGCAGCGTCCGCGTCTCCGGGAACGCGATCGCGTCGTAGCGCTCGCCCAGCCACTCGACCTCGTCAGCGAGGCCGCCCATGCTCTTGTGCTGCAACACGAGCGCCCGGCACGCCAGCGCGTGCGCCTGCGCCAGCCGCCGCGTCGAGCCCTCCCAGTCCGCCGAGACGATCGGCGCGAGCTGGATCGAGTACGGCGCTCGATAGCTGCCGTTCCCCATCCGCTCCGGCTTCCCGAGAATCCCCGGCGAGACGACCACCAGGATCGGCAACTGCGACTCCGGCCAGCGATCGAGGTCCGACGCCGGCACAACGTCGAGCGGCCGCTCCAGATGCTCGCCGCGCTCGACGTAGCCCTCGACCCGAGCAACCTCGCCGAAGTAGGTCTCCAGCCACGAGCCGCCCGCATCTTCGTCGACGTCGCGGATGAACGCCGCGATCCGGCGCTCGACCTCCGCGCCCGAGATCAGCCGTCCGAACAGATTGGTCACAGCGCACCCTGCCCGACGAGCCCGGACACGGCGTGGCGCTGGATCTCGTTCACGATCCGACGCTTGTCCCCTTCGGTCAACGCGACCGGCGGACGGTAAGGGATCTTCCGCCGCGGGCGCGTCGACTGGTGGAAAACGGCGTAGGACAAGGTCGTGCCGAATCGTAGGGACGTCGCCGACACCTGCTCGATGTGCCGCGCATCGAACTTCCTGGTCAAGGACGTGAACAGGTTCTCCGTCGCTCGCAGGATCCGCGGATCGAGCCCGTGGCGCGCCTTGTACGCCAGCGTCGCCGCGGCCAGCTCCGGCCAGCCGCCCGACGCGTAGCTGCCCTGCGTATCGAACTGCGCCTCTGTCGCCTCGCGCAGGATCGTGCCCGCGGCCTCCATCGCCGGCGAGAAGTCCGTCACGTTGGCCGAGAACCGCAGCAGGTCGCGTTGCACGATGACCTCGCCGATCGCCAGGATCTCGATCGTCAGCACGTCACCACTCCGTGCCGAACCCGACGATCGAGATCCCGCGCAGGACCCCATCCTCGTCGAGCCAGTGCGTGTCGAACGACATGTCGGCCTCCGGCGTGCCGACCGCGCCATCCCCGTCCTCGTCGCCGCCCTGCTCGACCAGCGAGACCAGCGACTTCATCCGATCGTTGTAGAGCAGCCGGTAGGTCTCGGCCGGCGAGCGCCCTGACGCGACCTGCTCCGGGAAGAACGACAACTCGACTAGAACCGCCGCGTACAACGCCGCCGCGCGACGTACGCGACCCTCCAGCGACGTGCCCTCGGTGGGCGTTCCGACCTTGCCGGTGACCTCGTCGACAGCCTCGTCGATCAGGATCTGCACCTGCGACGCCGACGGCCGGGTAGGCGGCGCCGGATCGTCTCGGAACGTGCCGATCTCGGCGCCGCCCGGCACCTTCGTCCGCGCGCGCAGCAGCGCCCCGACCTCATCGACCGACGGCACGAGTCCGCGCGCCACGACCAGCCCCTCGATCACCGTCTGGTCGGGCTCCGGCCCCTGCCACACGATCGAGTACATCCCCGGCGTCTTAGGTGCCAGGAACGACGCTGAGTAGATGCCCGGCTCGACCTCCACCACCGTCGTCGCCGTCGCCACGGTCACGCTCTCGCTATCGACGATGATGACCGTCAGCACGAGCCCTTCCGGCCCCGTGGCCGTCGACGACGTCAGGCTCCCGTCCGTGGCCTCGACCGGCGTCGCGATCGCCAACGGCCCACCCGCGGCCGCCGCGCTGAACAGGATGACCGACATGGTCGCCTTCCCTACGTCACGAGGTTCGAGAAGAAGTTGCCGGCCGAGCCCGCCGCGCCATTGCCGCCCGTGCCGATCCCTGCGCCGCCAGCACCGCCGGTCCGCGTCGTGACAAACGACGTCGGAGCCGCCAGCGAGTAGGTCAGGACGTGCCCGCCACCGCCGCCACCGCCGCCACCGCAGTTGCCAGCCGCAGGCGCCCCGCCAGCCCCGCCGACCGTCGTCACGGTGAGGTTGCTGATCGACTGGGCGAAGATGATGACGACGTTGGCGCCCGCGCCGCCGCCGCCGCCCTTGTTCACGCCATCACCGGTGCCGCCGCTGCCGCCCGCGCCGCCACCGAGCGCCCGCGGCGCGCCGCCCTGCGTCAGAACGCCCGCAGCGATCGACGCAATGCGCTTGGCGTACGCGCTGTTGGGCACGGTCGGGTTCGTCGCGGCCACGCCCGCGCCAGACGAGCCCGCGCCACCGGTGCCTCCGAAGCCACCGAAGGAGTAGGCGCTGGCCGACGCCGGCCCCGCCGTCCCGGCGCCGGTGTTGCCCGCGCCGCCAGCGTTGCCGATCGTGGTCCCCAGTTGCGCCGCAGCCGCGGTGCCGTCGGCGTTGCCCGACTTCCCATCGCCCTTGATCGTCCCGGGTCCGGTCACGCTGGCGCCACCGAAGATGTAGTAGCCACTCGTCACCAGCGTGATACCCGCGTTGATCTTGAGGCTGGCGCAGAAGCAATCGCGGGTCATGGTGTAGGTGTTACCACCGGTCAGGGTCGCCCACCCGACCGCAGCCACGCCGTCGAGCACCGCCGCACCGTCGCTGCCATCGCCGAAGCTCCCTCCGTAATTCGACAGCGACGGCGGCCCGATGCTGGCATAGGGAATCCCGGTATAGCCGCCGGTCCAGATCGACAGATCTGAGTGCGTCGTGCTGTAGCCGGTCAGATCGACCATCTTGGTGCCCACGGTCGCGATCGTCATCGCCACCGCACCACCCGTGGCGATCAGCGAACCCGCTGCCGGCCCGCCCTGCGCAACGCAGCCGACGAGCACCTCCGGATTTGTGTACTCCGAGCCCGCGGTCATGCCCGTATAGGTGAACGTGACGGGCCCGTTCGTCGTCGCGACCGTAGCCGTGCCGCCGTTCGGCGGCAGATGCGTGATCCCAGCCGCGTAGCCGGTCTTGTTCAGCGACAACGTCCCCGGCGCGCCTCCGGTCCAGGTCGACACGTCGACCCCGTTGCTGTTCGCATGGGCCGTCGTCGCCGGGATCTTGTAGGCGAACACGATCCCGCGAACCTGGCAGCCCTGGCCCTTGATCCACCGGAAGCCCGCGCGCCGCGTGTCGTCACCCAAGAACCCGCTGATCTTGACGTTGATCTTGCAGGCGTTACCGAACGAGACCTTCGTCGCCGGATCCGATGCCTCGGACGAGCCCGACGCGAGCAGACCCGGCGTCGTGCCGTCGTCGCCGAGCTGCACGCCGCAGCCGCGCGTGTAGGACTGGCCGTCGAGGTAGTAGACCGTGCCGTCGAACGACGTGCCGCCGCCGCGGACGAGAACCTGGCCGTTCGTGGCGCCCTCCGCCTCCAGGTTCGAAGCGAAGAAGCTGTTGTCGGCGACCACGCCCCACGTGTGCGTGTAGTCCAAGCCCCACACGTGCATCTTGCCGATCTGCAGACCACCCGCCTGGCCCTTGATCCAGAGCCCGACACCGACCGCGTTGTTCGTGTTCTGGCGGTTGGACTCGATCGTGATGTCATCGCAGCGACCGTCCGACGGGCCGCAGTGCACCCAGCCGTGGTGACCGTTCTTCCGGATCTTGAGATCCTTCCACGTGCACTCGAACGCCTGCAAGCCGGTGTTGCTCGGCTGCCCCCACTCGCCGTACAGACCGGTGTCCCAGCAGTTCTCGATCGTCAACCCCTCCAACACGTAGTTGAAGGCGTAGACACGCACACCGTTGCCCGCGGTCTGGTTGGTGCGGTTGCCATCGATCGTGAGGTTCTTGAGCGACCAGCGACTAGGGCCCGTCGCCTCCGTCGCCGGATCCAGGTTCGCTTGCCCCGTACCGGTGAGCGCGCCGAAGTTCGGGCTACTAACCACATCGCAGTTCGACCCGTTGGCCAGCTCCAACCTCACCGACTTGCTCGTACCGACAACATCCACCCCGCTGCGCATCAACACGGTGGAGTTGGTCCAGAGCGTGGAGCTGGTCATGCCGACGTAGGGCCCGAGAACGACCCGGCCACCGCCAGCATCATGCGCCGCCGTGATCGCCGCCGTGATCGTGATGAAATCCGCCAGGCCAGCCACATCGCCAGACGGAGCGATCTGGACGTTCCCGCCAGACGGCGGCCGGAAGCCCATCAGACGACCCACGCCACGTAGTACGCCGCCACGCTGCCAGCGATCACGACGTCGGCGCCGAGCGCCTCGCCAGGGATCTGCTCGTCGAAGGCGCCGTTCGCCGCGATCGTGATCGTCGCACCGCCGCCGATCGTCACCGTCGCAGCCGCCGCCCCTGCGACAACCGCCACACGGGTCAGCCTCGCCGCACCGGGCACGTCGACTGTCGCCGGCGCCGCGCCCGCCGCGTAGGCGTACGTCCCGGCCTGCCGCGTCAACACCCATAGCGGCGCGCCCTGACTCACGTCCACACCAGCGCCCGGCGCGCCCTGCACGAGCTTCATCCGCTGAACGAGGACGTCCTCGCCCTCAGCGGTCGTGATCGCGTCCATAGCCACGCTGACGGCATCGCCAGCGACCGACGGCCGGACCTTCAGTCCTTCGGGCATGCGCTCGCTCCTCGATCCGGTGTTGCCAGAGCCAGAGCGGACCCGCCTCGCGGGCCCGCTCTCTGTCTCCTACGGCTAGGCCCGGGCGCCCTGGTCGATGATCTTCTGCAGCGGGCCCTCGACCGACTTGCGCGGGTCGCCGCCCGTCGCCGTCTTCTCGGCCTCCAGCACCTTGACGGCGAGCGCCGGATCGCCCTTCGCCAGCGCGACGGTGTCGGCCGCGTTCGGCTGCTCCGCTTCGATGAACGCCGAGATCTCCCCGACCTCCGCGATCGCCGCGTCCGGCGGCTCGGCCGGGGCGACGGGCAGACCGGAGTCCACCGGCATCGTCGGCTCGATGCCCGTGTCGCCCGTCGTCAGGTCGCCCGACGGCGCGGCGCCCGACGGGGGCGGCGACACCGACGGAGCCGGCGTCTCCGTGCTCGGCGGGAACGCGACGTCGAGCGGGTTCACGCCGCGCTCGATGATCGCCTTCGCGTTGTCGGCGATCGCCCGCTCGGCGTTCGCCCGGACCTGCGCCGGGGTGCCCTCGACCTCGCGGCCGGGCGGCACGAGCATCCCCAGCTTGTCCAGCCGCGCGGCCTCCCGCGGGTGAAGCTCGACGAACTCCCCGCGCGCCGCCGTCTGGACGATCTGCGACTTGTTCCCGGCGAGATCCTCGAGCACCTCGAAGAAGGTCACCGAGACGCCCGCGACCTGCCGGCGCTCGTTCGTGATGGTGTCGCTCATGATGATGGTGTCCTTGCCTTCCGTGACCGGTCGCCTAGGCGATCCCGGTCATCTCCAGGATCGCGTACGGGTCGGTGACGAAGAACACCGGGTTCACGAGCGACTGCACCCAGTCCTGCTCGCGCAGGGTCGGCGCGCCCTCCGGCGTCACGGTCGTGCGCAGCGGCTCCTCGAGCCGCATCTCGCCGACCTCGCCGCCGGCCAGCAGGTACGCCGAGCCCGACGCCTTGCGCGGCGTCGAGATCATCGACGTGATCCCGTTGTCGCTCAGGATCGCGTCGAGCGTGTCCGCGTAGACCGTGCGGATCGACTCCGCCTCCGTCGGGTTGACGATCAGCGTGTCGTAGGCGTAGCCGAACTCGTTGTTCTCCGCCTCGCGCTGCGCCGCGGTGAACGTACGCGCCGGCCGCGCCGACGGCGACGCCGTCGTCATGGTGAGCGCCATCGCCGCCGACCACGAGATCGACGAGGCCGTGCGCGCGTTGGCCGCGATCTGCGCCGCCAACTCCGCGAGCCCCCGCTGATGCATCTTGCGGACGATGGTGTTCGAGAGTCGCCGCATGTGGTTGTTCATGCGGTTCATCTCGTTCCGACGACGAGCCTCGTTCGTGATCGGGAACTTGCCACCGAACTTCTCGACCAGCGCGACGAGCGGCGCCGTGCGCTGACCGGTGACGATCGGCGCCTCCGTGCCCGGCTCGATGCGCTCGACATCGCGATCGGTGTAGATGTCCAGGTAGTTCGCCTGGTCGTACAGCACGGCGCCCCCGGACACGTCCCCACCGGTGGAGAACACCCGGTCCAGGAAGAAGTTCGCCATGACGAGGTCGGCCACGATCCGCGTCACGCGGGTCGGGTTCGACAGCAGGAAGTCGACCGTGTACGTCGTGCCGCTGACGGTGGGCGGCGCGAGCGGGTTGACGATCGGATCGGTTGCGGTGACGGGCATCTAGTGCTCTGTCCTCTCTAGGTGTCTGCCGGCGCCTAGAGCGCGAGCTTGATCTCGGAGTCGGCGCCGGCAGCGCCGACGGCCGTCATGACGGTGCCCAGCGGCTGCGAGGCGATCGTGCCATCCCACGGGATGGCCCGGCCGGTCGCGTCGCTCTGGACCCGCGTGCCCGCGACGAGCGCCGCGCCGGACTCGACCGGCACGACGAGGCCGGGACCCGCGTGCACGCCGAACAGCGCGCCGTTGGCCGCGTCGGTCTTCGACACGCCCACGGCGTTGCCGCCGGAGGCCGTGACCATCGACCCCTGATAGACGTTCGCGAGGTCCGTGCCCAGACCCGCGGCACCGCCGCCGGTCCGGTTGCCGCTGACCTTGACGAACCGCTTGCCCGTGACGGCCGCGGTTGCCTTCATCGTGAAGGAGTCGCCGCTCTCCTTGAACTGGATGGAGTCGGGCATGGCCTACACCTCCTGACGGTGCTCGACGGCGCCGACCGGGACCGGCCGACGCATGTGCTCCAGGCGCGCGGCCGCCTTCGGCCAGTGGCGCCGCATGTACGCGTCGTGCGCCGCGTCGACGTCGGCCTGCGCCTCGACGTCGACCTCGACGTGACCGCCCGCGGGCATGGTGACCGGCAGACGGCCGGGCGCCATCGACGCGAGCAGCTGCGTCACGCGCGTCTCGTCGACCTCGATCAGGCCGAGGTACGTGTCGCGCTCGGAGGGCGCGATGCGGCCCTCCCGGATCGCCTGCGCCACGACCGCCGTGCGGCGCGTCTCGGCCGCGGTGCGCTCCTGGTCCTGCACGGACGCCTCGACGGCGCCCAGGCGGCTCAGCGTGCCGTCCCAGACCGCGCGCGACACGGTGACCGTGTCGGCGCTCGCAGCGACGGCCGCCGGCTCGGCGGGGGTGGTGGGCTCGGTCGGCTCGGCCGGGGTCGCCGGCTCGGTCGCCTGCGGCGTCGGAGGCCCTGCCTCCACGGCCGCGTTCACCTCGACATCGGTCGCCGTCTCCGGGTCCAGCCCGTAGGCGACCGCGAGGGCTCGACGCTGCGCGTCGGTCATGCGGTCCTCCGTTGCGTTGATGGAAGCGCGCACTGCTGCGCGCGAGGCCCACGACGCGATCGTCGCGGGGTCGCCGGCCGCCGAAGCGGCGACCGGTACGTCTTGCTCTACGACCTCGACGAATGCCCCGAAGGACACCTCCGAGCCGGAGACGGTGAAGTCGACGCGGTACAGCAGCCCGGACCGCTCGTCGGTCACCTTCAGGTAGGGCGCGCCGCCGTCGTCAAAGCGCATCGTGCGGGGCCAGAGGTCCCACGCGCTCTCGACCTCTTCGGGAAGCTCGAGGCCACCCGTGTCGAGCATCTCGATGAACCGGCGCACGACGAGGTCGGCGTCGAGCGACGCGCGCAGGTCGCGGCGCGGCCGCGGGCCCATCGACGCGACCACGGCGACCTCCTCCGCGGCCGTCGCCTCCGGCAGCTGGCCGGACGCGAGCACCTCGCGGAAGTCGTCGAGCGTCGTCACGCCGGGCCACTCGACGCCGAGCAGCGCCACGGCCGTGATGACGAGGTCGTGCTGACGGCCCGTGCTCGAGGTCCAGCCCGGCGGGGTGCCCTCGATCGACAGCGTCGGGTAGGCCCACTCCATCGCGTCCGCGATCCACTGCGGCACGTGCGCGTCGGCGAGCAACTCCTGCCCGCCCTCCGCCACGACGAGGTTGTCAAACCACCCGAACGCCGGCTCGCCGCCGTGCGCGGCGGGGTCGAGGCCGAGCGCCTTCGCGAGCGAGTCGATCTTGATGCGGGGCGCCTTGACGCCCTGGTCGGTCGCCAGCGCTTGCGCGGCCGAGACGAGATCCTCTTCGGCGAACGTCCGCTCACCCGAGCCGAGTGAGTAGGTCCCCGTACGCAGGATCGGGACGCCGGGGATGGTGACGAGATCGGCGGGCATCGGTTGCGCAGAGCGTAGGCGCTTCGCCGACACCCGTCAGTCAGCGGCGCCCCGCGCGCGTCTCGGCGTCGGCCTGGCAGTCGTTCGAGTAGGGGAACGCCCGCCGGAAGAACGAGGCCAACTCCGGGAACTGCGCCGTCGCCGTCGCGACGGTCGCGCGGTTGCGCTCGCACGCCTCGCGCAGCGACCGGACGCGGGACGCGTGCAGCTGCGAGAACAGCACGAACACCAGGATCATCGCGACGATCATCCCGGCGCCGAAGACCGCCAGCGCCGCGGCGAGATGATGCGCCGTCGCCTGCCAGCGCGACTCGAGCGTCGCGATCCGCTGGCGCGACTCGAGGTCGGTGCGCTGATCCTCCGGTGACGCTTCGGAGCGCGGCTGCGCGGGCTCGCGCCGTAGCCACCGCAACCACAGCGTGGCGCCCGCCGCGGCCAGCAGCAGCGAGCCGACGATGATCAGTCCCAGGTCGATGAGCGACAGCATCATGTACGGCCCCCGCGGTGGTGATGGTCGCGGCCCATCTCCCAGACGGCCGGGACGACGATCGCCGCGATGAATCCCAGGACGCACGCCTGAGCGACGGCCGGCGCCGCCAGCGACAGCACCGCGTAGAGCCCGGACAACACGAGCGCGTAGACCGCCATCCTCACGTGGGCTCGCCCACCTTCGCGGTCGTATCGGGCACCGGTGGCGGGGGCGGCTCCGGGCGCCGCAGGACCGCGACGGCGCTCGCCGCGCGGGCGACGCCGTAGATGGTCGCCATCGTCGCGACGAGCAGCGGTTCGACTTGCCTGGTGAAGATCCATACGACTCCAAACGCGATGAGCAGGAGCAGCGCCGCCAGCCGGCCGAGCGTGGAGATCCACTCGTCGAGTGCGGTCCGCCGGTTCACGTTGCGAAGCGTAGACCTCTCGCCCACGAACGACGACGGGCCGCCCGAAGGCGGCCCGTCGCGGCTCCAGCAGCACGGCAAGCGCCGTCGATGCTACTAGTCCTCGTCGACCTCGTCGCCGGCCTCGCGACGGCGATCGAGCACGTCCTGCACGTCCGACGTCAGCTGCTCGCGCTTGACGGCCTCGACGCGCACGACCTCGTCGTACACCCGCAGGTCCATGTGCCCGGTGACCGCGTCGATCACGACCTCGCGCAACGTGGCCGGGTCCATCGCCTCCGCCTGGCACGTCTCGCCGACCCACCGCGCCGACCGCGAGTCCGACCGCTTCGGCGGCGCCGTCGGCAGGCCGTAGCGCTCGACCTGGTCGGCCGTCAGCGCGACGCGCTCAGGCAGGAACATGCCGTTCTCCTGCGTCATCGACCACACGAACTCGCCGATGTCCGCCGTCATCGACTCGAAGATCGACTCGCCCGACGGGTCGAAGTCGCCGACGTGCAGGAACACCGTCGGCCGATCCCGGCTCGCCACGCGCTCCGCGACCTCGTGCGTCACCGTCACCGACGAGAACCCGCCCGTCGAGTAGACCGCGACGTCGTACCGGTTCACGGCCCGGAGCAACTGCGGCACCATGCCGGCCGCCTCGCACCACAACTCGATCGTGACGTCTTGGCCGGCCGTGCGGTTCATGGTGAAGCGCTCGGCCTGACTCAGCTGCGACGACCACCACTGCGCGACGGAGTCCCAGCCCTCGCCACCGCGCGACACGGTGCCGTCGTCGCGGATGGCCGAGAACGGGATCAGCTGCGCGCGCCGCGCCTTCACGAGCGCCTCGCACAGCCGCGAGTACGCCTGCTCGGTCTTGTCATAGTCGTACTGGCCGACCATGACGTAGAAGATTTGCCGCGCCGTCAGCGGCAGCTGCGGCTTGTAGCGCTCGATGATCTCCTGCACGCGCTCGATCAGCGCGACGGTGTGCGGCTTCGGGTTGAAGTCGTAGATGTAGCCCTTGGCTCGCTGCCCGGCCATCGCCTACGCCTCCTCGCGGACCGACTCGAGCCGCTCGTCGAACGCCACGATCGCCGCCGCCAACGCGTCGTAGCCGAGCCGCAGCACCGCCAACGCGCTCTCCGCGGCGTCGACGTCCGCCTGCGTCTCCGCGCGCACCGGAGAGGCCGCCTTGCGTCGCAGCGAGCGCAACGTGCTCTCCAGCCGGTCGACCTCGTTCACGAGCGCCTGCATCACGACCCCGGCCACGGGTCGGTCGAACGAGACGCCGACGGCCGACGGTGCCGCCGTGCCGACCTCCTCGAACTCCTCGTCGCCGCCGTCGGCCTCGACCTCGAGCGCGTGGTCGTCGACGACCTCCGGCTCGTCGCGCGGCGCCCTGACGTAGATCCGCCACGGCTCGTCCGCCCGGTAGTCGGAGTTCACGCCCGCGGCGTCCAGCGCCTCGCAGACGTCGAGCGGGTCGGGCCCGCCGAGCGTGATGATGATCGCCACGCCGCGGCGCTGCGCGTCCGTCTCGATCACCGACAGGCCCGTAGCGCCGTCGGCCTTCGCCTCGACGAGCTTCGCGTCGCGCAACGCGGTCAGCACCGCTTCGCGTGCCGCGTCCCTCGCCTGCTGGTCGTTCTCGTACAGCATGGTCCGCTCCCTCCAAGGGGTCCGTGTTCGGGAGCGTCACTATAGCAGACCTATCCCGACGGCAGGAGCGGGTGCGCGCTCGAGGCCGGGTCGATCTCCGTCGCCCGGACGAACACCAACGTCCCCCGGCACCGCGGCCCGCCGTCGCACGCATGGAAGCCGCCCGACGCGTAGTCCATCACCGCAGCCTCGATCGAGTCGTACTCCCGCCCGTCGTTCGCCATGCACTGCGGGCAGGTGTTGACGTCGAGGATCTCCGACGCGTAGATCGACGCGACCGTCTGCTCGAGCGCCTGCGCGAACACGTGGGTCCGCGCGACGTTCTGCGCCATCGTCACGGCGCCCTTCAGCTGATCGACCGTCCACGTGTGCTTCATCCCCTGAAGGTGCGCCGTCACCTCCGCCGCGATCTCCCCGGCCGAGCGGCCGCCGACCGACTGCACCGCCCGACGCTGCGCCGCCAGCGAGATCCCGTGCGCCGCCATCTGCGACACCGCGTCGGCCTGATCGCCGACGAGCCCGGCGAGCACCTCGTCGCCGGGCATCTCCGCCGCCACGCCCTGCGCCGTGACCTCGCGCACAGCGGCCTGCGCGCCCGCACGCGCCGCGGCGAGCAGCAGGTCGGCCAACTCGTCGCGGGCGTAGCTCGAGGCCGTCACGCCGGCCATCGCCGCCCGCGTCACGCGCACCCGCTCCGTGCCCGCCTTCGTCGTCGTGATCGCGGCCGCGATCTCCGCGATCTGCGCCGGGATCACCCGCTCGAGGTACAGCGCCTCGAGCCCGGTCGCCGCGAGGTCGTGCGCGACGTCCAGCGACCGGAAGTCGACCGCGGCCTGCACCTCGACGTCGTAGGGCTGCCGGCGAAGCTCCCGGTCCGGGAGCGTCAGCGTCGCGCGGACCTGCCTAGCGGGCCGACGGGTGCGCGTCCCCGTGGCCCGCGCGCTAGGGCCCGGCGGAAGCGCCAGCTGCGCGCCGGGTTCCTGCTGCGCGATCGTCTCGACGTCCTCCGGCGGCAGGTTCCACTCGCCGCGCGCCCACGCCCGCAGCGAAGGATCGACGACCAGCAGGCCGGAGTCGATCGCCTGCACGAGCCCGTCGACGGCCGGCGCGTCGGACTTCGGCGGCTCGAAGTGCAGCCGCGGCGCGTACTCCGCCGTCTCCCCCTCGTTCCACGCGACGAGATCCTCGAGCACGTGCTCGTCCCAGACCTTGCGGAACCACTTGGCGATCGCGTCGCGGAACGCGCCGGCCACGTTCTCGAACGTGCCGCCCAGCGCCCGCGAGCCCGTCTCCGTCTGCCCCAGCTGCACGAGCATGAGCATCCACCGGCGCGCCATCGACTCGTCGCAGTAGCGCACCGACGCGATCACGTCCGTGCCGCCCGCGCGCACCAGGTGCATCTTCGACCCGTTCGGGATCGCGCCGCCGCCGCCCTCCGTCACCTTGAACTGCCGGGCCATCATCGCCAGCCGCTTCAACTCGCCGTCGGTCGCGCCCGGAGGACCCTCCGCCACCGGCACGCCACCGGCGCGCTCGTGGTTGACCGCGTCGACGCGGATCAGGCGGTCCTTCACCAGGAACTCGCGGCGCAGCGGCCGCAGCATCGACCGGCCGATCCACGACCCCGCCTCACGGCCCCACACGAACGCGACGAGCTTCTCGATCGGGATCACCGCCCCGCCGTAGCCACCGACGCCCAGCGGGCCCGAGCGCTGCCCCGGGAGGTTCTGGCGGATCGCGCGCAGCCCGCCGTCGGACGCGATGTCGAAGTCGCCGATGGTCCGCGGGTGCCGCGGCGCGAGCTTGCGCAGGTGCAGCCACTCGTCCTCGCCGATGTAGCCGACCTGCTCGAAGTAGAAGTGCCCGTAGAGCAGCGCCAACAGCGCGTCGGAGAGGTGCTCGTCGAAGTTGAAGCGGTACGCGCTGCGGCGCACCGGCTCGTTCTCGCGGCCCTTGACCGGCAGGCCGGTGTCCCGGCACGCGCGCTCCACCGTCGCGGCCGGCGCCCCGTTCGGGTCGATCGACACGCGCATCCCGCGGATCATCAGGGCCGTGCCGTCGTAGAGCGACTCGATCTGCGCGTCGCTGCGCATCTCGTCGGTGACGCCGATGCTCGCCGGCCACGCCAGCTGCGGGACGCGCTCGACCTCGTCGATGAACGACGACCACGAGGTGGCCTTGCGCCCCCCCGTCAGGTAGGACGGGAACTCGTTCGCGTACCGGACCGCGCCAAGCTCGGACGTGATCTCAGAGACGCTCAGGTCAACGGCCATGCGCGAAGCGTACCGGCACCCCTGACGCGCGCCGGCCGCCGTGGTCCAGACGGCGGCCGGTCGACCGAGCTAGGGCATGGTGGGAACCTCCGGCCGAGATCCTAGCCCGAACGCACGACGGCCGCCCGGGGATGAGAGGGGCGGCCGTCGGCACTGCATGCGGTGGGGTCCTGAACCTACACCACGGCCTGCCCGCGGGGCAACTCGAGCACGTGGACGCCGACGGGCACGTCGTGCGGGTCGACGGGCTCGAGCATCAGGGTCAGGCCGTCGTCGGTGGTGACCGACGACGACACGCGCCAGATGGCCCCGGCGCCCTGCGTGCGGACGATCGGACCGCCATCACGGCCGGTCTTGTCCAGCGTGTCGAGCGCGAGCCCCGACGACCGCCCCGGGTCGAAGTGGACCCGCTGCACCCGCGGCACCGTCAGGCCCCCACGAAGTGGCCGTGGCGCCTGAACCACTTGGCCGCGTGGAACATGTACTCGTAGTCGAACCCCGGCCCCGGATCGGACCGATCGTTGTACCCCGCCATGCGGCTGACCTGCTGGTGCGACGTGTGCCCCTTGCGGACCACCCGCGCCACGCCGTGGCCGCCGGGCTCGAGGTCGGCCATCTGCAAGGGCATGTTGAACTCGCGCTCGAGGTACTGAGCGATCCACGCCGCCGCCCGCATCTGCTTCTTCGACCAGTCCTCCCCGACCGTCATGTGCATGTGCTCGATCCCGCAGGCGATCGAGTTCGCCCCGCGAGCCTGGTAGCACAGCCGGTCGGCCCGGGTGAACAGCGCGACGTTGCCGTCGCGGTCGGTGGACATCTGGACCATGAGGCCCTGCGCGAGCAGCACCCGGCGCAGCGTGTCGAAGTCCGTGTGCCCCGGACCGTTCGGCACGACCGGGATGTGGTGCACGCACGCCTTCAGGCCGATGGCGCCGCCGTTGGGCGACGTCTCGCCGCGGTAGTCGAAGATCGACGACCGCTCCCCCTCCGCAATGCGCAGCGTCTTGAGGACCGAAGGGCTCATGCCGGCACCTCCGGCGCGGGCGCCGCCGCGCCGCCGTCGTGCAGGTCGCGGCGCTCGTCGACCGGAACGTCGGCCTCCAGCGGCGCCGGCTGCGGGCCCTCCTCCAGGTGGTCCGGGACCTCGATCGGCTCCCTGCCCATCTCCGCGGCCGCGGCCTCCGAGACAGGCGCCCCCGGCTCCGTGAACACCGTCTCGCGCACGATCGCGCTCGGCGGATCGGCCACAGGCGCCGGGCTCTCCGGGGCCGTCGTCCACGCCTGCACGCTGAGGATCTCGTCGAGCCGCTGCCCGACCTCCTTCGCGATCTCCACCGCCACGTTCTCGAGCGGCGTCGACGCCGTCTGCGTGCCTACCAGGGGCGCGTGCGCCACGATTAGCGCCTTGGCCTGCACCGCCCGCATCGCGGCCGTGATCGCGAACGCGAGGATCGCCACCGCGGCGCCCGCGAGCGTCCCCGTCGTCTGCTCGCTGCGATCGCCGGTCGCGTAGGCCACGATCGCCGTCGCCACGCCAGCCACCGTGAGGCCGACACCGACCTGCGTCGACAGCCCCACCGGCACCTTCAGGTCTGCGGTCCTCATCGCTTCACCGCCGTGGTGCGCAGCCCGTCGATCTCGGCCGACAGGTCGGCCATGCGGTCCTCCGCTCGCTGCCTGGTGTGCGGGTCGCGACTCGCGGCCCGCGCCTCCAGGTGCTCGCGCTCCGCGTCTGCGAAGCGCTCGAGGTCCGCGCGGGGCGCCGAGAGATCGACGTCCGCGTACACCTGCCCTCGTGTGTCCATGCCGCCGTTCCTTTCACCATCGAGCGTCGAGCAGGTCCGCCGTGTGCGAGGTCTGCGTGCGCCGCTCATCGTCGTCCGGTAGCACCGTACCGGGATCGCCCACCCGATCAAGGCCCTCATACCAGGCCATCACCGCCGTGTCGGCCCGGTCCGGCGAGTCAATCCCCCGCTTTTTCATCTCCTCCTTCGTCTCGAGCCGGATGCGCTTGCCCGCGTCCACACGCCACTTTGGTTGCTGAAGCTGAGCGGCGAGCAGGTCGTCGTCGGGGTCGAGATCCCACAGCCCGGCCTCGAGCGCCTCGCGGGCCATCCACCACGCCTCCGTCCGCCGGTTGACGAACCGCGTCGGCTCGAGCGCCTGCTCGCCACCCGAGAACGGCTTCACGTTGTAGCCCTTGCGCCGCAGCGGGTCGTACACGCCGTAGCCCAGGCCGACGACGTCGATCGTCGCCTCGATCGCGTCGGGCTCCGTCCCGCCCTGCAAGTCCAGCAGCGCGCGGAGCCGGCCCTGCGTCACCGTCAGGTCGGCGCCACGCCACGCCGCGGGCTCGCCGCGCAGCGGGTCCGGCTGGCCGCGCTCGTCGATCGCCGGCAGGTCCACCGGCAGCGTCACGAGCCGGATCACCCCGCCGCGGTTGCGGTAGATGCACGACTCGTCGGTGCCGTGACGCGCGACGTCGAGCGCGTAGCGGCCCCGCACGAGCCCCGGCAAGCTCCGCGCCTGCGCCTCGCGGATCATCCGCGGCGTGATGACGACGTCGTCGGCCACGTCGGGGAACTGGCCCAGGCCCTTCGACGTCCACATCGCCGACGTCGCGCCCCACGCCTTCTTCTGCGCCCGCTCCCACTCGTGGCCGGGGAGCATCTCGCGCAACTCCTCCGGCACGTACTCACCGGTGAAGTTCGGCGTCTCATAGATCGAGGTGTGGAAGACGTGCCAGCCCGACCCCGGCCGACAGACCTTCTCGAACTGCGTCGTCGGGTCGTCGGGGTTGCCGATCGCGAGGATGCGCGCGGAGTCGTTCGTCAGCGCCGACATGGCCGCGTTCCACAGCCACCCCGGGACGCCCGTCGCCTCGTCGAGGATGAACAGGACATAGCGGCGATGGATGCCTTGGAACTGCGTCATCGCCTGCTGCGGATCGGCGTAGTCCTGCGGCTTGCGGCCGAACGCGACGACCTGGCCGTCGATCTTCCACTCCGGCACCGCGGCGTCGGTCACGTGCCCCGGCAGGCCGGCGCGAGCGTGCGCCTTGCGGATCTCCGCCCACAGGATCTTGCGGACCTGATCGCCCGACGGCGCCGTCGTGACGACGATCGCGTCGCCGATCGGATGCGCCGCGATCCACCACGCCGCCAGCCGCGACGCCGTGAACGACTTCCCCGGCCCGTGGCACGCCGCCCACGCCGTCATCCGGTGCTCGACGACCGACCGCATCACCGCCACCTGATGCGACCACGTGAACTCGCTCAGGTCGTCGTTCACGTAGGCGACCGGGTCGCGCGGGCGCGGCCGCTCAGCTTCGGGCGTCAGCTTGCGCTCGACGCGCTCTGCGATCCCGCGAGGGAGGATGCCGCCGGCCATCAGGCCCGGAGGCTAGACCGCTGCGCCGCGATCTGCGCCCGACGCTCAGCGGGCGTCATGCGCGCCCACCTCCGCCGGTGCGGCGAGCAGTCCGGGCACATCTTCGGCGGGCGGCCCGTCCGCGCCGGGCTCAGCGGGCCGCCGCATCGGATGCACGCCCCCCCCCCGCTCGGAGGAGTGCACGGGCAGGGCGCGCCGAGCGGCAGCGTCAGGTAGTCGACGCCGCAGCCGTAGCACTCGCCGACGACCCGGACGTCGGTCACGGGAGCCGGTCCAGCGACAGCGTCAGCGACCGCAGCCGCAGGACCGCGTCCCGACCCTTCGCCCCGTCCAGCGCCGTGCTGATCTCCTCCGCGAAGCCGTCGAGCGCGACGTCGATGCGCGTCTCGCCCTCGTCGTCGTCGATCAGCATGTCGACGTCGACGTCGAGCCGGCGGCGGATGCGCGTGCCGTCGTCGGTGACGACGTTCAGCACCATCTCGAAGTCGCTCATGGCAGGCCGCAGCCGCAGCGCGCCTGCGAGCCGTCCGCGCGCTGCTCAAGCGGGAGCCCGCACCACCGACACGGCGGCCCGACCGGCAGCCGACGGATCTCGAGCGGCTCGATCGAGGAGGGCGGAGCGCCCGGAGCCGAACGGCTGACGACGAGCGTCGACCCGCGGCTGCGCATGTCGTCGACCAACCGCTGTATGAACGCCGCGCGGGTCATAGGCGCGTGCCGCGGTCGGCACGCGCTCGCCCGCAGGAGGTGGGTCACGTCGCGGGGCTCGTCGGTCATCGCAGCGCGATCCCCGCGGCCCGCAGCCGCGCGTCGTGGCTCTGGCGCAGCGGCGCCCCGCTGTGCGCGCTCGACGCCCCGACGAAGCCCGCGGGCATCCGTCGGCAGCGCTGCCCGGCCGGCGCCGAGCACGTCGGGCACTCGACGCGCTCGTGCGCCGTCGCGACCCGCCGGTCAAGCGCCGCAGCCGCCGCGGCGAACCGCCGGGACTCCGGGTCCTGCGGGCCGACGTCCATCCGCGCGTCGGTCACGGGCGGCAGCCATGAGCGGTCCCCCGCGGCCATCACGCACGCTCCAGGGGGACGATCTCCGCGGCCGGGATGTGATGGCCGTTGACGACCATGAACGGCCGCCGCGCGTGCGGCCGCGACACCTGCTCGAGCCTGCCCTCGACGACCGTCAGCTGCGCCGGCCGAAGCGTCGGGTGGTCGTCCAGCGTTACCCGGACGCGCGTCGCCTCGCCGCCGTGGTCGGCGTTGGTGTAGCGCCGCGCGATCTCGCACATGCCCTCCGCGTCGACCGTCTGGAGCTTCACGACGCCGCCTCCCGCAGGATGCGCTCAGCGGCCGCCGACGGCGTCTCGAGGTCGACGAGGATCGTCTGCTGCCCGCGCTCATCCTCCGGCCCGACCTTGACCACCGACCCGACGACCTCGTCGCGCGGCCCCGCGCCCAGGCCGAAGCCGACCAGCCGCAGCGACTCGCCCGCGACCGGGATCACGAACGGCTGCCCGCGCCGCGCGTCCATCACCGCGACCTCTTCCCGATCTCCGGCGCCCGGGTGTGCGCCCGCGCCACGAGATGCGCCCGCGGCACCCGCCACCGCTTTCCCTGCGCGTCGACCGCGAGCACCAGGCCGCTCGCGCCCTTCGACCCGCCGAGCCTGACCGGCGTCCCCTCCGCCAGCCCGTAGACCGTCGTCGGGCCGACGTACAAGTGCGTCAGCCGAACGTCGATCGGGTCCTGCCTGCGCCGCCGCCGCAGCTTCACCGCGTCACCTCCGAGTCGATGTCCAAGCACGATCCCGCAGGAACCCGGTCGCCGTCAAGCTCCGGGACCGACACCCGCATGTTGCCGTCGATCAGCACCAGGCCCTTCCACAGCGGCAGCGGGTTGTCCTGCGCGTCGACCTCGTCGGCCGGATGGCGCTGGCCCTCCGGCACCGCGACGCGCGCGAGGTCGACCTCGTCGATCAGCGACCCGCACCACGCGCACCGGACGCGGACGACCGACCCGACCCGCAGCGTCGGGCCCGCGAGGTGCACGAGCCCGCTCACAGCACGAGCGCGAAGAACCGCACGCGCGCCGCGTAGCGCGAGTCGCTGAGGGTGCACGTCGTCCGATGCGTCGTCGCCGTGTCGCCGTGGACCTCGCGGCGCCGGACCGTGACGCACCGCCAGCGGCCGTGAGGCGTCCGGCCCGTCGACCGCGGCCGCGCCTCGCCGTGGCGCGTGACGTTGTCGATCAGCGCGCCCGCCTCGACGCACGTGGTCGCACCGTCGTAGGACGCGGCGCTGTAGTCGCCGACGCCGACGTCGTCCGAGCAGACGTGCCCCAGGCTCGTCGACGTCGGCGCAGCCACGGCGGCGCCGGCCAGCGCGAACAGCAGGATCATCGCCGCCAGCAGGACGCGGCGCCTCATGCCGGCCACCACCGGGCGAGATCGCGATCGACACGCTCGAGGTGCGGAGCGCGCCCGGGGTCTTCGGGAGTGACGAGCATGACCACATGATCGCGCTTCACCGCGACGACCTCGCCGACGACGAGCCGCTGCAAGGCGACGAACCGGTCGCCCGGCATCACCGCCCAGCGCCGGAAGTCGTCGCGCAGCAGCACCAGGAACCGGCCGGGCCGCCACCGCAGCAGCAGCCACCACGTGGCCGGGCTCAACTCGCGCCAACGCCACACCTCGCCCTGCAACACCGCCGAGCCGTCACGGCGCCGCATCCGGGCCGTGACGCGCTCCCACGCGGCGCGCTCGCGACGCATCCGCCACAGCGCCACGCGCTGGCCGACGGTCATCGCGGCTCACCGCAGAACGGGCAGGGCGTCGACGCGAAGCTCTCCGTCTCGCACCACACCGACCGGCAGCTGCGGCAGCGACCGGGGCGCAGCAGCGGCCGGTCGCGTGGCGCGTAGGGGCCGCGCACGAGGCCCGGCGCCTGGCCCGGCTGACGACGGGCCGGCGGGGTGGCGGCCGGCCACGCGCCGGACTCGATCGCCCGCGCCCGCGCCGCGGCGACCTCGTCGACGACACGTCGCCGCTCGGCCGGCATCATCCGGGCCACGTCAGCGTCGTGAGGTTGCCGGCGCCGAGCAGCGCCTCCACGCGGAACGCGGACACCGGCGGGAAACTCCGCCCGTCCTGCGTGTAGCGCAGCCACGCCTCCTCCGCGCCAGCATCACGGTCGCCGAACCACTCGCCGTCGGCGGCCTCGTACCCCGCGATGAACGCCGCGCGCTGGAGCCCCGCGAGCCCGTGCTCGGTCATCGCCGCCGCTCCCGCCACGCGCGCGCCCACTCGCGGGCCGCGTTGCCGAACAGGACGCCGAGCGCCAGCGCGAGCATGATCGCGAACGACGTCATCGCCGCACCCCGGGCTCGAACACGCGGACGTCCCACAGCTGGCACGCCGGCCGGTAGCGGTCGATCAGCTTGCGGATCTCGTCGAGGAGGCCGAGAGTCGCCGACGGCAGCAGCCGCACGGTGACGACGACCGTTGCGGGCTCGCCGGGCGCGTCGATCTCGACCCACTCGACGGCGTCGAGCAGCAGCAGGACGTACGCCCACTCGCGCTCCGTGCGCGGCCCGACCGCGAACGGGGGCGGCTGCACCTTGCCGCGCGCCATGTCGGCCTTGACGTACAGCCCGGGGCCGGTCATTCGGCCGGCTCCCGGAACGTCGTGTCGGCGTTCATCGCAGCACGCACCCGGACGAAAATCGACTGCGCCTGCGCCCTGGTCGGCGCGGTCAGCCGGACCGCGCGGCCCTTCAGCGCCGCGTCCAGCATGGCGCCGACGAGGGCGATCTCCTCGAGCGACAGCGCGAGATGCGGCCCGCGCATCGGGACCATGTGCTTCGACTGGTGCGCGTGCTGCTGGCCCTTCGTGCGCGCCGCGATGGCCTCCTCGACCGCGGTCGTCAGCCGGTCGGACGTCTGCTCGTCGAGGGCCATCACTTGCTGCCCTTCGGCCGCGCCCGGACGTTCGCCCGCGCCTCCGCCGACGTCGGCTGCCGCGTCGCGACCTGCGACCGCACGGCCTGCACCCCGGCCGGCGTCGCGGACATCCCGCGCCGCAGCCGGTCGGCCACGAACGTCGAGAACGGGACCATGCCCCGCGCCTCGTCGATCGCCGCAGCGAGATCGACCGGCAGCGAGATCGACCGCTTGACGACCGCCTCAGCCATGATGCGTCGCCTGCAGCTTCCGCAGCCGCTGCACCTCGACATCCGAGACCGTCTCGCCGGCCAACCGCCGCAAGTACAGCGACCGCATACCGAGCCCGAGCCCTTCGGCCTCGAACGCCTCGTCCTGCAGCGCGTCCATCGCTGCAATGTGCTCCTCCCGCGCGATCGCCTCCAGCGCGGCGCGTCCATCCGCGATCGGCCGATGCGCGCGGGCCAGGATCGGGCCAGCAGCGCGGATGTCTGCGGCCAAGCGCTGCCAGCGCGTCAGTGTGGGTAGTTCCGTGTTCGGGTTTTCGGGCATACCCGCCACGGTAGCACCAGTACACCCGGTGCTACAAGTCGGACGCCGTGCCCTCCACGTCCCCGCCCGACTCCAGCTCGCCCAACCGAGCCCCGAACTCCCGAGCGAAGATCGTCCGCTGCGCCGCCGTCAGCCGCACCGCCGCGATGGCCGCCTCCGCCGCCGCGATGATCCTGTCCGCCGCCGCCTCCAGCGCCTTCACCCGCCGCTCGTCGATGCCGGCATCCAGCGCCTTCTTCGCCATCTCGCCCTGCCGCACGATCGCGCGCTCCAGCCCCGAGATCAGCTCCGGCGACACCTCACCCTCGACCCCGGCCAGCTGCAGCCGGTAGTACGCCGTCACGCCCCGCGACAGCCGGACCGCTTCGAGCATGACCTCGCCCGGATCGCCGTCGACCTCCGCGCCGAGCATCCCCCTGGAGAAGTCCCGCGCCGCCTCCAGGGCCGCGTGCTTGATCCCTGACGGCGTCGACCCGCCGTGGTTCTTGCAGTTGCCGTAGCCGGGATGCGACGTCGCCCAGCCCGCGCCGCGCCCGCACGCCCGACCCTTGCGGTTCGTCCCTCCGCACTGCCGCTTAGGCGCCCGCCCGCCACGGGTCGCCACCTCCATAGCCGCCGCCGGTGACATGCCCGGCAGGCTACCGCCCCCGGCCACCACCGCCAGCGCCACGCCGAGCGCCCGCGTGGGTCTTCGCGCGTCGCTCCTGCTCGTCGGCGATCTCGGCCTGCAGGTTGAGGGCTTCGTCGAGGTGCATCTCTTGGCCTTCGCCGGTGGAGGTCGCTAGGCCGTTGTCGATCTCGGCGAGCTGTGCATCGGTGAACGCGAGCCAGCGGAGGGTGTCGGGGTTCATGTGGCCCATTCGCCTTCGTCGATCGTGAGCTGTCCTGCGTCGGCGCGCTGGCGGCGCTTGGTCCTAGCCCTGGTCTCTGCGTGGTGGTCGCGGTCGTAGTGCAGGTGGCAGCCCTGGCACATCACCCGCAGGTTCTCGTCGTCGCAGTTCTCGGGCACGTGGTCGAGGTGCGCGAGCGTCAGGAGGACCGTCGAGCCCGTCCCGTAGGCCGGCCCGCCGTGGACGTTCGGGCAACGCCCCTCGTGCGTCCCGCGGCCGCACTCGCCGGTGCATTCGCAGCGCCAGCCCGCGGCCACCTTGCGGCCCTCGGCGATCTCCGGCCAGTCGTCCGGGTAGCGGTCGCGGTTCTCCGGCCGGATCGGGCTCATAGGGCCCGGACCTGCATCGTGCCGCCCGGCCGGCGCGGCTCCGAGAACGGGGACCTGTCGCGCTGGCCGATGATCCACTGCCCGCGCATCCGCTCCAGCACGTCCTGCAGCCGGCGCTCCGCGTCAAGCCGGTCCTGCATGTGCAGCAGCGGGATCTCCGAGCGCTCGTGGCCGTGCGCGGCCTTCGCCTGCACGGCCAGGTAGATGACCGCGGTCACCTTCGCGATGACCAGCAGCCGCGCCTCGCAGATCCGGCGCTCGATCTCCTCGTGGTCGAGCCGGTAGCCGGGCGCGTCGTCGACGACGGGCCGCAGGTGCGACGTCGTGCCGCAGCGGCCGCTGAACGGGCAGCCCGGCGTGTCCGAGCCGTCGTAGGTCGGGTGGCCGCAGCCAGCCGCGCGCCATGCGCCCTCCGGCCGCTCGCGGTGCCATTCGAGGCCGCGGCAGCCGTCGTCAGGACAGGCCGAGCGCGCGTCGGCCGAGCCGTCCAGCGCGATCCGCAGGTCGAACAGCTGGACGTCGGTCATCGCCCGACCTCGTCACGGCCGCCGACGCCGATCTCGTAGCCCAGCAGGATGGCCGCGCCGGTGATCCCGACCAGGGTGCCGACGTACCGTTTGGGGATCGTCGGGGTCCCGCTCCACACGTAGTGCGTGAGGTCGTCGACGTCGAACCCGAGATCGGCGGCCGCGAGCGCGTCGCGGATCTGGCCGTTGGCGGCCTGCAGGCGCACCGCCGTGCGCTGGTGCGCCGGTAAGTCGATGATCGTTCTGCGTCCCATCAGGTGACCGTCCTCACGTAGTGGTAGGTGCACGTGCCGTCGCCGCCGGAGTCGTGCTCGCGGTTCTCGTACACGTCGTAGGGCCGCCGCGGCATCGGCTTGCCCGACCAGGCGACCGGGACTAGCAGCCCGTGGTGGTAGACGATCCGGCCCGGCGCGACCGACGCCACGTCGACGACCTCGCCGTCGAGCACGCCGCCGACAAACGTCGCCGCGTAGCTCATGACTCGTCGTCCTCGCCCGACGCGCGACGCTGAGCGTCCATCGCCCGGAGGTGGCCGCAGACCTGAGCCTCAGCGCGGCCCTGCGCTACGGCGAGCCCGCGCCGCGCCTTGTCGGTCGCGACGAGCCGCCCATCGTGCTCGGCGACGAAGCCGGCTTCGAGCAGCTCGCGCACCCGCCGGTCCGCGTCGGCCACTAGCAGCGGCAGCACGACGCGGTCGAGCGTGCGCAGCGAGTAGACGAGCGCGTCGCGCTCGGCGCCCTGATCGCCAGCGCGAAGGACCGCGTCCAGGACGCGGCGGCGCATCCCGCGCCGCGGGAAGCCCTTCGGCGCGCCGCGCGACTTGCGCGGCGCGGGCGGCAGCGGCTTCGGCAGCCGCGAGAGGTAGAACGCGTCACCGGGCCCGATCCGAGCGCGATCG
>Ga0070682_100000165_pt1 | contig 50819 bp, 39 predicted proteins | sample KBSC63LmetaG_FD_64668 | JGI IMG/M metagenome (GOLD analysis project Ga0070682, IMG submission 64668) | Corn rhizosphere microbial communities from Kellogg Biological Station, Michigan, USA - KBS C6-3L metaG | ecosystem: Host-associated > Plants > Roots > Rhizosphere | place: USA: Michigan...
AATTTTCACTCAATTGAATTTTATTTTCCACTTGAATGTGATTTAAAATAAATACCAGTCTGTTTTTTTTGTAAATTTCAACACATAAAATAATTATCATTCACAAATAAATACTATCATGACTACTGAAAACATCTTTGAAGCCATCAGAAAATGGAAAAATCTTATTGATTCCTATAAAAACGGAATTGATATAAATGGGGCAGAAATTTTGAATTTTTTAAATCAGGGAACTCATTTCAGTGTTTCAGGTGAGGAAATCGAACAATGGAAACAAAACCTTGGAACAGTAGAGTTAAAGAGAATCCATGCGTATGTAGGTATTCATGAAGAACAGTTGAAATTTTTTCTGATTGATTCTAAAAGTGATAAGGATGCCAATTTTAGTAATATCATTATTAAAGAATTTTCCCGAAAATTCACTGAAGAAAAGCTGGAAAGCAGCAATCACGAAGAAGTAACTCCACCTCCAATTACAGCTGAATCTGCCATTAACCGTAATTTCAGATGGAATATGTTTGGAACCTCATGGATACAGGCCCAGAAAACAGAAGATATTTTTCAGCTTATTTCTATTCCGTTTTCAGATTATGACAAAATGGGGATTACAGGAGTGCAGACCTGTACCAGTTTCTTTGGGCTTACTGATGATCTGGAGAAAAAAGATCCGGATTTTCCTTTTCATATCGAAATTATTACAGTGAAAAGTCTTGCGATTAACCATATGAGTGAGACTGCAGAAAATTATTCTACCCCAAGACCTCCTTTTACCATTGATACTCTTAATGACTATCAACTTTTGAAGCAAAGCACCAGTGTTTTCGTATAACAGTTTATCCCTGTATTTACAAATTATTATTAACCTGGTCTTGTGTACAGGACTGATTCTATTGGTAAAAGAAGGGATAAAAACAAAACTTCCTGTGATTATACTTCTCTCAGGAGAGTTCATGCTGGAGCTGACGGACTTAGCGGACCGGATGATGAAATTAAATACACTCAATATTTACAACTATACATTGAGCCAGTTTTTTGGCTTAATGATCCTTACTGTGATTTATAGCAATTACTACATCCAGCTTTCCCGTAAATTAAAATGGATGATCTATGGGTATGCAATACTGGCATTGATTATTAATTTGTTGTATGTGCAAGACGATACACAGGTTACTTTTTATTCCAATATTATCACCAGTATTATTATTTGCAGTTATGCCGCCTCTTATTTTATGAAGATCATCAGAGAAGGCAGGGCAGACAGGGATATGTTTATCGTGAACATCATTGTTTTCCTGTTTTTTTCTATTGAATGTATCATATCCACGACCTTTAATTTTTTAATCAGCAACCATCTGAGTTGGGTAGCTCCTATCTGGCTTTTCAGAGGCCTCCTGCTATTGTCATTTTATATTGCTTTTATTAATCTGGGATGTGGCGTTGGGAAAATCAGGATCAGATAGTTCTATGGATATGGATCGGTATTGGACTATTTTTTTTAACAACGTTATTCATTACGTTATTGGTCATTAATTATTTGAAAAGTATAAAGAAAAATAAACAGAAAGTCTCTCAGCTGGTCCGGAATACAAAAAAGGAATATTGGGAAAATACATTGCTTATACAGGAAAAGGACAGGGAGCGCCTGGCGGAAGAACTTCATGATAATATTATCTCACAGTTGAACCTCATCCGTCTGAATCTTACAGATAAAAATCCCGAAGAGCTTAATCGTGATCTGAAAAAATCTATGCAGCTGATAAGGGAATTCTCCCATAATCTTACACCACCGGACCTTGATGAGGTTGAACTGGCAGATTTAATTGCAGATTATCTTGAACAGGTTAATAAAAATATAGAAGTCATTTTCCGCCATATTACCATAAGAACTCCAATCAGCAGTCCGGTAAAACTGAACCTTTTCAGAATCGTTCAGGAATTGGTCACCAATATTTTGAAACATGCTGAAGCTACCAGAGTAGATGTATCGCTGAGAATATCTCTGAACTATCTGATGCTAACTATAGAAGATAACGGACGGGGTTTTATCATGGAAACCCATTCGGGAGGTATTGGATTGAGGAATATTCAGTCAAGAGCACAGAAAATTAAAGCCATTTATAAACTTAAAACACAGCCTGAAAAAGGCACAAAATTCATAGCCTGTATGGCAATACAATAAAAATAAACATGGAACACGCAAAAATTAAAATCGGAATTGTAGATGATGACCTACTGTTTGTACAGCTTTTGAAAAACTATATTGATAATAATGGAGATTACCAGGTTACGCTTACCTCAACAGGTGGTTATCAATTTCTCACAGAGGATTCCGGATCTTTGGATATTCTGATTCTGGATCTGCGAATGACGAACGGTGATGGTCTTGAAGTAATGGCTGAACTGGCCAAAAGGGAAACTGAAACAAAAATCATTGTTCTTTCCAGTTTTTATCGCCGTTCATTTATGGGGCAGATGCTGAAAATGGGAGCCCATGCTTTTTTGCCTAAAGAAATTGAACTGGAAGAATTATTAGCTGTCATCAAAACCGTTCATCACACCGGGCATTACTTTTCCAATGATCAGATTGATGTCATGAGAAGCCAGCTTTCCAACAAGCTTCCGGAGTTTCATGCCTTTTCTAAGAATGAGCTTACCGATAGAGAAGTTGATGTTCTTCGACTGGTTTGCCAGCAGCTCAGTACCAAGGAAATTGCAGATTCTCTTTTTATTTCACCCAAAACGGTAGAAACCCATAAAACCAACCTGATGATTAAAACAGGAGTGAAAAATATGGCCGGGCTTGTTATTTACGCCGTGCAAAACAAGGTGATAGATCCCGACGAAATCGTATTATTTGATAAGTAGTTTCTCTTCAAAAAGAATCAGGGAGCACATGAATGTACTCCCTGATAACAAGAAATCTAAAAATACACTATAATTTAGGATTCAATACTTTAGCAATAGATACTGCATCTGCTACAGTGTCCAGGCTATAGATCTGCAGAATACCCTGAGTGGTAGCCGCCTGACCTAAAATGTTCTGTTGGTTTTGTGCATTCACTGCATTTTCAAACATGATTCCTGTAGAATGTGCAGCGGACTGATATACGTTACTTAAAGCCATTGCAGGAGATTCTGCTACTACTTTTACGTTTGATTGCGTTACTGCGTCTGTGATTTGTTCGTTAACTGGCATAATGATTATTGTTTATTGGGGTTAAAGATTAACCGGATTTTCCGGTTGTTCGGATAATAGTTTTAAAGGGGTCCGCAAATGGATTATGGATTAAGGATTTTAGCCATAGAAACAGCATCTGCAATGGTATCCAGACTGTAGATCTGTGCGATACCCTGTGTAGTAGCTGCCTGAGTAACAACGTTCTGTTGGTTTTGTGCGCTCACTGCGTTTTCAAACATAATTCCTGTGGAATGTGCTGCTGTCTGATACACGTTGGCTATAGCCATTGCAGGAGATTCTGCAACTACCTTTACGTTCGACTGTGTTACTGCGTCTGTGATTTGTTCGTTTACTGGCATAATGATTATTGTTTATTGGGATTAAAAACAACCGGATTTTCCGGTTGTTCGGAGAATGATTTAAGTTGTTCGCTAAAAATTAATTACGGATTAAGAATTTTAGCCATAGAAACAGCATCAGCAATGGTATCCAGACTGTAGATCTGAGTGATACCTTGTGTAGTAGCTGCCTGAGAGACAATATTCTGCTGGTTCTGTGTATTTATTGCGTTTTCAAACATGATTCCTGTAGAATGTGCAGCAGATTGATATACGTTGGCTAAAGCCATTGCAGGAGATTCTGCTACTACTTTTACGTTGGATTGTGTTACTGCGTCTGTGATTTTTTCGTTTACTGGCATAATGATTATTGTTTATTTTGATTAAAATACCCGGATGTTCCGGATCTGAAAATGGTTATATTCTGCGGTTGGCAGGAATAGATTAAGGTTTAAGAATTTTAGCAATTGAGATAGCATCTGCAATAGTATCTTTACTGTAGATTTGAGTGATACCCTGCGTAGTAGCTGCCTGCGTTACAATGTTGTGCTGATTTTGGTTGGTCATCGCATTTTCAAACATGATTCCCGTAGAATGTGCTGCGGTCTGGTATACGTTACTTAAAGCCATTGCAGGAGATTCTGCAACTACCTTTACGTTCGACTGCGTTACTGCATCTGTGATTTGTTCGTTAACTGGCATAATGATTATTGTTTATTTAGGTTAAAAAACGACCGGATTTTCCGGCTGAGAATTACTTTTTATCAAAAAAGCTTAAAAATTAAGGCTTAAGAATCTTAGCTATTGATACCGCATCTGCTACCGTATCCAGGCTATAGATCTGCAGAATACCCTGAGTGGTAGCTGCCTGGCCTAAAATGTTCTGTTGGTTTTGTGCATTCACTGCATTTTCAAACATGATTCCTGTAGAATGTGCTGCAGATTGGTACACGTTGGCTAAAGCCATTGCAGGAGATTCTCCTACTACTTTCACGTTCGATTGCGTTACTGCGTCTGTGATTTGTTCATTAACTGGCATAATTGTTTTTGTTTTTGTTGAGATGTGATCTCGGTTAATAATTATTGAGGTAAACTAGTTTTATGTTTATTTTAAACTCACTACAGATCCTGCAGATGGATACATTTCAAAAGCATTGATATTGACAGGTTATAAGTGATTGGATCTGAAGGTGGCTCTGAATACAATGGTTGAGACCCTATCTGTAAAATCTGCGTGAGTTTAAAGCATATTTTCTGATAAAAAGGATGCGGTTTTTATTTTTAATATCTGTCTTAAAAATAAATATCTGCTGCAGGTATACTGGCTATGCTGGATTCTTTTGGGCTAAAGATGGATTCTGAATAATTGCTTCTGCACATAGACAGCATCTGAAAAACGGTGCAAAATAAATGTTGACCTGATTGTATATATTGAGGGCACCGGAATTCATCTTTGCAGAGAAAATAAACCGCATCCGTGGTGGTGAAACCGGAATTAGAAACGTCCTTTTCTAAATAGTCCTGATTCTTTGTGTTTCAGCTTTCCGGATCCCATTTTTTTTACTCCCATGACATAGTTGCTGATGGCGGTCATGTTGTTTCGTTGTTGGTTCAAGGCAGAATTGATCTGCATTGCACCTGTAGAATGTGCACTTACCTGTGTTGAAATAGCGTTAGGTACAGCAGTAGACATTCCCATAATTATAGTATCAATTTCGTTCATAATATCTTTTGGTTTTGATGTTTCTATGGACGGATATTACCAAATCTGGCACTCAGCTTGTTCATTCTGTCCATTATTTTGAGCTCTTTCTCCTTTACCTTTGCCGTAGATGCCTCCTGAAGTCTTTTCAATTGTTCTTCGTAGTTCATCATGGGAGGATCAGCCTGGGCAGGTGTGGCAGTCTGTACCTGAGGAATTTCTTGCTGTTTCACGGCTTCTTCCAGCTTTTCCAGCAGTGGAGCCAGTGATTTCATCGTCTCTTTGATGGCTTTATCCCTGATATAAGTAATGATTTCATCTTCATGTCTTAAAACAAAAGGCATGATTTCTTTTTCTATGATTTCAGGTTCCGTTACAGGGAGCGGAGGTTTGCGAGCGGGTGCCTTCTTGCGGATTCTTCTGCGCATAAGTACTTTTTTATGAATGTTGAAAAATGAGCGTTTACTTTACAGCAGATAATTAATAAATGCTGCCGCAGCCCTCCAGTCGTGGTTAATATCTTTCACTACATTATAACCGGTTATCTCCAGAGCAATACATGCTGAAATAGCAGTAGCTGACAACATTTCTTTTAACTGGTTGGGAGGAAGGGTAAGGATGTAATCATCCGGAATCACGGGAAGTCTGCCGTTGTTTGGCGGGTTTTCATTCACTACAATACTCAGTATTTCCTGGAAATAATGCGCAATCAGTTTAGAAGCCTGAAATTCCAGTTCTCTTTTTAATTCAATTATTTCTTCCTGGCTTACCAGTTCGGCAATAGCTGCTACATCCACATCATGTACCGAGTACTGAGCTTCTCCCGTATCAGATGGGGTGATCGTGATATCTGTTTTGAGAATCCATTTTGCCTTTTCAAGATTAATCGTAAGAAGTTTTGAATCAAGATCTGAAACTGCAATTTCATTTAAAGTGGTAAAAGGTAAAATTCTCACATTACAATAAAACGCTTTCGGATCATCCAGCTTCACCATGATGACGGCAATTCCCGTTGACCTATCTATAGGCTCCACTACAAAAGACTGAAAATGATTGTATCTTTTATTTCCTCTGTTGATGCAGTTCACCAGTCTTATGGCAGGCTGAATATTAATGTTTGAGGTCTGAAGATTAAATACAACTCGCTCTGCATTATGTTCCGTCTTTTTCACATCGGCACTTCTCGTATCAAAATAAGAAATATCACTGCTTCGGGTCAGGTAGAGTCGTTCATTTAAATCATTTAAATTTTCCAGGTTTAAAATTTTGGCGGGTTTGGTTGTTGAAGAATAATTCATATTTTATTTATTTTAATTTTTTCAAGGAGTTGGCTTATTATTGTTTTTTTCTTTCGGTTAACTTCAGGTTCTACTGAAGGAATTACTGCTTCCCTAATCTCTGGTTTTACGAGTGGCTGTGTCAGTTTTACTGACTTTAATACTAATTTTCCTCCATGATCAGCCGTGATAAAGCTTTTTCTCATACCTTCCTTTTCTGATGAGATTTCTTCCGGAACCGGATCTACTCGTTTTTTTTTTCGGGATCTTCAGGCTCAGGAGAAACTTCCGTAAACGAAGGGGGAGAAGGAAGTGCGGCTGGAACCGGAGATGTGTTGACATTGTAAATAGTATTGGAAATTTTAGCCTTCACTTCAGCGTATTCACTTACCATTTTGAATAAATCCTTCATCATTTCATTTCCTTTTCCTGCATCCTGACCCTGCAGGTGCTCTGCCATCTGAGTGGAGGTTTCCTTACTGCCGGGAGCCGGCCCGAAAGTCGTTCCATACGTCAGTAGATTATTGGCCAATCTGCTTAATGCAATCAAACCTACCTGCTCAAATCCTTTCAAAAAAGACTGTAAATCCTGAACCATCATTCCTGTAGACTGTTCTATCATTACTTTTGTCACTCCGGTCATTGGGGAAGCCTTAGGAGGGGCCAGTACCTCACTGTTCACAAATACTACAGCTTTCTCCGCCGGAGTGGTAGCATTGGCTGCCTGGGATTGTTGGGTTTCACTGTTGTTTTCACTCATGATCGTAAGGTTTTATATTATCCTTTTAAAATTTTAATGGCATCTGCAACAATCGCAGGGTTGAGCTGGTTCAAGTTCTGCTGATTCGTTACAGAATTCTGAATGGAAATTCCACTGGCATGGGTGGCCATCTGGTAAAGCATACTCATAGCCTGTGCGGGAGACTCACCAAGTACGGTAACATTGGTCTGCGTTACTGCATCTGTAGTCTGGGTGTTTACTGTTTCTGCCATATTCTGGTTTTAATGGGTTATTATTATTTTTATTTTCAAACATCTTTTTTCAAAGACTTTCTTTCAACTCAACCTTAATAGTATTTCCTGATTAAGTCTTAACTGTGAGACTGTTGATCTCTTTTGTCTGATACAAATTTCATCAAACGAAATAAATCTTCATTAAGGGAAAAAACTGAATTTTAAAAAATAAGGGAATTCTCCTACGAGTGAAATTTTTATACAATATCATATCGTGCATAATTAAAATCCCGAAAACAGACTCACATATATAAGTGTATTTAATAATCATAACAGGTGAATACACAAATACCTTGTCTACCCATACGGGTAAACCCTGAATTTCTGAAAATGGGTGGATCCCCTCTACTGAGTCGGGAGCTTTACCTTGAAATTTGTTTCCTAACGTAATAATAAACGATATGCCAAGAAATAAGAAAAAAAAGAAAGAAGGTGCTTCCAATACAGTTGATGCTAATCGAAGACCAGAACCAAGACCAGCACCTCAACGTACCCCTAAACCTAAAGTTAAAGTACTTACCCAACCCGGATATGCTACAGGTGATATGTTTGGAATTGCCGCGGCTTTAATTGATGATGAGGAACTTCATGTTGTCATTTCAAAAGGCGATGGTACTTTCACAGACCATACGGATAAAGCAGATTCTATAAAAAAATTCTATGAAGATTCGGGAATAGGTGAGGATAGAATACATATTGTAAAAGTAAAACAGTTAAGGGGAGCAGGTAATAGGAAATTAGAAAATGAAGCACACAAGTATAAGCGAGAAGGATATACTAAAGGGGTGAACTATGGAACAGATTATATTGCCAGAAAATACTCACCGGCTTTACGGGAGAAACTAAAAGAAAGATGGAAGGTAAATATCAATGACGATGAGAATCAGGCTATAAAAAGATGGCTGGAACAAAAAGGAATCCCTACCAGTGGAAACAACTTACTTATTTTATGGTCCCGCTTCAGTGGGAAAGGAGGAGATATCCATATAGAACACGATACCAGCTATACAGGGATCAGGCAGATTGTTTATAGGGTAGCAGATATGTATGATGCAATTATTATTACCGGTGACAAAGGCTATGTGAAAGAGAGAGGATCTAAGTTTGATGATATTGTTAATGAGGTCAAAAATACTATCCACCCTTCCAAAGTATTCAATATCACCGAATTCTGGGATGAAAAAACACCATCTTTATTAGCATGGGGAGGTAATACCCGTTTTGGACAGTTTAAGCTGTATGAGTACTTTGAGAAAAACTTTACCCATGTAAAGCATCTGGGCTTCAGAAGCGGTAACCTTGAAGTGATGGCGATGTTAGGATACACGGTAAGGTATATGGAAGAAGAAGGAAGCGAGAGTGGCCGCAGAATGCTTGCCTGGAAGGATATAGGCAGAGGTAAGACTTTAAAAAGAGGAGATGCCACCGGATACGAACGCTTACTGTTGAGTCAACCTCCAACACGATCAGGTAAATTTCTTCAGGAAAAAATAAAAGAAATAAATACAAAAATTGAGGAAGAACTTAATGAAGAAATTAGCAGAATAATAAGGACAACCGGACCCAAAACAGACAGGCAGATAGCAGATCTGAAAATAAAACATAAACCTGAAATAGAAAAAAAATTCAGAGGAGAAAAAAGAGATTATATAGGACCGCATTTTGCTCCACGTAAGAAAGATGGAACAACCCCAACTCCCATATCAAAACAAGAGAAAAGTAAATATTTGGAAGGGTTTAATGACAAAGATATGGAGCTTATACTCTCTTTCTTACGACCTGAACGCTGGATTTACAAACAAATTACTTACGACCCTATCATCCCACAGAAAAGAAAAGATTACAAAAAACTGTTGGAAATTGCCAATTAAACAGTAAGCCGAACTCTGCTGAATTTTCATTGATATTTCAAAAACACAGCCTTCTACACAGAAGGCTGTGTTTTTTGACTATAATGCTATGAAGAAAGAAGAGCATCTTCAGTATCCCTTTCAGGTAATTCCTTTCTCTTTCTCCAAAAGAAATAAGCTACAACAGCAGTTGCAATGGGCAGAGCAATACCAAACTCATCAATATAATAATTGGTATTTCCCGTATCTACAGTAAGCGGTGTAAAAATAGACTGTATAAAAAGGTTGTGGCTGGCATGTAAAATAGCTCCCGTCCATAAGCTTCCTGATTTTAACCGCAGCCAGGTGAAAATAAAGCAAGAAGCAAATATCATCACCGTAAAACATAAAAGAGCCAGCCATTTCGGGCCACCCGTGTTATAATTGGAAAACAGCAGAAGAGGATAATGATAAATAGCCCATATAAGCCCCATCCAAAGAGAGGTGACAGTATAAGAATTGATTTTAGCCAATTGCGGAGTAAGAAGACCCCGCCAGCCTATTTCCTCACCCAACGCCGAGCCCACAGAACGTACCATACCAAAGCTGCTCATCAGAATGACATACAGGATAATGGTCTGACCATCGGAAAGATTCCATCCCATCCCTTTACCAGCTTCTGCTACAAACTGATGATTATAAAATCCGCCAGCCCCAGTGATCCAGATGATAAGGTAAGGAACAAAAGAGTAGACAATTGGAATACAGTAAGCCATGATCTGGTATTTCGTAAGGCCCCATTTCCAACCCAGGGAAGAAACAGGAATTTTCCGGATACGACAGGTAAGAAGTGCTGCAATAGCCGGGCACCACATTACAATCGTAGCGTAAGATATAATCCCGCCGCCGAGTTTCCCCGTACGAATACACATATAATAGACAGGGAGACAGAAAAGCAAGGTAAGGCACAGGTAAGTGGCAATATTCTTCCTGATTTCGGATTTGGATATTGTATTTTCCATAAACTGATCTGGTGTTGATGTTTATAAATGGTTGAAAAATAGGAGGTTATTTTTTAATAAAAGTACACTTATTTCTTATATGAATAATAATTTTCAGCACTATTCAATTTAAAAAAAGAGGTCTTCTGTTTTTAATAATGGAAAACTGTAAATTAGCCAAAACATTTTTTTCCGAATTACCCCAGAACATGTCCAGACTAAAAGCGATACGAGAACAAAAAAATCTGACTCAGGAGGAACTGTCAGAAAAATCAAAAATTTCTGTAAGAACAATTCAGCGGATAGAATCCGGAACAGAACCTAAGGGACATACTTTAAGAGCGTTGGCGCAGACTTTGGAAATAGAGGAATCTTTATTACTGCAGGAAGAAATCATTATTTCTCAGGAAGATAATGAGGTAAAAACAGAAATCGCAGAAGAATCTGAAACGGTCAATTATTCTATGATTAAGATGATCAATCTATCCTCCTTATTATTTGTGGTAGTACCACCATTAAATATTCTGGCTCCCTTTCTGTTGATGTTTATTACGAAACAGAGAAATAGTCTTACTAAACAGATTATCTCTCTGCAGATGTTTTGGACTGCTATAGCACCCATTGTATTTATGCTCGGTATCTTTTTAAAGCTTGGAAAAGAGTTTACTCTTATTCTGATGATCCTTATTGCATTGTCCAATGTATTCATGATCCTCCGGAATGCTGCTGAGATTGACCGTAAAAAGAAATTGTATTTTAAGTTGAAATTCAGTATGTTATAATTATTGTCGGGGCTTTGTCAGGTTATTGTCGGGTTCTTTTTTATTTGAAAAACAAAATGAAATTGAATCTTTGTCAAAAAAATAACAATGACAAAATCGGCACAGCTTATCCTTCCTTTTCTTATTCTGTTGATGAATATCGTTCATGCGCAGACAGAAAAAACAGATCCTCTTTACAAAACAATTATATCAAAAGACAGCCTGTTTTTTTCAGCAGGTTACAATACCTGTAACATAGGAAAGATGGAAAGCATGTTAAGCGACGGGTTTGAATTTTATCACGATAAGGGTGGCTTTGAGGATAAAAAGAAATTCATCATTGATTTTAAAAACGGATTGTGCAAATCTCCGGAAACCTATCAGTTAAAAAGAGTCCTGGTTGATAAAAGTACTGAGATTTATCCCATGTATAAAGAGGGAAAAATATATGCTGCCATTCAGAATGGAGACCATCTGTTTTATGAAAAAATAGGGGATCAGGCCGAGAAATTAGTCGGGGAAGCAAAATTTACTCACTTGTGGATCTTAGAAAATGCTGAGTGGAAACTTAAAAATTCATTGAGCTTTGATCACCATCCTAAGCAGACTACTGATAGTGAAACCATGTTTGATAACGATCAGTCGATGCAAAGCTGGCTGAAAGAGAATAAGGTTCCAACTCTGGGATTAGGAATTATCGAAGGAGGAAAATTACAGCAGGTAAAAGTTTTTGGAGATACAAAACAAGGAATTCCAGCTCCCGTTAACGCTTATTTTAATGTAGCGTCTCTTACCAAACCTGTCACTACAATGGTAGCATTAAGGCTGATAAGTTTAGGAAAATGGAAGTTGGACGAACCTTTAGATACCTATTGGACAGATCCCGATATCATCAACGATCCCAGACATCAAAAACTGACCACCAGAACAGTTTTGACCCACCAGACCGGCTTTCCCAACTGGAGATGGATGAATGCTGACAAAAAACTGAACTTTCAGTTTGATCCCGTTACAAAATACCAATATTCAGGAGAAGGTTTTGAATACCTTCGGAAAGCAATGGAAAAGAAGTTCGGAAAATCATTGGATCAGCTTGCAAAAGAACTTATTTTTCAGCCCCTTAAAATGCATAATACAAACTATATCTGGGATCAGAACACGGATGAGTCAAGATTTGTAACAGGATACAACGAAAAAGGAAATGCATATCCCATAGAAAAAATTAAAACGGCAAATGCTGCCGATGATCTGCATACTACGATAGAAGATTACGGGAATTTTATGATCAGCATTATGAAAGGCAAAAACCTGAAACCGGAAGTCTTTCAGGAAATGACCAAAAAACAGGTAAAAGTAAAAGAGGGTAAATATTTCGGATTAGGATTTGAAATCTACGATCTTGGAAATGGTGAATATGCACTATCTCACGGCGGAGCAGATCAGGGAACAAGATGTATTGCCATTGTACTTCCCAATTCAGGAAAGGGAATTGTGATATTTACCAATGTAGATGATGGCTATAAAGTCTATGAAAAACTGGTCCTTCATTATTTAGGAGAGCAGGGCCAAAAAATTATTAAGATAGAAACCAAATAACTATTCATGCTATAATAAATCTTTGTATATTCGGTTATTGATCTGAAAACAAATGAAATAACATACTATTTGTTTTCAGGATATAACAGATATGAGCAGAAATAAAAAGAAAGTTATGTGGCAATATTATTTAATTCTCGGTGCGGGAATAGTGCTGTTTATTTTTGCATTCTTAAGTTTTAGAAACACTCTTTCATTCTTAAAGAAAGCAGAAAAGACCACCGCAACTGTTACTTCACTGCGGGAATTTGATTCGGATGGAATAGTATTCAGTCCTCTCTTTACCTTCCGTACCAGAAATAATATTGAATATACCTACGAACTGCCGGAAGGCACCAATCCTTCAGCATGGTCGGTAGGAGAGACAGAGACCGTTATCTATGATCCGGATGATCCTTCTTCAGTAGAATTATATACGTATTTCAGAATTTTTGCCTGGCCTTTAATATTGATTTCTATTGCATTGCCATTACTGGTGGTAGGAGGAGGTTATTTTATTGCAGACCAGTTTTTAAAATAACCTGCTCCTTCTGTATTTCTATTTTACCTTTTCCAGAAGATACAGCTTAGCTCCGGAAAATGCCTGCTTAGGCATCAGGTTTCCTTCCAGAATCATAGTCTTATTATTGGCATCTATGACAGAAATATAATTGTTGGAATTGTATTCTATATAATTCTCTTTTTCTTTCGTTGAAGGATTTTTTCCGAACTCCATAGAATATTTTACCCAGTCTTCATCCTGTGAACTGCAGTGTACCGGTTTGAATTTAGACTTTTTAGCCTTGAACACAATTTGATCAAAACCTTCCGTACATTCTGAGGTGAATGAGCCGTCAGGATTCTGATCTTTTGAAAAATCCTCGAAAGAACCACGGTAAACCCCTACCACTTTCCAGGTTCCGTCCAGACGGTCTTTATCAATTTTCCCCTTCGCTTTGCTTACCGCCCAGCTGATTCCGTTTACCGTTCCTTTTACTGCTTTATAACTTAAGCTTACAGCTCCCGATACTACTTTTGTAGCCGTTCTTACTACACATGAATTGAGAACAAGGACCGCCGAAGCCAGAAATATTATTTTCTTCATTTTGTCAAATTTTTTCAGATACGAAGATAATGTTTTTGGAAAAATTGATGAATAAATATCATCTTATATCGTACCGCTCTATCTTCAATGGTAGAAAGTATTATATTTATTGCTGCAAAATCATTTTGAACAAAATTTTAAGGATGTAAATAATGTTTATAAGACATTCGGTATAGCTAAATGATAAGCACAAGATTTACCTGTAATGTGTACAAAATATAAAACATAATAATATACATGGAAAATGATTTTGAATTAGATGAATCCAGTAAAAAACCACTACTTATTTTTGGCTTAATATTCGGATCAATTGTATTTATTACTGTTTTTTATTTGAGTTATAATGCCGATAATCTTACGAAAAAGGTTATACTTGATGAAAAAAGACATTCTAGAATAATTAGCATTTTTAGGGTAAAAGAAGAACATAATTTTATATATATTAAACTTTCTGGAGGGCAGATTTATAATTTCAATAACTTATACAAAGTAGGTGACTCTCTTTCAAAAAACAAAGGCGATTCCATAGAGTACATTTTTAGAGGCGATAGTATAATAAAGAACAATTTATTTGAAGTGGCAAGAAGGGAAGGGACGCTTAAATAAAAACCCTTTTGCTGGCAAAAGTTCCATTAGAATCCCGGGAAATTAGAAAACTCTTGTCCGGTTTACCGCCCGAAAATCAGCATTCAACGTTCAATATGGCTTGTTCAAAGTATTTACACTTATTCCTGGCTCTGTTTTACCATAATTTTACCATCACAAAACATCACGATTATGAATACTACATTGAACTTCAGTAAAAAAGTACAGGCCATTTTATCCCTGATCATTTTTATAGGAATGGGATTGCTATCTCTAAAAGCACAGACTTCTGGCACTGGCGGGAAAGATATGGAAAATACCGCTGTAAGATCAGCTTTCCAGAATACAAAGATAATCAGAGCCGGGCTGCTGGATGTAGGCTATGCAGAAGTAGGGCCTGAAAATGGGAAACCTGTCATTCTTCTTCATGGATGGCCCTATGATATCCACAGTTTTGAAGAATCCTCTGCTATCCTTGCTGAAAAAGGCTACCGTGTTTTGGTCCCTTATTTAAGAGGTTACGGCACAACGACCTTCGTTTCACCCAATACAAAACGAAACGGTCAGCAGAGTGCTGTTGCATTAGATATCATTGCTTTTATGGATGCCTTGAAAATTGATAAAGCGATCATTGGCGGTTTTGACTGGGGAGCAAGAACTGCGGATATCATGGCAGCATTGTGGCCAGAACGTTGTACGGGCTTGGTCGCCGTAAGCGGATATTTAATTGGAAGCCCAAAGGCCAACGAAAAACCTCTCCCTCCAAATGCTGAATTTTTATGGTGGTATCAGTATTACTTTTCAACTGAAAGAGGGTATAGAGGCTATAAAACCAATACTACAGCATTTAATAAACTGATCTGGAAAACAGCTTCACCAAAATGGGGTTTTGATGACCAGACCTACGAACGCTCTGCCGCAGCATTCAATAATCCTGATCATGTTGATATTGTGATCCACAATTATCGCTGGCGTCTGGGATTGGCGAAAGGAGAAAAACAATACGATGCGCTTGAAGCTAAACTGGCAAAATCTCCCTCCATTACAGTCCCAACAGTGACCCTGGAAGGTGATGCCAACGGAGCTGCATTTCCTGCCCCCGAAAGTTATGCTTCCAGGTATACAGGAAAATATACCCATCATACCCTCACAGGCGGAATTGGACACAATTTACCACAGGAAGCTCCAAAAGCATTTGCAGATGCCATTATAGAAGCAGATTCCATGTCACAATCTAAATAAATAGCTATCCGATTTAAGAGGCTTTGCCAAAAATGTCATCCTGACGAAGGAAGAATCTCATTAATAACATTCTTCCTTCGTAAAATGGCAGCCAAATGATTTAACTTATGAGACGGCCACTTTCTTATCGTAAACTATCCTTCAAAACCTTCTTCAAGCTTCAGTTTATTCACCAAAGGATTGGCATACATTGCCAGGAAATACTCCTTAGAAACTGGATCTGACGGGTCTATACGCATTTCAAGCCTTCGGATAAATAACTGTTTCTCCTGTTCAGTATATTGTGAAGCATAGGTATCTGTGTTATGAATCAGATCGTAGGCAATATATTTTGTCGGCCAAAGCTTATAATTCTTAATGATAGAATGATCAATCACCTGTGCAACAGCCTGCAATTGTTTGTTTTTATTATCGATCGTAGCGGCAATTTCATCCAGTTCTGTATCAATAACATCACCGGCATGCAGATGAATTCGTTTCTTTTGTCCTAATATTCCGCTGAGCATGGTGGTAAAATCTTCATTTTTACCTTTGATATATTCTTCGTCCCTGTGCTGTGCGAGAAGCTGAGGCATTTTCAAAGAATCTGTAGGATCATATTCGTAAGAAATGGATACAGGTACAATCTTTAAGGTTTTAAAATACTCTATCAGTGACTGATCTCCTGATGCCATGGCAAGCATTTTTAAAACCCCCTGTTGAGTGGCATCATTACCGTCTTTGGTACGGCCTTCCCGCTGGGCGATCCATACAGAACGGTTTTCGTGGTGCAATTGATGATCAATATACTCGGACATGGTTTGTGAACTTTTAAGCTGATCACGAAGCGACAGTCCCCTTTGAACTAAAAAGTTACGGTTCAGTTTAGCCAATACATTCAAAAAGTTTCTTTTCACAAGATTATCCCCAATGGCTGAAGCAGTCATAATGTGGCCGTTCTCCAGAAGAGCCAGGTTAAGCAGGGAAGTATCCAGTACAATATCTCTGTGATTTGAAATGTAAAGGTATGGAGTGTTTTTATCCAGTTTATCGAAGCCCGAGGTCGTTAAACCTTCAGAACTTTTTGCAAGGATCTGACGAACGGTATGTGCAACAAAATGATGCTGAAAATCACTTATAGAGTGGATCTCTTTAAACTGTTCAAGCCAGACCTGCTCATCCACACCGGGAAAAGTAAAGTTCATCAGTGCTTTCATCATAGGATCACGGGCTACACTCTGCAATCTTTCATTCACTTCATGATCATGAAAATACCGTATTTCATCAAACTTCGACATGCGATTATTTAAAAATTAAAACTTTTTGCAAAAGAACGAAAATTTATCTGGGGAATGGGTATAATGCTTGTTAAAGTATTATGAAGGGCGTAGGAGTTAATTGAAATAACTGTGTATAACAAATAAATCCATATAACGGCGCCCACTTTGTCACGCTATAAGCGTCCACCATGTCATTCCGCAGGAATTTAAACGCTTATTTATCCTCATTTAATATCAAAAAAACTTTTTTGTATCTGAATTCCTATGGAATGACAAACTGTGTGGATAGTCTAAGCGAATAAGTTTTGTGGCAAGGTCTTAAGGAAATAAATATCCATATACGCATCATACACGCCCACCTTGTCATTCCGCAGGAATCTAAACTAATATTTTTATCATCATTTATTATCCAAAAAATTTTCTGTGTCTGGATTCCTACGGAATGACAAACTGTGTGGATAGTCTGAGTGAATAGTTTGTGTGGTAAAGTCTTGATTAAATAAGTCTCCAAATACGCATGATACCCGCCCACTTTGTCATTCCGTAGGAATCTAACCCTTATTTTTATAATCATTCATTATCAAAAACATTTCTGAATCTGGATTCTTACGGAATAACAAACTGTGTGAATGTTGTCCATATCAAAACTAATTTTCAAACAGGTAATTCAAAAATTCTAAATTAGGATTTGTTCTCCTTATAAGTTCAAGTTTCTTAATTCTTGACCAGTTTTTAATTTCCTTTTCTCTTTCAATAGCATGATGAATCCAATCATATTTCTCGTAATAAATTAGAAATTCAAGATTATATCTTGCTGTGAAGCTACCGGGATTTAGCTTTGTTTTGTGTTGATGCAATCTCCTGTGGAGGTTTCCTGTAACGCCCGTATAAAGTACTTTTCTGTTTTTATTGGTGAGAATATAGATATAGTAGGTATATCTTCCTCTTGAAAACTCAATCATTTGTGTGTTTGTTTTACAAAAGTTACAAAAAATATACTCTACTTGTTTTTTCAATTGGATTTAATCAATGTAATTGAAAGAAGAAATAGGAGTTTCGTTTTGAATTGAGTATAAGCTCTCATTTAAATTTGTAAGAAATGGAGTAAGATTAAGATGTACCTTCAACCTAAACAAAGTCATAAAACACAGTCTTTGTCATTTCGCAGGAATCTAAACTCTTTTTATCATCATTTATTATCCAAAAACCTTTCTGTGCCTGGATTCTTACGGAATGACAAACTGTGCGGATAGTCTAAGCGAATAAGTATTGTGGCAAGGTCTTGAGCAAATAAGTATCCCAATATGCATGATACCCGCCCACTTTGTCATTCCGTAGGAATCTAAACCCTTATTTTATAATCATTTATTTCAAAAAACATTTCTGAATCTGGATTCCTACGGAATGACAAACTGTGTGGATAGTCTGAGTGAATAGTTTTTGTGACAAAGTCTTAAGGAAATAAATATCCATATACGCATCATACACGCCCACCTTGTCATTCCGTAGGAATCTAAACTCTTATTTATCCTCATTTAATATCAAAAAAACATTTCTGAATCTGGATTCCTACGGAATGACAAACTGTGTGGATAGTCTAAGCGAATAGTTTTTGTGATAAAGTCTTAAGGAAATCATTCTCCAGATACGCATGATACCCGCCCACTTTGTCATTCCGCAGGAATCTAAACTTTTTGTTATAAAAATTTATATCCCAATCAATCTTTTAAAATATTTCCTCCGAATTGGCTGAGCTAATAAAATGATCTTCTACAAATGATACAATATTCTGTTTCCATTGGTGAATATCTTTGTGAACAGAGATAAAAGCTATTCCACAGGTAAGTTTATCCGTTGTCATATCATTTTCTATAGCCGAATAATCACCTTTAATCAGTTTACTTTCTTCTCCCGGATATACCAGGGCTGTTTTTGTTGCTTTAAAATACCGGTGATAAGCATACATCTGTCTCAGATCTTCGGGTGACGGAAGATAACTTCCGTTTAGGTTTTTCCATTTCGTATCCAGAACAATTGTGTTACCGTTAGCTTCAAGAACAATATCCGGTTTCATTTTGCTAGCCGAGGATTCTGATCTCCAGAATTCCTTTGATTGTTGGGCTCTTATTTTTACATCAGTATGTTTTATATTTTTCTTTAATACTATATATACAAACTGTTCCCAAAGACAGTTCATATCAAATAGTAAAGCCAATACATTATTCTTTCCTCTCGATACATCAGGATGGTAGTTCAGTAGAAGCAGCTTTGCGATCTGCAGAGCTTTTTCATAATGTTGATTTTTTCGGTCAAAATTGATTTTCTCAAATGTTGAATCTGTGACTTTGAGATCATTCATTTCGGGAAAATTCAACAGTAATGTACCAATTCTGCTGCTCAGATCCGGCTTGCTATTTGTCTGTTCAATAAGTTTCAGAGCCTTGTATAGAATACGGTGTACTTCATGGTTTACATCATAATGAGAATACTTTACATAAAATCTTTCGTGGTGAACCAGATTCTGCGCTATATGTTTTGAAAACTGCAGAGACCCTTTTAAAGCATAAAGATTTCCTTCCTTTTTGTTATATCTTTTAATGAGTCCCCGGTGAAGCAGGTACTCTAATTCTTTTATATACAGTTCATAATAAAGATCCAGAATGGAGTTTTTTTTCAACTTTAATGAGGCACTGCTGGAAATCTTTACTTCAAATCCCCAAACTGTCCGTATCATGTCGTACAATAATTGTCTCCATTCATCTTTGCCATTATGATCGGCTTTTGGAAGAATTTCAATGGTTGTTTGGCCGATTTTTATGACTCCTACATGTTGATTAAATTTTACACCGTTTTTTATAAGGCTAAAAAACGGTGTCCCATCACCATAATAATTCTCTAAAGTCTGGTCCAGCTTTAGTTTTTTGTGTTCTTCAGTAAAGTAGAGCTTTTCATGCTCAAAAACAACAATGGATTCTATTGGTTTCATTAAATAGACTGATTCATTAGCAAAAGAACTGCTTTTGAGAAATCCATATCAGTTTCTCCGATTTTATAATTATGATTTGGTTTTCTATAATCTATAATTTCATAGGATTCTCTTTCTGAATATTCACTTTCATAATCATCGAATGTTGCAAAAACAGAGGATGCAGTAACTTTCTTTTTTACAAATCCTTTGCCCAATACCAATCCTATTTTACCATAATCTCCGAAGAAATATTCCTGTAAAAGAGGAATGATATTTTTATAAAAAGAATCTTTAATGGTTGCATTGTCTTTTCCGATAAAATAAGCATGTCCAATGGCATGGTCTTTATCAATCAGTTTTTCTATACGGTTGTTGATAATATTGAGTAATTCTTCAAAATCTATCCTGTTATAGGTAAAATCCTGAAAATATCCGGATACTTTTCCTGTTTTCGTTTCCTTATCTTTCTTCATCTGTTCCCAGATGCCTTCTTTTTTACTCTTGAAATCTTCAGAAACACCTAAAACAGAGAATAACTTACTCTCTTCAGTCAGATATTCTTCATCGGTCCATTCGTGGTTTTTATATTCCCATAAAAGATTTTCTACCATTGTTGACGGATTCAGAAGCTCAGGCTTAGGAGGCATTTCTTCAAAAGAAAATCTTCTTCTCAATGCGGTGTCCAAAGCTTCCACACTTCTGTCTGCCGTATTCATGGTTCCGATAATATATAGATTGGAAGGAACTCCGAATTTATTTTTGCTGTAAGGAAGGGTAATTTCTAAAGCTTCATTATTGCCCTGGCGTTTATCTTCTTCAATAAGAGTAATGAGTTCTCCAAAGATCTGAGAAACATTTCCACGGTTTATTTCATCAATGATAAGCACATGGGGAAGCGGAGGAAGAGTTTCTTCTTTTACTTCGGTAATAGACTTTTCCTTTATTTTAGTATTGATATAGTTTAAAACAGACCAGTAAGCCGTAGAATTGGAACCTCCTATTACGGCTCTGAACTCTTTATTCACATTTTTAATCACTGAGAGGTCAGGAAATGCCTGTTGCAGTTTTTCAGCTCTGGAATAGGATACGGTATAGATTTTTGAATCTTCAGAATAGATGGGTTTCAGATTTAGATTTCCCTTATCAGAAACATCCACTATTTTCAATCCTAAATCAGGAGTCTGTATGGTTAATACAAGCGGATTTTTATCCTCCAGGTGTGTATTGGCATCCAGAACTAGGTCGCTCCATGCATCGTCGAAAGTGTATGGCTTGGTTGAGTTTTCACTCTTTAATCTTGGTTTTCTGGCTTTATCAGCAATTCTTTTGAAAATACCACTTTCTACCTCGTAGATTACTTTTTTATTGCCGTCCTCATCTTCATCAATTTTAGGTTTTATCCCTTCAATAAAATCCTCATAGCTCATGCTCTGGTGGAAGGTGGTAAATACAATTCTTCCTTCATCTACCAGCTTTTTATATTCGTCTTTGATTTGCTTTCTGGTATGCTCAGACAGCAAGAAATCAGGGTTGGCGATCTGAATAGCTTTATTAATGGTATTGTAGGTCTTTCCGGTTCCGGGAGGACCGTATAAGATCTGATTAAGAGGATGGAGCACTGTATTATTCATATTAAGTTCTGATTTCATTGTTTTTATGGTGGCAATTAGCTTTTCTGAGGTGGCATCATAAAGCTCATCTATGCATTCTACCACTTTTTCTACAAGGTCTTCATCGGAGAGTGTAAATTTCTTAATGTGAGAAACAGAGTTTCCGAAGTGCCACTTTTTCCATTCCAGAAAGGAAGGAAGAGTTCCTAATAAGGCTCTCATTATTTCGGCGTTCTGATGACAGTCTTCAAAATGCAGGTCAACTGAAATACTTCCCTTTTTAACAATCACTTCATAATGAGCTCTTTTATGATTAAAATGCTGTTCTTTATCAAAAATCCATATATTATTTCCTTTAAGATCTCCAAAACCGTACTCCAGTTGGTTTTTCTCAGCATATTCTTTTAGATTGGCAATAAAGGTTTTAAAATCCATTTGTTTTTTATCCCATTCTTTTTTCTGATCATAGATATGGGCAGCTATTAATAATGTTTGATTTTCCGGATTTTTGGTTCTGTCAAGATCTAAGAATTTTTCTTTCAGTTCAGAAACAAAAGTGTCCGGGTTATAGGAATGATTAAGGTAATAGTTGGAGATAAGTTCTCTATGGCTTAATGCTATAGAATTGATATTGTTTTCCGGTATAGCCAGCATATCTAAGGCATTTTTTACGGTGATATTTACATCATCTTTGTGATACTTGTAATTAAAAGTATTGATGACCCATGGTTTCATTCTTACCCCTGCTTTAGCCAATACTCTTTTATCGTCATACTGATTGTAAATAGCTTTACCACGGGCGTGAATATCACAATAAGAAATAATGCTAAAGAGAATTTCCTTTATCGAAAAGAATTGATGTCCCTCTCCAATTTCAGCAAAAGCAGCATAGTCCTCTAAAAGATTTTGCAGTTCTACCTGTCCCTCATTGGATAAATAAAGATCCATCCATTTTTTTAATGCATCTTTTCCTTTTTGAAAATAGAATTCATCGGATTGGATAAGGCGTTCAAAATAACTTGTTGCTGTTTCTATTACTGACATTTGGTTTTCTGGGTGTTTAGTTTAGCTGTCTTCTTAGCGAAAGAACAGATTCTTCATTAGAAGTAGCAATAATAATAAAAATCTCCAGTTTCTGCTTACGGGAAAGCGTAAATTTTCTTTAAAGTCACTATAAATATTGCTCAGAATTACCCATAGGCCCTTCGGAAGTCCCTCTAACCCCTTCACCAAGCCCCTGGAAGGACTTCATGAATGGTCTCCACCCCCTTCATGAAGGGGCTATACCCCCTTGGGTAAGGGGGTAAGGGTATTGTGCAAGGGGCTTCAGGGACTTATATAAGGGGGTAGAGACTGTTACCTAAGAGGGTAGAGACCGTTGCTATACTACCTGGAGGGTGTTAGTAAAGAAGGTAAGAGGATTAAAATACTATTATAAGAATCATGAGCACTATCCATCTGACTTCATAGTGGCGTAGCCACCATTCCTTTGCTCCCTCTAATCATAAATTCTAACCAATGAAACCTTTACGTTTTAAAAATATCTTACTTCTTCAGATACAATGGCTTATTATTTTGTTTTAAACGCAAAGTCGCAAAGTTTTAAATATTGATCTGTTTTTTAAGGCGCAAGAAAATCAAAGATTTTCAGCAGGTGAATAGATCGGGGTATAGAAATTTTATCGGAGATAAAATCCTTGCGCCTTAAAAAGCGTCATTATAATAAGAACTTGCGTCTTTGCGATTTCCAACCAAAAATAAATAGATAGATAACCACAAAAAAGAACGTTCTCACGTGCTCTTAAAAGTATATATTCTTACTTTTTTTGCATTTTAATATCCTACTTCTTCAAATACAATAGCTTATTATTGCGTTTTCCAACCAAAAACAAGCAATCTTGTAACCACAAAAAAAGCACGCTTTCACGTGCTCTCAAAAAAAGTGTTTATTCTTATTGATTGTTATTAGAAGCGGGTGGAGGGGTTTCAGTTTGTCCGGAAGTCTGTCCCGCTACGAAAAACTGTTTCATCCCTTCGTAGATCACGTTGGTACCGGGTACATTTTCTTCAGAAAGGTATCTGATGCTTCGGTAGAAACTGATGGCATTATGATAATTATCGTGATCCAGTAATACCTTGGTATCGGAAAGTTGCTCAACTAAAGAATCTAACAGATGCAGTCTTTGCTCTATCTGTTCTCTGGCTATATAATCTCTGTCGAATTCTGCCTTATCGAGGAAACCGGGAACATGTTGAACATTTTGTTCCATATAGGTTTTGGCTTTATTTACGAAGAGTTTGTTCTGTTCTGCAATTCTTCCGTATTGCTGTCTCTGATCCGGTGTAAGGGTGATAGTTTTCCCGGTAAGGACAGTCTGGATGTCCTGAATTGCTTTGTCGATGGTTTGTAAATCGCTTTCTGAAAAGCTTACACTGATTAAATTGTCTAGTGCCATGATTTTGTGTTTTTGGTTGTTACTATGATCAAATATAGGGAGTGTAAAGCAAAGAAAAATAGGGTGTTGTAAGATTTACAGGGGGTGTTCATCAGAAAATGAAAACGGGATAATGGGGTTTGTTTTTTATGGTTTTTTGAAGAAAAAAAGAGTGTGTAATGAAGGAAATGGCGAAATAGGAAATGGCACTAGTTTCAAGGTATAAGAAAAGATGAAACTTTATGAAAGGATGCGATGATAGGAAGGCTGGAGAGGTTGATTGAGAAGAGATAATTATTATATAAAAAATAGTAGGCTAACTTTTTGGGTTAGCCTATTTATTTTCATCTATTTTTTTTGAAATTTTCTGCCTGTTCCAGAACATTCTTATATACATCATCCTGTGTAATTGGTGGATAGCCATATTGATGTAATTTTACAATAATATCCATTTTTAGTTTTGCTTTGATGTCTTCTCTATCACTCCAATCAGGATATTCTGCGGTGTTATCTACGATCTTCTTTATTTCCTGAGCCAGTTTCAGCATGTTAGCTTTGTCGAAGTCAAATCCATATTGTTTAGAGATCGAATTTAGTATATCATAAAAGGCTTTTTCTTCGTAGTTGATTCCTAAATCATTATAAGAGGCCATTTCAGTCCGAAGTTTTAATATCAGATCAAGAATTTGTTCTGATGTACTCTCTCGTATATCATTATAGTCCAGAATGTCAAGTTCGCTTCTTTCATTATAACGGTTGACTATACTTTGTAGACGCTCCGAAAACTCAATTCCTTTTACTTTATTTACTTTTTTGAAATCTGAAATCGTCTGCTTTAAAAGGCGCTCTAAAATTTTAATTTTGGTATTCGGTAATTCAAGATTATTAATTTTTTCGAGAAATTTATCATTGAATAGATCAATAGCATTTGCCTTGTTATCATCCAGCTTAAAAATTTCTTCAACACCTTCCGAAATAATAGCATCTTCTACCATTTTGCTCACTTTAGCATTCATCTGTGCAGTGTCTGGTGCCTCACCTTTGGTTAGTTTTACTACTATAGATTTGATAGCAAAATAGAAGTGTATTTCATCTATTTGGTTACTGTTGAATATTTCAGAACCACAGGTCAGATTATATGCTGCTTTTAATTTTTTGGTCACTTCTACAAAAAAATGTTCAGATTTCTCCGTTTGTAAAACCATTTCTGATGCTCTGTTTAAACATTGTAACTGCTCTACAGGTGAACCTGTAAAATAATCTGTGGTGTCAAACTGGTAGAAAAACTGTCGTAATAACTCAAGCTGATCTTTTACAATAATCACGGCTTTATCCAGATCCTCAAAATCATCAGTGGCAGTTTGATTATTGAATAATCCCAAAGCATGATTCAAGTTCTTTTTAATTCCTATATAATCTACTACCAAACCTTTTTCTTTTCCTTCAAACTTTCTGTTTACACGGGAAATAGTTTGTATCAGATTATGGGTTTGCAGCGGCTTATCAATGTAGATTGTATCAAGAAAAGGAACATCAAATCCCGTCAGCCACATGTCTACCACAATAGCTATCTTAAAATTGGAATGAATTTGTTTAAATTGGCGATCCAGCTCCTTGCGGTCATCTTTTGTTCCCAGAAGATTCCAAAGTGATTCATGATCATCTTTGTTTCTGGTCATAACCATTTTGATACGTTCAATAGGCTTTATTTCTTTCTGTTCTTTTTCGGTAAGGTGATCTGCAATTTTAATTTTATTCCATTCCGGACGAAGTGCAATAATTTCTAAAAACAGTTTATAGGCAATTTCACGAGATGCAGATACAAACATGACCTTGCCAGCAACAGTAGCTTTTTCTGCTACACGGCTTTCATAGTGCTGAATAAAATCTTGTGCAATAGCTTTGATGCGGTCGGGGTCTCCTAATACAGATTCCATTTTAGCAATAGCTTTCTGACTGGCTTCTACATGATATTCGGAAGCTCCTTCAGCAACTGCATTGTCATAATATTTTTCAATCTCTACTACTTTAGAATGATCAAGATTCACTCTGGCAGCACGACCTTCATACACCAATCTTACTGTAATCTCATCTGCAACAGATTCTAACATTGTGTAAGAATCTACTATTTCACCAAAAACGTCAAGTGTTTTATCAATAGGTGTTCCAGTGAACCCCACATAAGTTGCATTGGGTAAAGAATCATGCAGATATTTTGCAAACCCGTAAGTTTTTTTTACTCCAGCTTCATCAATCTTTATTTTTAGATCAAGATTAACCTGTGAACGATGGGCTTCATCTGATATACAGATAATATTATTTCTATCAGATAAAATTTTATCATCTTCTGCAAACTTTTGAACAGTTGTCATAAAAACGCCTCCGCTTTCTCTCCCTCTCAGTCTTACTCTCAGATCTTCTCGGGATTCTATATTGATAATATTTTCATCTCCAATGAAGTCTTTGGCGTTGGTGAAATCTCTGGAAAGTTGATCATCAAGATCGGTACGATCTGAAATAATAATGATTGTTGGGCTCGAAAATTTTGTCGAACGCATTAGCAATCTGGACAAGAATAGCATGGTAAAACTTTTTCCACATCCTGTAGCTCCAAAATAGGTTCCACCTTTACCATCACCTTCAGGTTTACGATGCTTTAATATGTTATCAAAAAGTTTATTAGCAGCATAATATTGAGGATAGCGACAAAGTATTTTTTCTTCTTTTTTAGAAGTATCGGGAAACAGAATAAAATGATGTAGAATATCACAAAGCCTTTGTTTATTAAGCATTCCATGAACGAGAGATGTTACAGTATGAATCCCCGTTAAAGCTTTCTTTTCTTCTCCAGTAATTTTATGCCAACCATAGAAGAAATCATAAGGAGCAAACAAAGAACCGGCTTTATTATTCACACCATCGCTGATGATACAAAATGCATTGTATTTCATCAGTTCCGGAATATCTCTCCGGTACCGTATACTCAATTGTTTGTATGCGTCATGTATTGTAATCTCTTCTTCAATTGTTGTTTTAAACTCAAAAACAACTACAGGAATACCATTGACATAAAGAATAAGATCTGGAATACGAAGTTCCTTACCTTGAATCTCTAATTGATTGACAATTTTAAAACGGTTAGTCTGTAAAAGACTATTTTCATCAATATCAATATAACGAATGTGCAGATCTTTTTTAGCTGGGTTATTTCTTTTGAAAATCCAACCATCTGCTAAAATTTCACCAATATGCTTATTACTATCATATAGGTTGGATGCAGGTTGATAGGCAAGTTCATTAATAATGGTTTCCAATTCTATAGCTTCCAGATCTGGATATTGCTGCATTAGAAAATCACTTAGATCTTCCCTGATCAATACTTCTTGATTAGAGCTTCGCAATATTTTTTTGCCATCTAAATACTCATAACCTTCTTCTTTTAGAAGGTGAATGAATGATTTTTCAAGTTGAGATTCGGTGTATTTCATTAACTTAAATTATCAGTTTTCTTATAATTAGATTTATGGTATGATATTCTATCCTTAATGAATTTATCTGAAGAATAATATCTTAATGATTTTAAAATTTTCCAACCCTCAGCCACTTTGGTTTTATCAATAAAATTACTTTTTATAAATTGAGAAATTAATAATAACACAACTAACAATAACCAAAATATTATAGTTATATTATCTGATATAGTTTTTAACCACTCTGTAATTGAATTTATTCTAAAAGTAACAACAGTAATAATAATTATAATTAGGTCAGGTATTAAACATTTAAAAAAGTATTGAATATTTTCATTATTTATATTTCGATCATTTTGTGTTTGCTTTTCTGACCATTTTAGTTTTTCAGACTCAAATATTTTTTTTTCTTCCTCTAACTTTTTTAAATTTTCTTTCTCAATAAAATATTGTAATTCTTTCTCTGTTTCTTTCAGTCTCTTATCTCTTAATAAATTTTCTTCATAAGCTCTGTTAAGGTAATCATCATTTTCAAGAAAATCTAATGAGTTATCTACAGTATCAATTGCAATTTTCTCTGGATTTGCAATTTTAGACTTTAATTCAAGGTTATATATTTTAATTTCCTCCTCACTAAGCTCATTATTTTTAACCTTCTTTGAAAACTCATCAAATTTTTCAACTACAGAACTTTGTAAGTGAGAAGAAATGATAATTTTAGCTTTATTAATTAGATCAAAAGTTTTTGGTAAACAGTTTTTGTCCTGATTAAGACCTTTATTTAAATAGAACCAGAATTTCGTCGTTACAAAATCCATTTCTTTACAATATGTAAAATCTCCATCCTTAATTTTTAATAAATTATTGTGACCTAAATATCTTGCTAAAGAATTTTCTGACATATATAAGTAAGAACATTTTTCAAAATTAACTTTTGAATGTCCCTTACGCAAGCAGTTTATTTTAGTGAATATTTTAATTAACTCGACAGTATCTACTTCATTGAAAATCTTATTGTTTTCTTTTGATATTTTTTCAATTTCCTCTAAAATAGCTTTGTCCTCTAAATTATATATTTCTAACTCGTCAATGGAACATTCATAATCATCTTCATAAATGCCTAGATTAGTTAAGTTTTTGTAAAATAAAGTTTTACGTAGTGCTATGTCAGATATTTCTTTAGCATTATTAACAATATCTACCATTGCAGGTTTACTAATTCTTAAACTTAATTTTCCTGACTTAATCTTTTCTGCAGTGGAAAAAAAATTATCTATCTCTAACTTTGTTTCAGTAAAATATCGTAACTCAATTGTTTTTTTTATACCTCTATTTTTTACATTAATCTCTTGAACCAATGTATAAAAATCATTAAAAATTTCCTTATAAAGTTCACCATTAAGTCCTTGTGAATTAAATAAATACTCTGTTCCTAGGTATATTGTTAGACTATTTTTCCAATTACCAAGTTCATTTAGATCTGGAGAGTATTTAATCCCTTCATATAAAATTAATCCTTCTTTGATACTTAATAAAATATCTCTAAATTTTGTATCATTTTCATTTTTGACAACAAATGCGCTTATATAATTAGAATATTCTTCTGAATATCCGTTGTCAAGTAAAAATTCATAAAAATTGTCTTCTAATTTCTTTTCTTGCTCTTCTGTTAATTTACGTTGTTTCTTTTCTTCTATATATTTAATTAAATTCTGAAATAGGTCTTTTTGTTCTCTGTTAATAATTTCAAACTTATCTTTAATTGAATCCTTGTGTGACTCCTGTTTGGCTTCAAAATAGTATACTACCCCAACTTTATTTAATTTATTATTTAATCGTCTATTTAAGACTGTTCTGAGAACAGCTTCTGGAATATCAAAACCAAAAGTACTTGCCATAAGTGATTTTAGTTCCGAAGAAGTAAATGAATATTTAGATTCAATTTTACAAACACCTAAAATAAAATCACCAATTATATCAAAAATATCGCTGTCAGAATTATTGTATAATTCACTGAATAATGCTACAGAAGATAATAAGTTTTTATTTTTCATTAAATTATTAGTTTTTAATTTATGTTACATATATCATTTTCACACTTCCACCTCCTCACCAACTGTCAGCCTCGACAACAACAAACTTTGTAGCCGTGTAAGTTTTATATTTTCTAATGTTTTATAAGCTTTTAAATCAATGATGTTTGCGAATTTAAAAAATGATACTTTTTTCAAATTAGTAGGCAAAATTAAATCAACGCCCTCTATTATTTGCTTACTTAAGTTGGGTTGTGCACCTCCAATGGCCAATGTCTGAATCTGTTTTTGCTGATGTAATAATGCATAATATAGGAATGCAGACTTTTCCTTTTCAAAACAAATCATTGCACAACAGGCTTGATTTGTGGTAAGTTCCTTTTTTAAATAACTTAATTGACCAGCTGTCGCACCATACATCGCCATCAAAACAGATTCAGCAGGTATTAATCTTGCAGAACTATTTTTAAAACCTTCTTTTGATATGTATTCTTCTGTCTCAAAAACAACATTATTAGATATTTCACCTGTTTTTAACCAAGGTATGTCATTAGAATTCCAATAATTCAAATTATCTCTATTTGGAGTTCCTCCGCTTCTCATTTCATCGCAAAATTCTTTAACTTTTACAATTTCCCATCCCTCCGGAATCTCCTTTCCAAGCTCTTCATTACAAAACATTTTCCCACCAGAAGATTTGTAAGGTTTTCTATTTTCATCAGGAAATTCAAAATCCTCGAACCAATGTTTGTACAAAGTTTGTGCAGTTGTTTCTAGCTTTTCGCAGATTTGCTCATTGATTTTTATTTTATTTTCTATACTTTGATATTGAGCGACAATTTTATTTTGTTCTTCAATAGAAGGTATAGGTAACTCAACTTCGCACATATCTTCCCAATCAAAAGTCTCTCTTGTACTTCCGTGTGAATGAAATCTTGCATATCTATCAAACTCAGGTCTGGAAAACCACATCATCAGATATTCTGGTAGCAATTCATCTGTATCAATCACTTCAAAAACAACATAAATTTGAGAAACCAATGCTTTGTCATATTGATCTGATAAAGCAATGGAAATTTTATCTCCATTTCTTGAAGTTACAGTTCCATAAGCGAACTGTCTTCTTTCAATGATTTTATAGACAGACATATCTGTACCGATGGTATTGGCAATTGAAGGAATTAGCTTTTTAGTAATACTAACACCCAAAAGAGTTTCGGTTTCTAAATCTTTGTTCCGAATATTAACCAGTCGTATATAATTTCCTAGTCTTTTATAACTCATATCCAAGAGTTTTAAAAACATTGGAAACTTCTTTCTTCAACTTACTTTCCTGTTGAAAAAGATCTTTTAAATCAGATTGTAAGCTTTGCATTTGCGCTTCATAATCCAGATTTTCGTCACGGTTCACAAACTCAATATATTTGCTTGGCACTAATGAGTAATCTTTTTTACGAATTTCTTCTAAAGTTGCACTGTAAGAGTATTCAGGAATATTTTGATACGTTTCTTCCCAATCAATCTGCTGCCAATTATGATAATGCTCAGCAATTGTTGTTATTTCTTCTTCGCCAAACTGGATGAATTTCTTTTCAAAAGGTTCTCCCTTTTGACGAAGATCCATAAAAAGAACTTCATTTTCGCGGTTACGATAGTTTTTAACACCATCATTTACTTGGAGAGTTCTTTCTTTTTTGTTACGATTTAAAATCCATAAAGTGACAGAAATATCTGTAGAATAAAACATAGCTCTTGGTAGAATGACAATAGCTTCCACTAAATCATTTTCAATAATCTGCTTTCTGATTTTATATTCTTCGCCGCCGCCGGATAAAGCACCATTTGCCAAGATAAATCCGGCAACGCCATTCTGAGATAGTTTGGAGATCATATTCAAAATCCATCCGTAATTGGCATTGGATTTTGGTGGTACTTCATAGCCTGCCCATCGCTGGTCATCTGTTAATTCATTTTCTGCACGCCAATCCTTCAAATTAAAAGGAGGGTTGGCCATAATGTAATCGGCTTTCAGATCTTTATGCTGGTCATCTGCAAAGGTATCTGCAGCCTTACTTCCAAGATTAGACGCAATACCACGGATAGCTAAGTTCATTTTAGCTAGTTTATAGGTCGTATTGGTTAATTCTTGTCCATAAATAGAAACATCTTTTTTGTTTCCTTTATGTTTTTCAATAAACTTAAGGGATTGTACAAACATACCACCAGAACCGCAGGATGGATCATAGATTTTTCCTTTGTAAGGTTCTATCATTTCTGCAATCAGATTAACAATAGATTTTGGGGTATAGAATTCTCCTTTTCCTTTTCCTTCTGCGATAGCAAATTTACTTAAGAAATATTCATAGACACGCCCTACAATATCATGGGCTTCATCTTTCAGCGTATCAATATTGTTAATAGTATCCAGTAGCGCTGAAAATTTTGACTGATCCAATCCAAGACGGGAAAAATAATTATCTGGTAAAGCACCCTCTAATGACTTGTTGGTACGTTCTATTGTTTTCAGTGCAGAATCTACTTTTAAAGTAATGTCTTCCTGTTTAGCATTTTCTATAATGTATGTCCATCGGGATTCTTCAGGAAGGTAAAAAATATTTTCTGCCTGATAGAATTCAGGAATTTCAAGAAATGCGTCTTTGTGCTCGTTGATAAGCTCTTGTCTTCTTCTTAGAAATTTATCATTCGCAAATTTAAGAAATATCAAACTTAGAACGACGTGTTTATATTCTGATGGTTCTACAGAACCACGTAATTTATTTGCAGAGTCCCAAAGAATTTCTTCAGTGGATTTTGTTTGGACTTTTTTAGCCATTATTGAAAGAAAAATAGTATTTGCCGTAAAAATAATGATATTAAAATGCAAAGAAAAATAAAACAAGAGAAAAAAAATTATGGTAAACCATAAATGAGTGTGTTTATATTAATGATAAAGACCTGAATTATTAATGTTCAGGTCTTTATTTATATTACGGATAAAAAATATTATTAATTAATATCTAAAATTGTTGAAACGGTTCTCCTACACATCCACCTCCTCAATCTCCACACCGGCAAATACACAAACACCACAGACAAAATCCCAGCCAGTATCCCAACCACCACAGCCATCGCCGTAGCATCCAGCTTATAATCCTTTGAAAAATTATACTGTCCTATAAAGAGTAGGGAGAGTACTAATGAACCTGTAATTAAACCATGTAGGATGCTGAGTTTGGTCATTAGCTTTTTAATATTCAACTGTTCGTCTACGGTAAACTCTATGGCTTCCTGGCTGGCGGCATCGGTTACCCTTTTGATGATATCAATGGTAAGGACTACCGGAAGGAAAATAGCCATCGGCAGGGTAAGACGGGCCAGGTTTTGGGTTCCTGAGAAGAAATGCGTGTAGCCTAACTCTTTGAAGCTGGCATAGGCGATGATGAAATTAAAAAATACATTCGGGAGGACATAGTAAATCGTACGCTTGATGAGAAAGCGTTTCAGGGTGGTTTTTTTGATGGGTTTTGGCTTCGGAGGCTTTATTTTAAATTTCATAGAGAGGTGGTCAATAGCTCGATGGCTTTATCTTTTATCAGATAGGCTTCTTCTTTCGGAAGAAAATTTTCATTGGACATGAAGGTGAAGTCCATCTGCTGGTTGTACGTACTGGCAACTAAAGTATTGGAGTTCAGCCATGGGAAAGCCACGGTAGGACTGAACACGGTTTCCAGATTGAAGTTGGTGTAATCATTCGGGATATTCACCTTTCCCATATTGGATAAGGTCACATCATGTCCGCCTTCGCTGGATTTCAGCATCCTGATCATGCGGCTTACAACAGGGTGCATACGTTCTCCCATCCAAAGAAGTTCACGGGCTTCGAGCTTACTGATTTTCTCAATAAGGTCTTTTTTGATCCGCTTGGCATTGCTCATAACATCCTTGCTGTCTTTCCTGATGGAAAGCTCTACCGTTGGGGCAAAAGCAAACAAATGATCTTCCTTGATTTCGGGAATGAAATGTCGTACATCTACCGGACTGATCACCTTACCTTTCGCACGGTCTCCCTGAATATCACGGAAGGCCTGCATCACCGAAGAACACAGCAAAGCATGGACGGAGATTCCGTTGGCTTTACATTTTTCAGTGATCAGTTTGGTATCCTCAGGAGTCATTTTCCAGTGGATGGCGTAGCTTTTTCCAAGGTTTCTTTTTTTGCTTTTTCGCTGGATAGAAAAGAATATTCTGGCGAACAGCAGATAAAGACCGGCCTTATATTTTTTAATTCCTGTATTAAAATCTGAAGGGAGAAAATCATCTACCGATTCAAAAGCAACATAAGGAATTAACGGGGAATAAGGATTGTCCAGCAAACTCAGAAGCTCGCGCATTAAGGTCACTCCGGTCGTTCCGTCTGAAATACAGTGAGGCATGATCCAGAGGATTTCGGAAGTATCCTGTCCTTTCACCCATACTACTTCGGCCAGAGGCTTTTTGGGGTGGTCAAAGAGCTGAAACCATCCTTTTTCGGATTCTTTAAACCAGTCATCGTCTGTTTTTCGTTCTACAATACGGAGTGGAATAGGTTCAATATCTTTCTGGCCCATAAAATAAGGATACCGCCCGACCTTATGATCAACGATAGCCCTCAGCATGGGATGTTTCTGCTGGATTTTGATCAGAGCTGTTTTAAAAGTTTCCTCAGAAACCTGCCCTTTGATCTTTGCGGTATAAATACAGTTTAAAGGGGTTTCAGGATCTACATACATGATCCTTTCCACCATCATTAAAGGTCTTTTGATCATGATACTGCTTTCTGTTTAACTTGTGAATAAATCGTCTGGAGAACCTCATCACGGATGGCCTTTACTTCAGCATACGGTATATAGCCTTCGCTTCCCATGATGGAAAAATCCATTCTTCCACGATAGGTAGAAACTACAAGGGTAGTGGTATTTCCTAACGGACCAATGACCGATGGACTGAAGATGGTCTCTACTGAAAACTCTTTATACTCATGAGGAATCTGAAGGGGTCCCAGATTAGAAAACATACAGTCGTTGGATGACTTTCCGTTCTTTAACAGCCTGGTGAAACTTTTCAGGGCATCATGTCCGGATTCCATCACCATCATGGTGATATACGGATCCAGCTTTGAAGCTTTTTGTTCTACTGATTTCTGCATCGCACGGAGATTTTCTGTAAAGCTTAGCTTTTCATCGGAAGAAATCACGATCATCAGCCCGAAAGCGAAAATGTGGTCTTCTTTAATCTGCTTGGCAAAACGCCTGATATCTACCGGACAGGAAACTTTGTTGAAGGATTTTTTACCTCTCACTTTTTTAAAAGCATGCAATAGCGCTACACTTAAAAATGTATTGACGGTCACTTGCTGGGATTTGCAATAAGCAATAACTTCCTGACTTGTCGTTTCATCCAGTTTTCCATGGATCAGATAGTCATTCTGTCTTTCAACAGGTTTTTTGTTTACCGGAAGCCATTTGATAGCTGTAGCAGCCAGTCTTCCGATAAATTTAGCTTTCAGTTTCTGTTTTCTGCTGTTCAGAATATGGGCTGGAACTACATCTTCAATACCTAATATTGGGTTTTCTATACCGATATCGGCTGCCGGATTATCCAGCACGATGAGAAACTCTTTTAAGAAAGCCATTGCAGAACCACCATCGCAAAGACAATGGTGGAATGCAAACAGCATATCGGAAACTTCTTCCCCCTTGATCCAGATAAACCGGATCAGGGGTAATTTTTCGTAATTAAAAGTGGTGTTCCATTCTTTCCTGGATTCTTCCTGCCACTGATCTTCGCTTTGTCTGGTGACGATTCTTACAGGAATGGAAACGGGTTGTTCCGGAACATTGAACCACGGAATATTTTTTTCATCATGACTGATCAATGCTCTCAGCCATGGGTGTTTATTTTGAATTTTGGCTAAAGCCTGCTGGATCTCTTTTAATGTAAAAGTGCCTCTCAGTCTGAACGGAATGACCGCGTTAAAAGGTTCTGTACCGTCTCCCAGTAACATGCGCTCACCAAATAGCAATCTTCTTTTCATATGCTGATATCTGTCTTTTGTAAGGCCTTATGAATCCTGTGTTTTCATCTGCCTTTGTGTTTATAAATCATTGTGATTTCATCATTATACAGAAGCTAATGTTGAATGTTCCTGTACAAAGTTTTCTAATAATTCTACTGCTTTATCGTTACCACCGGCAAGGGTAAATGTATTTCTGACCTCTTGAGCAGCAATTCTGTATTTTGGATTTTCCAACAATTCAAAAACGGTTTCACGAAGGGCATCTACACGCAGTCTCTTGTACCGGATGCTGATTCCGCAGCCTGCCTGCTCAATCAATTTTGCAATATGGAAATGATCATAAGCGATAGGCGTGATCAGCATCGGTAAACCGTTACGGAAAGTATCGTTTACGGTATTAAAACCACCGTGGCAGATCACCATGTCCATTTGCTGCATTACTGCAGATTGAGGAACAAAGCTGTTCACAATAAAATTATCCGGCCATTCTTCAAAGATTTCAGGTGGAGTAGCGGCAATCACTGTTACCGGCTGGTCTTTGAACGCAGCGATAATTTTTTCAAAGAAAGCTTTTCTGATATCTACGAGCAGCGTTCCCAATGATACGAAAATCTTTGGAGTGGTAGAAGCGTTTAATTTATCCCAGTCGAATGGAGCATCGTTTGGACGGCCTTTCACCGGACCCACAAACTTCATATGAGACGGAACGGTTTCAAAACCAGCGAAAGCCTGTGAAGTAAATACCATATTCAGCTTGTGAGAATGGATATAAATTCCTTCCTCATGAATTCCCACTTCTTTTTGTAGGTCTTTGATCAGGTTTTGCTGCCATTCCCAGATTTTTGGCGCACTTTTTTCCGTGTCTCCCATCACATCCGGCGGAACCGGAGTTGTCGTTACACAAGGAATATTGTGTTTGTGAGCGAAAAGAGCTCCTCCGAAAGTAATGCAGTCGTTCACGATCACATCCGGCATCCAGCTTTCTGTCAGTCTGGTTAATCCCGGCATCATCATTTTAGCGAAAGGAACATAGGTTTCTTCCAGTGCCAGTTTCATCACTTCAGGTCCGGAACAGGCCGGGCCGTCATCCTGTCTTTTTAAAATACGGGCAATTTCCTCCTGATACGGAACAAGATCTTCTTCAGGATAGAAATAAGAACCTCCTTCAGGAATATGTTTACTGTCTAAAGGGGTAATTCCGAACCATTTTACTTCGTGTCCGCGGGCAATCAGACTCGCTCCCACGCTTAAAGTAGGGCTCACATGTCCGAAAAACGGAGGAACAACGAATAAAAACTTAGACGGTTTTTCAGGTTTTGAAGCCTTTGATATAGCCTGTTCCAATAGATTAGCTGCTGTAGGTGCACCTCCTGCTTCCACAAAAGATTGCCCTACCTTCTGAGCTGCTTCACGATAGCTTGGATTATTTAAAATCTGTTGTACCGCTTCTCTCAGGTGATTGGCTTTAAATCTGTTAAAATTAAGACGCTCACCCGCTTCTGTACGAACCACACGTCCCGCAACATGCGACTGGTCATACGCAATCGGGATCACAACCAAAGGAATTCCGTTTGATAAGGTTTCAGATACGGTATTATGACCACCATGGCAAACTACACCGTCAAGATGAGGTAACAGATCCAGCTGAGGAACCTGCTGATACACCATAAAGTTATCCGGCCACTGCTCGAAAAGCTGTGGATCAGAAACCACTACAACGGTTAAGTTTTCATCTTTAAAGGCATCAATGACCTTCTGGAAGAATGCTTTTTTATGATCATGATCGAAGGTAGTCCCAATGCTTACCAGGATCTTTTTGTTGGTAGCATTTTTCAATCTGTCCCAATCGAATTCACAAGAAATACGACGCTCTGTAAGAACTGGTCCTGTGAATTGATATTGAGAAGGGAGATCATCCATCTCACCAAAGAAATAGTTGGATGTCAGAACAAGGGCCAAAAGGTCTGAAGTTGCCAGAGAACGTTCTTCCTGGAAACCAAGTTCTTTCTGTAGAGCCACAATCTGATTTACTTCCCATTCATGTACTTTAGGCAGCTCATTCATGATTTTAATGGCAGCCGGAGCGGTAACGGAAGTGGCATAAGGAATTCCAAGAATTTTCGCTGCTATGGGAGCGGCAAATAACTGATGATCCCCGATAACCAAATCAGGCTGATATGTTTTCAGTAAAGCAATAACTCCGTTATAGCAATGTCTGTTCAGCGGGATAAGCACCTCTTCGTAAAGGAACTTCACGCTGTCTATACCATACACTACTTTTTTTGAAATAATATCGAGATATTGTTCACTTTCTTTTTTTTCTTCGTCAGTCTGATCGTATTGGATCAGTAATAATTTTCCACCCTCGGGAAGTTTAGCCCCTAAAGTAGGGTCAAGGCTGATCCAGGCTACTTCATGTCCTCTTTCCAAAAGAGTAGCACCGATGCTTAAGGTAGGATTGACATGTCCTGTCAATGGTGGAACTATAAATGCAAATTTAGCCATGGTTTTGTGTTAAAATTTTAGATAAAAATTGAGCGATCGTTTCTGCAATCAGATTCGGTTCCTGGATAGGAATATTGTGATCGCCCGGGATTAATTCAAGTTCAGATCCGCTGATTTGAGATTGCAGCCACTCACCGGTAGGTCTGCAGTTGGAATCAGCGCCATAAAGCAATAAAGTAGAAGCCGTCAGTTTGTTGAAGTTGGTTTCACCCAGGAAATGTTTTTCCTTAATCATATCTGCTTTAATGCTGGTCTGGTTAAACAGAAATTCATACATACGATGGTTCTTTTCCATTTGTCTTTTCCCCATCTGCACTTTGGTGGTATCTGTAAAGTTGGCGACATAATGCTCAAGAAATTCTTTGCTGTATTCATCAATGATGTTACGGGCTTTTTCGTCCTGAGGATCCGGAGCTTCCATCACTACGAGCTGATTCACGCGGTCCGGGTATTCTAAAGCTGTTTTTAAAGCAATAAGGCCTCCGAAACTATAGCCTACAAGGTGCACTTTTTCCAGTTGAAGGTGATCTATTAAACCTATTAAATCGGATGACATGTTGTCAAGATCGTACCCATCCGGAAAGCGTTCACTCATACCGTGGCTTTTCAGATCGTACATCACCACATGGAAATGCTTTGCCAGCACAGGGGCAATATTAAAATAATAAATGGACAGGTTACTGAACATACCGTGGATAAGTACCACGGTTTGTTCGGCTCCTTTGTTGAGTTCCTGTATATGAACTTGTCTGTTATTGACAGTGATTATTGGCATTCGTAGATATAATTGATGATCATACTAAGGTCAAGATTAATAAGCTGGTCAAGATCCATAGAAGATAACCAACCTGTAAAGTCGATCTGATCGCCAAAATGGGCTTTGATCTTTTCAGAGAAAGAAACAATCTCGATGCTGTCCATTTCAAGATCTTTGGTGAATGAACTTTCAGGAGTAATGTCCATCTCTTCTACAAATTCAGCACCTATCACTTCAGTAATAAAACCTTTTAATAAAGTAAAAAGTTCTTCGTGGTTCATTTTTAATGTTGCGTTTACAGTGTCCATCCGATAATATAATTTTTATGTTTAATAGTTTTGATTTCAATGTTGTTGATCCACAGGTGATCGTCTTTTATTTCTTCGACTTCGAAGGCTTTAGGATTTCCTTTGAGTCCTGTTCCCAGAAACTTTCCGTAAGCTTCCTTGGCTACCCAGAAACGGGTGGTCCATTCTGCCTGATCTCTGTCTTTTAATAAGGTTAATTCTTTGTCGGTAAATACCATGTCGTAGAACCCTGAACTGCGTTCTTCCATCAGTTCCATATCGATTCCTACGGATTTTCCATATCTCGCGATTCCAACGGCTTCTTTTCCTTTGTGAGCCAATGAAATATGTATATCTTCTGTAAAATCACTGATGAGGTAAGGTTTCCCCACTTCATCGGAACGGATTTCAAAAGTGATTGGGAAGCAGGCATGATTTTTTTCCTGACGGAGAAGATTTCTCACGGCATCTTTCACGGCCACACGGCTTACCATCCAGTTTTTCTTTTTGTTGGGTAATAACTGCTGATGATGCTGTTTTTCTGTCTGGTTGAAGTATCTTTTCAGGATAAAATCCCATGAAGCCACTCTGGTATACGCCTGATGGAAGAAAAATACTTCAGGGGCAATCTCTTCCGAAAGACGGTTGTGCAGCGGTGACATGGAAACATTCCATAAAGCGGCATCAATTTCCAATCTTCTGTTCTGCCAGCCCGTAATGGCACACCATACTTTTCCATCTTTTTTCAGGATGATATCTGCAATGGCAAATTCATCATTAAGCTCGGTCAGCATACAGGTACATTCAAAAATGCCTTCCTGATCATGTATATCTCCGAAGAATTCAATATCTCTGATTTTTACAGGGAATGCAATGCGGTCTTTCACTAAAGTAAGCTGCAGCCAAAGCCCGAATAGCTGTCCTGCGTTGTCCAGTAATGAACCCTTACCACCGTTTCCTTTGATTTTTCCAATGATTCCTTTATCTCCAACAGCTGAAATTTCAGTAATTCCCTGGTATTTTTCTCCATGGAACATGTGCATGTCATAGATTTCTTCAGGGGTTCTTTCGATAGGTAAAAGATTACCGATGGAAAGATTGAATGTTGGTGTCGGAACAGGAGCAGATTTTAAAACTACTTCTGCGTTGGCAAAGTTTTCAATATCGAGATAAGCATGATTCGGTGAACGCCATTCTCCTTTTACAGTTTTTTCAAAAGGTTTGGCCACGTTCATCCATTGGAATACACTTACGTTCATGATTTTATGAACCAGTGTTCCCGGAATTTCCGCTTCTGCAATTTCTGCCAGCTGCTCAAAAATCATCGTCATCGGAATTACCGGTTCCATATCTGCTACATGAGCCCAACCTTTTGGTTGTCTCAATAAACTGTGGTCGATCAGGTAAGGATGACTTTCTAGTGTTACATACAAGTCTTTTGTGAAGGTTGTACTTCTCGGTGCTTTTGGAGCAGCCTGTTGTGCCATAGGAGCAGAAGCAACCTGAGCAGGACGCGGAATTGTAATCTCCGGACGGTTCTGGAATAAAGTCAATACTTCTTCCTGCATCCGGATCATATCTGCAACATTGTCCTGGAATGCCTGTACCAACGGATGACCGGATTTTGTAGCAATAGCTGAAGCAGTTGCTGTATATTGTTTTGGCGTATCAAATGATTGAGCCAACGCTTTCACTTCTTTAAAATTACGGATAATAGGTGAACCTAATTCCAGTTTAATACCTTTTCCTGATACTCTTTTCGAATGGTTCTGAATTTCCAGAAAATCAAGAGCGATTGTTTTTCCTTCTACAAATAATGAAGCAACTACACGCTGTAACTGCGCCAATGCAGAACGTGTAGGAACGCTGGAAGCAATGGTACTGAAGGATTTTCCCTTCAAAGTATCATCAATAAATCCGATAAGACCGCCAGTTCCGACTTGAATGAAAACTCTTGCGCCTTCTTCGTATAATTTGTCCGTCAGTTCACGGAAGCGAACAGGTTCTACCAAATGCTCTGCACTCAGTTTTCTGATCGCTGCCTGATCTGCAGGATATGGTTCTAAAGTGGTAGCAGACCACAATGGAATTTTTGTCTGCTGGAACTGTGCTTTTTCCATTCCCGCAAGGATCACGTCCAGTTTATCAGCGATAAAAGGAGAGTGGAATCCTGACTGGAACGGTAATACCTGATGGAAGATCTGTTTTGCTTTTAACAAAGGAACCAACTCGTCCAAAGCAGCATTGCTTCCGCAAAGAATCACCTGATTAGGGCAGTTGTCATTGGATACATACAGGTTTGAAATTTCATCAATAAAAGGTTTTATGGCATCGATACCAGCTCCTATAGCAATGAATTTGGAATCTTTTAATTCAAAAGTTTCGGGATTCAGCACATCAATTAAAGCTTTTACAGAATTGGCTTCTGCCAACTCGGATGAATATCCTGCCAGCCATTCTCCTAAACTGTGTCCGGCATTCATATCGGGAATAATTCCCAGTTTTTTCAGTGAATTATCAAGGATACTGCAGTTGTTGAAGATGTTTAAAGCATCGGTTAAAAGGCCTTCACCTTCTGTTTCTACCGGTGCCGTTAATCCAAAATAACGGCTAACGGTATCTACCTCACCTTTGGCCAGACCGTCTAAGCCCGGAAATACAAAGGCAACTTTACCACCATCTTTTAATAATGGAGTAGAAGTGTACCAGATATCCTGTTTGTTTTTCCAGATGATATTCTTGGAAACAATTTTAATCGCTTTTTCTATTCTTGCCGGTGTCGGATCGAAGATGGCTACTCTGAAATCTCCTTCTCCGATGGCTGTTTCATTATTTTGTAAAGCTGAAAGCAGTTCTTCATGGGTAGATCTGGCCAAGATCAATACCTGATCTTTTTTTGGCATATCATAGCCTTCCAAAACAACGTGGGCATTGATTCCTCCGAATCCGAAAGCATTTACAGCGGCTACTTTTGGCAGTCCAGTTTTTGACCAGTTTTTGGCTTCCTGTACAGGTTCAAACCTTGTATTTTTCATATCCGAAGTCGGATTCTCACAATATAAGGTTGGCGGCAAAGTATCGTGATGTAATGCTAAACAGGTTTTAATTAATCCTGCAATTCCGGCAGCCGGCATAGCATGCCCGATATTGGACTTCACCGACCCAATACCCGCCATCGGAGCAGTTTCTTCTTTTCCGAAGAACTGGGCCAAGGTCTGAAGTTCTGTTTTATCTCCAAGGGGTGTTCCTGTGCCGTGAGCTTCAAGATAACCGACTTTATTTTTATCTAAATCAGCATTGATCCAGGCTTGTTCCAACGCTTTCAGCTGACCTTTTACGGATGGGCTCATCACACTGGTTCCGGTACCATCACTGCTTACTCCTACACCTTTGATCACCGCATAGATTTTATCCTGATCACGAACGGCATCTTCCAATCGTTTTAAAACAACGAAACCACAACCTTCACCAATCAGTAATCCGTCAGCATCCATACTGAAGGGTTTGATCTGCTGTTGGCGTGACATGGCTCCCAGCTGGGCAAAAATACTCCAGAAAGCAGCATTTTGTCCTGTGTGTACTCCTCCTGCAATCATGATATCGGAACGACCTCTCTGAAGTTCCTGTACAGCATGGTCAACAGCAATAAGTGCAGAGGCACAAGCGGCATCTACGGTAAACGCAGCACCTCCCAGATTGAACCGGTTGGCGACAAGTGAAGCAACAAGATTAGGAATCAATCCCATTGCGGTATCTGCTGCAAAACGGCCTTTACGCTGTTGAAAAGCATGTTTTACTTTTTCAATGTCTGCAGAAGAAACCTGAGGCAGCAATTCCTGTAATAATGAAGAAATCTGTTCTCCGGTTCTTACAATTTCGATAGCACGGGTTGCTCCCGGACCGGTATAGTTTCCTTTACCGATGATGATTCCCGTTTTTTCAAGGGAAATATTCTTTTGAAATATTCCTGCGTCTTCCAGTGCTTTCTGTACCAGATCAAGGGTAAGCAAGTGGTCAGGTTCCGTTCCTTCAACAGCTAGTGGTAAAATACCGAATGCTGTGGGATCGAATGTATAATCAGGGATAAATCCTCCACGCTGACAGTAAAAACGGTCAACGGGACTTGTGGCATCACTGAAATGAACCGGATCTATCCGATCAGCCGGAGCCGGCTCGGTAGAATCGACTTTATTGACAATATTCTGCCAAAAAGTGTTGGCATCCTGTGCCCCGGGAAAGACACAGGATAGACCAATTACAGCAACATCTGTTTTTTTCATACTTAGTTTCTACAGAGGTTTTACCAATTATTTCCTGACATGATCAGCACCTGGCTTTCAGTTCCGTATTTAATCTCATTAAGGAAGATTTCTTTCCCTTCATCCAATGGAATCATGGAAATTCCTCTGCGTTCATATTCTGATTCAAGGGTGGAAGAAACCATTCCGGCTCCTTTCCATGGTCCCCAGTTGATGGAGATTACTTTTCCTTTTAATCTTTTATTTAAAGCATTTGCGTAATCATCCAGTACACTGTTGGCAGCCGCATAATCTGTCTGACCTTTGTTACCGTATACGGAAGCAATACTTGAGAATAATACTACAAACTGGCAGTCTGTACGAAGCTGCTCCGCCAATACACGAAGTGGTTTCACTTTGGTATCAAATACACGTCCGAAAGAGCTTGTCGTCTTTTGTTTGAATAATTTATCTTCTAAAAGACCAGCTCCGTGGATTACTCCGTCAAGACGGTCGTATTTTTCATAGATATTGCTGATCAGGTTACTTAAACCTTCTTCGTCACAAAGATCTAATGATTGGTAAACGATGGTATTTCCAAGTTCTTCCATATCACGGATGGTACGAAGAATCTGATTGTTTTTGAAAATCTTCGTCGTTTCTTTTTCTATTTCTGAAGGAGAAGTGAATTGGCCGGACTTAATCAGGAAACCTCTGATTTCTTCTTTGGTTTTCATTCCTTCAAAGTCTTTAGCCGAAATCTCATTTCTTGGATCTGCAGATCTTCCTACCAGAATATAAGTACAAGGATAGGCCTGAGACATGTGTTTTACCAATTCGGCAGTAATTCCCTGTGCGCCTCCCAATACCAATACCACAGATTTCTGATCTAGCTGAATGTGGGCCTCATTTAAACTTGTTGACAATGGCGAAGGGATGATATCTACTTTGTGTCTCTGGTCATTTTTGTAAATGATTTCAGCAGGTTTATCATTCGTAAGGATTTCCTTTAAGGTAATTTCAGCAATCTGATCTACTTCCTGAGGAGTGCTCAAACTGATCAGTCTGCAGGTTGTATTGTCAAATTCTCTGGCCAGACTTTTGAAAAGCCCCGGATATCCCTGGTGATGACGCAATACGCTTACATCAGTAATTTCCTGAATATGTGCCGGAATATCTGAGATCAGATATACCCATTTTGCTTTATCAAAATCCAGCTTCTTAATCAGATCTACATGATCGATAATACTTGGTTTATCGGTTGCTGAGAACAGGTCCAGCATAATTAATCCGTCAATATCTGAAAGATCTTTTTCTGTATCTACTATTTCTACAATGGCTCCATGTTTTTCCAAAGCTTCTTTGATCGCGGAAGTTTGTTTGCTGTCATCTTGTGTAATGGCAAAACGTTTTCCCTGCAATACTTCTGTATTTTGCACTAAAGAAGCATCGGTAGGAGTGATGTCAAAACGAAGACGTGAAAGTACATTTTGAGCTGGCTCTGCAGTGTTCGTTTCTTTTGTTTCCTGAGTAGTTTCGTTGGTTTCACCATTCATTTCGCTGATCCAGCTTGCCAGACCGCGAAGCGTTTTAATGGCAGCCAGTTTTTCCATTACATCATCTGCCTGTTCAAGGTTTTGACCAAAACCGATCTTGGTTTTAAGATCACCAATGATTTCCATACGTTTGATGGAGTCGATACTCAAATCTGCTTCCAGATCAAGGTCAAGACCTAGCATTTCTTTCGGATATCCTGTTTTTTCACTTACGATATTCAGAATAGCATTTTGAAGATCTTCAAGAGAGAATGTAGGTTGAGCTTGTGGTTTTGAAGCTGTTGATTCAGCTGCTAATCCGTTTTTTTCAGCAGCAGTTGTTTCAGCTCCTGAGAATTCTGTAAGCCATAAAACAAGACCGCTTAAGGTTTTTATTCCTGCTAACTGTTCCATAACGGTATCTTCACTGGTATTTCCGTTACCCAGAGATCCCAGTTCATTGCGAAGAGTTCCGATGATTTCAACTCTTTTAATAGAATCAATACTTAAATCAGCTTCCAGATCCATTTCCATGCCCAGCATTTCCTGAGGATATCCTGTTTTGTCACTTACCACCTGCAGTAATAAGGATTTGATATCTTTTGAAGGAGCTTGTTTCACAGATGCAACGGCTACCGGTCTTTCCGGCTGAACCGGAATAGTAGATATCGGCTGTTGAACCGGAGCCTGTACCGGAGTATTGTATACAGGAGCAGGGAACGCCTGAGGATTCTGTCCCATAAAGGAAAGCATCACATCGCGTTGTGCCTGTATCATTAATTTCATGCTGTTTAAATATTCCTGCAGCATGCGTTCAGCAGTAGACTGAGCTTCAGTTGCGGGGGCCTGTGGTTGATTAGTAAAATTGTTCATGGGAATAGGGTTTATGAGTGGTAAAGCACCATTAGATGGCAGATTACCATGAGTTGGGTGGGCAGTCTGCCCGTTTACACGCCAGATGGCAGGGCTTTTCTTGTAAAGCTCAGGTTGGTTAAGGTCAATAACCTTAACGCTTCGGCCATCAAAAAGTTTATCAATACTGAAGCTTCGGCCAGTTCCTAAATATTGTGCCAGCATGCAAAGCAGGTGGCTGAATTTATTACGGCTGTTGTCTTCAACATATAAAGTCAGCTGATCTTTTTCAAGACAGGATTTAGTCAATCCGGTAAGAACTTTTCCTGGTCCTACTTCGATGAATATTCTTGCACCGTTGTTATACATTGCCTGAAGCTGTTCTACAAATCTTACAGGCTGTACCAGATGATCAGTAAGTCTTTCTTTTATGGATTCAGGATTCGCCGGATATACTTCTGCTGTGGTGTTGGACCATACAGGGATCTGCATTTCCCCGAAAGGAACATCTTTTAACACCTCAGCATATAAATCTTTGGATTTTGCGAGTAGCGGGCTGTGGAATGCGCATGCAACCTCAAGTTTTTTAGCAGAAATACCTTCTTGTTTAAGGATTTCCAGTAATGTATTGATGGCTTCTGTACTTCCAGCGATTACACATTGAGTAGGTGCATTGAAGTTCACAGGATAACATCCTTCTACTTTGGCAATGATCGGTTGTAAACGTTCTGCTGTAGCACTTGCCGCCAGCATTGAACCAGGATCTCCACCTTCTACAGAATCTAAGATAGACTGCGCTCTCTGAACACTTAAGTCAACCAATTGATCTTCTCCAAATACACCTGCAAAACATAATGCCGGAATTTCACCGTAGCTATGACCTGCCAGCATATCAGGAATAATACCTAATGATTCTAAGAATTTAGCCAATGCAAGGTCTACAATTCCTAAAAGCGGTTGTGCTAGACGGGTATCTTTAATGGTTTCTTTTTGTTGTTTTAAATCAGCTTCGTTAAAAGTCTTTGATGGGAAAACTACTTTTTCAAGTTCAGGATACTCATCAATAATCTTACGCATAACCGGGAAAACTACAAATAAGTCACGAGCCATATTGATTCTCTGGCTGCCTTGTCCAGGGAAAGTGAAGGCTACTTTACCTTCTTTTTTATTCACGGTAAACGTATCTTTTGTCTCAATCCCCAGCAATACCAGTTCGAGCTTCATCATCAGATCTTCAGCGGTGTCTGCTACAATACTGTACTGAATTGGCTTTTCTGAACTGATACTTAAGCTGTAAGCGATATCTTTTAAAGGAATCCCATCGTTAATTTCTAATAAAGCTTTTACCTGGCTTGATTGTCCTTTCGCTTCTTCATAAGTGTCTCCACGGAAAACAAATAGTTCTGAAGGCCATGACTGCATTGCAATTGAGTTATCCTGCTTAGGATGGTTGGCAATTACGGTATGGAAGTTTGTTCCTCCAAATCCGAAAGCACTGATCCCTGCATAACGGTTTTTCTCCGCCCATAAACCACTTTCTGCATGGAAGGCAAATGGACTGGTTTCTGCATTATAATAAGCATTAGGCTGCTGAAGGTGAAGGGTAGGTGGCTTTACACCATGATAAACCGCAAGGGAAGCCTTGATCAATCCAGCTAATCCTGCCGCACATTTTGTGTGTCCGATCTGCGTTTTTACAGAACCTAAATGAGTCTGCCCGGGCAATGCCCCGGAACGGCTGAATAAATTAGTCAATGCACTTAGTTCGGTTTTGTCACCCACTACAGTTCCTGTACCGTGAGCTTCCACTAAACCTACAGAAGCAGCACTGATACCAGCCTGGGAATAAGCACGTTCTAGTGCTCTTACCTGGCCTATCTGTCTTGGAGCAGTCAATCCCAGTGCTTTGCCGTCACTGGATCCGCCAACTCCTTTGATTACGGAATAAATACGGTCACCATCACGTACAGCGTCCTCATATCTTTTTAAAACAAGGATCGCAATACCTTCTCCAAGGGCAATACCGTCTGCCTCACCATCAAAAGTAGCACATCTTCCTTTTCTGGAAAGGGCATGAGTACTTGAGAACATCAGGTAATCATTGATTCCGTTGTGTAAATCTGCTCCTCCTGCAAGAACCATATCGGATTTTCCTAATACAAGTTCCTGACAAGCCAGATCAATAGCAGCTAATGAAGAAGCACAAGCTGCATCTACGGTAAAGTTTCTGCCGCCAAGATCCAGTCGGTTCGTAATCCTACCTGCGATCACGTTGGCAAGAATACCCGGAAACGAGTCTTCTGTGGTATGAGGGAAGGCTTCTTTTACTTCTTCATGAAGTTCTCCGAAAACCTGCTTATAATATCCTCTGAAACTATAGCTGTTGGCAAGGTCATTACCCCCTTCAGCACCTATGATTACAGAAATATTTTCTCTGTTGATATGTTTTTCACCATATCCTGCATCTTCCATTGCACGCTTGGCAACCAATAGAGTTAACAGTTGCGTAGGTTCAATAGCAGCAAGTGATTGTGGCGGAATTCCGAATGCCAGCGGATCGAAATCAATTTTAGGAATAAATCCTCCCCATTTGGAATGAGAGACATCAGATTCGTTGGAATCTGGTTTATAATAAAGGTCTTTATTCCATCTTTCGTCCGGTACTTCGGTAACACTGTCTTTTCCTAAAATGATATTTCTCCAGTATTCATCCAGGTTTTTAGCTCCCGGGAAAATACATTCCATTCCTACGATAGCGATGTCCAGAGGTTTTTCTGTAGAAACAGGTTCTTCCGGTAATGCTGCATCCTGAATATGCTCGTAGTTGTCTACAACACTTTGATGCAGAGCTGCTAATGAGATCACATGATTGTGCATCGTAGCTACCTGTCCTATCATGTACATTCCTAAGTCTAGTTGGTCATCTTTAGGAATGCTGACAAGTTTATCACCCTGACGCTCTATACCTTTAGCCGCAATTCTTAAACGGCCTACATTTAATTTTTCAAGCTGTTCCCACACCTGTTTTTTATCCATTCCTGCAGCAAGAAGCTTTGCTTTTTCTGTATTGAAATGGTGGGCAAATGCTGTATTGAGACAACGGGTTTCATGTCCCGGAGCTGTTTCCAATAAGACGGTATCTTTTGCCTGCATAGCCTGCGACTGGAATTCTTCCTGAATAGCTCCCGTCTGTACCGCCTCATGAGTATAAAGGTAAGCGGTACCCATCAATACTCCAATTTTTACTCCTCTCGCAGCTAATGGAGCGGCCATGATGGAAACAAATGCTGTTGAAAATGCGTTATGAATTCCTCCTGCAAAAAAGACACTGATGTTTTCAGGGTTTTCTTCTTTTAAGATACGTTCAATTTGTTTTTCCCAAAGAACCATACTTGAAAGCGGACCTACGTGGCCTCCGCACTCACGTCCTTCAAAAATGAAGTTTCTGGCACCTTCTTTCAGGAAAATATCCAGAAGGGCAGGGGAAGGAACGTGTAAGAATGATTTTATTCCGGCTTTTTCAAATACTTTAGCCTGAGCTGGTCTTCCGCCTGCAATCAAAACTACAGGAGGTTTGGCTTCTAATATATAAGAGGTCTGTTCTTCTCTTAATTCCTGCGGAGCAAATCCAAGGATACCTACACCCCATGTTTTTTCACCAGCCAGTTTTTTGGTGTCCATTACCAGAGACTTTGCAGATTCTCCTTTCAATAAGGATAAGGCAACAAAAGGTAAAGCTCCGGCATCTGCTACCGCATTGGCAAATGAAGGTACATCACTCACGCGGGTCATTGGGCCTTGAGCAATAGGGTAACTCAACCCTAACTCCTGAGCTAAAGAGTTGTCTTTATCAATTACTTTAAGTGCTTTTGCTTGTTTCAAGTGCCCATACATAGCTTCTTTGAATCCGAAAACAAGTTTTTTCAGAGTTTTGAAATCTTCATACAGGTCTGTTGCCAGCGAAATGTCTTGTCCCATAGGGATATAGCATGTATTGAGGTCCAGACCGGTGAAATACTGTTTCAGATCTTCAGCAGTTGTGTTTTCTGGTAATATCGGTGAATTGGGCCTTACCAATACACGATGGTTAGCAATCACCTTAGTTTCTGTACCATTCAGTTTTGAGCATACTTCTTTCAGGTCTTTTGGAACTGAACTTTCAGGGAACAAGGCCAGTTGGCTGTCCAGTACAACTCCTGTTGCTCCCAATGCTTTTGATGCCGCTGCAGTATGGAGACCTATTCCTCCCTGTATCCACACCGGAATGTTCTGAATTTCTTTGATCACACGCTGAAATAATACAAACGTGGATTCATAGCCTACCCATCCACCTGCTTCATTTCCTTTGATAATGATTCCTTCTGCTCCCGATTGTTCAGCCTGTCGGGCTTCTTCCAAACTGCTTACCTGATAAACTGCAGGCAGATTGGAGGGCTTCGGCATTCCGAACGGAAGGATAGCGAACCTTACTTTTTCAGGAATTTGAATTGTGGTGAAATTGTCATTAGAAAAATAAATACCATACGATGGTACGTCTATCTTGTCAAGTTGATGTAACGCTTCCTGTGCAGCCGTTATTTCATTTCCTAAACTTAAAACGGGAAATGCGCCCGCTTGGTGTAGTTTAGGTATAAGGTTAACGTCTGGTTTTTCAAAAGGCGTCAGTCCAATAATGGTTAAGTTTTTCATGGCGTGATAATTATTGAATGATAGCAAGAGATTCATAACAAAATGCAGGGCCTTTCGGTATTAAGGCGATCGCTTTTTGTTACGATATGATAAAATTGGTTTTTGTTAAATCTTTAATGATGGATGTGTTTTTATGGTAATTATTCAAGAATCTATTGTTTGTTGATAGATTGCATGATGTAAGGTTGGTGTCCGGTTTTTCAAAAGGCATTAGCCTGATTTTAGTCAAGTTTTTCATAGCATTTACGGTATAGGAATAGTTAATGATATCTCATATCAGAACACAGATGCCATTAGTATTGATGGTGTTTTTCTGTTATGAGTGAATAAAAATAATAAAAACGTATATATTCTTTAATCATAAATACAATTTGATAATTATTTATTAATATATAAATATCAATTGTTCATATGTTATTAAAATATATTTATTGTTTATTTATTCTTAGAAACATGCCGGTACAATCTTCTCAACTTTAATTATAAATAGTTATAGTTAAAGAAATGTTAAGCAAATAT
>Ga0070682_100000166_pt1 | contig 50806 bp, 41 predicted proteins | sample KBSC63LmetaG_FD_64668 | JGI IMG/M metagenome (GOLD analysis project Ga0070682, IMG submission 64668) | Corn rhizosphere microbial communities from Kellogg Biological Station, Michigan, USA - KBS C6-3L metaG | ecosystem: Host-associated > Plants > Roots > Rhizosphere | place: USA: Michigan...
GTCGCCTGGTCGATGCCCATGTCCGTCCACGTCTTCGCGTCCGTGGATTGGTAGCTCGTGTCCGAGTCGCCGTAGGAGACGAAGAGTCCCGCACGGTACGTGAGCCCGGTGTGCTTCACGGTGTCGCCGCCGGTGCCGAAGCTCGACCAAGTGAGCCCGTCCGCCGAGCGGTAGATGTGCGCGCCCGAGCCCCCGTCGCCCGCCGCGTAGAAGTAGCCGTCCTTGTACGCGAGACCTTCGATGATGGGATTGCCGTCGATGATGCCGTCGTTCAGCATGCCGCGGTCCGTCCAGTGCACGCCGTCGTCGGAGGTCATGAGCTTCCAGCCCGTGGCGATCCAGCGACCCTTGCCGTAGGCGATCGCACGGAGCAGGTCCTCGTCGTCGCCGCCGTCGGGCGCTGCGAACGCGCGATCGGTCCAGGTGCTCCCTCCGTCGCGCGAGAGGATGCGGATCTCGCCGTAGCCGACGCCCAGGATCGCTTTCACGTAGCCTGGGGGGATCTCTTCGCTCCCGCCGCCGTCACCCGCGCTGCCGCCGCTGCTCGGCTCGTCGCCGGCTTCGCCGCCGCCACCGCCCCTACCGCCGCCACCAGCCGTGGCGGCCGAGCCCGCACCGCCACTGCGGCCGCCCGTCGCGGTCCCCGCCACCCCCGCCACACCGAACGAACCTCCGCCGCCAGCCCGACCGCCGGCCACGCTTCCCGCCGCCCCGCCGATCGCGCTCATGCCGCCGTTGCCTGCCGTGCCCTTCCCGGCCGCTCCGCTCGCAGCGCCCGCCACCCCGGCGTGTCCGCTCGAGCCCGCGCCCCCGCCTTTCGCCGGCGCTCCCGCCGAGCCGCCCGGCGCCTCCGGATCCGTCGTGCACGCGACGAGCCCGAGCGCGGCACCGAGCAGCGCCAAAGGGCCGAGGAGGCTCTTCATGTCGGATACGAGCCCCGACGGCCGTCCGGCGGCTCAGGGATTGCACGGCTGGCGGTCGCTTCGAGCCTCGGGCAGCATGCGGTGATGTTCGGTCGCTGGCTCGGCTCGGCGCGGAACCTCGAGGTTCCCGAGGACGCCCGAGAAATCCTGTATCGCGTGCGCGAGCACTTGCCCGGCGCCGACGACGAGACGGTTCGCGTCGTCGCCGCGCTCGGCGGGCTCTTGGCGGCGGTCGCGTACGCCGATCGCAATTATTCGAGTGACGAAGAGAAAGTCGTGCAGCAGCTCCTCGCGCGCGTGCACGGCATGACGCCGGCGGGCATCGACGCCGTCTGCGACGCCATGCGGCGTCACGTGGTCGAAGCCTCCACGGTCGGCGTCACGCGCTTCACGCGCGAGCTGCGCGAGCTCGGCGATGCGGAGCTCCGGCGCGAGGTGCTCGACGCGCTCGTCGATCTGGCTGCCGCCGACGGTCGGGTCACGATGAGCGAAACGAACCTGCTGCGCCAGATCACGACCTCGCTCGGCTTGAGCCAGAGCGACTACAACGAGTCGCAGGCTCGACACAAAGACCGGCTCTCGATCCTGAAGGCCGACTGACCCGGCGCCCGGCGCGCCGCGGAACCTGCGGGTCTTCGCGGTCGGCGCTAGCCCGGCAAAATCGACTGTCGCGCCGGCGCGAGCGTGCGCTCGATGTGCGCGATGCGCTGCACGAGCTCACCCTGGCTGCGAATCAGCTTGTCGATGCTGACCTCGTTCTTCAGGTTCACCTGATAGTCGTTGACGGCCATGGCCTTGTCCTTCGCCGACTGCCGGTTCTGACTCATCATGATCACCGGTGCCTGCAGGGCGGCGATCGTCGAGAGGAACAAGTTCAGGAACATGAACGGTAACGGGTCGAAGGCGAGCCTTCCCGCCACGGAGTTCCAGGTCATCCACGCCGCCATGAACCCGCCGAAGATGAAGATGAAGGGCCAGGAGCCGCCGAACGCCGCCACCTTGTCGGCGACCATGTCGCCGAGCGACATGTTCTCGGCGTCCTCCTCGACGATGTTGCGGGACACCGTGCGGGTCATGAGCTCGTTCGTCGCGCGCATGCGCTCGCCGATCTCGTGCATGATCGAGAGCGCGGCTTCGGGCCGGCGTTTGACGAAATCGACGAAGTCGTCGCGTTCGAGTGCGAGCACGTGCGTGGGGCGCGTAGCGAGCGCCGTCGCGGAGCGTGGCGCGCCGTCGAGCAGCGAGAGCTCCCCGAAGTATTGGCCGCCGAAGAGCGACGCGAGCGTCACGCGCTGATGGCCCGACCCGGCCACGATGTCGACCGCGCCTTCCTCGATCAGGTACATGGCGTCGCCCTCGTCGCCCTGGGCGAAGATCACGTCCCCCTCGCCGAACGCTTTCTGAGTGAGCTTGTTGCCGAGCGCGACGAGGTCCGCATCCTCCATCGATTCGAACAGCGGGATTTCGCGAAGCAGGCTCGAGTGGTCCATGCACGTCTCCTGGTACTGCCCGCGACAGTAACACCCCGGCCCCGGCGTCCGTCGAGGGGTCGGCCCGCGCGCCTGCTACAAGCGCCACTCGGCGCCGGCGCCGAGCATCGGGCCCGCGTACGTCACCGTCTGCGTGCACTCGTACTCGAACGTCGGCTCCTTGCAGGTGTAGGTCTTCGATTCGAAGACGCCGAGCCCGCCGAGCGTCCCCGTGAAGAACACGGAGCCGCGGTCGCCGTTGCCCTTCACGAGCACGCGCACCCCGAGCTCGCCGAAGCCGAAGCCCGAGCCGCCGCCGCCCCCGCGCAGGAGGAGCCACGAGGTTTGTCCGACCGGGAATTGGCTCGCGCCGACGACGCCCGAGAAGTCGAAGCGGCTGTGAAAAAGCACCATGCGGCTCATCACGTCGAGCTTCAAACCGTCGACTGCTCCGAAGCGCAGCTGTTGAACGAACAGCGTCCCGGTGCCGGCCTCGGTCCCGTAGTCCACGTCGTAGACGGTCTCGGCGCCGATGCCGAAGCCCGCCTCGAAGAGCGGCAGGTCGTAGCTTGCTTTGAGGTACGCTCCCACGGGCGCCACCGCCGGCTTGTCGGCCCCGGTGCCGTAGGCCAGCGGCTGCAGCGCCGCCTCGAGGTGAAAGGCGCCTTCGAAGCGGTATCCGACCGAGCCCTCGAGCAAGAGGCCGCCGCCGAGGTCGTTCAGCGCGATGAACGGGCGCGCCATGAAGCCGATCTCCCAGAGACCGCCGAGCCGCGGGGGCCCGACGCGGACGGCGGTCGGCTCGTCCGCGACGACGCGCGCGAGGGCGCCGACGGGGACGCGTTCCCCGATGCCGAGCTTCACGCGGGAAAACCCGGGTGACAAGGTCGTCACCTCGCCGACGGCGACCACGTTGCGCTCGACCGCGTGCTCACTGCCCACCTCCTCGGTGCTGAGCACGGAGAGCTCGATGCTCTCCCCGAAGCGGATCCCGTCGCGACGCCCGAGATCGATCACGACCTCACCGAGCCGCTGCTCGACGACGCGACCTTCGCGCTTCGACGGCACGGCGGGCACCGTGTGGGCGGGAGGGGTCGCCGGATGCCCGGGCACGACGTGCCTCACGGAAGGTACCGGCGACGCCTCGACCGGAAACGAGCGCGAGTTACCCACTTCGGGACCCAAGCTCACGGGTCGCGCTTCGGTCCGCACGAGCTCGGCCCAGACGTTACCGTCGCGCACGAAGAGACCCACGACGGGTCCGCCGAAATCGTCGATACGGAGCAGCATGAGCCCGCCCGCCGCATCGCGGCGCGCTACCCAGAGACCGGCGCTCCCACAAGCGATCGCGAAGCGATCATCGACGTTTTCGACGGCGAGCTTCTCGCACGAGCGACCGAGCGAGTCATGCTGCGTCGCGAGCCACGTGTCGAGCTGCGACCTGGTCGTCGCTCCCTCCGGCGGAGCCGAGCTCGGCGCCGGAAACACGCCGGCGCGGTCCGGCGGCACGCCTCCCTGGGCGTGGGCGGGGTGCCCCGTCAGCGCCGCTCCGCATGCAATGACTACGGCCAACCACCACGGCGTCCTCGGGCACTCTGTTCCCATCCCGACCACCAAGACCTCCGTCGCTTGTTACCATGCCTGCCGCGGCGGCTGCGAATCCGCGGCAAAACCCGCGGACGCCCGCCGCCGACTGGAAGGGCCGCCCGAGGCGCGATACCCTCGGGAGGTGGGATTGAACGGTGGGAGGTTCTGGATGCCAAGGATCATGACGAGTCGTCGTTCGGGGGTTCATGCGTGGCGCGGTCCCGTCTTGTGCGCGGGGCTCGCGGCGCTCTCGACCGGGTGCGACAGCCTCGACGCGCCGAGTCCGGAAGGAAACGGTTCGCACCTCGTGATCCCGACCGACACGCGGCCGGCCTTCCACGCGACACGCACGCCGGTTCCCATCTCCGGGGGCACGCTGCTCGTGACGCGAACCGGTTCGCTCGCCGTCGCGTCCGATCCGGATCGTGACGCCATCGTGGTCGCCGACCTCGAGACGGGCTCCCTCGTCGGCACGATTGCGCTCGAGAAGGGCGACGAGCCGGGCCGCCTCGTGGAAGACGACGCCGGCCAGGTTCACGTCGCGCTCCGGCGCGGCGGCGCGGTCGCCACGATCGACCCACGCGCCCTCACCGTGCTCGCGCGTCAGAGCGTGTGCGGCGCGCCGCGCGGACTCGCCATCTCGAGCCCGACCACGCTCGAGGTCGCCTGCGCCGACGGCAAGCTCGTCACGCTTCCGCTCGCGGGCGGCGCCGCGCTCCGAAGCGTGAGCTTGGAGCCGGATCTGCGCGACGTCGTCGTGACGACCTCGGGCGTCACGGTTTCGCGCTTCAAATCCGCCGAGCTTCTGCGCGTCGATGCGACGGGCAGCGTGACCCGGCGCGACCGGCTGCCGGCCGTGACCGGCAACCATTCGATCGTCGACAAGAGCCAACCGCAGACGAACGACGACTTCGGCCAACCGCTCCTTCAAGTGTCCGCGCCCTTCCGGCCGGTCGTCGCGTGGCGAACGCTCGCGGGCCCGAACGGCGCTACCGTCATCGTGCACCAGCGCGCCCTCGACGACGAGATCGAGATCGTTCCCCCGTCGATGAACGGCAGTGCCTACGGCGGAGCAGGCTTCTCGTGCAGCGGCATCTCGCAGAACGCCGTCTCGGTGGTCGGCAGCGAAGGCGCCGTGGCGAGCGTGACGTTCCAAGGCTCGCCGCTGCCGGTGGACGCGACGCTCTCGCCCGACGGGCTGCAGCTGCTCGTCGCGATGGCAGGACCCCCGGACCCAGAGTCGCCGAAACCGTTCGTGGATTTCGAGGAGAACGGCGACGTCACCTCGGGCGGCGGTAAAGTCGGAGGGTTCGGCGGCATGACGACCCTGGCGCTCATCAGTCTGCCCTGGGCACCGAGCGGACCTGCGGCCGCAGCAGGAACGGTACAGCCGGATCCGGGCTGCGCGGGCGGCTCGACGATCGGCCGCGGCGACACGCCTCCGGCAGTCGCCGTCGCCTTTGACCCGTCTGTCCCGTCGCGCGCCGTCGTTCAAACGGTGCAGCCTTCGACGATCATGGTCATCGACGTGACGTCCGGACGCGAGTCGACCATCTCGTTCGACGACGGCACGACGCGCGACACCGGCTTCGAGCTCTTCCATCGTGACTCCGGCGCGGGCGTCGCGTGCGCGACGTGCCACGCGGAAGGCGCCGAAGACGGCAACGTGTGGCGCTTCTCGACCGTCGGCGCGCGCCGCACCCAGGCGTTGCACGTCGGGCTGCAGGGGACGGCGCCGTTCCACTGGGACGGCGAGCTCGGCAGCGTCGGAGCCCTCATGAACGAGGTCTTCGTCGGTCGCATGGGCGGCATCCATGAAAGCGACGCACGCCTCGAAAGGCTCGAAAGCTGGCTCTACGCGCTCAAGGCCCCGGCGCCCCTCCGCGCTTCGACCGAGGAGGCCGTGGTGCGCGGCGAGGCGCTCTTCCGCTCCTCGGCCTGCGCGGTGTGCCACTCGGGCGCGAAGTTCACGAACAACAAGAACGTCTCCGTGGGCACGAGCTCACGGGTGCCGCTGCAGGTGCCGTCGCTGATCGGAGTCGGCTATCGCGCGCCGTTCCTCCACGACGGCTGCGCGCAGACGCTCGCCGATCGCTTCAACCCCGCCTGCGGCGGCGGTGACGATCACGGCTCGACATCCCGCCTCACGACCGCCGAGATCGGCGACCTGGTCGCGTACCTCGAATCGCTCTGACGACGGGCTAGGGCGCCGTGACGGTCTCGAGGGAAAGGCCGTCGTCTTTCAGCAGGCCGACGCCGTAGCCGTAGACCTTCATGCTCACGCTGTCGGGCTCGAGCGTGCTCCACTCGCGGAGGCGGATCGTGTTCGTGAAGGTGCCGAAGGGCGTCTCCGTCTCCTCGCCGGCCGCGACGTGATCGGCGTGGTCTTCGGCCACGCCGGGCGCAACTTCCTGCGAATACGAGAGGCCGAGCCGCGGCTCGGCGGGCATCTGGATGCCCGGCTGGTTCACGCCGTCGCCCGCGCGCCAGGCGCCGTCGTGTGACGTGACCTCGCCGTCTTCGTAGATGTCGACTTCTTCGCCGAAGTAGCAAACCGTGCCGTCGAGCGCTTGTGCGAAGTAGTTGCGCGAGATCTCGTCGAGCTCGCCGGCCACTTCTTCGTGCTCCTCGAGCACGCGCGTTTCGACGCCCGCAACGACGACCGTGTCCTTCTCGACGGTCATGCGCAGATAGACGTCCTCGCCATCTTCTTTTCCGCGGAGCTCGCTGACCTTACCGGGCGGCAGCGAGAACCAAGGATTGTCGATCGTGGCGCTGAACGGCCCGGCGGCGAGGTTGCAGATGCCCTCGGGCACGTTGACGATCACCGTGACGTCGGGCGGCTCCGTCGCCTCGTGGGTGTCGTCGTCTTTCCCCCCTTCGTGCTCGTCGTCGTCCTCACCACCGCAGCCAGCGAGCGCGAGCCCGAGCAGCACGACCAAGCCCCAGCGTCCGCGTCGCGAAGCGAAAAATTCTTTCGACATGCGTCCTCCTCGGCTCGTGCGGTGCGCGCGAGCACCATGAGCATTTCGACTTTCGGACTCGTGAGCGGAGCTCGTCAAGCAATCGTCAAAATACCCGCCATTCGTCGCAGAAACGTCGCTCGACACGCGAACGCGCGGAGAGTGAGAGTCCGCGACGCTGAAGGGATGCCCTTCGCACGAAGAAGGAGTGTTGTCGATGCGTCTTGGAAGCAAACGAGCGATGCTGGCGGCGCTCACCGTGGCGGCCGCGAGCGCGGGCGTGGTGAGCTGCAGTGCGGAGCGACCGGAAACCGTAGACTCGGAGGGCACCGACGGCGACATGGGGACGCTCGGGCTCCGGCTGCACCTGTCGAACGGTGCCACGGTGAACAGCGTCACCTACGTGATCACGGGGCCGAACGCGTTCGCGCGTAGCGGAAGCCTGGACGTTTCGAACAGCCAGACGATCTCCGGCACCTTGAGCGGTATCCCCTCGGGAACGGGCTACAGCGTCACCCTGAGCGCCACCTCGACGGACGGCAGCACGACCTGTAGCGGGCAAGGGAGCTTCGACGTCGCCGCCCACGCGACGGCTCACGTGAACGTGAATCTCGCGTGCCATACCGCGGCGAACAACGGCAGCGTGGCTGTGAACGGTACGCTCAACCTCTGCCCAGTGATCGACGGCGTGGGCGCCAACCCCGCCGAGGTATTCGTCGGAAGCAGCCTTTCCGTGTCGGCGTCCGCGCACGATTCCGACGCAGGTCCCGCGGCGTTGTCGTACCAGTGGACGGCGACATCGGGCTCCTTCGATCGCGCGAACGTCGCGAACCCGACTTTCAAGTGCACCGCTCCCGGCGCGGTGACGCTCAATCTGACCGTCTCGGACGGCGACTCCACCTCGGGCTGCCCCGATACGTCGAGCACCGAGGTGCGTTGCAGCGTCCCCGGCTCCGGCAACACCGGCGGCGTGCTCACGGTGGCCGTCTACGGCGACGCCCCGTACGGCACGACCCCGACGGACACCTCACAAACGCTCGCGACGCCGGCATTCATCGACAACGTGAACGCGGATCCGAGCGTGTCGCTCGTCTTGCACGTCGGCGACATCCACTCGGGTAAGCAGTACTGCACGGAGGCGTACGACCACACGGTGTTCGATCTCTGGAAGGCGTTTCAGGATCCGCTCGTGTACACGCCGGGCGACAACGAGTGGACGGATTGCCACAAAGCCGCGGAGGGCGGCGGAACGTACAACGCGACGACGGGCGCCATCGACTACGTCCTCTCCGGCGGGACCCCGGTGGACTACGCAAGCGGCGACCCCTTGGCGAACCTCGCCCTCGTACGCAGCATCTTCTTCCCCACTCCGGGCGTCGCGCTCGGCGGCGGCGCGAAGCCGCTGCTCTCGCAGGCGCAGTACTTCGACGCGGCGCACCCGACGGACGCAGCCTTCGTGGAGAACGTGATGTGGCTCGATTCGCAGGTGCTGTTCGCGGCCATCAACCTGCCGGGCGGCTCGAACAACGACATCGACGTGTGGTACGGGGCGCCGACTGCCACGGCGCCGCAAGTCCAAGAGGCGCTCGACCGCACGGAAGCCGATCTGCGCTGGCTCGACGCCTCCTTTACGCAAGCCACCGCGAACGGCGCGGTCGGCATGGTCATCCTGTGGCAAGCCGACGTCTGGGATCCGGAGAAGGGCGCCGCGCACCAGACCGGGTACGAATCGCTCGTGCAGAGCCTCGCGAGCCACACGCTCGCGTTCGGCAAGCCGGTGCTGATGCTCAACGGCGACTCGCACGTCTACAAGACTGGCAATCCGCTCTCGGCATCGGACCCGAACTACGCGATGCACCCGGGTTACGACGTTCCGAACTTCCATCGCCTCGTGGTGCACGGCAGCACGACGCCGCTCGAGTGGCTGAAGCTCACGGTGGACCCGCACGCGAATGCCGCGAACGGGGCGAACGCGCACGGGCCGTTCAGCTGGCAAGAAGTCACCGTGCCCTGAGCGTTCGGCGTCGAGAGCACCAAAGCGAAACGCGCGTCCCCCACCGGGGGAACGCGCGTTTCGTTGTCTGAGGGGAAGCGAGACTTAGATCTCTTGGTTGCCGTCCACGTCCCAGGCGAACTGGATCGACGGGCCGCCGCTCCCGTCGGGCTTCTGCGGCGTCTCGGTGATCTTGATCTGTCCGTAGGTGAAGGTGAGGTGATCGCCGCCACCGGTGATCAGGATGTCGTTGAACTCGATGACGAGGAACTCGAGGGGCTTTGCGCCCGACTTGCGAACGGTGAGGACACCGTGCGCGAGGTGCTCCCCGGTTGCTGCTGCCTTGAGCAGCGGCACCGTCGCCCGATCCGTCGTCTTGAGCACCGTGAACGGCTGGAACTGCGGCTTTCCGCCGGAGCCGCTCGTGCAGATGCCCGCCCACGAGAACTGCACGACGTCGATCTCGTCCTTGTGGTCGTTGTCGACCGACTCACCCTTGATGTCGTCGAGCTTGAGGAAGGTGTCGAGGGCACCCTCGGGCAGATTGATGAAGCTTTCGCAGGCCGCGGCGGCGCTGCCCGAGCCCGAGCCGGGCGGGCCCGCGGGACCGGCAGGACCTTGAGCGCCTTGCGGACCGGGAGGACCTTGAATGCCGACGCCGGGAGGACCCTGCAGACCCTGCAGACCCTGAGGCCCGATCGGGCCGATGGGACCCACCGCGCCGGGCGTGCCAGCCGGGCCAGCGATGCCGGCCGGACCAGCAGCGCCTTGCGCACCCGTAGCGCCCGTGGCGCCCGCGGGACCCGCCGCGCCCGCGGGACCCGCCGCGCCCGCCGGACCAGTCGGACCCGTGGGGCCGACGACCGCCGTCAGGTTCGCACATCCAGTGCCCTCGAGCGCGAGGTTCAGCGTGACGCTCGCGTTCACGTTGTTGAGCTGAGTCGGTGCGGCGGTCGCGCAGTTCGTGCCGCCGGTCGCGGACAGCGTGTAGGAACCCGCGCCGAGGCCGGGGATGGAGTACTTCCCCTGGCTGTCGGAGAAGGCCGTGCGCGTCTCGCCGCCGGTCAGCTTGATGGTGGCACCCGACACCGGGCCCTTCGACGAGGCAACGCTACCCGAGATCACGAAGCTGCCCGTGAGGGGCGCCTGCGTCTTCGCGGTCTGCTCGATGCTGTCCGACTCCTGGCAGGCGAGCGCCAGCGTGGAGGCAACACAAGTAAGAATGACGGCTTTCGATTTGGACATGCTTTGTTCCTCTTTTCAGTCGCGGGCAGCCACCACGGTCCGCACACCACTCCGGCTACACCACCATGCCGTCCCCATGAACCTGGCGCGGCTCGCGCGTCAAGCGCCGTGAACGGGGGTTTCTTCCCCCGGAGCGCGCGGTCATGGCTTGCGCAGGCTCGGAACGAATGGGTATCGTCGCCGCGGCCGAGAACGCAGGCGAAGGGGCGTAACCAAAGTGCGAGCGATGTTTCAGCGCAACCTCGTCGTCGTGCTGGGTGTCGCGGCGCTTCTCGTCGCGAGCACTGCCAAGGGTGACGAGCCCGCGACGGAGCCCGTTCCGACGGAGCCGAAGGCGGAGCCGAAGGCCGAGCCGAAGACCGACCCGAAGACGGAGCCGAAGACGGCGAAGCCGGCGGACGACGGCTGGCCCGACATGAGCAGCTTCCTCGACGAGAAGTACGGCTTCTTGCCGATTGCGATGCCGATCACGGAGCCGGCGATCGGGTACGGCGCCGTGGGTGGCTTGGCGTTCATCAGCGAGCCGCTCGGCAACGCGGCGCAAGGGCTCGGACGGCCGAACATCACCTTCGTGGGCGGGCTCGGGACCGCGAACGGAACGTGGGGCGTGTTCGGAGCCGACATGCGCTACTGGCTCGACGATCGCATTCAGACGCTCGCCGCAGGCGTGTACGCCTCCGTGAACCTCGACTTCCACGGCATCGGCAAGGACAGCGTTCTCCAGAACAACCCGCTCCGTTACACGCTGAACCCCGCGGGCGGCGCGCTGATGGCGAAGTACCGCTTCGGCGAGTCGCGGTTCTGGGGCGGCCTCGGCTACGCCTTCGCGAGCACCAAGGTCACCTTCGAAGCTCCAGCGCAAACGCCGCATCTCCCCGACTACGCAGAGCGTTCGAACATCGGGATGCTCCTCAGCCTCCTCACGTTCGACACGCGCAACAATTTCTTCACGCCCGTGCGCGGCACCTTCCTCGAGGCCGCTTTTCAGCTGTCCGGCAAATGGCTCGGCGGCGATCAGAACTTCGAGCGCCTGACGTTCACGGCGATTCAGTACCTTCCCCTGCCCTTTCACTTCTACCTCGGCGTGCGCGGCGACGTGTCGTCGGCCTTCGGGAACGCCCCCTTCTACGTGAACCCGTCGGTGGGTCTGCGCGGCGTGCCCGTCATGCGCTACCAGGGCGAGCAGATTGCGCAGCTCGAGGCGGAGCTGCGCTGGCAATTCTGGCGACGGCTCAGCGTGCTCGGCTTCGTCGGCGGCGGCGACGCGTGGAACGATCTCGCGGACGGGAAGTCGGCCGAGGGCGTCATCTCGGGCGGCGGGGGCGTTCGCTACGAGCTCGCGCGAAAGTACGGGATCCACATGGGCATAGACGTCGCGCACAGCCGCGATGCGACCGCGTTCTACATCCAGGTCGGGAGCGCCTGGATGCGGCCGTGATGCGCGGGCACGCGCGCCGCCGGCGTCTCAGCCGTCGCGCAACACGCGCACCGGCACCTTGCCGCCAAGCGCGCGCTCGACGAGCGAACGTGACACCGCGTTCGGCTCGACCAGCGTCACGGCGCTCGCGGCACGCATGATCGGTAGGTCGAGCGCGCTGTCGGAGTACACCTCGGCCCAGCGCGTGAGCCCGAAGCGCCGCTCGAGCTCCCGCACCTTGACGGCTCCGATGCAGTGAGGATTCGTGACGAGGCCACCCAGGCGTCGCTCGACCCGCGTGCCGACGACGCGCACGGGTGGCAGCCCCCGGGCGCGCAGCAAGTGACGCACGAGGCAGGCCGGCGCCGCCGTCGCGACGACGATCGCGTGCCCCTTTTTCGCGTGCTCGGCGAGCGCGGCGAGCGTCGCGCCATTGCCGCGCGGCGCGAGCGTTCTCCGCGCGTAGCTCCTGAGCGCAACGCCCACGGCGCGCGCGCGCGTGCCCCACGTGAGGAGCCACCAGAAGAACGATACTCCGGTGCTACGCGTCGGCCCCGCGAGCATCAGCACGAGCGCGAGCGGCAGGAACGGGAGCATGCAGAGCAAGCGCAGCGGCCGCGCGCGCAGGTACTCGACGGCGAAACCCGTCACGGAATCCCCGTGAACGAGCGTGCCGTCGAAGTCGAACACGACGACCACCCGCTCGGGATCCATGGGCGCGGACGATACTACGCGCAAGGCTCGGGCAAGCGCAGACGCGTCCGCGCGACTTACGCTATCGTTCTGCCGCCGGGGCTCTTCCTCCGGTAGGAGACGATGCTCGTGGCCAGACAAGGACAAATCGGACGCGCGTGGACGGCGGCCGGGCTCGTGCTCGCCCTTGTGCTCGGTCATGCCCCGGCCGTGCGCGCTCAGGCCGCGGCGGCGGCGGCGCACGCTCGCACCGAAGCCGCGGCGCCCGCAGCCCCCACACCGCCGAGCCAGGACATCGGCTGGCCGCGCCAGCTCACACGCGACGGCTCGACGCTCGTCTACTACCAGCCCGAGCTCGACGAGTGGAAAGACTACAAGCAGCTCAAGTGCCGCCTCGCGTTCACGCTCACGCCTCGGGGCGGCAAGGAGATCCCCGGCGTCGCGTCGCTCTCGGCGAACACGTTGATCGACAACGAGACGCGCACCGTCTTCCTGCGCGACATCACCGTCACGAGCGTGCGGTTTCCGTCGTCGGATCCGGAGACGGCGCGCCAAGGCGAGCTGCTCTTTCGCACTCTCGTGCCGAGCGGCGGCGAGCCCGTCGCGCTCGACCGCATGATCGCGGCGATGGAGCGCGACCGCGCGCCCGCGCAGGTCGTCCAGACGAAAAACGACCCACCGCCGATTTTCTACAGCGCGAGCCCCGCGATCCTTCTCATCGTCGACGGCGAGCCGGCGTACGCGCCCGTCGACGGCACGGAGCTCGAGTTCGTCGTGAACACGAACTTCGACCTCTTTCGCGACAAGGCGAAGAAGGATTTCTACCTCCTGGGCCCGAACGGCTGGTTCGCCGCCAAGGAGCTCGCCGGACCGTGGACTCCCACGACCGAGCTGCCGAAGGACATGGCGAAGCTCCCCACGGGCCAAAACTTCGACGACGTGAAGAAGATGCTGCCCGCACGCGCGGCCGGCGGCGCGCCGCTGCAGGTCTTCTACAGCAACGCTCCCGCGGAGCTCATCCTGCTGCGCGGCGCGCCCGTGTACGCCAAGGTCCCCGGCACGAGCCTCCTCTACGTCACGAACACCGACGGCGACGTCTTCGTCGACAACGCGAGCAAGCAATTTTACGTACTGCTCTCGGGGCGCTGGTTTCGCGCCGACAATCTCGGCGGACCGTTCACCTACGCGAGCGCGAGCCTGCCCGCGGATTTCCTGAAAATCCCGGCCGGGTCACCCAAAGTCGGCGTGCGCGTCTCGGTGCCGGGAAGCCAGGAAGCCGCGGACGCCGTGATGCTCGCGCAGATCCCGACCACGGCGGTCGTGAACCGCGCCGAAGCGGAAGCGGAGGTCAAGGTCGCCTACGACGGACAGCCACAATGGGCGCCGATCGAGGGCACGGCGCTCAAGTATGCGACCAACACCGAAAGCCGGGTGATTCGCTCGGGCGACCTCTACTACCTCTGCTTTCAGGGGATTTGGTTCGTCTCGTCGTCCCCGAGCGGTCCGTGGAAAACCGCGGACTCGATTCCGTCCACCATCTACACGATCCCGCCGAGCTCTCCCGTCTACAACGTCACCTACGTCACGCAGACGAACCCGACCCCGACCACCGTCGAAAGCAGCTACACGTCGGGCTACTTCGGCACGTTCGTCGTCGGCATGTCGGTCGGCCTGTGCATCGCCTACGGAACGGGCTGGCGCTATCCGCCGTACTATTACCGGCCGCCGGGCGCGTACTACCCCATCTACCGGCCCTGGCCGCCGACGTACGGCGTGGCCGCGTCGTACAATCCGCGCACGGGTGGCTACGCCGTAGGCAGGGTGGCGTACGGCCCCTACGGCGCAGCGGCCGGCTCGGCTCGCTACAATCCGACGACCGGTCGCTACGGCCGCTCCGCGAGCGTGCAAACCCCGTACGGCGGCCGCACGGCAAGCGCCTCGTACAACCCCTGGACGGGGAGCTACTCACGCACGCAGCAAGGACACAACGCGTACGGGCAGTGGGGCTCGTCCGTCGCGACCCGCGGCGACCAGTGGGTGAAGACCGGCCACGTGACCACGTCCCGCGGCACCGCCGCCGGCTACCGCACCTCGAGCGGCCAATCAGGCGCTGTGGCTCGCGGCTCGAACGGCACCGTCGTCCGCAGCGACAACGGCGTGTACGCAGGCCGCGACGGTAATGTCTACAAGCGCGACGGCAAGGGCCAGTGGAGCCAGTACGAGAACGGCAACTGGAACCAGGTCGACCGCTCGCGCGCGCAGGCGCAGGGACTCGACAGCTCCGCTGCGGCTCGCCAGCGGGGCCAAGCCGAAGCGCAACGCCGCCGGACCGAAACGACGACTTCCCGCCCCGCACCGCGCAACGACGCCGGTAGCGCTCGTACGCCGCGGAGCTCCGGAGCAGGTGCGGCCGCACGACCTGCGCCGCGCACGGGCGGCGGCGGCGGTCGGCGCCGTTAGTCAAAGACGAACCGGGGCGTGAACGTGACACGCCCGGCCGGCATCCAACGCCCGCACCAGCGGCACCGTGCGCGGCCGCCCGCGGCCGAGATGACGAATTTTTTCGTCAGGTTGCGGACCTCGGTCTCCTTGCTCCGAACCACGAAACCGGTTACACCGCGCCGCAACGAGAGGCGGTTCGCATGGTGTCGATCACGAAGCGTTTGGGAGTCCTGGCCGTTGTCCTTCTGAGCGCCTGTGCCAGCGGGGAGCCCGGCGCGAACAGCGCAGCCCAGGCAAATTCAGGGGCGTTCGTCTACTCCCCCGCCCTCAACAAGCCCTACCGCGAGACGATGACCCGCTACGAGGAGGTCTCGATCCCGGGCTCGCCCATGCGCGACGCGCAAAAGTGGACGCTCGACTTCGACGTGACGACCACGCAGGAGTCGAACCTCTTCAAGCGCTCGCACCGGCTCGTCGGCTTGAAGATCAACGTCAACGGCGCCGAGCTGCTCAAAGGCGACGAAGTGAAACCCGACATGGCGACGGTGTCCGTGCTCACGGACAAGGACAGCAACGTCGTCGACGTGCGTGGCGCCGACCAGCTCTCCGACGCGATCGCCCACCTCGGCGCGCCGGAGACGCAGGCGCTCCTCAAGCGCGTCTTTTCGCCGCAGCGCCTGAAGGCGCTCGTGATCGTGCGAAATCTCGAGCAGCACGCCGACTTCGTCGGCCGTCCGTCGACGGTCGGCAGCCAATGGCAGGCGACGGAGGCCGACTCCGGCGTGGTGCGTCAAATCCGCGTCGCGGGCGAAGTGCCCTGCGACGGCAGCAAATGCGTCCAGGTCCAGCGCACCTACGAGCTCGACCGCCAGATGGTGTTCGCGGAGGTTTCCGAGCGGATCGCCGCGTTCGTGCAGTCTCAGGGCGGCGACCCGAGCAAGGTCCAGCTCACGGGCATGGACGTGAGGCTCGAGGATTCGCTCGTCATCGACCCGGCGACGATGGACTACCACGGGGCGCGTTTCAGCCAGGATGCGACGCTCCACGTCACGGGTCCGAACGGCGAGCTGCCGGTCGCCTTCAAGGTTCAGCGCGACCGCGCCTACAAGTTCTAGGCGGCAAAGCAAGCCGGGCGCGGCTTCGACGCCGCGCGGCGCTCGTGGTATTTCGGCGGCGATGCTGAGGGCGCCGATTCCGGAGGACGAGCACGCGCGGCTCGAGCTCCTGCGCGCCTGCAAGATCATCTACACGCCGGCAGAAGCCGCGTACGACGACATCGCCCGGCTCGCCGCCGATATCTGCGGCACGGAGATCGCGCTCATCACGCTCGTCGACGCCGATCGCCAGTGGTTCAAGGCTCGCGTCGGGGTCGAGCAGACGGGCACGGCGCGCGACCTCTCCTTCTGCGGGCACTGCATCAACGATCGCCACCCGCTCGTCGTCGGCGACACGCACGCCGACCCGCGATTTGCAGACAACCCGCTCGTCACGGGCGACCCCCACATCCGCTTCTACGCCGGGGTGCCGCTCCTCGTGGCAGCCGGCTCGGCGGTGGGCGCGATCTCGGTCGCCGATCGCGCGCCGAAGAGCCTGAGCGAGCGCCAGCTCTCGTCCCTCGTCCGGCTCGCCGCGCAGGTCTCGCGCGAGCTCGGGCTCAGGCGTGACCTCGAACAGGTTCGTGCGTCGATCCGGCCGATGGGGTCGACCGTCCCGATTGGCCCCGGCTCGGTGATCGGCGGACGCTGGCGCATCGAGCGGCGCCTCGGGCGCGGAGCCGTCGGCGCCGTTTTCGAGGCGCGGGACGCCGCGGGCGAGCGCGTGGCCATCAAGGTGCTCTTGCCCGAGTGGCGCGCGCAGGAGCAAGTGCTCGAGCGTTTCGCGCGTGAGGCTCGCGTGCTGATGCGCCTCACGACGCCGCACGTCGGGCGGCTCATCGACGTGGGCAATCTGGACAACGATGCCGGGGATTTGCCGTTCCTCGTGCTCGAATACCTCGAGGGGATGGACCTCGACCACGTGATCTCGACCGTCGGTCGGGTGCCGTTCAAGAAGGCGTTCAACTGGGGAGCCGACGCTTGCACGGGCGTGGCCGAAGCCCACGAGCTCGGCGTCGTGCACCGCGATCTCAAGCCGTCGAACGTCTTCCTCGCGCGCACGCCGGAGGTCGCCGGCCAAGTGAAGGTGCTCGACTTCGGCATCGCAGCGGGTGAGCCCGCGCGCCCCGGCGGCACCCAGCTCACCGCCGTCGAGAGCCTGCTCGGCACGCCCGCGTACATGTCGCCCGAGCAGATGATCTCGTCGAGCGAAGTGGACCCGCGCAGCGACATCTGGTCGATGGGCGTGCTCCTCTACCAGCTCGTCACGGGCAAGCTGCCGTTCCCCGGCGAATCGAACCTCGAGATGTTCGCCGCCGCCATGACGCGCCCGCCGGTGCCGCTCGAGGCAGTGCTCGCGGAGCGGCTCCCGCCGGCCGTGGAGTCCGTGCTCTATACATGCCTGAAAAAGGATCGTACCGAGCGCTTTCCTTCGATGAAGGCGCTGTCGAGCGCACTCCACTCCGCCGCCATCCAATGACCACGATGCCCAAACGCCTGCTCGTTCTCGCCGTCTCGCTGCTCGCTCTGCTCGGAGGCGCGCCGGCCGCCGGCGCTCCCACGGGAGCGCTGAAATTGTTCGCCGACGTGTGGCCGCCGTTCACGGACGCGGACGACAAGCCGCACGAGGCGACCGATCTCGTGAAGGGCGCGCTCGCGCGCGGGGCGGTCCAGGCCAAGGTCACGATCATGAACTGGGCGGAGGGCGAGGCGGCGCTCCAGCAGGGCAAGTTCGACGGCGCGCCCGCGATGTGGAAGACGCCCGAGCGCGAGCAGTACCTCCTCTTCTCGAAGCCGTACCTCGAGAATCGCCTGCTGCTCGTGGGGCGCAAGGGGGAGAGCGTCGCGTACTCGAAAGTCGCGCAGCTTGCCGGCAAGCGGCTCTGCCTGAGCAAGGGCTACGGCTACGGGGACGCGATCCGCAAGGCTCCGCGCGTCGAAGTGGTGGACGCCGACGACGACGTCGCCTGCCTGCGTGCGGTGCTCGCGAAGAAGGCGGACTACTTCTTGCTCGACGAGCTGATGGTGCGTCACCTCTACGCGTTTTATGCAGACAAAGCGAACGATCTGCTCGTCCCCGGCCTCACGCCGATCGCGCGGTACCCGCTGCATTTCGCGCTGCGCAAGGACCTCCCCGGCGCGCAGAAGATCATCGACGCCTTCGACCGCAACATCAAGAACATGATGGCCGACGGAACGTACGCCGTCGTGCTCCACGTTCCGTGGATCGCGACCGACCTCGACGGCGACGGCATCCCCGAGTTCGTCACCAGCAAGAAGGCGGTGCCGAAGAACGGCGGCGACCCGACCAAGAACTTCGCGGGCTACCCGGTGTTCTACTCGGAAGCGACGCCGCCCGGCATGAATCGCACCCCCGCGTACATGATCGACGGCAAGAGCTACAACACGTGGGGCGACGCCGCGACCACGCTCAACAAGGCCGGCCCCACGCAGGCGCAGGGCCTCTACAAGTACTCGACCGGCTTCGTGCTCGGCGAGTTCTGAGCGCGCCTCGGCCCGCGCGATGACTCACGCGAGCTCGCTCCTGCACGTGCTCATCGCGTTGCTCGCGGTGATCGTCGCCGCGCGCGCGCTCGGCGCCGTCTTTCGTCGGCTGCACCAACCGCCCGTCGTGGGCGAGATGGTCGCCGGCATCCTGCTCGGGCCGTCCCTGCTCGGCCGTGTCGCCCCGAGCGTCGCCCAATTCATCCTCCCGCCCGCCGTCGCCCCGTTCCTGCAGATCATCGCGCAGGTCGGCGTGCTGCTCTTCATGTTCCTGGTCGGGCTCGAGCTCGACACGTCGCTCCTCAAGCGGCGCACGGCGACGACGATCGCGATCTCGCACGCGAGCATTCTCGTGCCGCTCGTGCTCGGCGCGCTCTCGGCGTTCGTCGTCTATCCTCGGCTCGGCACGCCGGGCGTCCCCTTCGGCACGTTCGCGCTATTCCTCGGCGTTTCGCTCGCCGTGACGGCGTTCCCCGTGCTGGCCCGCATCCTCACGGATCTCGGCCTCACGCGCACCGAACTCGGCGTCATCGCGCTCGCCTGCGCCGCCACCGGTGACGTGACGGCGTGGTGCCTGCTTGCCGTGGTGGCGAGCATCGCGCGCGCGAACCCGGCCGAGGCGGTCCGTACGCTGGCGCTCACGGCAGCGTACGTGACGCTGATGCTGTGGCTGGTGCGGCCGGCCATGGCGCGCTTCGTCGCTCGGCAGGAGCTCCTGAAAACCGTGACGCCCGAGGCGACGGCGCTCGTTTTCATGGGGCTTTTGCTGTCGGCGATCGCCACGGAGTTTGCCGGCATCCACGCGCTCTTCGGCGCGTTCCTGCTCGGCGCCATCATCCCGCACGGCTCGCGCCTCGCGACGCGCCTGATCGATATGCTGTCGACGCTCGTCGTCACGCTCTTCTTGCCCGCGTTCTTCGCCGTCACCGGGCTTCGCACGGAGCTCGGGCTCGTGCACGGAGCGGAGGCCTGGGTCCTTTGCGCAGGGCTCACGCTCCTCGCGTGCGCCGGCAAGCTCGGCGGCAGCACGCTGGCGGGGCGCTTCGCCGGCCTCGGGTGGCGCGACGCGGCGAGCATCGGCGTGCTGATGAACACGCGTGGTCTGATGGAGCTCGTCGTCCTCGGCATCGGCCTCGAGCTCGGAGTGATTTCACCGACGCTGTTCACGATGCTGGTCCTGATGGCCATCGGCACCACGATCGCGACAACCCCCCTGTTTCGGCTGATCAACGGCGGTCGCGACTTGGCCGGCGAGCACGCGCTCGGTTGAGCGTCCCGGAATGGGGCGGAGGCGCGCGCTCGGCCCAAACTTTGCGCGCTGTTACGCCGGGGCCCGCCAGTGTAAGAACGTTGTAATGCTGCGATCACGCCCCTTTTCCGTGCTCGTCTCTCTGACCTGCTGCTTGCTCTTGACCGTGACGGGGTGCCTGCACTCGACGGACAAGAGCGACGACGACGACGACAGCAACGGGGGCCAGTCGGGCGACAAGGGCAGCGGCGGCTCAGGCAACGCGAGCGCCACGGGCGGCACCACGGGTGACGGCGGCAGCAGCGCCACCTCGGGCACGGGTAACGACGGCGGCACGAGCGGCAAAGGCGGCGGCACCAGCAAGGGCGGCAGCTCGGGCAAGCCACCCGATCTCACCCAGCTCGAGCCCGACGCCGAAGCGGCGTGGACCGTGTTCGTGTACGGACATGGCGACCACAACCTCTCGAACAGCTTGCTCGCCGACCTCTCCGAGATGGCCAAAGCCGAGCTCGGAGCTCCCGGCAACTTCAACCTGATCGTCCTCACGGATTGGAACGCCTCCCAAACCATCGCCGGCTCCGATCCGCCGCAGAAGTTTCCGACGGGCGTTCAGCTCTACCGCGTGCCGGGTGGCGGCAAAGACCTCGAGGTCGTCGCGGAAGGAGCCGAGCAGAATCTCGACGACCCGGACGTGCTCGGCAACGTCACGGCCGACGTTTTCAAGGCGTTTCCCGCGCAACACCACGGGGTCGTGCTCTGGGATCACGGCGGCGCCTGGAGCGGCGGCTTCGGACACGACACGCAAGACGGCACCGACATGGATCCGAAGGGCATGCCCGCGGAGGCGATCCCGCCCGCGCTGCTCGCCGGGGCCTTCGGCGCGGACATCAGCCAGAGGCCGCCGCTCGACTTCGTCGCGTTCGACACCTGCTTGATGGCTGGTGCCGAGGTCGCCTACCCGTACCGGAAGCTCGCGCCGCTCTACATCGCCAACGCGGAGATCGACTACGGCAACGGCTGGGACTACACCGCCACGTTCTCGTATCTCGCGAGCCATCCCGATGCGACGCCCGCTGCCTTCGGCAAGGCGGAGGTTTCGCACTGGGACGCGCACCACAAGAACGCCAGCACGAACGATGCGCTCCTTCGCTCGCATGCCGCCATCGATCTCACCAAAATCGACGGCTTCGTCGAGGCGACGAGCGCGCTCACGAACGCCATCACCTCGAGCGACAGCTTCGATCCGATCGATCTCGGACGCGGCAGCTTCCTCGCCCTGCCGCCGTATGCGAGCCAGTTCGAGAACGCCGGCAGCGTGCTGCCGGGCCTGCACGACATGGGCCAGGTGCTCGACGCGCTCGGTGCGAGCAAGTCGGATGCTGCCGTCGCCTCGGCAGCAAAGAAGGCGCGCGCGGCGCTCGACGACCTCCTGATCGCCACCTCGCAGGGCTCCCTGCGCACGGAGGCGAGCCAGGTTGGCCTCCACGTCGAGCTCGGCGCGGCGTCAACGCTCACGGCCGAGCACCTCGACGAATACAAGGAGCGCGCGGCCAGCTGGGACGGCGACACGCGGTGGAGCGGCGTGCTTGCGACGCTCGCCGACGCGGCCGACTCGAAGCCGCCGGTTTACACCCATAGCGTCGACAACGCGGACGGTGCCACGGCGAGCAAGCCGCCCGTGCTGCGCTTCAAGACGACCGACGCCGATGCGGCGAGGGCAGCCGTGTACCTCGGGCGCGATATCGACGACAAGACGCTCGCGGTGCTCGGCCTGGTGGGGGCCGCGCCCATCGCAGCGAACGAGGACTACGAGTTCGGCTGGGACGGCACGGTGGCGACCTTCGCCGACGATCAACCCGCCATGCTCGACATCTGGCTCGACACGGGCAGCGCGGACGGCGAAGCCGTGCTGATGATCCCGGGCGTGCTCGACGGCGCCGCGGAGGAAGGGCTCGTCACCTACCTCGTGTTCGCGCCGTCCGAAGGCGGACCGAGCGTCGCGGTGGTCGTGCTCGGTGACGTGGCGAGCACGCTCACCGTCGATGAGCTCACGCAGGCTGCGCCCAAAGCGACGTTTTCGCCGCTCTACTACGTCGTGAGCAAGGCGACCGGCGAGACGCAGCTCGTTACCGGGGACCCGATGCCGCTGCCTTCGTCGGGGACCTTCGAGCTCAAGTCGTCGTTCGTGAACCCGGGCGGGTACTACCTTTTCTCGGCGCTCACGGACGTTTGGGGCAACCAGGGCGCGGAGGTCGACGCCTTCGAGCTCGCCGAGCCGCTCGGGCGGTAGCCGCGTCATGCGCCGCCGAACGCTCGCCATCGGGGCCGTCTTACTGGGCGGAGCCGCCCTGCTGCTCTTCTGCTGCGCCGGTCGCGACGAGCGCGGGGCGAGCGCGCCGGCCGCGGCTACGGCTGACGCGCCCGCGGCGGCCGATGGCACGCGCGCACCGCCGCCGCCAACCGACACGAGCCCAAGCGGCGCCGCAGCGCCCGTCGCGACACCGACCGGCACTGCCTCCGGGGCCGCGACCCCGCCTGCTCCCGCCGGCTCGGGCGGAGCGGGCTCCGTCGGCGCATCACCCGCCGGACCCGGCGCACGCATCGCCAGCGCCGTAAAAACGAGCGACCCTCGCGACCTCGAGCTTCTCGCGAACATCGAGCGCGAGCTCAAGCGCGACCCGCCGAACGAGGTGCACGCCCTCGTCGCGGCCCGCAAGCGCGGTGCCACGCGGGCGGAGCTCGCGAGCATGATCGGAGCTTTGCCGGATCTCGGACTGCGCGCGCTCACGTTCCGGTGGCTCGACACAGTTTTACCCGGCGCGGACGCCGGAGCGCGTTGACCGCGCCTGCTCGAGCGCACGAGGCGTCGAGTCCGGCCGCTCAGGAGCGGCTTCCGTCGGCGCGCCGCGCTATGCTGCGCGCATGTGGAGGAGGCTTGGCGTTGAGCCGCCGACCGTCGTGAGCACGCTCTTGCTCGCCGCGGTCGCGTGCTCGGGGAGCTCGGCGTCGAGGGATGGCGGCTTGGTCGACGCGGGCGGAACGAAGGGGACCGGTGGCGCGCCGGCGACAGGCGGCGCGGCGGCAAGCAGCGGCACGAGCGGCACCCACTCGCAGGGCGGAACCGGCATCGCCGGCGATTTCCCCCGCCCCAGCCACACCTGCGGCAACGGCCAGTCCGAAGATGGCGAGGAATGCGACGACGGCAACCTCGTCGGCGGCGACGGCTGCACGGCGGGTTGCCAGGTCGAAGCGGACGCGAGCTGCCCCAAGGTCGGGCCGTGCACTTCGCTCATCGTGTGCGGCAATGCCGTCGTGTCCGTGACTCGTGAAGATTGCGATGACGGCAACACCGTGAGCGGCGACGGGTGCTCGTCGACCTGTGAGCTCGAGTCGGGTTGGAGCTGTCCTGGTCCGGGCGTCCCGTGCCGGCCGATCTGCGGCGATTCGGTCGCTCGCTCTCCGGAACAATGCGACGACGGCAACAGCGCGAACGGCGACGGCTGCTCGAGCGCGTGTCGCATCGAGTACCGGCGTTGCACGACCGGAGCCGGCGGGACGACCGCCATGGGCGGCGCAGCCGGGGCAGGCGAAGACGGAAGCTCGGACTCCGGTGCGCCCGGGTTACCCGCGTGCAAGGATCCCGTCTGCGGCGACGGAAGCTCCGACGCGCCGGAGGAGTGCGACGACGGGGTCGCGAAGAACCTCGGCCTTTACGCCGGGTGCACGGCCGACTGCCACTATGCGCCGTTTTGCGGCGACGGCGTCGTTACGCCCGAATTCGAAGACTGTGACGGGGGGCGGGCACCGACCGCCACGGAGCCACGCTGCACCGCCTGCCATTTCGATCCTTATTGCGGGGACGGCCTGATCCAACCGGAGCTCGGCGAGCAGTGCGACGAGGGCCCCCGGAACGGCGTAACGCTGTGCAGGGCGAACTGCACCATCGACCTCAGGTAGCGGTGAGAACCCCTTCCCTGACCCGCTACCTGCTCGTTCTGGCGGGCGGATGCACCGCACTCCCGCATGGGCCGGTGGGCTCCGACGCTGGGGCCGGGGGTGAAGGCGGAATGACCGCCGTGGGCGGTTCGCCGGGCCGCGACGAGACTTGCTCGGTCGCGAACCACGTCGAAGTCCCGCTGGAGCTATTCGGTGAGGCGCCGGATCCGCCGAGCGTCCACCGCTTTGGCGATCGCTTCGTGCTGATGGCGAGCGGTTCCCTCACGCAGAGCCGCGCTGCCGAGCTCGCGGTCGTCTCGTGGCAAGGGGTCGACATCCAGAATCAATTGGCGCTCGGGGGACTCTGCCCGCACGACGTCTGCACGAACGTGCTCGGCGTCTCGGTGCTCGCCACGGCGCTTTCGAGCCCGCAGCTCTTGCTCGCCGACGAGGGGACGGTCGTCAGCATGCCGACGTACCTCGTGCAGGCGAAGGCCTGGGACAGCTCGCGGAGCGACCCGCTGGTCACGCCGCTCTTCGACGCGCACATCGAGGCGATCACGACGCGCGCCGCCATGCAGAGCTCGCGCGATGCCGCCCGCGCCGTGTTCGCCATCGGCAATCGCGACGACCCGACGCTCGAGGCCATCGAAGTCGGACCGGACGCGGAAGTCGTTGCCCCCGTGGCCACGCTGACGCTGTCCGCGACGCCTTGGGACTGCCTTGCCGTGGTGCCGACGCGCGAAGCGGGCGCGGTCAGCGCCGTCGTCGCCAAGGAGAGCGGGACCGAGGTCGCGTGGCACCTGTTCGAGCTCGACCGTGACGCGAACATCGTCTTCGAGGCGAGGGCGACGGTACCCGTCGGCGACGCGCTCGGATACACGGACTGCCCGACGATCGTCGACGGCCCTGAGGGCTTTCACGCGCAGTGGGTGAGCGCCGAGGGCGCGTCCGTCGTTGCAACGGTCATCCGCGGGGAGGACGCCACGAGCACGCCCGGGCTAGCGAGCTTCGAAGCGAGCCCCGGAATACTCGCGGGCGTCACGTTCGACGAGCTCTGGTTCCAAGGCTTCGTCGACGCCGAGCACCGGGGATTCCTGCGCTTTCATCGAGACGGGAGTCCGGGCCTGCCTGCGGTCACGCTCCCGCTCTTGCCGGAGTCCACGGTCGAGCGTCGCCGCGCGCTGCCCGCGTTACTGAGCGTGGAAGGCTATGCCGGGTTCGTGACCTATGAGCTCGAGAGCAATCGCGTGCTCGAAGAGCTGCGCTGTCCGTAAGCCGCGCAGAAACGCGGGCGCGAGACGACACCACCTCGCCCCGCCGAGGCACCCCGCCCCACTGAGCCAGCGCACGCCTCCGCCGTCGCACCTATCTCCACCGTCGCGAGGGTGACTGGCATGTCCGGTGCTTCCCCTCGGGGTGGAGGCAACGAATCATGACCGATCTACGAGCCATCATCGTCGCCGCGCTGATCGTCGCGCCGGTCGCCTGCACGCACGAGGAGCGCCCGCCCCACGGCCCCGAGACCGGAGCACCCGGAGCGGGCGCACCCGCTCCCGGCACGACCAACGAGCCGTCGAACGTCGAGAGCCCCAAGCTCAACGAGAGCCCACGCCAAAGCGACCCGACGGGGGCCGCGCCGGTCAGCGATGATTCGCGCACGCTCACCACGCCCTACAAGGTGGCGCAGCCCTCGGCCGGAACCAGCTCGGGCGGCTTCGGCGGCGTGCCCGGTGGCGGCGCCGGCGGCAGCATCATCACCGGGCACTAGGTCGCGCTCGGCGCGCGGCGCCTCAGCCGAACGCCTTCGCGGCCATCTCCTTCGCCCGCAAGAACGGCTGCTCGAGCTGCTTCGCGACGTCTTCGCCGACGACTTCTTGCGCGCGTGGAAAGAGCTCCTGCTCTTCGAGCGCGACGTGCTCCTTGACGATCGCGCTCAACCGCTCGAGCGCGGGCCGCCAAGCGACGGAACCTGCCCCGAGGACATCGAGCTCACGAATCGAGTCCTCGAGCTCCGTGGCGTGCTCGGCGTGGCGGCGCGCGATGTCACGGATTGCCTCGTAGCTCTCGAGCACCGGATAAACCTCGAGCAGCTCGCCCTGCTCGTGCGAGATGAGCTCCTTGCGGATTTGTGTCCAGAGCTCGTTGCGTTCCCTGAGCTCTTCGGTGTGCAGGGCACGCGTCAAGAGGGCTGCCACGGCATGATGCTGTTCGGCGAGCTTGGTGAAGACGCCGCGCAGACCCTTGAAATGAGCTTCGACGGCCGCTGCTTTGCCCGCTGCTTTGGCGACGACGTTCTGCATGGGATTCGACATGGGACCTCCGGCCACCATGAACGCAATGCGCGTGCCCGCGGAGCGTTGCGGAGGCGCGCGCCAAGCCCTCCGCGCGAGCGGTCGTGTCGCGGCGTGACACTCCGCCACGACACGGGCAACCCTCGACTGTTGCAGCTTGGCCCGTGTCAGGGTGGTCATTCCATGCGAACCGGGCATTTGCAGCGCAAATTCCCGCTCGACTGAGCCCAGGCACGACTCTTGAAAAGGAACCTTGCATGCGAGCCGCTCCCGGCCTCGCGCCAAGGAGTCCATCCGTCATGCGAAACTTCATTGTCAATTCAGCTCTGTGTGCCGCGCTCTCACTCGCCGTGGGGAGCGGTTGCCGAGCCGACATTCACGACAACACGGCCGACATTCACGACAACAACGCGAACATCGAGAACGCCCAGGTTTCGATGGATTCAACGTCGGACATGGACAACGTCAGCGCAGGGTCGTCCGTGCACCTCGAGATCAAGGCAGAGGACGTGTTCCTGATCGATCCGTCGGAGACCCCGACGTCCGATCGCGTGAAAGTCGCCGGCCATTTCGAGATCTTCCTCGACAGCACGTCGAGCACGGCACTCCTCGTCACGGCCGAGGAATCGGTCGACGTGGTGATCCCCCCGACGACGCCGACGGGCAAGCACAAGCTCGTCTGCCGTGTCGACAAGCACGACGGCACGGCCACCAAGGCCACGACCGAGCTCGACCTCACGGTCGTCGCGAAGGTTTCGACCAACTAGCTCGACGAGCCGCTCAACCCGGCAGCCCGTCGACGCGCGGCGTGAACAACGCGCGCGCGTAGAAGAGCGCGTAGCCGGCGAAGGCCACCGACCAGAGTGCTCCAGCCGTGCCGAGCACGAGGGGCAACTCGGTCGGGGCCACGAGCGGGCCGACGACCCGGACCAGGGCAGCGAGGGCGAGCGCAACCATCGCGCTCGCCACGCTGCCCGGGACGGCAAGCAGGCGGCCCGTGTGACCGAGAGTGACGCGCGTCATCATGCCGAACGTCAGAAGCCCGATGCCGCCCGCGGTGAGCGCGTGCAATGCAATGCTCGCCGGCAGACTCGGGACCACGGCGGCGAGACCGCGCAAGAGCAGGCCGACGGCGACCCACGCGTGGCCAAGGTGCAGGATCCAGAGCAGCGGATGCGCGAGTGTGTGCCGCGCTCCCCAATGTCGAGCGCGCGCCAAAAGCAGGACCCCCGCGAGTGCCGCCGGCGGCGCGCTCCAAGCGGGCGGAGCGGACGCGGCGTCGAGGATGGTCACGAGCACGACCGCCAGCGCGGCGGCGCGGTCATAGCGAGGCGTCTCGACGATGTCACTCGCTTCCGTCGCGTTGCGCGTGAACGACGGAACGATGCGCCCCGTCATGACGATCATGCCAATCGCGATGAGGTCGACACCGAACGAGCGCACTGCCCAGAACTCGCCGTGCAGGTAGCCGAGCCGATTGGCGTGTGACACCGTCGCCGCGAGGGTGAACCCGCCGAGCAGCACCAAGAATGCGTAGTTTCTGCGGTTTCGTGAGCGAACGATGGGAACCGCGCACGCAACGAGCAGCCCGACGAAGAAGGCGACGTCGACCACCGCGGCTGCGCGCGCAGCGCCGGGCACGAACGGAAGCAGGCGCGCAGCCAGCCACACGGCGAACAGCGCCGCGAGGCGCCAGCCGTCGACGGTGGCCTGCCCGGTCCAGCGTCGAATGGCCGTCAGGAGAAAACCCGCGAACACGGCGCTCGTGAAACCGAACACCATCTCGTGCGCATGCCAGTCGAGCGGGTTCGCTGGGGCTCGCCACGGAGCGCTCCCGAAGAGCGTCGCCACCCAGAACGGCACCCCGAACGCGGCGTACAACGACGCTCCGAAGAAGAAGGGTCGAAAAGCGGACGCAAAAAACGCGCTCCCCGCCGCGGGGACGACGCGTCGCTCGAGTGTGAGAAGCTGCACGAGGCCCTTCATCGCAACTATCATGCCCTTTCGCGCCGCGCGCCGGACGCCTCTCCGGCAATCCTGGCGCGCACCAGAGCGGCTCCAGCCGGCAATGCTCGCGCCGGCAACGCGCCAGACCGCAAGCTTTGCGCGCGAACGGGCGTCGCACGCGTCGCAGCGCGGCGTCGCGCGGGCATGTGGCTTGCACCCACCGATCGCGTGCGCCACGACGACCGACCCTTCATCGCGATTTGGGAGGTGACGCAAGCGTGCGATCTCGCGTGCGTGCACTGTCGGGCGTGCGCGCGCCCAGGCCGCGACTCCGGCGAGCTCACGACGGCGGAAGGGTTCGCGCTGCTCGACCGGTTCGCGGACGCTCGAGTGCCGCTCGTGGTGCTGACCGGCGGCGATCCCGCCAAGCGCCCGGACCTCTTGGCCCTCGTGGCCTACGGCACCGCCGCCGGGCTACACCTCGGGCTCACGCCATCGGCGACGCCGCTCGTCACGAGGGAGCTCACGACGGAGCTTGCGCGCGCGGGGCTCAAGCGGCTCGCGATCAGCATCGATGGGGCCGACCCGACGACTCATGACGAATTCCGCGGCGTCGCAGGCAGCTTTGCCCACGCGCTCCGCATCCTCGACGAGGCACGCGCGGCAGGGCTCCGAACTCAGGTCAACACCACCGTCCACGCGAAGAGCATCGGTCGCCTGCGCGAGATCGCGGACCTCGTCGCGCGCTTGGGAAGCGTCCTCTGGAGCGTCTTCTACGTGGTTCCGACGGGCCGGGCCGAGCTCGGCATGCTGCCGTCCGCCGACGCGGTCGAAGCTTCCCTCGAGGAGCTCGCAAGCATTGCCGCCACGGCGCCCTTCGCCGTGAAGACCACGGCCGCCCCGCACTACCGGCGCGTGTTGCTCGAGCGGAGCACGAGCGGTCGCGGCTCCGTCAGCCACGGCGTGTACGGGAAAGACAGCGAGCGCGTGAACGACGGCCAGGGGTTCCTGTTCGTCTCCCATCGCGGAGAGATCTTCCCGAGCGGCTTTTTACCGATCCCGTGTGGCAACGTGCGGGAGTCGGATCCACTGCGCGTGTATCGCGACCACCCCGTATTCCGTGACTTGCGCAACGCGAGCCTGCTCACGGGCAAATGCTCGGCGTGCGAGTACCGGCGCGTTTGCGGCGGCTCGCGCGCGCGAGCCTTTGCGATCGAAGGGAGCATGCACGCCGCGGATCCGCTCTGTGCGTACGTTCCGCCGGGGTACGCACCGACCACCACGGAGACCCGCCGGCGACTGAGCCTCGTCGAATGAGCAGGTCCGTCGCTTCGCGGCACGGGACCGCCGGGCGCGCGGCGGTGGCGGTCCCACGCGAGCACGGGTTCTGGGTGATGCTCGGCGCCGTCGTGCTCGCCGCTGTCGCGGAGCATCCGAGCCTGGCTGCGCTTCTGGCGGCGATGCTCGTCATCGCGGGCGCGGCGCTGCTCGGCAGTCTCGTTCACCGGCAGGTTCGGCAAAAGCCTCGCCTCCAGCTCGGGTCGTCCCTGGCGCTCGCAGCGGCCGGCGCGCCCATCGAGCTCGGCGCGCGCGTGCCCTGGGCCGAAGCGGCTTTGGACGCCACCGCTTGGGCCGCTGTGTTCGCCGCGTTCACCCTCAGCGTCTGGGCTTGCACGGCGAGGAGCTCGCGCGTGCGGCGCCGGCAGGTCGGCGTCCTCACCGCAGGTGCGATGTTGGTTCCCTTTGCCGCGGCGGTCGGCTTCGCGCTCGCGGAGCGTCGCGGGCACGCGGTGGCGGCCCTCCTCGGCGCCGCCGCGTCGGTGGCGTTTGCGATTTGGCGTCCCGGCGCGAAGCAGATGAAGCCCCTGGGGCTCACCCTGGCCGGGGTTGCGCTCCTCGTCGCGCTCGTTCTGACCGCCGTCTAATTCCCTTCCACACACGGGCGGCACTCACTGCAATTCCTAGCCTGAGCGCTCAGCTACTCACACCTACACTGGACCCATCCCGCACTTCGATCTAGACACGCATGAGGATGCCGGAACGCCCCGGTATCGTCATATCCTTCACGCTGCCGAATTTTCTAACTTCGGCGCTGGATACTCGGAGACGCGCCATGGCTGAGCGAAAAAGCCTCGAGCAGGATACGGCGCCTGAGACGCCACAAAGTAGACGCACCATCGCCGTGCGCACGGGGCGCAGCGACCCACCGCCGAGCCTCTATCCGACGCCGCGTCCGGCCGCCGGCGCACCCGCCGAGCGCGTTCCCGACGCGACCGCGCGCGCTGCCGATACGCTGCCGCGCGCCGTGCCTGCACGCCGCGCATCGGCGCCAAGCCCACTTCCCTCCTGGCTCGCCGCGGCGCTCTTCGTCATCGTCATGAGCGCCATCGTCGTGCTGGCGCTGCGCGGCGCCCGCTAGCCCCTTTGCGGGGGACCTTAACGCGCCGCCGCGGCAGGCGCGTCCTCACGGGGAGACGCCTGCCGCGACTGGCGACGCTTCGCGCTAGTTCTTCGCGCAGCGGCAGCCGTTGCCGCAGCGGCACTCGCGCGTGCAGGTGCAAGTTTCGCCGCACGAGCAGCGTTCCGGCGCGACCGCCGAGCAACCGCAGGCACTCCGCTCACAAGCGCACTTCTCGTTCTTCTTCTGTTCCATGATCGTCACTCCTTGGTGCGAGCGCTCGAATTCGCGCTCTCCAGGGTGCCGACGCACGGCGAGCCCCGCCATTACACCCCTATCGGCGCGCCCAGGAAATTCGGCCGCTTGGCTGGGGTCGCGGCCGCGGGGCTCAGTGGTGCCCGGCTTGGCAGGTGCAATCGAGGCAGCCGTGCTGGGTGCAGGTGCCGCAGGTCTGCTCGAGGCGTTTCTTCAAAGCTCCCCGCGCTCGGTGCAGCCGTACGGCGGCGTTGTTGGGAGTCACGCCGAGCTCCGCGGCTACCTCGACGACCGACGCCCCGCCGAGCTCCACGCGCCGGAGCACGTCGGCGTACTCGGGCTTCAGGGTGGGAATCAGCGCGTCCACGCAGGCACACACTTGGGCCTCGAGCCCCGCGTCGAGCTCTCCGGTCGGCTCCGGATTCTCGGCAACGAAGCGCTCGTGCCCGCGCCGCGCGGCGCCGTTGTGGCGGTAGTGGTCGACGACGGCATTCCGGAGCAGCCTGAAGAACCAACCCACCGCGCTCTCCCCGTCGCGGATCGTGGATTGCTTTTCGAGGCCCTTCACGAAAGCGGCCTGCAGGATCTCCTCGGCAGCCTCGGCACTCCCGACTCGGGGCTTCAAGAACGCGAGGAACCGCGCGTGATGGGCGACGAGCACACTCACCTGGTCCGTCGCGAGCGTGTCGTCAGCGTCCGATGCCCCGTGAGCGTCCGATGCCACGCGCCGACTCTACTGCCGAGGCGCCGCCTGTCTAGTCGGCGGGGAGCACGACGAGCGCCAAGGGAGGCGTTGCCCGCGCCCACGCTTCGAGCGTCGTGAGCAGCGCGCAGGTCTCGAGCGGGCCGCACAAGGTCGCTTGCTCGGCGTGGAGCTCAGCCAGGATGCTCTCCGTGCTCGCGCCGTAGATGCGGGCGCAGGCGACGGCCTTGCCCAGCTGCGCGGTGCCGAGTCCCCGCCCGACGAACGCGGCCACGCCCGCGGGCGGCTTCGGACAAGCTTTCGCGAGCGCGGCGCGAGCGGCCGTGTCGTCGCGGCTGAAGGTTCCGTCAGGCAGCGAATGAGCGAAGAAGCGCGGACCCACGAGGTGCGCGGGACAGTCCTTGCGACCACAGTCGCGCCCGAGCCAGGCCGAGAACGGGCCAAGGTCGGCGAGATCGGGACGCATGTCCGAATCGAGCTGTTCGACTCCCACGCTGCCGGCGGCTAGCTCCGGTGCCTTGGCGTACGGAGCCACGCCCTGGTCGTCGAACGACCACACAGCCGGCAGAGGCGCTGGCGCTGCTCCAGGTGGACGCGCGCGAAGCTCGTAGCTGACGACGGCCTCGTCACGACCGTCATCGTCGTAGTCGTAGATCGTGAGGCCCGGCAGCTCGAGGCCACCCGGCGCGAACTCGAGCGCGCCGAGCGGCGCTCGCATGAGCGCGCCGTTCTCGAGCACGCGCACCATCTCGAGCGCCACGCTGACCCGGCGCTCGGCCCCTTCCCCGGCCACGCCGAGCGACTGCAGCGAGACGGCCCATGACCCAAGACCCGCCGGATAGCAGGTTCCGAAGCGCGGCAGCTTCGCTAGATCCGCCGCGACGAAGCGACTCGCGAGCTCGTTCTTCTGAGCCGCGGCGATGAGTCCCTTGTTCGCTTCGAAGAGCTTCGCGCAGGCGTGGCGGTGCTCGGTCGTCGCGACGGCCCATTCGAGCTTGGCCGACGCGCCGCGCACGTGGAGCACGTAGCGCGTATCGCTCCAGTTCATGACGACGTTCTGCTCGTAACCCTCCTGCCAGCGCAGGACGAGCCGGAGCTCCTCGCGGTCCGTCGGCTTGGCGTCCTCGGTGGCGCCGTCGTCGAACGTCGCGCTGACCGGGTGTCCGCCCGTGCCGTTGTGCTTGTGACAGACGAGCTCGAGCCAACCACTCAGGCTCTTGGCTTCGCAACCGAGTCCGATCGCGTTCTCGACGGTCTCCTTGGTGCCGCCTGCGAACGACTCCGGTGGCGTTTCACTCGGCGCGCTCGGAGCGCTTGACGGAGTCGGCGTCCCGAAACCAGCCGGTGCCTCCGGAGCGGTCGACACGGGTCCCTCGGTTCTCGAGAGACTCTGGGTCGCCGACGAATCGCTTGTCGCCGCCGGAGCGCGCCCCTGCGAAGGCGATGCAGTCCCGGCCGGCCCCGTCTCGAACTCGCGCTTGCCACACGCCACGAGCAACCCGAACAACAGTCCAATCATCCATCGCCCTGTCCTCACGCAAAGCTCCTTGCCCGACCCTGCCGGGCGCACCCCGCAAGTGCAGCCCGCATGCCACGCGAAGCAGGTGGGCACGGCACCGCCATTTGCCGCAAAAACCCCACATGTCGCCGTTCCGAGCGCACCGCCCGCGGGAGCGTCCGTGTCCCTACCGGCACGGCCGTGTGCGTTCGGACGCACGCGCAGCGCTCGCACGTTTTCGAGGAGGCGACGCAGCAATTGCGCGAGCGCGACTGCCGGCGGCCGCTGTGGCGCTCGCGACGGCATCAGCGACGCGGCACGCCGGTTGCTCCTTTCGGCGCATGGCCAAAAATTACTATGCAGCCACGGCGCTCAGGACTGGAGCTCTCGCGCTGGTCGTCGCGGCGCTCGCCTGCCAGGAGAAGCCGGACGTGAGCGCAGCGCGGCGTCATTTCGCCGAGCCGGCGCCGCCACCGCCACCGGACGTAACGAGCATGCCCACCGGCGAGCCGATCCTCGCGACGCTGACGGCACCGCCGAGCGTCCCCCCGCCGACCAACCGGACGAAGCCTGCGCACGTCCGCGTGAACCTCGCCGTGAAGGAGGTCGTGAAGCCGATGGCCGACGGCGTCGACTACACGTTCTGGACCTTCGGCGGAACGGTACCCGGCAGCTTCATTCGTGTCCGCCAAGGCGACGTCGTCCAATTCACGCTTTCGAACGACGCGTCGAGCACGATGCCGCACAACATCGACTTGCACGCGGTGACGGGCCCCGGCGGCGGCGCCGCGTCGAGCTTCACCGCTCCCGGGCATGCGTCGACCTTCAGCTTTCGCGCCCTCAATCCCGGCCTCTTCGTCTATCACTGCGCGACCGCCCCCGTACCGATGCACGTCGCCAACGGCATGTACGGGCTCATCCTCGTGGAGCCGCCCGAAGGCCTCCCGCTCGCCGACCACGAGTACTACGTGATGGAGGGCGACTTCTACACGAAGGGCAAGTACCACGCGCCGGGGCTCCAGCCGTTCGACGCGCAGAAGGGCATCGACGAGAACCCGACCTACGTCGTCTTCAATGGTGCTGAGGGCTCGCTCCTCGGCGACAAGGCGCTCAAGGCCTTCGTCGGCGACAACGTTCGAATCTTCTACGGCGTGGGCGGACCGAACATCACCTCGAGCTTCCACGTGATCGGCGAGATTTTCGACCGCGTCTACACCGAGGGCGGCTCGCACTATCAGGAGAACGTCCAAACGACGATGGTGCCCGCCGGCGGCTCCGCCATCCTCGACTTCAAGGTGCAGGTTCCGGGCGCGTACGCGCTCGTCGATCACTCCCTGTTCCGCGCCTTCAACAAGGGTGCGGTGGGCACGCTCAAGGTGAGCGGCCCGGAGGACAAGCTCCTTTATTCGGGCAAGCAAGCGGACGCGACGGCGAAAGTCGAGCCCGAGGCGGCGGTCAAAGGCGCCCAGGCGCTCGATGCCGCACTCACGAGCATCACGCTCGAGCAGCAGCTCGACGCCGGGAAGACGCTCTACCTCGGCAACTGCGCCGCGTGCCACCAACCGACGGGCGCGGGGATCCCCGGGTCGATTCCGCCACTCGCGGGCTCCGACTTCCTCGTGAAGAACGACAAGGACCGCCTGATTGGAGTCGTGCTGAACGGCCTGAGCGGACCCGTTCGCGTGAACGGGACGGCATTCAACTCCGTGATGCCGACCTGGAATCACCTGAGCAACGCCGACATCTCCAACGTCCTCACTTACGTCTTCAACACTTGGGGCAACACGCAAGGCCGGGTCGCGCCCGCCGACGTCGCCCGCATTCGCCAAGGAGGTAACATCTGATGCGTTTCTGGTCGCGACTCATGCCCGCGGCAGCCGTCTGCGTGTTGACGGCTGCCGCAGGCGCGGCACCACGCACCGCGGTCGCGCCGCCAGGCATGTCGCGAGTCGGGCCCGGCATCTACCGCCCGCTCTATCCCGCATCGGCGGCCGAGAAGGAGGTGCCGGTGAAAGCGTTTTGGCTCGACGAAAGGCTCGTGACGAATCGTGACTACCTGACCTTCGTAGGCAAGAGCCCGGCGTGGCGGCGGGACCAAGTGAAGCGCCTGCTCGCCGACGAGGGCTACCTCGCGCACTGGGAGAGCGCGAAGGCTCTCGGCTCGGAAGCGCGGCCGTCGAGCCCCGTCACCCGCGTGAGCTGGTTCGCCGCGAAGGCGTACTGCGCGGAGCGCGGCGCGCGGCTGCCGACGGAGCGCGAGTGGGAGCTCGCCGCGCTCGCGGGCGAAACGGTCGCGGACGGCAGCGGCGATCCGCGCTGGGTCGGGCGCATCCTGGCGTTTTATGGCGAGCCGGCACGGCGCGGCGCGCTCGGCGACGTGGGTCGCGCCAAGCCGAACTTCTGGGGCATCTACGACATGCACGGCTTGGTCTGGGAGTGGATCTCCGACTTCGGCGCGAGCCTGGTCGCCTCCGACTCGCGCGAGAAGGGCGACGCCGAGCGCAATCGCTTCTGTGGCGCGTCGGGCGCCGACGCGCAGAACCCGAGCGACTACGCCGCGTTCATGCGCGTCGCCTACCGGAGCTCCCTCGAGGCCCCGTACACGACCGCGCGGCTCGGTTTCCGCTGCGCCCGCGACGTGGAGGCAGCACGATGACGTACCGGTACCTGATCCTTCTGTTCGCGCTCGCCGCGACGATCGGCTGCACGCGGCACGCCTCGCAGCCAGCGCCCAGGGCCCACGCGACCGTTGCGCTTCCGCTCCCCGTGCCGACGGCCGACCCGCTCGTGCTGGGCCAGGCTGCCGCCGCTCGGAGCGCGCCCTCGCTCTACGAGCTTCCGATCCCGCTCGTCGACGAGCATGGCGTTGCTCGCACCCTCGACAGCTTCCGCGGTCGCCCGCTCTTGATCAGCATGTTCTACGGGAGCTGCGCCGCCGCCTGCCCGCTCATCACGAGCGATCTGAAGCGCATCGAGCAAAAGCTCCCCGCGTCGGCGCGCGCCGCGGTGCGCATCGCGATGGTGAGCTTCGATCCCGCGCGCGACACACCGGCCGTCCTCGCCCAGTTGAAACGAGAGCGCGGCGTGGATAGCGCGCGCTGGACGTTCGCCAGTGCGTCGGACGACGCCGCACGCGATCTCGCAGGGCTGCTCGGCATCCGCTACCGGCGCCTCGACAACGGCGCCTACTTCCACTCGTCGGCGATCGTGCTCCTCGACGCCGAGGGCCGACCGCAGGCGAGGCTCGACGGGCTCGGGAACGACGTGACCCCGATCGTCTCGGCGCTGACGCTGCGGAACTGACTCGCTTCGGTCAGGGGGGCGCCAGGGCAAGCGCGAGCAGCACGACCGAACGCGGCCCCGCGCGATACGAGCGCTCGAGGTACGGCGGCGCTTCGCCCCAGGGTCGAATGTCGTCGGGTGACGAAAGCGACGTGTCGATGCAGCGCCGCCACGTGCCCGGCGCGCCCGCGGGGAGCGGCGGAAGGTCGAACGTCAACGGCTCCCAGTACGCGTTGATGATGCCGTGGAACGCGTAGCGGTCGTTCAGGCTTCGCAGCGTGAAGGCGAGCGAGTGCGATTTCTCGCTCCAGTCCGGACAATCGAGCTCCACCCCGTGCCAGGTGATGCTCGCGCGCTCGAGCAATTGCTGCAGCGTGAGCCGCGTTCCTTCGAGAGCCACGTCACGGCGCAGGCGAAAGCGGTTGAGCAGCTGAACGAAGCGGTGAACGTCGGCGTGACGCTCGACGAGCCCCCAATCGAACCAGCTTATTTCACTGTCTTGGCAATAGGCGTTGTTGTTGCCCCGTTGCGTTCGCCGCACCTCGTCCCCCATGAGCAGCATCGGCGTGCCCGTCGACAGGAGCAGGAGCGCGAGGAAGTTCTTCACCTGGCGGTTTCGGAGCGCCTCGATCGCGGGATCGTCCGTCGGGCCTTCGACGCCCGAGTTCCAGCTCAGGTTGTCGTTCGAGCCGTCACGATTGAACTCGCCGTTCGCTTCGTTGTGCTTGGTGTCGTAGGACACGACGTCGTTGAGCGTGAAACCGTCGTGGCACGCGACGAAGTTGATGCTCTGCTCCGCCTCACGCTCTTCGTGTGCGAAAATGTCGGGGCTGCCGAGCAAGCGCGCGGCGAGCGCCGGCACGGCGCCCTCGTCACCCTTGACCAAGCGGCGCACGTCGTCGCGAAATCGGCCGTTCCACTCCTGCCAGGTGTCGCCGATGAACGAGCCCACCTGGTAGAGGCCCGCGGCGTCCCACGCCTCGGCGATGAGCTTGGTGCCGGCGAGCAGCGGATCGGACTCGATATCCCAGAGCACGGGCGGGCTCGGCAATGGATTGCCGTTCTCGTCACGCGTGAGCACCGAAGCGAGATCGAAGCGGAAGCCGTCCACGTGCATCTCTTCGACCCAATAGCGCAAGGCGTCCTGGATCAGCCGGCGCACCACCGACTGGTTGGCGTTCAACGTGTTCCCGCAACCCGTGTAGTCGCGATAGAGCGAGCGATCCTGCTCGAGGATGTAGTACGTCGAGTTGGCGAGCCCGCGAAACGAGAACGTGGGACCGTCCTGACTTCCCTCGCTCGTGTGGTTGAAGACGACGTCGAGAAACACCTCGATCTCGGCGCGGTGAAACGCCTTCACCATGTCGCGAAACTCGTCGAGCACGGCGAGCGGGTCCCGATGCGAGCCGTACGCGTGATGCGGAGCGAAGAACGAAACCGGCTGATAACCCCAATAGTTGACGCGCCCGGCCGGAGCGTCCTGCGGGTCGAATTGAAATACCGGGAGCAGCTCGACGGCGGTGATCCCGAGCGCCTTCAGGTACGGAACCTTCTCGATCAGGCCCGCGTAGGTGCCGCGCTTGCCGGGCGCGAGGCCCGAGCTCGGGTGCTGCGTGAAACCACGCACGTGAAGCTCGTAGATCGTCGTTTCTTGGAAGGGCCGGCGGAGGGGCTGGTCGCCTTCCCAGTCGTAGCCGCCTGGGCGCGACACGACGCTTTTCATCGCAAACGCGGCGTTGTCCCCGGGCTGTTTCGCTCGGCTCCGCTCGAAGCGAGCGGGGACGGCGACCGCCCTTCCGTAGGGGTCGAGCAAGACCTTCTCACGATCGAAGCGCAGCCCGCGCTGCGGCGCGAACGGCCCGTGCGCGCGGTAGGCGTAGACCTGACCGGGGCCGATGCCGTGCACCAGCGCGTGCCAGTAGTGGTGCGTTCGGTGGTGCTCCGGCGTGAGCGCGATGACCGCCGACGGCACGGCAGCGTCGGCGTCGGCGAAGAGGAGCAGCTCGATGAGCGTGGCGTCCGGCGAGAACACGCTGAAGTTGACGGCGTTACCGCGAACGGTCGCGCCGAGCGGCGCGCTCGAGCCTTTTCCCACACCAGCAACGTTCATCGCGGACCGCACCTTACTGCCTGCGCCCCGCCGCAACCAGAAATCCTCTGCGGCGTCACGGAGCTGATATGGTTCGCCCGGTGTCGCGCCCTCGCAGAGCGTCGCTCTTCGCCGCCTTCGCCCTCGCCTGCGCGTCGACCTCGCAAGCTCCCTCGGCTCCGCCCGCTCCTCGAGCTCCCGCGTGGCTCGAGTGCACGTGCTCGGCGAGCAATGAAACGCGCAGCGTGCGCATCGAGCCGACGCGTGATCCGTACGGAGTGAAGGAGCTCGAGATCGGCGGGCGCTTCGCGGTCAAGTTCGTCTACGTCACGAGCCCCGAGGACGCGGCGGGCCTCCGCATCTACGCCTACGAGCTCGGGGAGAGCGGCCCGGTGCTGCTGCACGAGGGGAAATACCGACTGCCGTTCGTCGCGGCGCCGTCCCACGGGCGCGGCGAGGTCACGGGTCGTCAGCTCGTCTACGACCATCCGCTCGGTCGCGAGCTCGCCTACTCTTGCGCTGCTGTCAGGCCATGAAGCGCCGAGGAAGTGCCTTCCTGTTCGCCCTTGCCGTCGCGTCGCCGGTGCACGCCGAGCCGCCGGTGACGCTCGCTTTCGTCGGGGACGTGATGCTCGACGGCGCCCCCGGCGCGACGATTCGGGCGGGCAGCGACCCGTTCGCGCGCGTCGCGGCCGAGCTTGCGAGCGTGGACGCCGCGATCGCCAACCTGGAATGTGCGGTGGCGACGACGGGCGCTCCCGTCGACAAGATCTACACGTTCCGTGCCGAGCCCGCCGTAGTACCCGTCCTCGCGCGCCACTTCGCGAGCGTCAGTCTCGCGAACAACCACACGGGCGACTACGGGCCGAAGGCGCTGCTCGAAACGATGGCGCTCCTGGACGCGGCGAGCATCCCCTACTTCGGCGCCGGACGCGACCTGCGCGCGGCGCATCGCGCGCTAGTCATCGAGCGACGCGGCGTGCGCATCGCGCTCCTCGGCTACGACGAGTTCTTGCCGCGGGCGTTCGCGGCGGGCAGCTCGTGGCCGGGCGTCGCGTGGAGCGAGGACGAGGACGTCGTCGCCGATATCCGTGCGGCGCGCGCGCAGGGCGCCGACATCGTGATCCCGTTCATGCACTGGGGCTGGGAATACGAGCCGAAACCGTCGCTGCGTCAACGGGAGCTCGCGCGGCGCATGATCGACGCGGGCGCCGACGCCGTCGTGGGCTCGCACCCGCACGTGACGCAGACCGCCGAGTACTACCGAGGCCGACCCGTCATCTACAGCCTCGGCAACTTCGTATTCGACGGTTTCGAAGCGCCCGAAACGCGCACCGGCTGGATCCTCGAGCTCGAGCTCAGGAAGACCGGCGCCACCGGCTTCCGCACCAAGGTCGTCCACCTCGACACGGACGGCTCCCCCGCGCTCGACCCGGATGCCCCGAGCCCTTGCGGTGAGCATGGCGTCGTCGTGCCCTGCGCGACGCTCGGCGCGTCGCCTACCGCGGCTCCGGCGGCACCACGACCGGGTTGACGTGCTCGACATGTCCGCGACGCCGATGCACCGCACGTTCTTCCGCGCCGCGCTCCTCGTCCTTGCGATTCTTGCCTTTCCCGCGCTCGCGCTCGCGAAGGACGGCGCGCCCGACTCAGCGGGCGCCAGCGAGCTCTGCAGCGCGAGCCTCCTGAACGAAACCGCCGTTTCCGCGACGGTCGATGCCGGCAAGCCCGCGCCGAAGGCGCTGTGGGACCGGCGCTTCGCGGAGGAAGGGAGCCTCTGGCCCGAGAGCGACCGCTTCGCGTCGTTCGGGGTTCTCTCGCTCGATCTCGGTGAGGCCCGGCGCGCCACGCGGATCGTGATTCAGGCAGACGCCGACTCCCCGTTCAGCTTGGGATTTTCGGAGGACGGGACGGCCTGGGTAACGCTCGCCGCGCCCGCGTTGCCCGACAAGACGGGCATGGTGTCGCGCAGTCTGCCGGCTCCGCCGAACGCCTTTCGCTACGTGAAGGTGCGCGCGACGGGGCCGTCCGGTCGTATCGCCTGCGCCGAGCTTCAGCTGCTGTGCGGCGCCGAGATCCTGCGTGCGGAAGGGGACACGACGGCGCCTCGCGTCGAGGAAGAACAAGCGGCCGTGAGCGCGGAAGCGGAGCTCGATGCGCAGAAGCTCGACCACTCCGTCCTCGCGAGCCTCTGTCTCGCCGCCACGCTGCTCTTGCTCGCCCTTCGCCAAAGGGCGCACCGCTCCCCGCGAACGGCCGCCGTGTGGCTGCTCGCGCTCGCGCTGACCGCCATGTTCGCGCTCGGCTCCTACCTCGAGCTCGGCCCGTACGGCGTCGCGCCGCACCGTCACGAGCTCTTCCACTACGAGCTCGGCGCCAAATATTTCCCGGAGCTCGGGTACGACGGCTTGTACGATTGCGCCGTCGCGGCCGAGTTCGAGGCGGGGTTCGCCGATCGCGCGCTCAAGGCGTCGTACCGCGACCTCCGAACCAATGCGCTGATTCCGGTCACGGCGGGACTCGAGCGGGCGGAGGCGTGCCGAGCGCGTTTCTCGCCGGCGCGCTGGCGCGAGTTTCGCGGCGACGTCGGCTACTTCGCGCGCTCGCTCGGTGCGCTCGGGTTCCGCGAGGCGCTGTGGGACCACGGGTACAACCCCTCGCCCCTATGGACGACCGTCGGCCGCGCCGCTCAGAAGCTCTTCGGCGCGCGCAAGCTCGCGAACGCGCCCGCCTCGGCGTTTCACGCGCACCCGCTCCTGCCGCTCTTGGACATCGCCCTGCTCGTCGCGAGCCTCGTCGTGGTCGGCACGGCGTTCGGCTTCGAGCAAGCCTGTCTCGTCGCCGTCGCGCTCGCCTGCAATACCCTCGCGGACCCGACTTGGACGCGCGGCGCGTTCTTGCGCTTCTTGTGGCTGTTCTCGCTCGTCGCGGGCCTCGCCGCCCTCAAGAAGGAGCGTCCCGCCCAGGGAGCGTTCTGGTTGGTTCTCGCGGCCGGCTTTCGCGCCTTCCCCGCGCTCGCGCTCGCCCCCATCGCGGCGTATGGCGCGGTCCGCTACGCGAAAGAGCGAACGGTTCCGAAGCCCGTCGTCCGTGCTGCGCTCGGAGCGGCCGCGGGCTTGCTGCTCATTCTGGTGGTCACCGCGCCGGCGCCGGGAGTCTCGAGCTGGGGTCGCTTCTTCGAGCACGCGTGGCTTCACGCTCAAACCGTCAGTCAGAATCACGTCGGCTGGCGCACCGCGCTGTCGTATCGTCCTTCGACTCGCGCAAGCTTGCTCGTCGCTCACGACGCGCTCGATCCGTTCGCCGCCGTCGTTCGAGCGCGGGGGGAGAATTTGCGCGCGGTCCTCCCCGTCTACTGGGGCGGGATTCTCGCCGCGCTCGCGTTGCTCGGCTGGCGCCTGCTGCGCCGCCCGCCGGGCGCTGAGGCCCGCGGCCCGACGTTGCTCGAGCTCGCACTGTCGGGGCTCCTGCTCGTGGGCCTCGTGCTCGATCTTTCTTCGTACTACTTCGCGGTGCTCGCCGTGTTCGCGCTGCGCTCCGGCAACGGCGCCCGGGGGCCAGCGGCCGTGCTCGGGCTCCTCTTCGTGCTGTCGCTCCTGCCGCGGCTCGGCGCGATGGACGACACGAGCTTCGCCGTCGCAAGCGTCCTGCTCTGCGCGTGGCTCTTCTGGCAGCTGTGGTTGCTGAACGCGCCGCCGCAGCCGGCGACGAGCGAGCCTTCGCTGCTCGCTCGCGCGTTCGCCCTGGACGAAACCACGCCGCAACAGGCCTGGCTGCCGGAAGGTCTCGTGGGGCGATTCCGCGTCCAACACGTCGTGCTCGGGCTCCTGGCCGCGCTCGTGCTCCTGGCCGCCGGCCGTGCCGCGCTCGGAGCGTGGACCTGTGACGACGCGTACATCTCATTTCGGTACGCGCAGAATCTCGTGGCGGGCAAAGGCCTCGTCTACAACGCCGGCGAGCACGTCGAAGGGTTCACGAATCTCCTCTTCACGCTGCTCATTGCCGTCGGCCTTGCCGTCTCCGCGAGCGCCGTGGCGACCGCGCTCGTCGTCGGGCTCGTCGCCTACTTCGGCGTCGCTGCGACGCTCGTCGCCTGGAGCTTCCAAGCGCGTAAAGCCGGTCGGATCTGGCTCCCGATCGCCGCGCTCGTCTGGCTGATCGACGACGATCTCCTGTCCTGGGCGACCGGGGGCCTCGAAACGAGCCTGTTCACGTTCCTCGCGCTCGCCGGCGTCCTCGTCGTCCTGCGCGCCGAAGGTCGCCCGCGCCGGTTGCTCGCGGCCGGGACCCTGCTCGGTCTCGCGTGTGCGACGCGCCCTGACGGCGTCGTCTTCGCGGCAGTCGCGGCGGTTGCGTGCGCGAGTTTCGCCTGGGGGCGAACTCGAACCCTCGCGACGGCGGCGCGCGAGTGCGCCTTCTTCGCTCTCCCCCTCGCCGTGCTCGGCGCGGCTCTCGTCGCCTTCAAGCTCGGGTACTACGGGAGCCTCCTTCCGGCGCCCTACTACGCGAAGTCGGCGCTCGACGCTCACTACTCACAGGGTCTCTTGTACGTCGGCCTCTACTTCTTCAAGCACTGGCCGCTCGCGCTCGGCCTCCTTGCGCTCCCCGTCCTGTTGGCCCGCGCCCGGTTCGTCGCCGGGTTTCGCGGGCTCGACGACTTGCTGGTCCTTTCCGCTGCCGGGGGCCTATTTCTCCTCTACGTCATGCACTCGGCCGGTGACTTCATGTTCGCGCGGCGCGTCGTGCCGGCGATTCCGTTCGCGCTTCTGGCCGTCGAGCTCATGCTCGAAAAGCTCGGCGGGTTCGGGGCAACGGCGTTGGCGGGTGTCCTCGCGGCGCTGAGCTTCGCGCCACGAAACCTCTACCCCGACCACGTACCGCTCCGAATCCACGGCATCGCGAACGAGCGCGAGTTCTACCCGCCGGCAACGATGGCGCTGCGCAAACAGCAAGGTGAAGCTGCCGGCGCGGCGCTCCACGACGTGCCGGTCAGAGCAGCATTCGCCGGCGGCATGTGCGTCTTCGCCTACTACAGTGGGCTTCCCTACTTGGTCGAGCCCAACGGGCTCACCAACCTGGAGCTTGCCAAAGCTCCCTTGAAGGAGCGCGGCGCCATCATCGGCCACGAGAAAGCCGTCACGCGCGACACCTTGCGCGCGATGGGCCTCGAGCTCCTCTTTCAAAAGTCGGAGGTGCCGCCCGGGCCTCCCGCCTACGACCAGATCTTCTTCGGCAACCTGCTCGTGGCCGAGGTCCTGCGCTACGACCGGCGCCTGATGAGCTCGCTCGCCAAGGTGCCGTCCGTTCGTTTCAAGCCGATCGAGACGACGCTGGACGAAGCGGCCGCAGAGCTCCGGACCGAGCCCTGCCCCGAGGCGCGCCGGACGCTCGCCACGCTCCGGGCGTTCTACCTCGACAGCGACCCCGCGGCAGAGGGCCGCCTGCAGGCGCTCGTCGCGACGCGCTGCGAGCCGCCGTGACGGGGTCCCATGCGGTCGTACGCCATGGTACGAAGGCGTGGGCGGGAGGTCAGCCGCGGGTCCTCCCTCACCACCGGGTCAGAGACGACATGTTCCGAGAAGCGTACCGCTCAGTGTGGAGAGTTCGCGCTCCCAACGTCGGGCTGCGCGGCCTATCCCTCCTCTCGGCCGGCCTCGAGCACACCAAGACCCGCGTCGACGAGCTCGCCGTCCGGATCCGACGCTCTCGCAGCCGCCGCGAGCTCGATGCGATGTACGCCGCCGTGGCTAAAACCCCGCCCCTGCGCTGCAATCCGCAGGCCGAAACGGCCGTACACACCGTCACTTCGCGCCATCACCTCCGCATGTACCTGACCGCGATCAAGTCGCTGCTCCGGTATCACGACGACATCGCGGTCGTGCTGCACGACGACGGCAGCCTCGACGCCGCCGACGTCGCGCTCGTCATGCTGCACGTGCCCGGCGTACGGCTCATCCCCCGAAACAGCGCGGATCAAGACATGAGCCGCATTCTCGCGCGTTACCCGCACTGTCGCCGGCTGCGTGAGCGCGTCGTCAATTCCCTCGAGCTCTTCGACAACATGCTGCTCGCGCCGGCGACGCGCGTCGTGAATCTGAACTCCGACGTGCTGTTTCTGCGCGAGCCGACCGCCGTGCTCGAATGGCTCGCGGGCGGCGACCCGTCGATCGTCGGGGTCTACGAAGCCGAGCCCGCGGGGCAAGCGGCGCTCCTCGCGCGCCGCGGCAGTCGCTTTCCGGCACACGTGACCACGGCGCTCGCCTGCTTCTACCCGGGCACCTGCGATCTCGACCTCGTCGAGGACGTGCTCGCCGAAACGACGCTCGATTGGTTCACGGCCCAAAACCTCTACCCGCTCCTCTACGAACGCCAAGCCCAGCACCACACCGCACGATTCTTCGATCAGGACTCGTACCAAGCATCGGGCGTGTTCACCGAAGGGGCGATCTTCAGGCATTACTGGACGAGCACGGGAAAATTCACCGACGTTCAGGAGCGCGACAGCGCGCGCGTGCTCGACGCCCTGACCGCGCGGAGCGCGTGAACGGAAACGGGGGAGGCTTCGACGTGCGCATTTTGATCACCGGCGGACGCGGGACGATTGGCCAGGTGCTCACCCACTGGCTGCGTCGAATGGGGCACGACGCGTGGACGTGCGACCTCGCCCACCACCACGACGCGCGTCACGTACGCTGCGACGTTGCGGAGCAGCGCCAGCTCGCCCGCCTCTTCGAAGGCGAGCGCTTCGAGCTCGTCTACCACCTTGCCGCCGAGTACGGCCGCTGGAACGGCGAGGAATACTACGAAGATCTCTGGCGCACGAACGTGATTGGCACGAAGCACCTCGTGCGCTTGCAGGAGCGGTTGCGTTTCAAGCTCGTTTTCGCGAGCACCTCGGAGGTTTACGGCGACGTCGACGAGCCGATGTCGGAGGACTTGCCCGACCGCCGCGAGATCCGCCAGCTCAACGACTACGCGCTCAGCAAGTGGGTCAACGAGCAACAGCTCCTGAACTCGGCCGCGATGTTCGGCACCGAAACGGTCCGCGTGAGGCTCTTCAACACGTACGGCCCCGGCGAATACTTCACGCCGTTCCGCAGCGCCGTCTGCCGCTTCGCGTACTCGGCCCTGCTCGATCTCCCGTACACGGTGTACCTCGAGCATCGCCGCACCTCGCTGTTCATCAGCGACGCCGTGCGGACCCTCGCTGCGCTCGTCGAGACGTTCGTGCCCGGGGAGGTGTACAATATCGGCGGGACGGAGAGCCACGACATGAAGCAGGTGTCGGACACGATCTTGCGTCGCCTCGACAAGACCGACGCCCGCGTCACCTACGCGCCGGCGGAGCCGTTCACCACGAAGCACAAGCGCCTCGACACGACGAAGGCGGCACGGGCTCTCGGCCACGCACCGCGCGTGTCGCTCGAGGCGGGGCTCGACCGAACGCTAAAATGGATGCGAGAGGTCTACGTCGCGAAGGCGGACGCAGATCCGCTCGAGTACCTGGAGCTCCCGCCGTGAACGTCCTCGCCGTCGGCGCACACCACGACGACATCGAGCTCGGCTGTGGCGGCACGCTCGCCCGCCTCGCGCGCGAGGGGCATCGCACGTTCGGCCTCACGCTGACGAATTCCGAGACGCACTACGATCTCGCGGGCATTCATCGTACGAGCGAAGTCGCCCGCGCCGAAGCGCAGCAGGCGGCGGCCGTGCTCGGCCTCACGCTCGTCGAGCTCGAAGGGTGCGGCGTCGACAACGGCACGCTCCACTACGATGTCGAGCTCATGCGGCGTCTCGAACGGTTCATCGTGGACCAGCGGATTTCGCTGGTCTTTTCGCATTGGAACCGCGACCTCAACACCGATCACGAGGCCGCCGCCAAGCTGACGACCGTCGCCGCGCGGCACGTGCCGTCGCTGCTCATGTACCGCAGCAATTGGTATGAGCCCGCGGGGCCCTTCGACGGCAAGCTGTTCGTCGATATCTCCGACGTGATCGAGGTCAAGCGTCAAAGCCTCGAGTGCTACCAGAGCGAGCTCGGAAATCGCACCAGCGCGTGGCTCGAATCGTTCTTCGACAGCCACCGCACCGCGGGCTTCGGCCACGGCAGGAAGTACGCGGAGGTCTTCGAACCGGTGCGCCACGAGCTCCTTGCCCGCGTCGAGGGGAACTGAGGGGACGCCATGCTCGAACGAACGACAGCGACGGCAAAAACCTACGCGCGAGCGCTGCGCGCCTTGCCCCAAGAGCTGCTCCTCTCGTCTCCGCCGCGCCTGCGCCGCGCGCTCGGACCGGCGTTCTTCGAGCAGGTCACGCCCAAATTCCTGTGGCTCGAGGCGACGTCCGCGTGCGGCAATCGCTGCAAATTCTGCAGCATCGGCCTCAACGTGCCGCAGAACGGCGCGCTCGCTCCGGCCGAGCTCGAGGCGGCGCTCCGCGATCCACTGTTCCGACGCCTGCGCATCGTCGTCGTTTCGGGCGGTGAGCCGACGCTGCGACCGGACCTCGATGCCGTTCTCGCCGGCATCCATCGCGCGGTCCCTGCCGCGCGCATCGTGCTCAGCACGAGCGCGCCCCTGCCGGAGCGCCTCGTGCCCGTGGTCGAAAAGGCACTCCGCGCGGGCGTTCGCTTGGAGGTCGGCGTGTCGGTCGACGGCCTCGGCAAGAAGCACGACGAGATGCGGGGCGTACCGGGCCTATTCGAGAAGGTGGATGGCGCCCTGCGCGAGCTCACCGCCCTGCGTCGCGCCTGGGGCTCCCAGCTCCGCGTCATCGTCAGCATGGTGATCTGCGACGATACGATCGACGACGTGGACGCCGTCCGCCGCTACGCCCGGGACTTGGGCGCGACTTTCAATCCCCAGTGGTACAATCAGGCCGCTTACTACGGGAACGTCGGGAAGAACCGCTTGTCGCAGACCGGCCGGCTCCTCGAGCTCGCCAAGAAGCTCGAGCCCACCCTGCTCAACGCCTTCGCGGAGCGCTGGCTCGAGGCTCGTGCCCCCAAGGCGCGCTGCACGATGCTGTTCAACGCGTGCCTCTTGAAGAGCAACGGCGACTTCGTCCCCTGCTTCACGTACTGGAACGACGCCGTCGGCAACCTGCGACAGAGCACGCCCTCCGAGATCTGGGCGAGCCGGCGCGCGACGGAAGTGCGCACGAAAGTCATGCGCTGTGACGGTTGCCTGAACGCCTGCGGCGTCGTGTGGAGCTACGACGCGGACTACCTCGGCAGAAGCCGATTCTTTCTGCAGCATCCGCGCGTCTTCGCAGCGAAGGTGCGAGAGCTCCTCGCCGCTCGCTAGGCTCGAAAACGCACGTCGAAGTACCCCGCCGCGTTCGCGACTTGCGACACGGCGAACAAGAGCGACGTCCGATACCGCGCGCTCACCCCCGGCCCCCGCAACGGGTAACGGAGCAGCTCGAGGTAGAACGACGCACGCTCGAGCGGGAGCGGCCCATAGCCCTGCGCGTCCGCTCGCCGCCGCAGCAGCGCGGCGCCGCGACCGTAGCCGTAGTGCTGCCGGACGAACTCCCGGAGCGACAGGTCGTGCGCGTGATAAACGACCGCCTCGGGCACGAACGTCGCGCGGTGATGCGTATGGCCCCAGCGTAGGCAAAGCTCGCGGTCCTCGCCGCCCGCACCAGCGAAGCTCGTATCGAAGCCGCCGAGGTCACGAAAGGCCTCGGCGGGGACGCAGAGATTGTTCGAGGTGAGCAGGCGCGCGCGCCAGAGCTCTCCGTTCTGCTTTTCGCACAGAAAATCGACGAGCGCCTGCGAGGCCGAGGCGAAGGGGTCACGCGAGAGAGCGTTCACGACGCGCCCGCCGACGAGCAACGTGCCGGCCTCGGCATTCATCGTCCGCTCGAGAACCTCGAGCCAATCGGGGGCCGGCTCGCAATCGTCGTCCGTGAACGCGAGCAGGCGTCCGCGCGCGCGCCGGGCGCCGGCATTGCGCGCCGCAGCCGGGCCGCCATGCGCTTGGCTCAGAAGCTCACACCGGTACGGGCCCGCGGTCGCCGCGATCGGTTCGAGCTCGAAACCGCGTGCGGCGTCGTCGACGACGATGACCTCGAAGGCGCTCGACGGGAGCGTCTGGTGCGAGAGGCTCGCGAGGCAGCGCGCGAGCTTCTGGGGACGCCGGTAGGTGGGAACGATGACCGAGACGGTGGGAAGCGGCATGCGCTACGGCGTGCCTTGTCTCGCGCGCGCGGCCCGCGGCGCCGCCCGGAACGCGAGAGCATCCCAGGTGACGAGCAGGGCGAACACGACGCTGCTGTACACGAGGTACACCTGATGGAGCAGCCACGAGCCGAGCGCGAAGCGGAGCCCGCCATGGCGAAAAAAGAAGTGATGGAGGTCGAGATTGAGGACGGTCGACGCGGAAAGGCACGCTACCGCCCCGAGCGCCGCCTCACCCGCGGACGTCGCGTCGCGAAGCAGGAGCAGGACGGGAACGGCAACGAGGAGTGGGAGGGCGGCGCAAACCACGAGCGCGCTCACCCGGCTCCGCCAGGTGAGGTTGAGCTCGTCCGGCAGGCTCCCCTCGCGCAGCAAGAGGCGCGTCCACGGCACGGCGCGAGCGAACACGTCCGTGCGCCACAGGCTCGAAAGGCTCCAGCGCTTGAGGTGCGTGACCTGGATCTCGCGACAGAGCCGAATCGACAGCCCCGCCCGCTTGAGCCGGATGCCAAGCTCGATATCTTCGACGCTCGGCTTTCCGTAGCCCTCGTCGAAACCACCCGCCGCGCTGAACGCCTCGCGCCGGATCGCCCCGCACGCCGCCCAGAAGCTGCCCGCGTCGCGCCGGCTGTGCTGGTGGACGTAGTGATGCAAGAGGTTCTTGAAGCGGCTCACGGTGCCGGGCGCCGCGGGCGCTTCATCGTAGCTCCCGAACAGGGCATGCAGGCCGGCGTCCGCTTCGAAGGCTGCCGCCATCCGACTCAGCGTGTCGGGGTGCACGACGACGTCGGCATCGACGAACACGAGCACGTCCCCCGTCGCCCGCGCCGCGCCACGGTTACGAGCCGCCGCCGGTCCGCGCGGCGGCCCCGCCATCACGACGACGCTCACGCCGTGCGCTCGTGCGATGGTTTCCGTGTCGTCACTCGAGCCGTCGTCGACGACGATCACCTCGTCCGCGGCGCGCAGCGAGCGGGCGAGCCCCTCGAGACAGCGAGGCAGCACCTCACGTCCGTCGTGAACCGGAATGATGAGCGATAACCGCACGCCACGACCCTCCCGAGGGAGAGCAGACGATAGCGGATGCGCGTCGTCGTTAGCGAGAGGATTCCGGCCGGCGACACTTTGTGGCTAGAGTCCACCACTCCCGGACATTCCGGGTGCCCTGGGAGGGCTCTCGTGAGAGTGAAGCTCGTCTGTGTCGCTGGTGGGCGTCCCAATTTTCCGAAGGTAGCCGCGCTATTGCGGGCGCTTGGCACGCGCGCCGCGCGTTTCGAGGCGCTGCTCGTCCACACGGGGCAGCACTCCGATGCTCGGATGTCGAAAGTCTTCTTCGACGAGCTCGGTTTGCCCGAGCCCATGATCGATCTCGGGGTGGGCTCGGCGACCCACGCCGTCCAGGTGGCGGAAGTGATGCGACGCTTCGAGGCAGTTCTGCAATCGGAGCAGCCTCACCTCGTCGTGGTTGCCGGCGACCTCAATTCGACCCTCGCCTGCGCGCTCGCCGCATCGAAGTTCTTCCTGGACGAGCCGTTCCTATTCGAGGGCAAGCCGCGGCGCCGTCCCGTGCTCGCTCATCTCGAGGCGGGCCTGCGCAGCTTCGACGACGACATGCCCGAGGAGATCAACCGCCGGGTGACCGATTGCCTCTCGGACATTTTGTTCGTCTCGGAGCCCGCCGGGGAAACGAATCTCCGCCGCGAGGGCGTCGCGCCGGAGCGCCAGCACCTGGTTGGAAACGTGATGATCGACACGCTCTTGGCGTTGAAGGAGCGCGCCTTGGCCTCGGGCGTGCTCGGCCGGCTCGGCCTCGAGCCCGAGCACTACGCCCTCTTGACGCTGCACCGGCCGACCAACGTGGACGACGAGGGCCAGCTCCGAACCCTCCTCGACACCTTGGACGAGCTCGCCATCGAGCTCCCGGTGGTGTTTCCCGTGCACCCCCGCACGCGCGCTCGCCTCGACGCGGCGCACCTTCGCCCGCGGAGCGAGCGCTTCATGCTCACGGACCCGCTCGGCTATCTCGATTTCGTGAAGCTCGAAGCGTCGGCCAGGGTCGTCCTCACGGATTCGGGGGGCGTGCAGGACGAGACAACCGTGCTCGGCGTGCCTTGCATCACGCTGCGAAACAACACCGAACGCCCCATCACGCTCAGCGAGGGCACGAACGTGCTCGGTCACACCACGCGCGAAGGCATCCTCGGCGCCTATGCCGCGCTGCGACGCGAGCCGTGCAGCGCCCGAGTCCCGCCCTTCTGGGACGGCAACGCCGCTCTACGCGTCGTGAGCGTTCTCGAGCGGGTGTTCGCCTAGCGACTGACTGGTCTGACCGGCGATACCGAACATCTGCGCTGGCGCACTCCACATTCGAGGACCATAGTTTGTCGGGGGGCCCGAAGGAGGCTCGCATGATCGGCAGCAGGCGCATTCAACTCGTTGGCGGCGCGAGTGGAGTTTCGGCACCCATTGCATCGTCACGACCTAGAGAGCGGAGCGTCGCGCACGCGAACGTTCTGTTCGCCATTCTGCTCAGCATGTCGCTCGGCTTCGGTGCGGCGTGGCTCGGCGACTCGCCCGTCTACGCCGTTGCGGTCCTCCTCGTCGTGCTCATCTCGGCAGCCGTGCTGAGCGTCGCGTGGAT
>Ga0070682_100000167_pt1 | contig 50701 bp, 44 predicted proteins | sample KBSC63LmetaG_FD_64668 | JGI IMG/M metagenome (GOLD analysis project Ga0070682, IMG submission 64668) | Corn rhizosphere microbial communities from Kellogg Biological Station, Michigan, USA - KBS C6-3L metaG | ecosystem: Host-associated > Plants > Roots > Rhizosphere | place: USA: Michigan...
GAATCTTCGGCCGGTCGCTACCGCGATCCGGTTCTGATTTTGTGTCTAATCGTCGATGAACACTCCAAACTAAATCAATACAAGATGAGGGTGTTGGCTAGCGGGCGCGCTGCGGCTGGCGACTTTGGTTGCCAATTAGGTTCCAAGTGTGTCGACAAAATCAGAACCGGATCGCGGTAGCGACCGGCCAGAGATGCAACCCAATCAAAGACACCACCCAACCAAAGCCAGCGCCTTCATTTTTGGGGAGTCGCCAAAAGAGAAGCCAGTGTTACTCGAGGCAACACTGGCTTTTCCATGCCCTGAAGCTTTTCAGCTTCCTCTACTTGTTCTTAGCTTGTTTGATTTCGCGTTCAGCCTGCTTCTTAGCGATATCGGCTTCGTCTGAACTTAAACCAAGATTGCGTAAGGTTCGACCGAGGCTGTCGCCATTTGCCAGCCCGGTCAAAATTGCATCGCGTGTGATGCCTGGAAATCGCGTTCCGAGATTTTGAGCCAGACGGGTTGCCGCGACGTACTGGCCAAACTTCAAATCAGGATTTGCAGCCAGGGCGGTCTGGTAGCCTGATCTTAGGTCGTTGGCGTTCAGGTGTACCGCATCGGCGATCGCCGGATGCTCTCGCAATTCTTTATCAGCATTGCGGCGATTATCCGCGGCCATGCGCGCGCGATCCAACCCCGCATCAGAACGTCCGTTTGAGCGGTCAGAAGCTGTGCCCAGTCCATCGTCTGAACGACCATTCGAGTGCACGGAAGCGCTACCCATGCCACGGTCAACTCCGACTCCTGCCGGCGGGCCGCCGCCGCGACCTGCATTACCACTTGATCCGCGTCCGCCTCCGGCGCCGCCGCCGCGGCCTTGTCCGAACGCCGAAGTCGTCAGACTCAGCGCAAATACGGATAAGAGCAAAGTGTAAATAAGTTTGCGTGTATTGAGATTCCTCATCGCTATCTCCTTGTCCGATCTATTTTTCAACGCCGGGTGAATAGGTTATGAAAGGCGATATTACTCCCGCCTTCAGCTGTTGGAAGACGGTGAGGAACAATGCAAGGAGAATGTAATGCGAATGTGAGTTTGTGAGCGAGACCTGCTTACGGCTTCACGCCGAGCAATTCGACATCGAAGACGAGCGTTGAGTTTGCCGGAATGTCGGGTGGTCGGCCGGCCGCGCCATAGCCGAGCGCCGGCGGGATGATGAAGTGGCGTTTGCCGCCCACCTTCATGGTCATGAGGCCTTCATCCCAACCCTTAATCACCTGGCCAACTCCGATGCGAAAATCCGCCGGCACGCCTCTATCTACTGAACTGTCAAACTTCTTACCGTTAAGCAGTGTCCCGGTGTAGTGAACGGTAACCGTCTGGCCCTTTTGCGGAGTTGCCCCAGTTCCCACTACCTCGTCGGTGTATTGAAGACCCGAAGCTGTTTTGACTTCGCCACTGCTGCTACTGCTGCGATTTGCGATCAAATAAGTCACGGCCGCCGCAGCCAGCGCCAGCACAACGATGATGGCAACAATTCTCGTTTGGCGGTTCCGACCAACCGGTGCTTTCGTGTTAGCGGTCGCCACCGGATAAGGGCCCTTCGGTCGTTTCTTCGCTTTGTTAATCTTACGGTGTTTGCTCTGTGGCAAGTGTTAATTCTCCTTCGTACGCTTCGGGCGGGTACTTTATATCCCGTTTTTCTGAACCGTTCAAACAAGCATGCCAGGCCGTTAGCTGTTCCTGAAATCGGGAACCAGAGTTAGAATATCGACCCTCAATTGCCCCGGCGAATCAATTTCGTTTCAGACGTTTGCGCACGCTGATTCGATTTGGTTTCAACAACCTACACCGTAACTGGCCCGCTTTCAAAACGGCGCCCCTTCAAGGAGTCGATCTAAAATGAATAAACGCCACGCCATTTTTCTAACACTGACCATGATTCTGGTGACGCTCGCGGCAACCCCGGGCTTGCGCCGAGCCCGTGCTGAGAACACCGCACACGACCCGACCTGGTGGGACAAATATCAGTTCATTCTCAACAATGGGTCTGATGGTATTGCGGGCGCCACCGGCTCGGTAAGCTACAGCGGAAATGTTGACGTGTCTAACGAGTGCGGTCCCCAAAGTGAAACGTTTATTACGCTGGATCCAAACAAGCCAAAAACTTTAGCAGCCGGCTCAAACGAAATCTTTCGCCTGCCCATGCGCGGCTATTACAGCGCAAACGGCGGCACAAGCTGGGGCGGTGTCGACTTGCCGCTGCCGCCTGCGAAATCAAAAAGTGGTATCGACTTTGGATCGGATCCGACCCTTGCCTTCGACAGCCGAGGTAATCTTTTCTATGGCTACATCGTGGTTTTTTTCGCAAAAGGGAATGGCATCAATGGCACGCAGATGGCCGTTGCTCGTTCCACTGACGGCGGCAAGACGTATCCCTCGGTCACCTTCTTTGATTTTGAAAACGGCACAAATCACTTCAACGACAAGCCAATGATTACGGCGGATCAGAATGTTGGCAGTCCTTTCCGCGACAACGTGTACATCGCCTGGGACGCCGCGTCGGGAGGGTCGATCGGCGGCGGTGTTCGCGTCGCTACTTCATCGGATCACGGCGCAACGTTTACGACCAGGCGCGTTGACGATCCCAATGGCCCGGGACGATCCATTGGCGCCTCTCCGGCTGTCGGACCGAATGGCGAAGTGTACGTGGCGTGGAACGACTACGTAGCAAACACGATCGTTTTCAATCGTTCCTTTGATGGTGGAAACAGCTGGGGAACGCCGGTAACAATTTCTCCGAAGGTTCTGCCATTTGATATTCGGATCCCAGCCGAATCCTTTCGCGGCGCCCTCGTCTATCCGTCTCTCGGCGTCGACGTGTCAAGCGGTGTTCACCGGGGCCGGCTCTACTGCAGTTGGATGGATCTGACCGCCGCGAATGTGACCGACATCTTTATTTCGTATTCGGACGATAAAGGCGCGACCTGGTCTGCGCCTGCGCCAGTCACCGATCAATTTCTGTCGCCGGTCGATCGCTTTAATCATTGGATGTCGATCGATCCGATAACCGGTAACGTTGACGTCGCGTTCTACGATACTCGCAACGACACCACCGGTTCGCGCTACCAGACGGATTATTATGTCGCGCGCTCAACCGATGGCGGCGCTACCTGGCTGGCTCCCGATATGCGCGCCAGTACCGGGAGTTCCAATGAGCACGACTGCAACGGCATTTTCCCGTGTGACGGAATAAACTACGGCAATCAACAAGGTGATTACGAAGGACTGGTTTCTTATGGTGGGGTAGCTTACCCGGTTTGGACCGACAGCCGGCGCCAGCTGGATCCGTCTAGTGGTTGCCGCCGGCCCTTAGCGATGGAGGAAGTGTTTACTACGAAAGTGAAATAGCGACTGCAATCAGTGGCGATGGAATTAGAGAGAGGGCACCTCGCGCGTGCCCTTTCTTTTGGTAAACGGTAGTGGTCAGTTTGAAGTGCGATAACGTTTTAGCTTGGCGTGCCGCGACAAGCTGAAGGAATCTCTGATCAAGCTCATCATCAGTTGTATTTCCGTTAGCCCGCGCAGCGGGCGAAAGCGTAAAGCCTGGGGTGAAGCGGAGCGGAACCCCAGGTGGGGTGACCAAAATCTACCGATGCATAACTTAATCAGAGTTTCCTGAAGTTTGTCGGACATTTTTTTGAAAGTGACCCACTACTTGGTAAACGAACATTTTGACTTCAGTGATAAACTCTTGCCCCGTAACAATCCACATCCGACCAGCTAAGCATTATTGATTGGGCTGTCGGTGCCTTAATCGATTGCGGCGCTAGCATTCACACGACCATCAGCTTCAGGAGAAAAGCATGTCTCTGAGACACATTTTCGGGTTCTGTCTGTTCCTTATTCTTCTCTGCCAAAGCGTCGGCTCGATTGTCGCGCAGGACCCGTCAGCTTCACCGTCGCCGAGTCCCCAAGAGACGCCCGCCGCCAGTGCGGCAACTGCGAAACAACCTTTCGAAGCAGCCTTTGAACGGCTCGAATGGCGCAGTATTGGTCCGGCGAACATGGGCGGGCGCGTCGCGGATGTAGAGGGTATACCAGGAAATCCAAACATAGTTTACGTCGCCAGTGCGTCGGGAGGCCTCTGGAAGACCGTGAACGGCGGCGTTACCTGGAAACCAATTTTTGAACGACAGGGAACTTTTTCGCTCGGAGACATCGCACTCGCTCCCAGTAATCCGGACGTGGTGTGGGCCGGCACCGGCGAGTCAAACGTACGCAACAGCGTTTCCTTTGGCGATGGCGTTTATAAATCAACGGACGGTGGCAAGAGCTGGCAGCACATGGGACTGCGCGACACCGAGCACATTTCGGCAATTGTGATTCATCCCACGAATCCAGATATCGTCTACGTGGGCGCACTCGGTCACGCGTTCGCGCCTAACGAGGAACGCGGCGTGTTCATGACCACTGACGGCGGCAAGACGTGGACGAAAACTTTATACATCGATAAGGAACATGGCGTAGCTGATCTGGAAATCGACGTTACCAATCCCAACATTCTTTACGCGGGGATGTGGAGTTTCGAACGTAAGCCCTGGACGCATCGTAGCGGAAGTGAAAAAGGCGGACTGTTTAGGTCGATCGATGGCGGCCGCACCTGGAACAAAATCACGAATGGATTGCCGAAGCTGTCGGGTCGTATCGGGGTTCGCGTGGCGCCGAGTAATCCAAACGTCGTATACGCGATTGTCGAGTCGAAAGAGGGCACGCTTTATCGCTCGGACGATCGCGGCGAAACGTTCAAGCAGGTTTCCAAACAGAGCAACATAGTTTCGCGCGGCTTCTATTACACGCGCGTGCGCGTTGATGCCAACAACGAAAATCATGTGTACGCAGTCGCGTCGAACCTCTACGAGTCGATTGATGGCGGAAAGTCGTTTCGAACGATAACGGGCCGCACCCACATCGACTATCACGCCTTCTGGCAGGACGCCAAAAATCCCAAACGAATTTGGGTCGGCCAGGATGGCGGCATCGCCGTCACTTACGATGGCGGCGAGGCATGGGAACCTGTCTATAACATTCCGCTCGGCCAGTTCTATCAAATCCACGCTGACAATCGTTTGCCGTTCTATTACCTGATGGGCGGACTTCAGGACAATGGCGCCTGGACCGGGCCAAGCCGCACGCGTGAACCCGCCGGCATCATGAACGACGACTGGCGCATGGTCAGTTTCGGCGACGGCTTCTACATCCTCAACAACCCTGACGACCCCGAGATTTATATTTCAGAATCGCAGGGCGGGAATATTCTGCGCACCGACATGCGCAACCGCGAGCAACAGGAAGTGAACCCGTGGGGACGCGGCAGCGGGGGTGGGCCGGCCGCAGGCGAGAAATATCGATTCAACTGGAATGCGCCAGTACTGTTATCGCCTCACGACAAGAACACGCTCTACTTCGGAGGCAATGTCGTGTTCAGATCGACCGACTTCGGTAAAACCTGGGACCAGATTTCACCCGACCTGACCACAAACAATCCTGAGCGACAGAAGGATGCAGGCGGGCCGGTCGCTTTTGAAAACTCGACCGCCGAGTATTACACGACCATCATCACGCTCGCCGAATCACCACTCAGCAAGGGACAAATCTGGGTGGGCACCGACGACGGTAATCTTCAGTTAACGACGAACGGCGGGAAGAATTGGGAGAACATCGTTCGCAATGTGGCTGGTGTGCCTGCACTGTCTCCAGTCTCGGCGATCGAGCCTTCGCGTACGAACGCGCAAACAGCTTATGTTGCGTTTGACCGTCACATGTTCGACGACTTCCGGCCTTACGTTTTCAAGACGACTGACGGCGGCAAGAGCTGGCGCAACGTTGCGGGAAACTTGCCGGCAAAGGCTTACGTGCAGGTGGTTCGCGAAGATCCGCGAAATCCAAACCTGCTTTACGCCGGCACTGAGCTCGGTTTGTTTGCTTCGTACACGGCGGGCAGAGATTGGATTGCGCTCAATCTGAAAAACCTGCCGAACGTTTCGGTTCACGACATTCTCGTTCACCCGCGCGAAAACGATCTGATTCTGGCTACGCACGGGCGCAGTCTTTTTGTTTTTGACGACGCCACGCCGATACAACAAATGACAGCGGACATCCTCAAGCAGGACGCGCATCTGTTTTCCGTTCGGCCCGGATTGCGGTTCGCCTCGCGTTTCACGCGATACGGGATCGGCGAAAAGGTTTTCAACGGTCCAAATCCGCCCTACGGCGCGTTGATTACGTATTACTTGAAAACCAGGCTGGACGACAAAGCGACGTTCAAAATTCAAATACTTGATCAGGCCGGGAAGCTGGTGCAGGAACTCGAGCGGCCGGGAAGAGAGAAGGGGCTGAATCGGATTGCGTGGAATCTGCGTTACGGTGGTGGGGAAGTGCGCCGTCCGCCGAGTGAAGAGGAAACGGCTTTCGGAGGTGGTCCGCGCGGCCCGCAAGTGTTGCCGGGCAGTTACACCGTAAAAATGATTGTGGACGACAAGACGCTTTCCGAACCGGTCGAGGTGCGACTCGATCCAACAATGTCCGTCCCTGTCGCCGACCTGCAAGCGCAGCTCGATTTGCAAATGAAGCTGCGCGACATGCAGTCTTCTGCGAACAGTGCCTTACGTTTTCTCGACAGCATCGAGGATCAGCTCAAACACACCCAGACGACCGCGCGCATGCTGAACAAAGAACCCGACAAGGAAATGATGAAAACGCTCGAGGACTACATCAAACAACTCGATGCGCTGGAAGATCGCCTGGTCAGGCGCTCGGACGGGTTGGGCTTGGCAGGGAAGTCGCAGGTGGTTAATGCGATTGGCGACCTATTCTTTGGCGTCGATAGCAGCAATGCTGCGCCGACTGCCGCGCAGCGACAATATTCCGCTGAGTTGCAACCGGAATACGACAAACGAATGGCCGAGGTTAATCAATTCATCACGAACACGGTGCCACAGTGGAATGAAAAATTGCGCGCGTGGAATTTGCCGACACTGACTACGCGACTCCCACTGAAGTTTTGAGCGATCTGACTCTCATAACCTGAGAGGGAAGGCTGGAAAGGTTCAACGTTGGTAAGCAAGTCTCAGTTGGAGAGTCTCAGGGTCAGGAAGGGGGCCTGCCCCCGCTGTGATTGAATGGCATTCCATCTTAAGCGGGGCAGGCCCCCTTCCTGACCCTGAGCTGACTGATCTTTAGTGGTGCCTCAATCTGGACTCTTGATCTTGGCCTTCAGTCTTGATTTACCCTATGCAAACCAAAAAGATTTCGCAGTCAGTGAAGATTGCTTTGGCGCTGGCGACATTGCTGGCTACCGCACTCGCGCAAGGTCCGCCAACTGAAACGGGCCCGTTCCGCCAGCCAGATCTAGTGGAGCTGACTAAGTTAGATCCGACGATCAAGTTGGATATTCGTTACGCCACCAAAAACAATTTTCTCGGCAAAGCGGTCTACAAACAACCACGCGCATTCCTCCAGCGCCCAGCGGCCGAGGCGCTCGTGCGTGCGAATCAACGGCTGCGCGCGCAGGGCTACGGCCTGGTAGTTTTTGACGGTTATCGTCCCTGGGCTGTGACCAAAGTCTTCTGGGATGTGACGCCTGCCGACAAAAAGATTTTCGTAGCCGATCCGGCGAAGGGCTCACGTCACAATCGCGGCTGCGCGGTTGATCTTTCGCTCTTTGAATTGAGCACCGGCGCCGAAGTGAAGATGCCGAGCGAGTACGACGAAATGACGGAACGCGCGCATATCAATTACGAATGTGCGGCGGCCGAAGCGAAGCGTTTGCGAGACTTACTGCGCGCGGCGATGACCGCTGAGGGTTTTGCGGTTTACGAACCGGAGTGGTGGCATTACGACTACAAGGATTGGAAAGAATATCCAATCCAGAACGCAAAGTTTTCCGAGCTTAAGTAAGAAGTTTGGAGTACCGCTTTTTTGGTCTTAACTACCCGCCTAAAGGCCGGTACTCCAAACTCAGCGTCAGCTACCCAACTTTGATTCAGGGTTGGCGGCATTCATCCGCGTCAAGCGAATGTTGCCGTTAACGCCGTTCGCTGAAATGGTGGTGCCGCCACTGCCGATTTCGGCGCTGAAGCTTCCGTGACTCGTTTTGCTGATGGAAACCTGCGGCAGATCCGACGTTACGCTGCCGTTCATGCCATGGGTTCGCAAGCTCGCGTTCACGTTGTCGCCAATGCGTAGGTCGATGTTGCCGTTAACGCCGCTGATGCCTACACCTTTTCCGATCGTAGCCAGGCCGACAGAGACGTTGCCGTTGATACCATTGAGTTCAGCGCTGCCCGAAGCCTGCACGATGTCAACTTTCCCGTTTACTCCATTCACTTCCAGCGAGCCGTCGATCGCTCCGGACGTGACGGCGCCGTTAATGCCATTCGTTACCAAAGAGATTTGGCGGGGCAAACGCAGCGTGACGTGCTCCGTCGGGTTGCTGCCAAACATGCGCGCGACCAAACCGCTGTCGCCTTTCTCGCCGCGGATAGTTAAACCAGCAGCATTGCTGTCGATGACGATCTTGCGACGGTTCAAAACTTCCTGACTCTCACCGAAGCGTTCGATAAGGATGTCGGCCGTTTTGCTGTCGGACGTTTCAATCTTTACCCAACCATTGATGCCGGAGACTTCGACTCGCGCCCCGGCGTTAAGCTCAACGGTTTTGCGAATTTCATCGCGAACATTGCCCGAAGTTTGGGTGTTCACTTTCATTGCCAATGGCCAAACCTGTCCCGAGATTCGCGTATGCGAACGAACGACGCCCGCGATACCGGCAATAACGAGGAGTAGCACGACGAGGATTATTTTCTTCATAATGGAGATTCCGGCCTTTCAGAAGTGATAGTTCCTATCCTTTAACGCCGGAACGGGGCGTTTGGTTCGATTGATTTGTTCGGAGTACCGCCTTGAGGCGGGTTTTTTACGAGATAAAAGGGGTTCCCTTTCAGAACCGCGATATCCACCCCACCGGCAACGCGAGATCGAGATTCTTGACATAACGTTTAAGCGCGACATACAGTCAACGCCAATCCAAATATTCAGCAGCACACCATGAAACAGGGGATTTCCGCGACCAGTGCGCGGACAAGGGCGCGAGCAATGGCGGAAAAAGATTCCAGGGATCAGACAGTCTTAATCGTCGAGGATTCGGATGACGCTCGCTATTTCATGCGCCTGGCGCTGGAGGATTTGGGTTATCTCGTGCTTGAAGCGGAAGACGGCGGCAAGGGCGTGGAGCTTGCGGCAGCGGAACGCCCTGACATTATTCTTATGGATTTAAGTCTGCCCGTTTTGGACGGAATTGCCGCCACGCAAAAAATTCGCGCCTGTGAGGGACTCAGCGGCACTCCAATCATCGCCGTCACCGCGCATCAGGAAAGCGACTTTCGAGCCGGCGCCAAGGCTGCTGGCTTCGACGCCTACGTGACCAAACCAGTCGACATTGATTTCTTAGGCGAACTGATTAAGGGCCTGCTGATCTGAAAGCCGAACCCGCCTCACTGTTTGCGAAATCTGAGTGCGTCATTTTCAACAAATGTCCGACAAACTTCAGTTTGTCGCGCAGCACGACAACCTAAAGCTTATCGGACATCAAACTGACCACTACCGAAATCTGACAATCGTTGCGCCAAGCCCGCCCGCTTCCGGTGGCGCGTCTGTCCAGTCTTCAACCCACGCCGTTCGTTCCAAAGTTTTCCTGACGATCTCACGCTGCACGCCAATTCCTTTGCCATGAATGATTCGCACCCTGCGGAATCCTAACCGGCGCGCTTCGTTCAAATATTCTTCGACAACGAGCTTAACTTCCCGCGGCTGAATGTTGTGCAGGTCGAAGACGTCAGTGATGGGAACCACCACTGGCTCAGGAAAAGGATCGAAAGGATCGACTTCATCATCGCTGTCATTAAACATTCGCTATGCCTCTTAAGTACGAGAAATCGGATTTACGCGGAAATTTCGGAGCAGCGTAATTCGCCGGTGCTAGTGGAAACTCGTGCGATAAGCAGACGAATCAAAACCCGATAGCGGTAGCTACCGGCCAGAGATTGAACCACGGTCCCGGCAGGATATTCGAAAACGGATCGGTAGCCTTGAAAGTTTGGCCGGTCCTACCGCTATCCGGTTCTGATTTTGCCTCTAATCGTTGACGAACATACAGACTGAACCAGTACCTTTTCGCCATAAACCTTTGAACTTCGCGCGCGACTCGATTAAACTCCGCACGTCTGCCCGCAGCAATCGAAACCCGTTTCCAGTTTAGAACTATATCCCCAGGAGATGATCCGATGAGAATTTCTTTGCAGTTTTCGGCTCTCAAATCGTCGCGTGCGATTTTGTCAGCCACGTTTTTGGCGGTCGCACTCGCTCTGTTTTCAGTTTCATACTTAACGCCGCAGACGAGCGCACAAAACGGACAGAAAATGTCGTCCGCGCCAGCCACCGGCAGCGAGTCCGGTGCACGCGCGCTCGCGTATCCGGAAACAAAAAAAGTTGATGTAGTTGATGACTACTTCGGTACCAAAGTGGCCGATCCGTATCGCTGGCTCGAAGCCGACGCGAGTGAGCCAGAAGTTGCTGCGTGGGTCGAAGCGCAGAACAAAGTCACCTTCGGCTATCTCGAGAAGATTCCGTTTCGGCAAAAAATCAAAGACCGTTTGACGCAGCTTTATAACTACCCGCGCTATTCCGCGCCAACGCGTCGCGGCGAGTATTTCTTCTTCACCAAGAACGATGGTTTGCAAAACCAGAGTGTTTGGTATCGCCAAAAAGGCCTCGACGGGACACCGGAAGTTCTGCTCGATCCAAACAAGCTTTCAGCAGACGGCACCACCAGGTTGGGCTCAGTTGGCATCTCCCAGGATGGCAAGTATTTCGGCTACGGTGTTTCGAAAGGCGGTTCAGACTGGAACGAAATTTACGTTCTCGATGCGGCGACTAAACAAGTCCAGTCGGACCACGTTGAATGGGCGAAATTCACCGGAGTTGCGTGGCAGGGCGACGGTTTCTATTACAGCCGTTATCCAACACCTGTGGCCGGCCATGAACTAACGACCGCGAACGAATATCATCAGGTCTTCTATCACAAAGTCGGCACACCGCAATCAGCCGACATCATGGTCTACGAAGATAAAGCAAACCCGCTGCGCTTCCACACCATCGGCACCAGCGACGATGAACAGTATGCTTTCCTAAATGTGTCTGAACGCGGTAAGGGCAAGAAAGGCAACGCACTCTATTATCGTCGCGGAAACGGCGCCTTTGCGCCCATCGTGGCGGAAATAGGTGACGACAGCTTCGGCGTAATCGACAACCTGGGCGATAAGTTCCTCGTCAGTACTGACCGCAACGCGCCGAATGGCCGCGTCTTTCTGTTTGATCCGAAAAATCCTGAGGAGAAAAACTGGAAAGACATCATTCCTGAAAAGCCTGAGCCGCTCGACGGCGTCAGCGTAGTAGGCGGCAAAATCTTTGCGACCTATCTGAAAGACGTCACTGCCCACGCCTATGTCTACAGTCTCGACGGGAAATTGGAAAACGAAATCGAGTTGCCGGGCCCGGGCACTTTGGGTGGTTTTGGCGGGCGTGCAGACGACAAGTTTACGTTCTACACGTTTACGACTTTCAACTTCCCGCCCACGATTTACAAGTATGACATCGCTACCCGCAAGTCGACCCTTTTCCGCCAACCAGAGATTGCCGGCTTCAAGAGCGCTGACTACGAAACCAAACAGGTTTTCTACAAGAGCAAAGACGGGACCCGCGTGCCGATGTTCATCGTGCACAAGAAAGGCCTGAAACTCGACGGCAACAACCCAACGCTGCTTTACGGTTACGGCGGCTTTAACAGCGTCAACTCACCGGGCTTCAGCTCGTTGCGTTTGGCGCTGCTGGAACAGGGTTTTGTTTACGCGTCGGCGAACATGCGTGGCGGCGGCGAGTATGGCGAGAAGTGGCATGAAGCGGGAACCAAGCTGCAGAAGCAGAATGTGTTCGACGACTTCATCGCGGCTGCCGAGTATTTAATCGCCAACAAGTACACCACACCCAGCAAGCTCGCGATTCACGGCGTCTCTAACGGTGGACTGCTGGTGGGCGCAGTTGCGAATCAGCGGCCGGAGCTTTTCAAGGCTGTGATTCAACAGGCCGGCGTGATGGACATGCTGCGCTTCCACAAGTTCACGATTGGTTCCGCGTGGAAAGCCGATTACGGTTCGAGCGAGAACGCGGAACAATTCAAAGCGCTTTACGCTTACTCACCAATTCATAACGTAAAAATGGGAGCGAGCTATCCGGCGACCTTGATTACGACTGCGGATCACGACGACCGTGTGGTGCCGGCACATTCGTTTAAATATGCCGCAGCATTGCAGGCGGGTCAGGGCGGAGACAATCCGATTTTGATTCGCATCGACACGAAGTCAGGCCACGGCGCGAGCAGCACTAGAAAAGCGATCGAGCAGACGGCGGACATCTACTCGTTCCTGATGTACAACCTGGGAGTGACGCCCAGCTAGGTAATAGCAAACAGCAGACAGCAGACAGGCGACAGTAGGATACAAACCTGCTTGTTCCTGTCTGCTGTCTTTTTAATGATTACCGTTTGTTAAGCGTCCGAGAGAAGATCACCAGACATCATGACACTCGTGGCTGAATGAGGTCGGTACCACCACGCGGTAGCGGGTGGGTCATCGGATTGCCGATTATCAATTGCCGATTGCCGGTTGGCCTTAAGCGAAACATCAATCTGAAATCGGCAATCGACAATCGGCAATCAAGAGACCCACCCGCTACCGCGTGGTGGTACTGACCTCATTGCCGTCGCAGAATTTTGTGGTCCAGCAGACTCTTCGACCCAGATGGTCGCTCTGCCCAAACTGCCAGGCAACCACCTCGGAGCAATTTAAAAGCGTAGTTGCGAGGAAGCCCTCGCCACAACCCTCTCCCGGGAGAGTAAGCTCAGACGCAATTTTGGAGAGGGTTGCTTGGAAGAGTAATCGTCACCACCAGGCCACCGTCTGGGGCGTTTGCCGCAGTGATGGTGCCGCCGTGAAGGTTGACGGCCCGTTCTGCGATCGCTAAGCCGAGTCCCACGCCGCCTGCCGCTCGATCTCGCGCTTCATCAACCCGGTAAAAAGGACGAAAGATTCTTGTTAACGATTCTTCCGGAACGCCGGGTCCGTGGTCTCTAACAACAATGCGAGCGGATGTGTCAGCGGAGTCTGAACCTGGGTGCGTTAGCTCAATTTCGACAGTCGTGCCTTTAGCTGTGTAGGCAACCGCATTGCGAACCACGTTTTCGATCGCTCCGCGCAACAGGCCGGGAGCTCCTTCGATTACCGCCGTCTCAGCACTATTGAGTTTTACTGCACGTTCACGCGCGCTCGCTTCAAAGTTCGCGTCGGCGGCTACATCGGCGAGCAGCTGCTGCAGATCGAATTTTGTCTTCGCGATTTCTTCCGCCCCCGTCTCAATCCGTGTCAACGCGAGCAGCTGCCCGATCATCTCGTTCAGCGTCTCGGCTTCCATTTGTATCCGTTCGAGCGCAGTCTGCGCTTCAGATCCGGAGCGCTGCCGCGCAAGTTCGAGGGCAACGTTCAAACGCGCGAGTGGCGAACGAAGCTCATGGGAAATGTCGCCGAGCAAGCGACGCTGACTCTCGATCAACAACTGAATCTTCTCGGCCATCTCGTCGAAGTCGGCAGCGAGTGAAACCAACTCATCCCGACGACTGCCAAGTCCGGGTACCACTCGCACACTCAGATTTCCAGCGGCCAATTCGCGCGTCGCCGCGCGCAGCTTCGTCACCGGGGAGGTTAGATAGCGGGCCAGGCCATAACAGAAAAGTGCAGCAACCAGGAAGGCAGCGATCAAGTGGACAATTGGATGAAACAACCAGGGCGGGGGCTGAAGCGATTCACCAATCAGCACATAACGGCTGCCACTGTTCGTTCGCGCCAGCCGAGCGAAAAAGGCTGAACGGCCATGGTCCAGGGGGTTGGTCGACCCCTCTTCAAAAACCCGTCGTGCAAGCTCGCCCGTCTCCGGAGGCATGCGCCGGCCGGCCAGCTCCTGCAGTTGTTCATTAAAGAGCGTGGCGCGAATATTTGATTCACGCTGCAGTCCGTCTAAATAATTGTTTAGCTCCGATCGGCCACCGCGTTCGTAATGTTCAGCGGCCTGATTCGCATAAGTGTCGACCACTGCATCAGCCGGGTGCGCGCGATGGATGTTGTGCTCGTGTCGCATCAGCTCCCCGCCGAGGAAAGTCATGAGGATGACGGTCGCTACAATGGAACCGAACCAGAGAAAGATTTTTAGAAATAGACTTCGCGGCAAGTGTTCAATCTCCATCGCCAGAGGTTGTCTGGGCGTAAATGTAGCCGACGCCTCTAACTGTTTTAATTCGTTCGGCATCACCGGACTGATGACCGAGTTTCTTTCTCAGGTTGCTGATGTGCATGTCGATGCTGCGATCAAAAGGTGAGGCGTTACGGCCCAGCACTTGTTGCGAGAGGTCTTCACGCGTAACGATCTCACCGGCCGCGCGCAACAGTTTCTCCAGCAGGTCAAACTCGACCGAAGTAAGCTCCACGTTTGCGCCGGCCCGCAACACAGTGCGCGTGCCACTATCCAGAACAACGTCGCCGACGCTTAACCTTTTTGCAGTGGTGCGGTCGACCGGCTTGTCCGTTACGCGTCGGAGGATCGCCCTGATTCGTGCGGTCAGCTCACGCGGATTAAAGGGTTTCGGCAGATAGTCGTCAGCGCCAATCTCAAGACCGACGATGCGATCGACGTCGTCGCCGCGGGCGGTCAGCATGAGCACGGGAACTTTCGATTCGGCGCGGATTCGCCGTAGCACTTCAAAACCATTAAGGCCCGGTAACATCACATCGAGCACCACGAGAGCGTGCTGTCCTTCCAGCGCGCGCTCGGCGCCCAGATCGCCGCGGTGCACTGACTCGATTGCGAATCCGAGCGGCTCGAGGTACTCGGTTACGAGCTCGCAGAGGGCAACGTCGTCGTCGATTATTAGAATTTGATCCATTTATGTTTCAGTCGTTGGCGCTTGGGATTGTAGCTGAATGATCGAGCGACCTATGTAAAGAAGTGTCAACCACTGGTAATGCCTAATTGAGGTTTTCTCTGTGCCACCTCTGAGTCCTCTGTGCCTCCGTGGTGGATTAACTCCAGGCAATCACTCACCACTGAGACACAGAGAACACGAAGGTTACACAGAGGATCAAATTAGGTCACTACCTAACTTTACAAATCTTTACACAGGTTAACTGACTCTTTACGTCGTCCGCTGCAAATCTGGCGTATAAGATTGCGTGTAACGAAACGGCCCGACCGCATCGGGTAAGACTTGGGCAAGCAGCCCACGAATTTCAGACACGCTAAAGAAGCGGTCTTAATTATTCAGAGGAGATACGAATGAAGAAGAAAATCTTAGCAATAGCCAGCATTGCTGTTTTGGTCGTGGCCGCGACAGTCCTTGCGCTGGCCCAGGGACATATGGGCGGCGGCGAGCGCATGCGCGGACCGAATCCCGAACAGATGATTGAGCATATGTCGCAGGTGTTGGGCCTGACTGATGCGCAGAAGACACAGGCGAAAGCGATCTTTGAGGCGCAACGCCCAATCGAAGAAGAGCGGCACACGAAACTTGAAGCCATTCACAAGCAGATTGAGGACGCGACCGCAAACGGCCAGTTTGACGAAGCCGTGGTGCGACCCTTAGCGCAGCAGGAAGCGCAGTTGCATGCAGACGAGATGATCGACCACATGCGTCTGCACTCGAAACTATTCAGCTTGCTGAACGACGAGCAGAAGGCGAAAGCCGCCGAGATGATGAAGCAACATGGTGGCCCGGGTCGCGGACCGGGCGGACCCGGCGAACACGGACATCACGGACCGCCACCGGCTCCGGGATTCTAATAGGGCAGCCGTATTAGCAAAAAAGGATCAGCGGGATTAACCGTTGATCCTTTTTTTGCCGGCGCAGCCTAATCCGCAGTCCGCGTAGCGGACGAATGCAAATAGCCCAGCACTTCAGTGCTGGGATCACAACGCAGCAAAAGAGTCCGTGAAACGGTCGACTGGATAATCAGGTTCGATCAATTTCAGTCGTCCGTTTCACGGACTCACTCTCGATTGTCGCCCGTGATCTAGCACTGAAGTGCTGGGCTACTTTCAGACGTCCGCTACGCGGACTCATCGGGTTCCGCCTGTTTCCTGGTCTGCCTTGAAACTTGGAACTTGAAACTATTCGCTACTTGCTTCGCTTCCAGCGAACGCCGTCCTTCGTATCTTCCAAAATAATGCCGCGCTCGGCGAGTTCGATGCGAATTTCGTCGGCCCGCTGAAAATCGCGCCGCCGCCGAGCCTCCTGACGTTCATCGATCAAACTCTGCACCTCGCTGTCGAGCATTTCGGGTTTCACGTTGCCAAAAATATTCAGCACCGAGTCGAACCGATTCAGCAGCTCAATCAACTCGCGCTGGTTTTCTTCTTGAAGTTTTTTACGCGCTAGCGCCGTATTTACCGCGCGCGTGAGATTGTGAATGACAGCGAGCGCGACCGACGTGTTTAGGTCGTCGTCCATGCCGGCTTCAAATTCTTGCGCCGCGGCCACAGTAGCTTCGTGAAGTTGTTCGTTCAGCCCGGGCGTGGCCTTCGCTTCGGTTAAGCGTGCTTTGAAATCGCGCAGGCCCGCGAGCGTTTTCTCGGCTCCGGCAAGCGCATCAAAAGTAAAATTGATCTGCTTGTTATAGGGGACGCTCAAGAGAAAATAGCGCACCGCACCGCCGGAGTAGCCCTTCGCGGCCACGTCGCGAAATGTGTAGTAGTTGCCCTTCGACTTCGACATCGTCTCGCCATCAACCTTGAGATGTTCGAAGTGGATCCAGTAACGAACAAACTCCTTGCCGGTGGCGCCTTCGCTCTGCGCGATTTCGTTTTCGTGATGAGGAAACACGAGATCGATGCCGCCGGCGTGAATGTCGAAGGTCTCGCCAAGATACTTCATCGACATCGCCGAACACTCGATATGCCAACCGGGCCGGCCACGGCCCAATGGAGAATCCCACGCGGGCTCCGTCGGTGAAGCCGGTTCCTTCCAGAGTGCGAAATCGCGAGCGTCTTCTTTTTCGTAACGGTCGGTGTCGATGCGATCACTGGCGCCGGCTATGTTGCCCGCGAAATTGATCTTTGAAAGTTTTCCGTACTCAGGAAACGAAGCGATGCGGTAATAGACCGAACCGTCGGATTCATAAGCATGTCCTGACGCGACAAGCTTTTCGATCAGCGTCACCATTTCCGGAATGTGGCGCGTGGCGCGGGGAATTACTTCGGGACGTTCGCAGCCCAATGAGTCGAAGTCTTCCCACAGAGCGTCGATATACTTAGCGGTGTAGTCGTCGAGGGTGAGTCCGGCTTCCTGCGATTTCGCGATGATACGATCCTCAACGTCTGTGATGTTCATGACGTGAGTAACCTTGAAGCCTTTGAACTTCAGGTAGCGCCTGACGAGGTCGGCGGCGATTGCCGAACGAAAGTTTCCGAGGTGGCCATAGTCCCAGACTGTCGGTCCGCAGTAGTACAAGCGTACTTCGCCTTCGCGGAGCGGGCGAAACTCTTCAACTTTGCCGGAGAGTGTGTTGCGAAACTTAAGCATCGGCGATAACGCAAACGGTTGGTTTGCGTTGAATTCCTTCAGCAGAATCAAGACGCAAACTAACAGTTTGCGTTACAAAGTGATTCGCAAACTAACAGTTTGCGTTACAACAAAGACGCGCCCCTGGAAGTTCAAGGACGCGCATGGCTGGAGTCTAGGTAAGGATCGATGGCGAGTCAAATCAAAGGATGAAGGAGGAAGGATGAAGGATGAGGTAAGAAACGAAATCCGATTCTTGCTTCATCCTTCATCCTTCCGCCTTCATCCTTTAAAGTGCTCCCACCCTCCGGGTTCGAGTTTCCACGTTCGCGAACCTTCCGAAATGTTGATGCCCTCGGTTGCGGGTTTAATTTCGCCGATGCGGGTCAACGGCACACCATCCACGCGCTTTGGCAGTTTTCCGACATCATCGGGCGCGACCGTGAAAAGCAACTCGAAATCCTCGCCACCGTGCAGCGCGAGCATTAGCGGATCGAGGGCGCGGCGGCCACTCAACTCCACCACCAAAGGATCGATCGGAATTCGCGCAGCATCGACCAGCGCGCCAACCTTACTTTCCGTGCAAAGGTGATTCAAATCAGACGACAGACCATCGCTGAGATCAATCATTGCGGTAGCTAGCTTTTGGGTTCCGATTTGAAGTCCCCAGCCGACGCGTGGTTCCGGCTGCAACTGACGGAGCAACAAACGATCAATCGAATGTGCATCGTCAGTCTGGCGCAGGTCCGGGGTCGTATCGCGATGCGGGCGGGCGCCGCGGGCCAGCAAACGCAATCCGGCGGCAGCATCGCCGAGAAAGCCGGTCACGAAAATCTGATCGCCGGCGCGAGCGCCGGATCTAAAGACTGCACCGGCCTCCGCCGTCTCTCCGATTACGAACGAATCGATCACGATCTTGTCGGGAGTCCGTGAGACGTCACCACCGATTAGGGTTACGCCGTAACGTCGCGCGAGTTGAAAATAGCCCTGATAGAAATCTTCCAGCGTCTTTGATTTCCAAACCGCTTCCGGAACACCGATCGACAACATGCCCCAACGCGGTCGTGCACCCATGGCGGCAATATCGGAAAGGGAAACGGCCAGCGCTTTGTAGCCAAGAGAATGCGGTTCAGTGGTATTGAGTTGGAAGTCGATTTCTTCAATCAGCAGGTCGGTGGTAACGACAAGGTCATGTCCGGCCGCAGCCGATTTCAGAACGGCAGCATCATCGCCGATTCCACGCACCAGGTCGGACACATCACCCTCCTGAGCGAGCGAGCGAATCCTCGCGATGAAATCAAATTCGTTCATAAGCGCGGTGCTGGGAGTTCGGAGTTTGGAGTACCGCCTTTAGGCGGGTAGTTAAAGAATCGGAAAAGCCCGCCTAAAGGCGGTACTCCAAACTCAGACCAGTTTAGAGGTTGTGGCGGAGTGAATCGAGGCCGGCTTCGATCGTTTCGAAAGTGGTTGAAAAGGAAAAACGCAGGTGACCTTCACCGTGTTCACCGAATACAACACCGGGAACGGTTGCGACCTGCGCGCGTTCGAGCAGTATCTCAGCGGCCTCGCGGCTGTTGCTGCTGATGCGAGAAACCTCCGGGAACGCATAGAAAGCTCCTGCCGGTTTAGCACAATTAAAGCCGAGCTCGTTGAGACCGTCTAAAAGTAAATCGCGCCGCTCGAGATAAGCGACGCGATTCGTCTCGAGCATGTCTGATGGAGTGGTAAACGCGGCGAGCGCAGCCCACTGCGACGGCGTCGAAACTCCGTTTGACGAGTAAAGAGTTGTCTTGGAAATGCCGGTCATCCATGGTTCGGCGGCGACGGTATAACCCAAACGCCAACCAGTCATCGCGTACGACTTGGAAAGCGTGAAGACAGTAATCGTGCGTTCAAACATCCCTTCAAGCGATGCAATAGAGAAATGTTCGCCGTCGTAAACCAGGTCTTCGTACGCTTCGTCAGCAATCACAATCAGATCGCGATCCTGAGCGAAGCGCGCGACGGCTTGAGCTTCATCACGCGTGAAGACAACGCCGCTCGGATTCTGCGGCGTGTTGTAGTAAATCGCTTTCGTGCGTTCAGTCGCATAACGGGCCAACGTCGCTTCAAAGCCTGCGGCGCGCGCTTCATCCGTCGGCACCAGCACGGTGCGTCCCTGCGAGAAACTCACCAGGTCTTTGATTGGCGTCCAGAAGGGAGAGAACACGAGCACTTCATCGCCGGGATCAACAACCGATTGAAAGGCGCCGAACAATCCCTGCATGCCGCCGTTCAAGACGATCACGTCGCGCGACTCAACCGGAAGGTTGTTTTTGGTGCGCAACTTTTCAGCGATGGCTGCCCGCAGTTCGGGAATGCCCGACGACGGCGCATAGCGTGTTTTGTTTTCATCGAGCGCCCGCCGCATCGCATCTTTGACGAAATCAGGCGTGTACATGAAGGGCTCGCCGCCTTCAAATTGGTAGACCGTGGCGCCCTGCGCGCGCAGATTCATTATGCGATTTCGAATATTTACGATATCGGAAAAGCCGATCTCATCGAGTCGGGAAGCGAGGCGGAAAACTTGCGGCGCCGCTGGCGGCGTTAGAGATAGCGTCACAGTTAGTAATTACCCTCCGGATGCGGTGCTGGCGGTTGCGAGTAGAAGGCGGATTATAGCGTCAGCGTGGAAATGCGTCTAATCGCGTTAGCTGAGTTTCTGTGTTCAGTGAGATTGGGACCGCGGTGTCGCGCCCGCCATGAGCGCGAAGCGCGAAGCGTTTTAAGACGTCGCAGCTGCGGCGCGTTGCGGGCGGGACGCCCGCGGTCCCAGTAACGCGTCGCCCTGAAGCGATACCTTTAAGAATAAGTTTTAACTAAGACCCGCTAAGTGTAAGCATTGACACGACAATGGCAGGGCAGTAACATGGCCGCTCGCTGGGCTGCTGGCAAGCCTGCCTTCAGTCTTCCCATAATCTTTACCCCGGCATTCACCAGTAGAACCGTCGTCAATATTGTCATCATGGGACGTCCTGCCGTAGCCATTCCTGAAAAGCTCTTTTTCAAGATCGGCGAGGTGTGCGAGCTGGCCGGCGTGCAAGCGCACGTGCTGCGCTACTGGGAGTCGGAATTTGCAATGCTGGCTCCGCAGAAGAATCGCGCGGGTCAGCGGGTTTACCGCAAGCGCGACGTGGAGATTGCGCTCCGCATCAAAGAATTACTCTACGAAGATCAATATACGATTGCGGGAGCGAAGAAGCGCCTGGCAAACGATCTGCGCGCGGGGGGGAAACTCAAAATTGTTTCTGATGATGACGGCGAAGGCGTAGACGCCAACGGATCTGCGTTCGCCTCACCAACCGAAGCGAGCGACGCCGCACCGGAAGCACGAAGCGCAAAGGATCGGCAGTCGTTGCGCAAAGTGGCCGACGAGTTGCGCGACATCCTTGCGATGCTTGACAGTCCTACCAAACGACGCTGATCCAACTCCAAACAGTACGCGTCGAGACTGCAACGGAGCAGTTTGCGTTCCTCGTTTTTTGCGGGGATACTAGCAGCGATTTACGGGACGTGGCGCAGCCTGGTAGCGCGCACCCTTGGGGTGGGTGAGGCCCCGAGTTCGAATCTCGGCGTCCCGACCAATTCAGTTTGGAGCACCGCCTTTAGGCGGGTGGTTAAAGAAACCGAAAAGCCCGCCTAATGGCGGTACTCCAAACTTTCCAAACTAATCCTCTTCAGTTTGGAGTACCGCCTTTAGGCGGGTAGTCAAAGAAACAGAAAAAGGCCCGCCTAAAGGCGGTACTCCAAACAGTACTCCAAGCAGTACTCCAAACTACTCCTCTTTCAACTCTTCAATCATGATCGGAGCCGTGAGCGTCTTGTGCACCGGACACTTGTGCGCGATCTCCTTCAATCGTTTCAATTGTTCCTCGTCTAAATCTCCTGCGAAGGTAACCGCCCGTTCGATTCTATGAATATAACCTTCGGCGCCCGGGGCGCAGTCGAGACAATCAGATGTGTGAATGCGATTCTGGCGCAGTCGTACAATCACTCGTTCAAGCGGCCATCCCTTGCGCCTTGCATACAGCGTAACTGTCATCGAGATACAACTGCCAAGCGCGGCCAGCATCAGGGTATAAGGATCTGGCCCGGCGTCGTCCCCACCCGCCTCAACGGGCTCGTCGGTAATGAACATTCGATCGGCGCCGTACCGCACTTCGTTTTGCAGATTTGAAACTGACGAGACGATTACTTCGGCCATTTAAGATCTCCCTCGCAAGTCGTTCACAGGGACGGCTATGCCGCCTGATGTGCGGAAGGCCCTCGGCCTTCCGGCCAGCTAATAATGAAATTCCGGGCTATGCCCACTCTTTGGGCCCAGCCCAAATCGGCTTTACCGCGCAACGGAAGTGCGAAGCGCTTCCGCACATCAGGCGGCATAGCCGTACTCGTGTCGCCGAACCTTTTGCGGCCCAGGAACCGCGGCGTCAAGCCGCCGCGAAATCAAAGCGGTGACAGGTCACCGCATTCCAAAGACTTAATGCTCTCTACGCGCGACATTGTGCGCCTGGTCGCGCTTGCAGTCATTACTTTTGTACCGCTACACTCCATCCGCTTTTAAGCAATCAAATTTTGTTTTCGCGTGGGCGAGGTCATTATTAATCAGGCGGCTCGCATTGAGGTTGTATGAAGATTCATGAGTACCAGGGCAAGGAATTACTGAAGGGGTTTGGCGTACCGGTCCCCCGGGGTCTGGTCGCGCGTTCCCCTGAAGAGGCGCGCCGCGCAGCCGAGGAATTGGGCACAGACGTGGTCGTAGTCAAAGCTCAAATTCACGCCGGCGGCCGTGGCAAAGGCGGCGGTGTGAAGCTGGCGAAGAGCGCCGACGAAGCCGCCGAGATTGCGCAGAAAATGCTCGGCATGAAACTGGTGACACATCAAACCGGGCCGGAGGGACGCGAAGTGCGCGTGCTCTTGATCGAAGAAGGGCTGCCCATCGACAAGGAGTTTTACCTCGGCATAGTTCTGGATCGCGCATCCGGCCGGCCGGTGTTTATGGCTTCCGAAGCCGGCGGCATGGATATCGAGCAGGTCGCTGCAGACACTCCTGAAAAAATCTTGAAGGAGACAATCGATCCCGCGGTCGGCTTCATGTCGTTCCAGGCACGCAAACTCGCGTTCGGTCTTGGGCTGCGTTCAGATTTGATCAACCCCGCGGTGAAGTTTATGCAGGCGCTCTACAACGCGTACGACAAGATGGACGCCTCGCTTATGGAAATCAATCCTTTCCTTTTGACTAAAGACAACCGGCTGATTGCGCTCGACGCTAAAGTCAATTTTGACGACAACGCGATGTTTCGTCACAAAGAATTTCTGGATCTTCGTGATCTTAACGAAGAAGAGCCGCTCGAGATCGAAGCCTCGAAGTTTGATCTCAATTACATCAAGCTCGACGGCAATATCGCCTGCATGGTTAACGGCGCGGGCCTGGCGATGGCCACCATGGACATCATCAAACTCGCGGGCGGCGAACCGGCGAATTTTCTCGACGTCGGCGGCGGCGCCTCGCAGGAACGTGTGGAAGCTGCATTTCGAATTTTGCTGGCCGACGAAAATGTGAAGGCGGTGCTCATCAATATCTTCGGCGGCATCGTGCGCTGCGATATGGTGGCCCGCGGCGTGGTAGAAGCAGCGAAGAATCTCGGCATTGAAGTTCCGGTCGTAGTGAGACTCGAGGGCACAAACGTTGAAGAAGGCCAACGCGTCATTCGCGATTCGGGATTAAACTTCACGGTCGCGCAGGGTATGCAAGATGCTGCGGAAAAAGTCGTAGCCCTCGCAGCGTAACAGAGCGCCAGCGATTTACCGGGACCGCGGGCGTCCCGCCCGCAGACTTGAAATTCATAGGCTTGGCCCAGGTTCGCGCTTCGCGCTCATTGCGGGCGGGACGCCCGCGGTCCCAGTAAAGAGTTGACGATGACCCGCCAGAAAATCTTTCGCATCGTAGTTCAAATCTGCCGCTTTGCTTTGGCGGCGTTGTTTCTATTTACGGCGGGCGCAAAGATCGCAATCGCGAAAGCGTTTGCGACGAACGTTGGTGAACTGCTGACGTCGTCAGGATTTAGCGCCCCGCGTTGGATGTGGCCGGTTACTGTCGCAGTGATTGTGGTTGAGATTATCACCGCGACTCTGCTCCTAATTTCGTCGAAGGTGCGCGTAGGCGCGTTACTCGCAGGCCTGCTACTCGTTGGGTTTGCCGGGATCGCTTTGTATTACGTCTACGTGCTTCACGGTGAAGCCCTCGAGTGTGGCTGCTTCGGTGGCATCATCGCGAGCCAGTTGGGAGTGGCCACCTCGCTGCGAAATCTCGCCTTGCTTATTCCGGTACTGATCGTTTTCTTTGGCTACCGACGACGCGCTACTTACGCAGCAGTCGACATCGGTGCGCCTGACGCGCCCGAGGCTGTCGCCGCGGAGGCTCGCTAAGTGGCAACCATTTCTTTCTGGGGCGGCGTCGGCACGGTTACCGGATCCAAGTATCTTATCGAGACTGAGCGCGCGCGTGTGCTCGTCGACTGCGGAGTTTTCCAGGGCCTCAAGGAACTGCGAGAACGAAACTGGCAGGAGCCGCCTTTCGATCCGCGTTCGCTAAATGCGGTCCTCATCACACACGCTCACATTGATCACACCGGCTATTTGCCGCGTCTGGTGCGACAGGGATTCACCGGCCCGGTCTATTGTTCGCGCGGCACTGCTGACTTGCTAAAAATACTTTTGCCTGACGCCGGGCGGCTGCAGGAAGAAGACGCTGACTATCGCAATCGTCACAACCTTACGAAACACAATCCGGCCCTCCCGCTCTACACCGAGAAGGACGCCTTCGCCGCACTCGAACTGATCAAGCCAGTCGCCAACGATGGCGAACCGTTAGAGGTCGTGCCGGGAATCCGCGCCAGCTTTCGTATAGCCGGACACATACTCGGATCCAGTCTCGTGCTCGTCGAAGTAGCGAATGCAGCCAGCGACGGCGGGATGCGCCGCATACTGTTCTCAGGCGACCTGGGCCATTACGACCAACCGATCATTCGTGATCCGGTTGCGCCGTCAGCCTGCGATTACTTACTGGTGGAATCTACTTACGGCGATCGGCTGCACGATCCGGAAAATCCTAAAGACGCGCTGAAACGGATCATCAACGATGCCGTGCACCGAAATTCGCCCCTCTTGATACCCGCGTTCGCAGTCGGTCGCACCCAGGAAATTATTTATCTCATTCGGGAACTCGAGGATGAACAATCCATTCCGGTGGTCCCCGTTTGCGTTGATTCTCCAATGGCTGCCGCGGCGACGACCGCTTATGCGAATCGTAAAGAGGAACATGACGAAGACTACGCGAGTGTGCTGGCCCGCATGCAACACCCATTGCGTACTCACTCGATGGTCACCTGCTCATCGCGCCGCGAGTCGAAACAACTTAACGACGCCAGCGGTGCGCGCATCATCGTCAGCGCTTCCGGAATGATGACTGGCGGACGAGTGTTGCATCACGCATTGCGTTTGCTTCCCGATGCAAATGCGACCCTCTTGTTTGTCGGCTACCAGGCCGCTGGTACCACGGGACGCAGGATCCTGGACGGCGAACGCGAAGTGAAAATCATGGGCCAGTGGGTTCCGGTAAACTGCCGTATCGAGCGCATCGGCAGCTTTTCCGCTCATGCAGATTGGCGCGAAATCTTGCGTTGGTTAGAAGGGATGACAGCTCCGCCGCGTCACACGTTTTTGACCCACGGCGAACCTGCGGCGGCGAATGCGATGGCCGAACATATTAGAGAGCGCTTTGGTTGGGAAGCGTCGGTGCCGGTTTACGGGCAGCGTTTCGAGTTGGCATAAGAGGTTTGGAAAGTCTCTTTCCTCCAGTGAGTCACTTAAGTACAAAAGGCAGGGTTGAAAGACCCTAAGGCTTGCTTGAATAACTCAAGTCCAAGAAGCTCAGGGTTAGGAAGGGGCGTGCTCCCGCTGTTACTCTGAAATTGCGGAGCGGGGGCACTTCCTGAACCTGAGACTGCGGCCCCTGAATGATTCCATCTGAGCAGGGCTTCTAACCTTGAGGCTCCAACCTTGTCCTTCCTGGCATAACAGCTCTCTTTTGTGGGTTCTGGTGGCAGTTGCTATACTCCGCCCTCATTTTGCAAATCACTTTAGTTTTTGGGAGTAGCGCAGTTGAGCATTCTCGTCGATAAGAATACGAGGCTGGTGGTGCAGGGAATCACCGGCAAAGAAGGTACCTTCCACACCAAACAGATGGTTGAGTATGGGACGAAGGTTGTGGGCGGCGTGACCCCGGGGAAGGGTGGCACAACGCACGAAAACATTCCCGTGTTCAATACGGTCGCCGATGCGGTCAAACAAGCGGGCGCGAACGCCTCAGTGATTTATGTGCCGCCTGCATTTGCGGCGGACGCTGTAATGGAAGCGGCTGACGCCGGGATTCCGGTGGTGGTTTGTATCACCGAAGGCATTCCGACTCTCGACATGGTGAAGGTGCGCGAATATCTCGACGGCAAACCGACGCGCCTGATTGGTCCAAATTGTCCCGGCATCATCAGTCCCGGCAAATGCAAGATTGGAATCATGCCCGGCCACATTCATCGTGAAGGCCGCATCGGCGTGGTGTCGCGCTCCGGCACGCTCACGTATGAAGCAGTCGGACAACTGACTTCGCTCGGGCTGGGCCAGTCGAGTGCGATCGGTATCGGTGGCGATCCGATTGTCGGCACTACGCATGTGGATGCGCTTCGTTTGTTTCAGGATGATGACGAGACCGACGGCATCGTCATGATTGGCGAAATCGGCGGCACTGCCGAAGAAGAAGCAGCCGCGTTTGCAAAAGCGAACGTTACCAAACCGATTGTCGCTTTTATTGCCGGCCAAACAGCCCCACCCGGACGCCGCATGGGCCACGCTGGTGCAATCATCGCGGGTGGGAAGGGCACGGCGGCGGAAAAAATGAAAGCGCTGGAAGAAGCGGGTATTCATGTTGTGCATTCGCCGGCTGATATTGGAACGGGCATGCGCGACGCGCTCAAATAACGGATTTTGCTCTTGTGCTTTGAACTTTGAGCTTTGAGCTTGGAGCTTTGAGTTGGAACTTTGAGCTTGGAGCTTTGAGTTGGAACTTTGAGCTTGGAACTTTGTGCTTTGTGCTTTGGACTTTGAGCTTTGTGCTTTGAACTTTGTGCTTTGAACTAGCTCATCCAGTCCAAATTTCAAATTTCAAATTTCAAATTTCAAATTTCAAATTCAAAGACCAAAGTCCAAATTTCAGAGTCCAAATTTCAAAGTACAAAGTACAAAGTTCAAAGTACAAAAACAAAGACCAAAGAACTCAAGACCAATTCAACATTCAAACTTCAAACTTCAAACTTCAAAAAAGTTATGTCTAATCTTACCTTTGGAATTATCAAGCCCGACGCCGTCCGCGCCGGTCACATCGGAAACATCATTCAGCGCATTACCGACGCCGGATTCCGCCTGCGTGCGATCAAGATGCTGCACATGACACTGAAAGAGGCGGAAGGATTTTATGCGGTGCATCGCGAACGTCCTTTCTTCGGCGGCTTGACTGAGTTTATGTCGAGCGGCCCGTGCGTTGTCATGGCGCTCGAAAAGGACGGCGCGGTGAAAGCCTGGCGCGATCTGATGGGCGCCACGGATCCAGCCAAGGCTGATGCGGGAACACTGCGCAAAGAGTTTGGCGGATCGCTGGGCGAGAACGCAGTCCACGGTTCAGACTCCGACGAGAATGCCGCGATAGAGATCGCGTATTTTTTCAGTCAACTGGAATTGGTTTGATTCAAACGGTCTTTCGTCTTTGGCTTTTGAACTTTGAACTTTGAACTTTGAACTTTGAACTTTGAACTTTGATCTTTGAACTTTGAACTTTGATCTTTGAACTTTGAACTGTGATCTTTCGATTGAAAAGGGGCAATACAAAGATCAAAGCACAAAGCACAAAGCTCAAAGCACCAAGTTCAAAGACCAAAGACCAAAGTCCATCGCATAAAATATGAGGCGCTGCCCCAAATGCAATCAGGAGTTTGCCGATGAGTGGCTGACATTCTGCACGCAAGACGGCACGTCGCTCATCGACGTTCCAGTCCCCACGACCGAGCCACCGCCGACGCTTTACAGCCAGGCGATGCCGCCCAGCGTCAGCCCGACTGAACAACCCACGCTCGACATGCCTGGCAAGCAGAGTGTGCCCCAGGCGTACGTTCCGCCAGCGCCGCTTGCCTCCGGCTGGACTCCGCCGCCACCGCCTGCATATCCAGTGAAACCGCAACAGACTCTGGCCGTCGCTTCGTTTGTACTGGGCATGGTCAGCGTCACGATTGGTTGGTGTTGCTCGTTTGGCATCTTAACGGCGCCGATAGCCTTGATCCTCGGGATCGTCGCGCTCGTACAAATCAAAAGCGATCCGCTGAGAAACGGAGGCAAGGGTTTCGCCATCGGCGGAATCGTCACCGGCAGTCTTTATTTTGCGGTGGTGGCGCTCATCATCTTGCTCTATGGAATCGGCTTCCTGTTTAGTGCCATTAGATAATTCCAACAATCGCGTCTGGGCAGTAGGGTCCTTATCTGGTTTTCTTGTAACGCAAACCGTTAGTTTTGCGCGCGCGGTGAATGCCATTCAACATCGCAAACTAACAGTTTGCGTTACACATGACTCCAAGCGTCCGGGCTCGTGATTCGCATGAGAAACGTGAACGCGCTAAAATCACGGACGAACCAATTCAGACAAGCGTCGGGTCCGTAGAAAGAGAAGCCGTGAAACGTTGTCCAACGTGCAAAAAGACCTTTACTGATCGCAACCTTAGCTTTTGTGTTGACGACGGAACGCCGCTCGTTTCCATTCCGGAAGTTGACGACGAAGCGACCCTCATTAGGCCTTCAGCTTCCGATGCAGGTGCTTCGTCCGGTTCTCAAGCCCCTCCTGAAACGAGACTTGCTTATCAGCCTCCAGCTTACGTGCCGCCGGGATCGACGCCAGCGAAGCGCAGCAATTGGCCGCTGCTGGTTGGAATTTTGGTTGTCGCTGTGCTGCTCGTTGGTGGGCTCGGGATCGCAGCTATAATTCTACTGCCGAGACTACAGCGCGCGTCCCAGACGAATCCGCAAAACGTGAACGTCAACGCGAACCACCGGAATCCAAGCCTCGCAGTTAGTAACAATAATGCGAACGCGCCCCTGGCAAACACGAATTCTGCGGTCGATGAGTCAGCGCCGCCACCAGGTGATCGTGATGCGGTGCTCCGGGATCTGAAAAGTCTGGAAGATGAGTGGACGGTTGCGAATATCAATGCCGACAAAAAGAAACTCAATCAAATACTCGCCGACGATTACGTTGGCATTACCGCAGGGAGAGCGCAGGGGAAAGCCGAATACCTCAAGACAATCGAACGCGACAACGCCATACAGCACTGGGAGTTTTCCGATCTTAAGGTGACCTTGACCGGCGATCGTGTCGCGCTAAACGGCACTATCCGGCTGGACGTCAAAGACGAAAACGGTCAGGATCGACAAATCCGTTATCAATTCACCGATAAGTTTGTATGGCGCGAAGGCAGATGGCAGGCCACCAGTTCGGAAGTGAATCCCATAAGAGATGACGGGCGACCAACGACGGCTGACGGCCCGCTGTCGGTTATCGAACGGGTCGCTTCCAGTCAACTGGCGATCGAGGTTTAGACAATGTCAATTATCAGCGACGTAATCGATTCAACCAAAGCAATCATCCAGGGCATGGGCGTGACGTTGTCCTACATTCCCAAGCGCAAATGGACCGTGCAGTATCCGGAAGATCCGGTGACGGTGCAGCCGCGGTATCGCGGCCAACACTTGTTACATGTCGACGAACTGGGGCGAGAGAAATGTGTCGCCTGTTTTCTGTGCGCCGCGGCCTGTCCTTCCGATTGTATTTACATCGTCGCGAAAGATGATCCGCGGTTGCCGGAGGAACGTACCGGCGTTGATGAACGCTATGCGGAGGTTTACAACATCGACTACGGCCGCTGCATCTTCTGCGGTTACTGCGTTGAAGCATGTCCGAAGGATGCGATCACTCACGGCTACAATTTCGAGCTTTCCGTTTACAACCGCGCCGATCTCCTGAAGACGAAAGACGACTTGCTTATCACGAAGCAGCTGCAGTCAAGAAATTATCGCGTCGCTTCCTCGACTGAAGACGTCGACTCCGAATATAAGGAGATTTGAACTGAACTCTGCGCGCAAGTCGCAGGATTATTTTCCATTTCTCATTTCAAATTTCAGTTCTCATTTTTCATTTTCGTAACCCTTTCTCACTGCATTGGCTTGGACTAAGCCAACGATGAGAAATGAAAAATTTGAAATGAGAAATGGAAAATGGTTTTCTAGCTCCCTCCATGCCAAGTGATCTTCATTACCACTGGGAATACAGTCTAAAAGCCAGCCCGGAAAAGTTGTGGCCATTTGTTTCCGATACGAACCGATTCAATCGCGATACCGGTGTGCCGGCAGTCGACATTGCTACAACTACAAAGGGCCGGCTGCGAAACGCGCGCCGTCGTCTGCGGCTTTCGATGTATGGCGTCGCGGTTGAATGGGAAGAGCAACCGTTTGAATGGATCAGGCCGAACCGGTTTGGCGTCAGTCGCACCTACTCCAGGGGACCAATGATTGAGTTGCGCGCCCTTGCCGAACTGTCGCAGCGTCCAGCCGGCGGCACCCGGCTCACTTACGATGTGCATGTGAAACCCCGTTCGCTATTTGGCGCACTGCTGGTTCAATTGCAAATCAAAGCGTCGAACGCGCGCCGCTTTGCCCGGGCGTTTCATAAATACGATAAGCTCGCTTTACTGGAGGCGGAGGCGCCGGTCGAGCAGACGATCGAGCTTGCGCCCGCGGCAGTCAGCCGGCTGCAGTCCATTCGCGAACAGTTATTGACGCAGGGCGCCGACGAAACAACCGTCGATCGACTCGTAAATTTCGTTGGCACTGCCGACGATTTTCTGGTGGCGCGCATGCGGCCTTACCAGTTGGCGGATAAGTGGGATTTGCCGCGGCGAGCGATGCTCGAGACGTGTTTGCTGGCAACGCGTTTGGGAATGTTGGATTTGCAATGGGAGTTGTTGTGTCCCCTTTGTCGCGGGCCAGGAGAAACAGGCAGCTCGTTGAGCGAGATAAGTTCGCAGGTGCATTGCGAGACTTGTCGAATCGACTTCACCGTGAATTTCGATCGTTTTGTCGAGCTGACTTTTCGACCAAATGCGCTGTTGCGGCCAGTGAAGTTGGAAAATTTCTGCATGGGCAGTCCGCAGAAGACGCCGCACATCGTGGCGCAACAGCTCTTGCCGGCCCACTCGCATCGCTCGCTCTCGCTGCCTTTGGAGCCCGGACGTTACCGTTTGCGCGCGCTGGAATTGTCTGGCGGGCAGGACGTCGTAGTTACCGATGACGGACCGGCAGCGGCAAGTGTGACTATCGCTCCATCCGGTTGGCCCGCTGACGAACTAAAGCTCGCGATCTCGTCAGTTGTTGAATTGCGGAACGATCTCGATACTGAACAATTGCTGATCCTTGAACGCATCGCGTGGGGCGATCAGGCAGCGACTGCGGCGGAGGTGACGGCGCTGCAAATCTTCCGCGACCTTTTTTCCAGCGAAGCATTGCGACCGGGCGAGCAAATTTCTGTCGGCACGTTGACTGTCTTGTTTACCGATCTGCGTAATTCAACCCAGCTATATCGCGAGATTGGCGACGCTACAGCCTTCGGGCGCGTCATGAATCACTTCGACGTGCTCAAAAAAGTTATCGCGAATGAAGATGGGGCGCTGGTCAAGACCATCGGGGATGCGGTGATGGCAGTGTTCCGCGAACCCGTTTCAGCCTTGCGGGCGATGCTAAGCGCGCAGCAACAACTCGGCGCGCCGGCCGACGGTTCCGCGCCGCTCCGGTTGAAGGCGGGTATTCATAGCGGCCCCTGCATCGCCGTGACTTTGAATGAGCGGCTCGATTACTTTGGCTCGACCGTTAACATGGCCGCGCGTCTGGAAGGGTTATCGACTGCGGACGACGTCATCATTTCTCGGAAGCTGTATGACGATCCCGGCGTGCGCGAGTTCATCGAAACTGAGAAACTGCAGACGACGACGTTTGAGATGATGTTGAAGGGCTTTGAGGAAGAACGGTTCGAACTGTTGCGCGTCAGTAAGGCGTCGGCCGAGTAATCAACATGTCGCTGTTGGAAGCAAGAGAAGTTTCGAAGATCTATCAAATGGGCGCCACGAGCGTCACCGCGCTCGATGGTGTTTCCTTGTCGCTTGAAGAAGGCGAATTCGTTTCGATCCAGGGCACTTCCGGCTCTGGCAAAAGCACTCTGCTCAACATGATTGGCGGTCTCGACCACCCGACTTCGGGTGAGGTCTGCTTCGATTCGAAACCGCTGGCGCCGCGTAGCAAAAAAGAGATGGCGCGGTACCGCCGGTATTCAGTGGGCATGATCTTTCAGAACTTCAACTTGATTCCCACCATGAGCGCTGAAGAGAACGTTGGCCTCGCGCTCGCGTTTGGCGGCGTTCGCGGAGTGCAGCGTCGGCAACGTGCGGAAGAGTTACTAACGCGCGTTGGGCTCGCCGATCGCCTGACGCATCGTCCGTCGGAGCTTTCGGGCGGCGAACAACAGCGCGTGGCGATTGCGCGCGCCCTGGCAAACAATCCCAAGATTCTATTGGCCGACGAGCCCACGGGAAACGTCGATTCGACCCGCGCACATGAGCTGTTGGCGCTACTGCGCGCAATGGTTGCCAGCGATTCGTTGACTATCCTGATGGTTACACATGACCGCGAACTGGCGACCGCATTTTCCGATCGGACGATCCTGATGAAAGATGGACGAGTTGTGGAATGATGAACTTTGTACTTAGAACTTTGTACTTAGAGCTTGGGTACTTAGAGCTTGGTACTTGGAACTTTGTACTCGTGCATTCGCTGGTTCGTTTCAGCGAAATGAGTGCGGAAAGCTCAGAGCTCGAAGCCCAAAGTTCTAGTACAAAGTTCTAAGCACAAAGCTCTAAGTACAAAGCTCTAAGTACAAAGCTCTAAGTACCAAGCTCTAAGTACAAAGCTCTAAGTACTAAGTCCAAAGTTCCTCCTCCGTTGAGGTTTGTTTATGTCGAATGAGATGACACTCGAAGCGCTGCGCTCAGTGCCGCTGTTTGCGACGCTGAGTGATGCGGCGGCGACGCAATTGCGCGATTTGCTGACCGTCAAGAACGTTACCGCCGGCACCCAGCTGTTTCACAAAGGCGATACCGGCGATGCGATGTACTTGATCGAGACGGGCCGCGTGCGCATCAGTATCCACGATGACGACCAAAAGGAGATCGTGCTCGCTGAACTGGCGCAGGGCGATTTTTTTGGCGAGATGTCGATCATCGATGGCCGCCAGCGCTCTGCGGATACTACCGTAATTGAGGATGCGCGCCTGGCAGTGCTTTCCCGACCGGACTTTTTGTCTTTCGTCATGCATAACGGGGAAGTTGCCCTGGGGATGTTAGGCGCTTTGTCGGATCGCTTGAGACGCACTGACGAACTGCTGCGCTCGCGTGTGTCGCGCAACGCCAATGAAGAGGAACGCGCGCGCGCAACGATGGCCGACCGCGCGGCGGATCTGATCGCTGAGTTTGGCGGCAGTTGGAAATTCATCGGCGTGTCAATCGCGCTGATCCTTTTCTGGATAGTCTTCAACTCCTACATCCTGTTCAACGGCTTCGATCCCAAGCCTTACCAGATGTTGAATCTGGTGCTGGCCGTGATTGCCGGGATGCAAGCGCCAATCATCATGATGTCGCAGAACCGACAAGGCGAAAAAGATCGACTACGCGCGGACCTGGATTACAGGGTGAACTTAAAGAATGAGTTATCGCTGGCGGAAGTGCTGCGGCGGTTAGACGTGCTCGAGAGCGAGCGACTGCCGAAATTGTTCGAGGAACAGAACGCGAAACTTGGGACTCAAGTGCAAAGTCCAACGTCCAATGTCCAAAGTCAAAGCAGGAGCAGTTCCGAATCCAGGCTTTAGTTGGGAGTACCGCCTCCAGGCGGGTTTTTGAGGAGTTTTAAGAGGACAACCTAAAGGTTGAACTCTGAACTACTTGAGGGAAGCGACTGAAAAGATGGTCGCGGACGTTGAACTTTCGACCCGCTTTTAAAATGATTCAAGCAATATTTTTCGACTTCAACGGCGTGATTATCGACGATGAACCGCTGCAGATGGCGGTCTACAAAGAGCTGCTGCGCGAACATGGGGTCGATCTAACCGAGCAAGATTATTACGGCGCGCTCGGCATGGATGATCGCACCTTCGTGCGGTATGCGTTTGACTGTGCCAACAAGACGGTATCCGATGATGACCTTAAGACGATGATGGCTGCCAAGACCTTGCGCCATCGGGAACTGATCGACGGGGAGCTCCCATTGTTTGCGGGTGTGGTCACATTTCTGAAGGCTGCCGCGCGAGAGTATTCGCTGGGATTAGTGAGTATGGCTAACCGTGAGGAGATCGGTTACGTCCTGCAACGAGCTGAGTTGGCGAGTTTGTTTTCCGTTGTCGTGACCGCGGAGGACGTCAGCGCCTGCAAGCCCGCGCCTGAGTGTTATCAAACTGCGTTCAAAAAACTGAACGAGCAGAGACAAGGCAAACGATTGTTGCCATTGTTGCCGCAGGAATGTTTAGTGGTGGAAGACGCGCCGCCTGGAATTCGCGCTGGACGCGGCGCCGGAATGCGCACGCTCGGAATTACAAATACAGTTTCCGAACAGCAACTTCGCGAAGCGGGAGCTGACGTCGTCTCGGCATCACTCGCGGATTGGAACGTTGACGCCGTGCATCATGTGTTTTCGTAACTCGATAGTCGATTGGTAAAGGGTAAAGGGGAAAGGGAAAGGGGGGAAGGGTAAAAGGGAAAGTTAACGATCTCTTTACGCACTAATGAGCCGACCGAACCGCTTTTCCTTTCCCCATTCCCCTAATCGTCTCCTTTCCCCCTTACCCATTCCCCCTTCTCCTATTCTTTGCTGATGGCTTTTCTCGACATTCTTAAATTGGCGTTGCGAAATTTGCGGCAGGCCCGGCTGCGCGCGGTGCTGACGACTATGGGGATCGTCGTTGGCACGGCGGTAATCGTAACCATGGTTTCGTTTGGCCTGGGACTGCAGCGCAACATGCTCTCCCGTTTCAAGGCACTGGATCTTTTCAACGAGATTCAGGTATTCGGCAAGCAGCTTGAAAATCTCGTGTCGAGTAAAGCGGGCGGCGGTGATGGCGGAAATCGCCGCGGCATGTTGAAGACCGATGTCGAGGCCAGGAGAATTCTCGATGATGCCGCGATCGCCGAGATCGCAAAAATTCCGGGCGTGGCGTACGTCGAACCGAGCCTGACTGTCTTCACGTTTGTACGCACCAACGAACATTCGCAAGTTGAATCTATCGGCGGAGCAATGGTGCCGAATTCCGGCACCAGGTTTCAGCAACTCACCGCCGGACAAATGATTAGTTCCGCTGAAGCCGACGAAGCGATTGTCACCGAAACTTTCACGCGCGACTTTGGTTTTGAGAAGCCCGCCGACGCGGTTGGCAAGACGATTGAATTGCTCGCCTCACAAAAAACTTCCGCCGCCGCCGATGCGTCTAAAGGGCCAGTAGCGGACGAACCGCCATCGTTCTTTGGCATCCCGCTCGATGATGACGCCGCTGGCAACTCCGCCGGCGGAGGACTGGTCGCGAAGACGTTTCGCATAGTTGGCGTCCTCAATCCACGCGTTAAAGAAGGCGCCGGCCAGGGTGGCATGCGGGGACTCTTACCCTTCGCGCGAATCTACATTCCCTTACCGGCCGCGCGGCGTTGGTCCCTCGAACACCGTGGCAGCATGAGCCAGGTAGCGCTGGCCCTGGCGCGCGAGAATGGCGCTCTCGGTGAAGACGAAGTTGAAGGTTACGACTCGGCGGTCGTACGCGTTGACGATCCGATCGCGTTGACGTCAGTCAGAAAGCGGCTCCAGGAATTAGGTTTTGGCAGCATCTCGATCGTAGATCAGCTGGAGCAGTTTCGCATCGTCTTCCTCATCATCGATTCCGTCCTGGGCTTGTTGGGTGGTATCTCGCTGCTGGTCGCGTCTTTTGGGATCGCGAACACGATGATCATGTCGATTCTCGAGCGCACACGTGAGATAGGGATCATGAAAGCGATTGGCGCCGAGGATCGTGAGATAAAACTAATTTTCTTTGTTGAGGCCGCGGTGCTCGGTCTCGCCGGCGGAATTGTTGGCGTGTTGTGCGCCTGGGGAATCGATGCAATCGCAAACCGCCTTGCTTATCGCTTCATCCTGAAACCGCAAGGCGCGTCGTTTGTCGACTTCTTTTGGTTACCGGTGTGGCTCTCAGCCGGGGCAATTCTTTTTGCTCTAGTAGTATCGATTCTCGCTGCGCTCTATCCCGCCGCCCGCGCGGCCCGCATCGACCCGGTGCGCGCGCTGCGTCACGATTGAAAAGGGTTACGATCAAAAACTATTGACACTGCCGAAGCACAGTGATATATCGAGCCGCATCGGACTTCTTTATTTCTCATGAGGGCGCCTTTCGAAAGCAGCCCCACTCGAACCTCTGAAATTCCTTAAACGGTTCGACCTCGGCCAGACGTTCGTTAGGTGCCGGAAAAACCTTTACCTCGCTTCTGAAAAAGGTTTAAAGCCATGTCTAAAAATACGAACCCTGCTGGTCAGCAGTTGTTGCTGGTCATCGTTAGTCTTGTATCTCTGTTTCTCGTCACCGGCTGTCCGGGCAGGGGAACTAATACCACACCAGAACCGACGCCGTCCGCTAATGGGCCAACGGCGAAAGAAGCACCTGGTCCGGCGCCCAGCGCCATTCTTGCGGGACGCACTCTGCACAGTCCGCCGGGCTTGACCGCGAAAGGAGAAGACGCAGCGAAAGCGGTTGCGGCCTTTATTGACTGGGCTGGCGCCTCGTTGCCGGAAGAGCAGGAGGATGGACGTAAGGCGTTGGTTGCCGCGCGTGATAATGCAGACATCGTCAAAGCGTTTACCCAGGAGATTGCGAACGCTCAGCGCTCGGATCATAGCCGCGCGTTGCTTGCACTCGCACTCCTCGGGGAGATGAAGAGTCCGGCAGCGGAGGAGTTTCTGCGTTCGTTCGTGAATCAGCCCTTCCCTGAAAGTGGAACCAGGACTGAAGAAGGTGAAATTCTGGAACAGACGGCGCTGGCGACGTTGCAGGCCAAAGCGATCGACGGCCTCGCCTATCTACACTCAAAGAGTGCTGATGAAGAAGTGTTGAGCCAGGTGCAGCGTCACCCCTCGATCATCGTGCGATCCGAAGCGATCAGCGCTTACTTGTGGAACCAAACAAATAAGGATGTTGGGCGCCGCACCCTCTCACAATTTGTGCGGAAAGATGAACAGCGTTATCTCGATCAAATCACTCGTCAAGCGGGTGAGCGAGCCGCGTCGTTCAATCCCAAGCTGGAAGCCTACCTGAAGGCGCACCCGGAAGTGATTGCGCCCGCGCCAGAGGGCCAGCGGCAGGACTATGGCAAACCTGATCAGACTACCAATCCCGGAGCCCCGCCCAAATTCTAGGGGTCGAAAGGACATACTCATGAAAAACTATCAAACAAAAACCTGCTGCGTCGTCCTCATGTTGTTTTGTCTGTCGTTCACAGTCTTTGGCGTCTGTAACCAAACAACCTCCAGCCAGTCTGAACGCGACCTCTGGAATCAACACGCTTGTTGGCAGGATTTTTTCCTGTGGCAGTTTCGAGCCTACGACGTTCGCGAAGGGAACTGGAACAACCGTGGCTATTTCGATGCTTGCAACGTCAACCTGGAATACCCGAAGCATTGGAATGCCGCCTACCTGATCACTTACAAGCTAAACGACAACAACGATCAGTCGTGGCATGGGACCATCGATTATCGTGCGGCGGCTGAAGCTGCGGGCGGTAATTTTCACAACCACATCTTTCATCTGGCAATCGACGACACTTCCGTGTTCGGACGTTTCACACCGCCCGATCAGGTGAAGACGTCGTGTTTGCTTTACGACAACAACACGGCCGGCGCCAATAACAATCCGGCCTCGCGCGCGGGCGACTTCATTCACGAAGGTTGGCACGCCTGGAATGCGCGTTGGGGCTACAACGGCGGCGGTGGCAGCTGTGGACATTTCAACGGACCAAACGGCGCCTGCTCCATGAGTCCGTGTGGCTGCGACTATTTTTATTTTCACCCGGTAAGCGTTTATGTGTTTGGCGCAATGTGGGAGAACAACGGCACCGCCAGCCGCTTCCACTCGCCGACGCAAGTGCAGGTGGAGTTTCTTTGTGACGTCGCCGACCAGTCGACGGCGCCGGCAAGTGTGAAAGTGGGGGCGCGGTCTGACGCCAATGCGCGTTCCGCCGCACGGTTCATCAATGGGCCCGGTTATCGCTGCGGCGATCCCCGACCATGGTAGAACGCCTCTTTTGGGACGGTTGCCAGTGAAACAAAGCGCCGGTGCGAGGCGGCGCTAACAGCAACCGTAAACGGCAAAGCCAGGAGCTACGAGCACCTGGCTTTGTGTTTTATTAGCGGACCAGTTGTTTATTGAGTCGGCGTGGTTGGTGCCATCTTCACGACGCGCTTTTTCGGCTTGGGCTTCGCAATCGCCATCGGTTTCGGCGTCCAGAAGGCCGGGTCGCCTGCCATCATATCCTTAGACACGTAACTCATCGCCGGCGTCATCGCATAGACGCTTGTTTCACTCGTGTTAATTGCGTCAGTCGCCAACTTGTCCGCGCGTTTCTGCTGATCCTCACTCATCGCAGCACGTACACGCGCGGCGATCTTCAGATCGTATTCCGCCAACGACTTCATCGGACGGAATAACATATAGGTGTTGGCTCCCGTTCCTGCAATCACCTGAAATGCGGCGACGTGCAGTTCCGCTTTTGCTTTCTCGCGCGCCGCGCGGGTTAGTTTTACCAGTTCTGCATATTCATCTTCGTGACCAATGCGAACGCGCACTGTCGTTATCGCGAAGTAGCGCATGGTGGCAATTTTGACACCTGCGTCGTAGCTGAGATCCGGCCGAAAGATTGCAAACATGTCCCTCATGCCGGCGTGCAGATCCGGCGCTTCCTTATCCAGCCTGGCTAGATCGGCCTTCATCATTCCAGTTGCTGCGCCGAGTTTTTCGTCGGTAGCCTTTTGCATGCCTTCCAGCTCAGCAAAGGTGCCGGCGCCGGTTATATAAATGACTTCGTTTTCGCTGCCGGCAACCGGAACAAGCGCGATGCGGTAATTGGGTGTTTGTAATTTTCCGAAAGCGTTGACGAACTCGGCGGCGTGACGCCCGTGAACGCCCATCATGCCGGGCTTAATATCTTCGCGAACAATCAGCAAAACGTTTGGGGGACCAGACTCCTGGGCAAAGACCTGAGCAAACGCCGAGAGCGCAATAACAATTACGATAAACAGGAGAGACCTTTTCATACATTCCTCCACTGGGGGTTGTAGGTTTAACTTCGATATGCAGTCAGTTTTGCAGACTACATAGTTAGCGGCACAGCTTGTCGTTGTAACAAAGTCAGTGAGGTGATGCTCGCGCGGTTGGTGCTACGTGAAAACGTCCGCGACTAATTGAGCGCGCGAACGATACGACGAACGCGCAGGCAAGTCAAATAGGCATGCCGTCGCAGCGACGACGCAGCGCTTTGTTATCTACGCGCTTCGCGATAGGATTTTTCACGCACTCTCTAAAACTGGTCACCTTGAATCGAGGAAACCCCATAATGAAACTGACTCGCACTGTGGTTGCGTTGCTGCTGGCGCTGACCTTCCTGACAAGCTCTGCAAGCTTGCGCACAGTTTTTTCGCAAGCCGGGACGGCCGCAACGCTTGACGGATTTAGCTCGAGCGGATCTGCCGACGAGCGTCGCTGGGAAGACGAGTTTCGCGCAATACCGGCACCCGGTTCGGCGCGCGAACATTTGCGCCGCTTAACAGCGGAGCCGCATGTGGCCGGAACAAAGGAAGACTACGCCACCGCGATTTATGTGCGCGATCTGATTCGCAGTTACGGCATCGCGTCAGAGTTGAACGAGTATGAAGTGTTGCTGCCTTATCCAAAGCAGCCCAGTGTGGTCGAATTAGTTGCTCCTCGTCGCGAACGTCTTTTGGTTAAAGAACCGATCATCGCGGAAGACCCGAGTTCGTCTAATCCAAAGATCATTCCGCTGTTCAATGGCTATAGTCCGAGTGGCGATGTCACCGCGCCGCTCGTTTACGTTAACTATGGTTTGCCACCGGATTACGAGGCGTTGAAAAAAGCGGGCGTCGACGTGAAAGGAAAGATTGCGATTGCGCGTTACGGCAACTCCTTTCGCGGTGTGAAAGCGCAAGTCGCAGAAAGCCACGGTGCGGTTGGTCTCATTATCTATTCTGATCCAGCCGACGACGGGTATATGCAGGGCGACGTCTATCCTAATGGGCCCTGGCGGCCTTTGAATTCCGCGCAGCGTGGCTCGGTTCAATTCCTGTCAACTGCACCGGGAGATCCCCTGACGCCGGGCCGTCCGGCGTCGCCTGGCGTACCGCGTCTGAAGATGGAAGAAGTGACGACGCTGCCCCGTATTCCGGTTCAACCAATTTCATATGGAGATGCACGCCGGCTGCTTGAGCCGCTGCGCGGGCCAGTGCGCCCGAAGGGTTTCCAGGGCGGTCTGCCGTTTCCGTATCACCTCGGCGGCAGTGAATTTGTGCGTGTGCACCTGAAGACGACGATGGATTATCAGCAGCGCAAAATCTGGAACGTGATCTCGCGCATCGATGGCGACGAAGAAAAAGATCGTTGGGTGATCATGGGTAACCATCGCGACGCCTGGACCTTTGGCGCCGTTGATCCAAACAGCGGCACGACGGCGATGCTCGAGGCGGCCCGCGCTTTCGGAACGCTCATGAAGAAAGGTTGGAAGCCACGCCGCACGATCGTGTTGTGCAGTTGGGACGGCGAAGAGTATGGCTTGTTGGGGTCGACTGAATGGGCGGAAGACAACGCCGTGGAGTTGAAGCAAAAAGCGGTGGCGTACTTGAACATGGATGCGGCGGTCTCAGGTCCGAACTTCGGTGCGTCGTCAGTACCGTCAATGTGGAAACTGATCCGGGGCGCAACCCGCGACGTCAAAGATCCAAAGAGCGGCAAGTCAGTTTATCAACAATGGCAGGAACGAAGTCGCGATGATCAGGCTGACGCCGACCTTACGGATGCGACGACAGGTTCAGACACTGCGATTGCAGAAGCGCGCATCGGATCGCTCGGATCTGGTTCTGACTTCACGCCTTTCTTACAACACCTCGGCGTGCCTTCGAGCGATATGGGTTTTGGCGGCGATTACGGCGTCTATCATTCCGCTTACGATTCCTTCTACTGGATGAGCCACTTCGGCGATCCCACCTTTGCGTATCACGTGACTGCGGCACAGTTATGGGGCACGGTGGCTATGCGACTTGCGAATGCCGCCGGCCTGCCACTCGATTACCGCGATTACGCCTGGCAGGTTCGGGAATTCTTTAACGAGAGCACCAAGACTGCGAAACGCCGGAAGCTAACTGGGTTCGACGAGAAACGAATGTTAGACGCGATCCAGAGTTTTGCTGACGAGGCGGAGCGAGTTGAGCGCGCGAGGCAGGAGACAGTTAAAGAGATCGAAGGCAGTCGCACCGAAGCAAATGATCGACACCCGCGAGCCACCGCGCGTCTGCAACGAATCAACGACGCCTTGCTCGCCGTTGAGCGCGCGTTCATAGATGAACGCGGACTGCGAGGCCGAAATTGGTATACCCACCAGATTTACGCGCCGGGAACTTATACTGGTTACGCGGCCCAACCGCTGCCGGATTTTCGCCAGGCGCTTGACGACCGAAATACCGTCAACGCAACTGAAGCTTTGGTGCGAATTGTTGACGCTATCAATCGTGCGTCCGCAATCTTGCGGAGCGCGCGAGACTGAAAAGCACTCGCCTGCTAATGGACTGAATCACAAAAACTTTGCGCGTTAACCAAAGTCAGAGATTATTTTACCGGTGGTGGCTCTACAGAAAGCGTGTGGACCGTGATGGATGATCTGAAAGGTAAGACGCTGAAAGAATTGGAGGAACTCAAGCAGCGGTTAGAACACTCGATCGCTGTCATGGATGAAATGCTCGTCAGTCAAATAGAAACCGCCCTCAACGTTGCAGGAGATGAGGCGAAAGAATTGACAAGCGCACGTAGCCTTCAAATTCGTGCAGATATCAACTCTCGGTTCGCAGCTTCCCTGAACGACTTGCAAATCCGATTGGCAACGTGTCAGCAGACGATTAATGGTCTCACTCAAAACGGGACTCAATCTACTAATAGTGGCCCTTGAAAAGGTTGAGTCATCGGTGCCCAGCGCTAGTCATTACAAGGCCCTCAACACTGGCGTGTTTTCTGGTGCCCTTGCGCCTAGAGTATTGGACGAACGGGACAATGTATTGCGAGCGGTTCCTATTCACGCTCACGACGGCAAACCAGTTAAACTTGAACTCCGCATACCGTGAGCGTTAATTTAGATGCGGACGGTGTCTCCAGCGAACAACGGAGGTGATTTATGGCCCAGCTTATCTACGTTCCTCCGACGCGGCAGGAACTCGAAAACGATATAAGAAAGATGTTTGACGACCCGGAAGCGTGGCTTCAGACGCCCAATGAGCATTTAGGCGGAAAGAGGCCAGCGGCTGTAATAGAATCTGGCTCTGACGGACGCGAACGCGTACGGGATTTGTTAGAGGCGATCAAAGTCGGGCTTCCGACATGAAAATTCCGCTCCAGCACGCAATTGTTGCGCGGCTCACCTACAAGCCCCTCACGGGAATTTGGTATAGGGCTATTGCCACCGTCTTCCTGCCGACTGCTTTGAGTGCATCGCATTCTCGAACCGTACCAGGTCGTTTTAACGATGGTTCGGTTGCTGTCCCTTCCTTTCCGGTTCTTTATCTTGCAGAAGATCCCTTACTGGCGATGTTTGAGGTGCAAGCACTATTCGGGTCTCCAACTCCCGGCGGCATTGTGCCGAATCCGAGAAGAGCCGTCGCATCCGTCAATGTCAAAATCACTCTACACCGAGTGGCCGACCTAACGGATCTTCATGAACAATCGATTTTCGACACGAACGTTCAGGAATTGACCGGTGATTGGCGGGGATTCAAGTTACGCGGCCCGTCCACGTCTGTTCCGCTGCCAACGGGAAGCGCGCCGACACAAGAATTAGGTGCGGCACTGTATGCCATCCCGAAACTAGAAGGGTTCCTTACGGTGTCGGCTAAACTGCCCTACCAACAAATCCTCGTAGTTTTCCCTGACAAGCTGCAATCGGGAAGCTCCATCAAACACGAGGACCAGGACGGCAATGTTTATTCTCTGACGTTTTAGAATGTCACTTTATGAAGGCGAAAACTCAACTCAGTCCTCAATCTGGTTTTTCACTTTTGGGTCACCGAAGAAGAGGAGATTTGCAATGAGAAAAAGGTTTTCGGGTTTAAGCGCGGTAACAGCTTTACTCCTGGTGATTGTTTCGTCGTCAGTTTTCGTCGCGCAACGGCGACCGGTGAATCGCGCCCCTGCGCCTGCAACCACGGCTCCGGTCGCGAACGACTTGAAAATCACTTATCGCACCACCACGATGGGGCAGTCGATGGAAAACACCACGATGCTCAAGGGTTCGCGCGAGCGCACCGAAATGAAAATGGGTCGAGGTTTTGACATCATCAATGTCACTCAATGTGATCTCAAACGCGTGATTCAGATTAGCGACAGCGCTAAGAAATACGTAATTACACCGATGGATAATGGCGACGCGACGGCAACACCGGCAACGGGTGGCCAGATGAATTCGGAGCCTTCACGACGCGGCGGTGTCATCACCTACACCACGAACGCTGTCGATACCGGTGAGCGCAAAGAAATGTTTGGCTTTCAAGCGCGTCACGTGAAGACTAGTTTTCTCATCGAGTCGTCCGCGGATGCCTGCAATCCGGTGAAGCAGAAGATGGAGACGGACGGTTGGTACATTGATTTTTCTTTCGGTCTGCGTTGTGAAGCCGGTGTCCCCTCGATGCGGAACCCGATGAGCGCGGGTGGCGGTTGTCGCGACGCCGTTCGCTTTAACCGGCAGGGAGCGGCGCGCACTGGATATCCGCTGCAGGAAACGACCACGTCCTATGGGCCGGATGGTAGCGTTCAGTTCACCTCGACAAAAGAAGTGATTGAACTCTCCCGCGCGCCACTCGACGCTGCGCTGTTTGATGTTCCCGCTGGTTACACCGAGACGAGCAACTATCAGGAATTGTATGGAATGCCGTCGATGGATGCGATGTCGCAAATGGCGCAGGGTCGGCAACGCGAAGAACCTTCGATGACTTCGTCGCAGCCGACAAATGCGAAAGCGCCTGGCGCTATTCGCATCGGCGTGGTCGCCGTCAATAACCGTACTGACCGGGCAGTTTCACAACAGGCGTTACGCGCGCGATTAATAGGACAGATACAAGCGAGCGGGTTGGAAGCAGTGCCGCTTAATGCCATCGCGCCGGGTGAAGCCGAGGCTGAGGCCAAAGCCAAACAATGTGACTTCGTACTCTACACCGACGTCATCGCACTCAAGACTTCGGCGGCGAAAAAACTGGGCGGCATGTTTGGTCGAGCTGCTGGTGTGGGCGGCATCGACAAGACTGAAGCAAAGGTGGAGTTCAAGCTATTCGCCGTCGGCAACACAGCGGCGCGACTCCAGTCGTCGGCAAGTGCTAAAGAAGAAGGTGACGAAGCCAGTGCGGGCACTGCTATAGATCAGGAGGCGCGACAAGTGATCGCTGAGGCGCGGCGGAACTAACGTAGCTGGTCAGTTTGGAGTACCGCCTTTAGGCGGGTTTTAGTTCCCATGAAAAAGCCCGCCTAAAGGCAATGACATACACCGCGCGGTAGCGGGTGGGTCTCTTGATTGGCGATTGTCAATTGCCGATTGCCAATTGGGCTTGGGCGAAACATCAATCCGAAATCGGCAATCGACAGTTGGCAATCCGGAGACCCACCCGCTACCGCGTGGTGGTACTGACCTCATCCCGCCACTAGTCTCATGATTGGGAAAGCGGGCTGTCCGCTACTGTTTGGTCTGTCAAGTATGTCATTACCCTCGTAAAGGCGGGACTCGGAAGTTCACGGCGCTCCAAAGCTAGTTTGTGGCTTTTGGCTTGTCGGACTTGGCTTTGCTTTTCTTGTCGACAGGTGGCGGCAGTTTATTCACTGCCTGAAGAATAGAATCGGCGTACTCAGTCAGTTTCTCGAAGCTATCCAGCTCGGCTTCGCCCTTTGCTTGCATCTCTGCAGGCTTTAATTGTTCCACAATCCGAGTTGCTGCTGCCGCTAACTTTCGCAGTGCTTTTGCGATCAGTGGATTCTTCTCATCATGAGCGCTGACATCGTCGATGTTTGTAATCGACTCATCGAAAATACCGGCGATGTCGCCAATTAACTCGGCGCGCGAGCCCGCCGGCAGGTCGCCCCATAATTCGGCATCCTTCTTCAACTGCTTTGCGCTGGCAGCGTCCCCGCCGCTTAGCACAAGCATTCTACGGTCGGCGGCCTTTATGAAGATGTCGATACGCTTGTCCAGCTCCTGGGCGTCTTTCACGAGGTCAATTTCCTGCGGCGTTAAATGCTCGCGGCCCTGAAAGGCGCTCATAGAAGCAGTTGATCCCAGAATTAGCAGCGCGGTCACTGTGAAAACACGAAGGATTAGTTTGGTCATGATCGTCGGTCACTGTTCGGGTTTTTTGACTTCTTTGGTATCGGCGGTTTTGCTGTCAGCTGTCTTGCTGTCAGCTGTCTTGCGGGGGCCATCGCGAATAACCGTGTTGCCATAAAATGAATTAAGAGCTTCGGTGCGGCTATCGCGCGCGAAAGTCTCTACTTCTTTGACCCAAACGGCATATTCCGCGGGTGTAGTTCGGCGCACGGAATTCAATCGCGGACCGTGCGCGCGGAGCGCAAGTTCCAGTCGCTTGTACAAATCTCGTCTGTGATTGCCTTCACGTCCGAGCGTCTTCATGTAACTGAGCAAGTCTTCGATCAGGGCCCAGTACATTCCGATTTCGCGAGAGGCGCCGTCGTATTGCTGGATCGCCGTCTGATTCTCAACGGCCGTTAGATGGACTTCCGCCAACTCGATAGTCAGCTTCACTCGCGCCTTGTCGTCGTGCGCTGCCGCCAACTGGTCACGCTCGGCGCGGGTGATGATCTTTAACGGCGGTGGCGCCGGCTGTTGCTGCAGATCAAAAGGCGTAGCGCTCGCCGCTTGTGCGCATAAGGCAACAAGCAAAGTTAATACGACGGGAATGTTTCGAGTCGGAACCGGATTTGAAACAAGTCGCATGTTTAGGTGCTGCTTAGTCGGGCGTGGTGCTGGCAGTCTTTCGTTTCGTCCCCTGGCCAAGCTGAATTTGCCGGCGCAAAGACGGCAAGCGCAATTTAACTTTTTCGATTTCTAACTGATTGGTGGCGATGTCTGCGCGACCGATGAATGCTTCGTAGGCTTCGAGCGCCTCGTTGTATTCTCCAAGATAATCGTGAGCAGTGGCAATGAAATAATAAGCCACTGAAAGATCGGGCTTCGCTTTTAGCAGCCACTGATACTGGGACAGGGCTGCCGTGTATTGCTTCGCCTCGTAAAGCGCGGTTGCCAGGTTTGCGTGGGCGGCATAGTTTTCAGGCGCGTCCGTCAACACGCGTCGCAAAACCGCCACGGCTTCGGAAAACCTTCTCGCCTGGACCAACGCCGAGCTGTACCCGGTAGCGTAATCGACGTTTGCAGGTTCAATCGTGGCTGCACGTTTGAAGTAGTCCAGCGACTGTTTCGGATCTAGTGTTCTATAAGCTGCGCCGAGGCGGGACAACAACATCGCGCTATTCGGATTCTTGATTAGTAACTTTTCGAGGGCTGCGCGCGCGACTTCCGGATCCTCGCTATTCGCCGCTGCTATTTCTTCCGTTGTACCGACAACGCCGCGTGAGGTTGCCGCAGATTGCTGGGCCGTTGTAATGCCCGCCGCTTCCGCCACGCGGTGCGCGTCTTCATTCTTGCCGGCCAGCTGATAGTCCGCCGCGAGGCGTGCCAGGCCGGTTTTATCTCCCTTGATCAAGACTTCGGCGTTTTTCAGATCGCTGTAGGCGTGTTCATTGTCGCCGGTTGCGATCCGAATTTCGGCGCGCTCCAGTAGCGCCGGTACGTTAGCGGGTTCGATTTGCAGCACCTGCGCGAGTGCAGCGAGTGCCGCGAGGTTGTCGCCGGCGGCGCGTTCCGCCATTGCGCGAAGTACCCAGGCCGCGGCCGGAGCGTCTTTGTCCGCTGTCGCGCGACGCGCCAATTCAGCCGCCTGTTTTGGATCGCCGGCCCGCAACCGGATATCGGCCAGCAGCCGTAGCGCGAGGTAGTTGTTGCGATCGAGTTTGAGAGCCTCCCGCAATGCCGCCTCGGCTTCAGCATCACGCTTCAGCCGGACGAGTAAAGAGCCAAGAGACGAATAGGGAAGCGACCAATTCTTGCGCAACTCGATAGTGCGTCGCAGCGACGTCTCTGCTTCCGGCAACCGTCCGAGTCCAACGAGCGCGTTGGCCCTTTGAAACTCGGCTTCAGCAAACTCGGGTCGGACCTTGATCGCTTCGTCGTAAAACTCCAGCGCCTTGGCCAGATCGCCACGGGCGTGCGCGTTCTGGCCGCGTTCGAAGAGTTTGACGGGATCGGGTGAGTCACCAAACGTGTCATCTTGAGCGTGTGCTGTGAAAGCTGCGCCGCAGATCACAATGAGCGCGCCCAGGAGCACCGCAACCGGCGTCGCAAAAGGAATCGTTTTGGTGATGCGTTGGCTCATGAGAGCAGGCTGTTCAGGGCGTGAAACTCGTTGTCTGAGGAGGCGTCGATGTTAACACGGTAAAACGACTCGTCCAAAACTTCGGTTTGACAATCGAATTGCAACAGGGCTGTGATGCTGGTTGCGCTCGTCTTGATGCATGCGCTAACATTGCTTTCGCAATCCCATCATTTTAGTTAGAGAGTCAGACGCACGCGGTGTAGGTGTATCTTCCTCGGAGAGTCAAAAAGTTTTGAGCAGTTCGCTCGTTGAAAACTTCCAGGCTGAACTTGCTCCGGCCGGCGCCGACGAGTACGCCGCGCTCACCAAAGAAAACCTGCTGCGTAAATTGCTTCGCGAGATGACTTCGGTGGTCGTCGCCTTCTCCGGCGGTGTCGATAGTACTTATCTGGCTTACGTCGCAAACGCCGAGTTGGGCGACCGCGCACTTTGCATCACGGGCGAATCAGCCAGCCTCTCCGAATCTCAGCGAAAGCAAACGGCTCAACTCACCCGTGACTTTGGACTCCGCGCGGAGACAGTCGTAACGCGCGAGCTGGACGATGCGAACTACACGGCGAACGGACCTACACGTTGTTACTTCTGCAAAGACGAACTATATAAACAGCTTGAGACCGTAGCTAGCGAGAAGGGAATTGAGTTTATCGTTGATGGCTCAACTACTGACGACCTGGCCGATTACCGCCCCGGTCGCGCGGCTACCGCGAAGCACAAAGTGAGGAGTCCACTGATTGAAGCGGGACTGTCTAAAGCTGAGGTTCGAATTCTGAGTCGACGGGGAGATTTACCGACGTGGGACAAACCGGCCAGTCCGTGTCTGTCATCGCGAATCGCGTATGGCGTTCCAGTTACGATTGAAAGGCTTGTCACCGTCGACCACGGCGAGGAAATCCTGCGCGAGTTCGGTTTTAAGGAATTTCGCGTGCGCCATCACGATAATCTGGTTCGGATTGAGATCAGCAGGGTTGAGATGACGCGAGCGCTCCAACTGGACCTGGTTGATGAGTTGGCGCGCCGGTTTCGTGAGTTAGGCTTCAAATACGTGACGCTCGATCTGAATGGGTTTAGAAGCGGGGCGATGAATGAGGTTCTCGACATCCGTTCGTAAGCGCAGCGTTGTAAGCTATTGATTCACGGCTCGAGTTGCTTGTGGAAAGTTTTCATGCACAGATTTGATTTTGGTTTTCAAGTCGGAGCTAGCACATGGCGAGTATGCACAGCACAAGTTTCGTAGACGACATCCGCGAGATTAAAGAGGAGAACCCGTTCGAGTCGATGATGTCTCGCTTCGATCGGGCCGCCCAATTACTGAATCTTGATGCGGACCTTTACGCGGTTATGAGAGTGCCCAACCGCGAGCTCAAAGTTTACATACCTACGAGAATGGATTCCGGTCGCATTCAGGTTTTTGAAGGCTACCGGGTGCAGCACAATTTCGCGCGTGGTCCGGCGAAAGGCGGCATACGGTATTCGCCCGACGTCAACCTGGATGAGGTGAGGGCACTTGCAGCCTGGATGACCTGGAAGTGCGCGGTCGTGAACGTTCCATTTGGTGGCGCGAAGGGCGGAATTATTTGCGATCCGCAACAGATGTCGATCGGTGAGCTGGAGCGTATGACGCGGCGCTATGCGTCTGAACTGTTGGATTTCATCGGCCCTGAGAAAGACGTTCCTGCTCCTGACATGAACACTAACGAGCAGACTATGGCCTGGATAATGGACACCTACTCCATGCACGCCCGGCATACCGTGACGGCTGTGGTTACCGGCAAGCCCATCGACCTTGGTGGTTCGTCAGGACGTCGCGAAGCTACCGGCCGCGGTATTTTGTTCGTCATCAATGAAGCTATCAAGAGATTTCGGATGGCACCGGAAACGACGCGAGTGGTGGTGCAGGGCTCAGGCAACGTGGGCGGTATCGGCGCGCAGTTGCTGCACGCGCAAGGTTACAAAGTTGTTGCAATTTCAGACGTTCATGGTGGCATCTACAACCCCAACGGCATTGATATTCCGGCTGCGCTCAAACACCTGCAGGCCACGCGATCCTTCGAGGCATATCCGGGAGTTGAGCGAGTGAGCAACAGTGAATTGTTGGAGCTTGAATGTGATGTGCTGGTGCCGGCTGCAACCGAGAACCAAATCACATCCCAGAATGCTGATCGTATCAAGTGTAAGGTGCTCGCTGAGGGGGCCAATGGTCCGACAACTGCGGCAGCGGATCAGGTATTGCATGAAAAGGGAATCTTCGTAATACCAGACATTCTTGCGAACGCGGGGGGCGTTACTGTTTCCTATTTTGAGTGGGTACAGGATCGCATGGGATATTTCTGGCGGGAAGATGTGGTCAACCAGCGGCTTCAAGACACGATGGTTGCGAGTTTTAATGATCTTTGCCGTTATGCGGATGCGCACTCGGTCGACACGCGCACCGCTGCCTACATGTTGGCGATAGACCGAGTGGCCTATGACACGCGAATGCGAGGCATATACGCGTGACGGAAAAGACATAAAGAAACAGGGCTTGCGGGTTGAAAAGGTCTTGATTTCCCTTAACTGGTAGGGTATGGTCTGGCATGATTCCGTACCGGCCAACCGTGTGAAGATCCTTGCTTGGGCCAAGCTTCGGGTGCGGACAGCAAGCGACGCAAGCCTCGACAAGAGTGGCAAATATGGCGTCCAGATTTTCGCTAGCAACGTGTGACCCTTTGCATCTGTAGGGGAATGCGATTGGTCTTGCGCTAACTTTGATTGGTTCTAACCGTTGAACTTAAAACATCGACGTTGGCATTCAAACAACTTCTATATTCGTTTTGCAGGAGGATTGCGATGAGACTCGCAACGAGGGCGCTTTTATCCGCGCTCACTATTTTTGTTTTGTGCGCCGCAGTGTCGGCGCAGACCTTAAGGTTACCGCAGGACCCGCGGAACCAGGCGCCGGCAGTAGGGACAGGCGGGCCGGTGGCTGGGCCAACGGGTTTATTCACGGTATACGA
>Ga0070682_100000168_pt1 | contig 50136 bp, 37 predicted proteins | sample KBSC63LmetaG_FD_64668 | JGI IMG/M metagenome (GOLD analysis project Ga0070682, IMG submission 64668) | Corn rhizosphere microbial communities from Kellogg Biological Station, Michigan, USA - KBS C6-3L metaG | ecosystem: Host-associated > Plants > Roots > Rhizosphere | place: USA: Michigan...
CGGGACGCCACTGCCTGTCACCTGGTTATAGACTCGATGTGCGTTGTCCATGACATCGACGAACAGGTAGATGCTCTCGAGAAAGCCGTCGGTGCGAGGATAGGTATTTGTCACCGTCACGGGGACGTATCCGTCTGGTTGCCACGCGCCTACGTTCAGTGTGATGACGGGATACAGAGATCCGTCGCAGGTGGCCCAGGCGTTCGGCGCGAGTAAGAGAACGAGCGCGATCGCGAACAAGGCAGACTTCAACGTTGAGTGCAAACGAACGAGCACAGAAACCTCCAGAACACTGCTGAGGCGGATGACCTTCGGGACAAGGTCTACGGTCGCAAATCGCGACCGGCATATTCTGAAGAGAGTGACACAGGCTCAGAAATGCCCTTCCCGCTTGGCGAGAAAGCAAAAAAATCTCAACCGGTGGTCCTGCGGCGCGCGTGGCGTAGCGTGGCGTCACTTGCTCTCGAACGTCAATGTGCTCGTGTCGACGAGCGAGAGTCCCGGCTGTCGTGGATCGGGGCAGCGATACGTGGCCTTGACCATGTAGCGGCCCGGCATCTGGTACGGGAAGTTCATGCCTGAGGATTGAGCGGGCACGCCGGCAGCGATCCGCACTCCACCCTCGCTCGTTGCGCGGAAGGTGATTTCACCGCAGTCACCGTCCGGGACGATGTACGTCTGCGCGAATGCTGCGGGAGCGAGAGTCAAAGCAACGACGACTGCGACTCGTCTGATCATTGTCGGTCTCCGGACGTCACGATCGCGCGCAACGCCATCTCGATCGTCGCGACCGCGTACAGCTGCGTATCGCTGCACGCTACGGGCCGTCCGTCCGCGTAGTCGTCGTAGACGCGAAGCAGGCGATCGCGGTCGAGGTAGCCGAGGTCCGCGAGGCGCGACTCGGCGAAGAGTGTGCGGAGCATCGGACGCGACTCCGATCTCATGGCCCGGTCGAACAATGGCGAGAACGACTCGGTGGCGCGCGGATAGGCGACGTTGCGCGAGCAGCCGAGGCGGAGCATCAGCTGGCGATGGCACTCGCGGTTTTCACGCCATTCGATCGGGAGCATGCGGCAGAGCTCGACGAGCTCGGGAGTGCTCATCGGCGCGACCGGCCAGATGCCGTTGCGGAGATAGAGCGCGGCGCCGGCTGCGAAGCCTTCGAACGCGGAGCTCGGGATCGGGGCGGCCGGTGCGCGGTCGAGCGTGAGGATCGTGTCGCGATAAGCATCATGCACGCGTGCGCTCAGGAACGACGGCGCCACCTCGGCTGCCACGAGCTCCTGCTGCTGATCTTCCGCAAGCTCGTCGTAGTACTGCGCGCAAAGCTCGTCGCCGCCCAGTCCATTGAACAGCACGGCGACGCCATCGGACGCCGCGCGGCGGATCAGCCGCTCGATCGCTTCGTAATAGATCTCCTCCCACGGCACGACGCGACGCCGCGGCGTGAGCGGCAGATTTTCATCGGCGGCGAAGGCGGTATCGATGTAACCGAACTTCGCGATCATTTCGTCGCGGCGCGCGCGCTGACCTTCGCCCTCGGCGCCCGGCATGATCAGGCCGTACGTGCGGAGCGGCGTGTCGAGCAGCGACGCGGCGACCGCGGCGACCGTGCCGGAATCGAGTCCGCTGCTCAGTTCCGCGCCGAACGTCCACGTCGCGCCGTCGATCCAGCGGCGCATCGACTCCGTGATGATCTCCTGCATCGCGCCGGCGACATCGGCATCAGGCCTGAGTCTGCGCGGACGCGGCAACGGGATGGCGTTCGGATACTCGATCCGCAAGCCGCCCGCCGGCCAGCGCGCCGTTGCGCGCTCGGTCAATTGCAGGACGCCGGAGAAGAGCGTGCGGCGTGAACAGTCGCGGCTGAACGCGACGAGGAAATGCGCGACGCGCTCCTCGTCGAGCGGATTGCCACCGAGGAATGGATAGAGCTCCGCGACGTCCCAGTTGCCGTACAGCACGTCGTCGCGCTCGATGAGGTAGAGCGGCGCCGTGCCCCAGCTGCCGGCGGTGATCGACAGCTCGCCGCGATCGATCACCAGCGTCGTCTGTTCGAGCCCCTCACCAATTTCTCTGATGGTCAGCTCGAGACAACCCTCGGCGACTTCCTCGAGGGCGGGATGGCGGAAGGGGATGATCGTGCTCTCCCCTGCCGTCCACCCCGCGCTCGTGCGCCGCCAGGCCGACGCGAGATCGCGTCGATGAATGCGGAGCTTGAGCATGACTACTTCTCCGACCGCTTTTTCTTCTGCGACCTCGCGTCCTTCGTGCCGCTTCCCTTGCGCGACGCCAGGACGTCCATCAGCGAGTCCTTGCGCGTGCTGTTCAGCGGACTGAGATCGCGGTCGTCGTCTTCGAGGAACAGATTCGATCTGGATGGGGTGTTCATGGTCTCTCTCCTTTTCCTTTTTCGTTATGCGGTTACCAGTTCGGGCTGGTTGAGGCCTACGGCGTTGAACGTTGCGTTCTTCGGCGTGACCACTGCGTTCTTCGGGAAGGCGATGTCGTAGATGTCTTTCGATGAGACGGCATCGAGCGATGAATCGAGCGGCGTGCCGTCCATGCGGTAGATGCGGATGCCGAGCGTACGGCGGTAGCGCTCGAAGGCCGTGTTCGGACTGGTGTCGACGTCGAGCGTGATCTCCGTCTCGTGCGTGTAGCTGTTGGTCTCGGAATGAGACGACGTGAACGAGTTCGTCATCTCGTACGAGACCGAAGCGCTGGCCGGACCGATCTCGACGCCGGCCGTGGCCGAGACGGTGACCGACGTCGTCCGCTCGAAGGCGTTCGTCTGTTCCTGCGTGACGCCGGTCGTGATCCGCTCGACGTCCTTGCCGGTGTTGGCCTGACGATGGGCCAGCGTCAGCGTCCAGAACGTTTCGCCAGCGACGTAATAGAACGGCGACGCCAGGGCCTGATGCGGCAGTCCCGGATCGTTGATGCCGAGATACGGCACGACCACCACCTGTTTCACGCCGTGATCGGTGGTGAAGCCGGTGGGACGAACGCTGGCACTGTTCAGAACCGGATCGGGCGGCCCGGTAACGACGTTCGCCGGGGCCGTGATCTGGTCGACTAGCAATCCGTACGGCCGGTTGTCGTAGACCTCGAACACAAACGGGATGAACATCGTCGTGAATCGCCCGTAGTAGGCGACGTTCGGCGCGATGATCAGCTTGTGCGGCACGTTTTCGGCGATCGTGCCGTCGGTTCTCTTCGTGAACCCTGCAACCATCAGGTGTCCATCGCCGCGGAAGTGCATCCCGGAATCGCTCCAGTAGGTCCTGCCTGGCAGCGGCTGCGCGAAGTCCTGATGCACGCAATAGACGGCGTCGCCCGCCGGCACGCCGCCATTCGTGTAGCAGAGTCCGAGGCTCACGTAACCGGCGGGAGGAACGGGATACCAGGCCACGAGATCGCGGCGGTTCCCTGATCCGGAATCGGTGAAGACGCGCGCCCATTTCTGCGGATTGGCGACCGCCCACTCCTTCCCCGGCAACGGCTTGATGTACATGATCCCGTAATCCGCCGGCCCCTTCGAGCCGTCGCGGATGACGAGGCCGCCGAGCGGGCGGAAGCCGGGTCTCGCCTGGACCGGGCTGTAGAAGGCGACGTAGCCGTCATTCCCGTTTCCGTCCCAGACCTGATCCGCGCTCCCGCCCATCACGATCATGAACGGATCGAAGGGAACGCCTTCGTTGTGCCATTTCTCCGAGGTCTGATTGATGAAGCTTTGAACTGTCGGTGGTGTGCTCATTTGCTGCCTCCTTTTCTCCTGCCTTACGTCCGGGACGACTGCTGAGCACATCGCGATTTCCGCCGTTGTCGAAAAAAATTCTTGCGGCGCGTATCCTGTGATGAGTCCCTGCTCACATGCCTCCCGAGGAGCTCTTCAGGACAAACCTCGCACTGATCGATGAGGTCATCGCGCGCGTTTGCCGCCGGTCGCGCCTCTATGGCGCGGACGCCGAAGATTTCGCTTCTTCCGTGAAGCTGGCGCTGATCGAGGACGACTACGCGATCCTCGGCAAATACGAAGGACGCTCCACGCTTTCGGCGTTCCTGACGGTGGCCGTGCAACGGATGTTGATCGATCAGCGGATGCAGACCCTCGGGCGCTTTCAGCCGTCGAACGAAGCGCGCCGCCACGGCGAAGCGGGACTGCTGATCGAGACGCTGCTCCGCCGCGACCGGCGCTCGCCCGATGAAGCGCTGCCGATCGTGCGCGCCGTCGATCCGGAGATGACGCGCGAGAAGCTGCAGGAGATCGCGGCGCGGCTTCCGGAGCGCACCGCGCGCCCGCGTGCCGTCGAACTGGCCGATGACGTCGAGATCCCCGCGGCGGAAACGGCCGAGGACCGCGCGATCGCGCGCGACCTGCGCCGCCTCTCCGACCGGATGAGCGGCGTCGTGCGCGATGTCTTCAACGGCTTCTCATCCGAGGAGCGGATGTTGATCCGCTGCCGCTTCGGATCGTCGATGAGCATCGCCGACATCTCGCGGATGATGCGCATGCCGCAACGCCCTCTCTACCGAAGGCTGGAATCGCTCCTCGCGCGGCTGCGCGCGGCGTTCGCGCGCGCGGGAATCGACAGCAGTGCGGTGTCCGATTTGATCGGATCGGCGACCGCGGAGATGAATTTCGGCCTCGCCGATCGGAAAACCGACGGCGCTCAGCAGTCGAACATGACGATAGTCGGGGAGCTCCCGTGATGATGAACGAATGCCCCGATATCGAAACGCTCGCCGCCTTCGCCGAGGGAAAGTTGAAGCGCAACGAAATGCCGAAGATCGCCGAGCATGTGCAGGATTGCATCCGCTGCATGGCGGCGGTCGAGGCGGTGGTGGAATCGTCGCCGGCTGAATCGCAATCAGAAACGAGCTCGCGTGGCTGGTGGCTGGCGATCGCAGCGGCGGTCGTGATCGCGGTGCTCGGAATCACCTGGCTCCGTCCGCGGGCTCCGTTGTCGCGGCTGGTGGCTCTCGCGCCGGCCGACGCGCGCATCGTCGAGCCGCGGCTGAGCGGCGGATTCGGCTGGGCGCCGTATCGCGGCAGCATGCGCGCCTCGGGAAGCGAGACGACCGGGAGCGAGCGGCTGAAGCTCGGCGGCGCGGCGGCGGAGCTGATCGATCGCGCCGATCGCGATCATCACGCCGCGGGCGTGGCGATGCTGCTCGTCGATCGTCCGGAGCAGGCGATCGAGCAGCTGCGGATCGCGGCGGAGCATGCGCCGGATGATGCGAAGAGCTGGAGCGATCTGGCCGCCGCGCGTTATGCGGCCGCGCTCGACCTCGGGCGGCCGTCGCTCTATCCCGAGGCGCTGGCCGCCGCCGATCGCGCGCTGCGCATCGATCCGAAACTGGCCGAGGCGCAATTCAATCGCGCGTTGATCCTCGACCGACTCGGGTTGACGAAAGAGGCGCGCGCCGCGTGGCAGAGGTATCTCGAGATTGATTCGACGTCGCCGTGGGCTGGCGAGGCGCGAGAGTATCTCGAGCATGACGCACAGACAGGAGTGTCTGTGCTACACGTGCCCCGCGCTCTCGCCGAAGTCGAATATCTCGGCAAGTGGGGCGCGGAACAGGACTCTCATTCTCTCGACGATGCGCGGGCGATCGGCGAGCAGCTCGCGAGATCGACGGGCGAATCGATGCTGCGCGATGCGGTGCGCGCCATCGATGCCAATCCGAACATCCTCGCCGAGGCGCACGCGTTGTATCGACGTGGCCGGATCGAGTACAGCCGCCAGAACCTCGCCGACGCCGAGCGCGATCTTCGTCTTGCGGAAACGAAGTTCGCGACGGGACAGAGTCCGATGGCTTTGATGGCGCGTTACTACGTCGCGGCGGTTCGCTACGACCGGAGCGACATCGCCGGTGCGACGGCGGAGCTCGAAGCGCTGCTCGCCGCGGAACAGCCGCGGTACATCGCGCTCGCCGCGCAGGTGCGGTGGGAGCTGGCGCTCTGCCGGAGCATGGATGACGACTGGCTCGGCGCGGAAACGCTGCTCGAGAAAGCGGAGTCGCAGTTCGCGGCGCTCAACGAACCGGCGAACGTCGCCGCAGTGCAATCGATCCTGGCGAGCGTGCTCGTCTCGCTCGGCCGCGCCGATGCCGCGTGGGCGGCGCGCATCCGCTCGTTTCAGATCCTGAGCGCGATGGGAGACGACGCGAGGCTCGCGCCGTTCGTCGCGGGCGCGGCGCGGATGGAATTGCGCGCCGGAAAACTCGAAGCCGCCGCGCCGCTGATGCAGCTCGAAGAATCGCTCGTGCACGGGAACGACGTCCTGCTCGCGAACACGCTGACGCGCGAGGCGGTGCTGCAGCACGCCACCGGCGATGCGCGCGCGGCGCAGACCGCGGCGAAGGCGGCGCTCGTCGCGAATCGGATCCAACAGCCGGAGCTGCGCGCACGTGCCGAGGCCGATGCGCAGTTCGCGGAAGGGGCGGCGGCGACGGGTCGTGATGCGGTCCGGCTCTTGTCCGCCGCGATCGACTCGTATCGCCAGAAGAAGATGACCGCGTTTCTGCCGGAGACGCTGCTGCTCCGCGCGCGTGCCTCGCTCGCGCTCGGAGAAAAAGCGGCGGCGGCGGAAGACCTCGACCAGGGCCTCGCGCTGCGCGCCGATGCCGGAACAGGAGTGCTCGATGCCGGCACGTCGCTGTTCGACGAAGCGATCCGCCTGGCGCTCGACCGCGGCGATCGCGAAAAAGCATTCGAATACGCCGAGCGTTCGAAACGTAGGGCGGGTTCTCCAACCCGCCCGGGCGGGTCAGAGGACCCGCCCCACGTTTCCATCGCCGAGTTGCAAACGCGTATCGCGGGGACCAATGCGGCAGTGCTCGAACTGCACCTCCTCGGCGATGAGCTCGCGGCCTTCTGCATCACGGCAAACGGGATGTCGGTCTCGCGAACGCGCGCCACGGGCGATGAGTACGAGCGCTTCATCCGTCCGTCCGAGATCGCGATACAAGGCGCGAAGGAGCTGATCGTCGTCCCCGATCCACGGCTCGAAAACGTGGCATTCGCCGCGCTCTACGACTCGGCAAAACGGCAGTACCTCATCGAACGAATGGCGGTCGCGACCGCGGTCAGCGCAGCGTCACTGAGTGGGCTTCTCATCCGTCATCCCGAGCCCTTCGACTCCGCTCAGGGCAGCCTTGTCGAGGGACCTGGGCGGGAGGAAGGCGCAGAGAAGGACCATGAACGCGCCACCCCTCCACCCAGGTCCCTCGACAAGCCTGCCCTGAGCGGAGTCGAAGGGCTCGGGATGACGGCAATGATCGCTGTCGCACTCCCCTCGGGCGAGGCCCACGCGCTGCCGGAAACAAGCGCGGAAGTCGGCGAGATCAACCGTCTCTATTCAAACGCCATCGCGAAAGAGCCAGCATCCTTCGCCACCTTCGCCGACGCAGCGCGCGACGCGCGGATCATCCACATCGCCGGACACACGGAGCGCCAGCGCGGACCGGGCGACGTCGCGCTGCTCTTCGGCGGAGGCGAGCGCGTGTCGTGGAGGACGATCGCCGGCCGGCACTTCGACAGCGCGCCGGTCGTCGTCCTCGCCGCGTGCGAGACGCTCCGCTCCCCACGCGCCCCCGGCATCCGCACGCGCAGCCTCGGCGAAGGCTTTCTCGCCGCGGGAGCGAGTGCGGTCATCGGCACGCTCTCACCAATCGCCGACCGCGACGCGCGCGAGCTCTTTCGCGCCGTGCACCGCCGCCTGGCCACAGGTGCGAGCGCGGAGGAAGCGCTGCGCGGCGCGCAGCTCGAGCTCCTCCACTCATCACCCGCGTGGAAATCACTGGCCGTTCTCATCCGCCGGCTTCCGCACGAAAAGGAGAAGACATGGGAGACATCACGGTTCACTTCGACGGCATCTGCACGCAGCTCAGCAAACCGATCCCTCCCGAGGTCGGAATAGCGGCGCAACATCGCACGGTGCTGGTGCACGCGGAGCAGGGCCACGAGCTCGCCGGCAAGGGGATTCCGCCGCACTTCCCGGTGCTGGAGGTCCCGTTCGCGGACCTCGTCGGCGCGCTCGACTTCCCCTCGATGACGCACAAGGGAGGCTCGGTCATCTGGCAGCTCGACGGTGTCCGGCTCCGGATCGGAAACGCAGTTCAGGGCGACGTCGACTACGACGACAACTACAGGAACGTTCCGCGTCTCAAGGAGCACAATCCCAATCTCGCACCATTGAAGAAGGATGTCGTGGCCGGAGGCGACGCAGCCGCCTACTTCGACGCCGACGCCGGAACGTTCAGCTCCCAGGAGATCCACGGCGGTGCCTGGCGCTCGATTCTGGACGTCGAGACGGACGGCGATCCGTTCCTCTCCATCACGCCGCTGGACGGCGGCCCGGAGCAGCGGCTGCAGCTCCGGAGCGGCGCGACGATCACCATCGCGAACACCGGCGAGGGGATGATCAAGGAGTCGCCGTTCGACTTCTTTCTTCATTACCTCGTGACGGAAAGCATTCCACCCAGCCCGTACTACCCCCCTCCTGCTGGAAAGGGAGGCGGTGACGTCCTCGGACCGGGATGCTCGAATTCGAATTATCCGTAAAAAATTCGTAATCTTTGTTTCAAACCCCCGTTTCCACGTTGACTCCGCTTCGCCGCGCATCGACAATGGCCGCCGGTCCAATCAGCCCAGCAAGCTGATTTTCTGAGGAAACTCGAAGAGTGGTGCGTCGTGAGAACCCGACCGCCCGATCCATGTCCGTGCGAAAGCTGAGGAACTATGAAACTTGCGACTTACCGGCTGATTACCTTCTTTGCATTCCTACTGACTGCGGCAATTCCGGCACAGGCCACGCTGACCGTGACACCGCTTACATGGAATGTGGTGGGACTGGACAGCAACAGTCCGACCGCGGGACCAAGGTACTTCCCGGTCGGCGCGCGAGTCTGCAGTAACGTCGCGACGCTCAACGTCGCGGTCAACTTCATCTTTGACAGCGCGAATGCCAACGTCAATCTCCGTGCCGGCTCGCCGAGCGCGTTGACGCTGGCTTCGATCGGCGCCGGAAACTGCGCCGACGCCTATTTCGAGGCCGAGGTCACGCAGGTCGCCGGCGCGTACGACACCACGCGGCGATACCACATCACCGCCACCGACGGCTCCGGCACTTTCTCCTCGACGGTACCGAGGGAGCTCTACGTCGAGCACCTCATCTCGCAGAACCGCAACTCGATCACCGACGTCAAGTTCGGACCGAGCATCATCAGCCTCACCTCCGTCCCCGCCGGCGGCGCGATGAACCTCGTCGTCGGCAACACCTACGTCGTGCAGCTCCTCGGCGGCACCGCCACGCAGGGCTACAACCAGTTCGAAGCGTTCATCAACTTTCCGAACACCATCTTCCAGATCCTCTCCGTAAACACCAGCTACTCGGCGGACAACTCGCCGTTCGTTCCGAATCCGAACGACAAGCTCTACGCCGATGCCTGTCTCTGGGAGAACGATCCGAACAGCCCGAACTACCGCGCCTGCACCGGCGGCGACTTCAAGGCCGGCGGCAGCAACGTCGTCACGACCTACACCATCAAGGTGATCAGCGGCGGCGGCACGAGCCAGCCGCTCAACACGCTGCTCTACGACTTCTCCGGCAGCAGCTACCACTACAACGCCGACTTCACGGCCGGGGCGCGCATCGCGAACGTCATCGATCCGACGGCCTCGACGATCTCCAAGAGCTTCACCCCGAACCCGGCGTCGATCAACGGCATCTCCACGATGACCATCACGCTGACGAATCCGAACGCCGGCACGCTCAGCGGCTACAACTTCGTCGACAACCTTCCGGCCAACATGCTGGTGGCCGCCACCCCGGCCGCCACTACCAGCGGCTGCGGCACGCCGACGCTCACCGCCAACGCCGGCGCGAGCTCGGTCACGTTCTCGAACGGCACGCTCGCGGCGAACAGCAACTGCGTCATCACGGTGAACGTCACGCCGAGCGCCACCGGCACGCTGACCAACACCACCAACCATCTCTTCATCGACACGACCGACACCGGCCACTCCGCGACCGCCGGCCTCGTCGTCAGCGCCAGCCCTCCTCCCGGCACGGGGTTGTGCGGCATCACGCTCGCGAACTGGTCGGTGCCGAACGGCACGGTCGCCAATCCTCCCGACCTCGCGGGCGGCCTTCCGACGGTGAAGGCGGCCAACGTGGCCACCGCGACGCTGGCGGCAAACGTTCCGGGCAGCTCGGCGGTCGTCGCCACGGGCGGGCATGGAGACACGACATCCTGGCGCACGAACGGCTACAAGAATGCCGGTCAGTTCGTTCAGTTCACCATTGACACGACCAATTACACGGCTGTCCAGATGAGTTTCTGGGTGTCCAATCCGAGCCCGGCGAACGGGCCGACCGCGTATAACCTGACCATCAATAACGGTGGTGGGTTCGGAGCGCCCATTGCCCTGGCCGTTCCGCCGATTGCGTTCACGAACTACACCTTCGATGCAACCGGCCTGACGAACACGTCCGGAAATACGATTTTCAGGCTCACCGCAACGGGCGCCAACAACGACTCCACCGGCGCGTCGTTCAATTACGACGACATGGTGTTCACCGGCTGTACGACGCCGGTCAAGGCCACGATCGCCAAGGCCTTCGCCCCGAATCCGATCGCGGTGAACGGCGTATCGACGCTGACCTTCACCCTGACCAACACCAATACCGCGGCCCTCACCGGCGCCGCCTTCACCGACTCCCTGCCGGCCGGCGTGCAGGTCGCTGCCACGCCGTCGGCCAGCACCACCTGCGGCGGCACCTGGGCGCCGGCCGCGGGCAACACCTCGCTGACCTTCAGCGGCGGCACGATTCCAGCCAGCGGCTCGTGTACCGTCGCCGTGAACGTCACGGCCACGACCTCGGGCCCGCACGCGAACATCAGCGGCAACGTGTCGACCACCGAGGGGGGGACGAACACCACCAGCGTCGGCTCGGCCACGCTGACCGCGGTCGTCCCACCGGCCATCGTCAAGCAGTTCCTGCCGAATCCGATCCTGGCCAACGGCGTCTCGACGCTCACCTTCGTCATCACCAACCCCAACCAGAACAACGCCATCAGCGGCGTCGCCTTCAGCGATACCTTCCCGGTCGTACCGGGAGCGATGGTCGTGGCCGGCACTCCTGCCGCGACGACCAGCGGCTGCGGTGCACCTACGTTCTCGCCGGTTGCAGGCGCCGGCTCGATCTCGTTCACCAACGGCTCGATCGCCGCGGGCGGCAGCTGCATCGTCACCGTGAACGTCACGGCGCCGACCGTTGGCACCTACAACAACACCAGCGGCAACGTCTCGCACATCGTCAACGCCACGCCGGTCAACGGCAACACCGCATCGGGGTCGCTGACCGTCACGCCGCCCCATCCGTCGATCGGTCTCCTCAAGCAGGTCGGCCTCAGCCCGACCGGACCGTGGACCAATTTCCTTCCGGTCACGGCCGGCACGCAGGTCTACTACCAGTTCACGGTGGAGAATACCGGCGACGTCCCGCTCAGCCCGATCAGCATCACCGACAACACACTCAACGTCTCGGCCTGCAACGCCGGTTTCTCGGCGCTGACGCTGCCGGTGGCGGTGGCCGGGAACGACAACCACATCGTCACCTGTGTCGTCGGTCCGGTCGCGTCGACCAGCGGCTCGCACACGAACACGGCGCACTCTACCGGCACCTTCAGCGCCACGCCGTATGACTCGCCGAACTCGAGCGCCACGTACGCCACGACCGGCCTGACGCTGGTCAAGAGCGTGGTGCAGAGCACGTTCACGAACGCCGGCGACACGCTGAACTACAACTACCTCGTCACCAACAACGGCTTCGCGGCGCTGCAGGGACCGGTGACGGTCGCCGACAACAAGGCCACCGTGACCTGCCCCTCGGTCACCACGGTCGGCGATCTCGACAACTTCCTCGATCCGGGCGAGTCGATCACCTGCACCGCGGCCTACATCATCACCGGCACCGACGTCTCCAATGCGCAGGTGACGAACGTCGCCACGGCCACGGTCCAGGGGGTCAACTCCAACAGCGACAGCCGCACGGTCCCGCTCTCGACGTCGGCCGACATCTCGGTCGTCAAGACTCTCATCACCGCCGGCCCGTACCACGCCGGCGACTCGATCCAGTACACGCTGTTCGTCGCCAACGCCGGCCCGTCGACCGCCACGAACGTGCAGGTCACCGACACACCCACGAACCTGTCGATCACCAACGTCACCGGCGGCGGTTGCGTGGCGCTACCCTGCACCATCGCCTCCATCGCCAGCGGCGCGAACGCCACCATCACCGTGACGGCCACGATCAACGCCGCCGGCGCATTCGACAACAGCTCGACGGTGTCGGCCACGGAGCCCGATCCGGTGCCGGGCAACAACACCGACAACACCGGCAACGGCGGCACGGCCGTCGCTTCTGCCGACGTCTCGGTGGTCAAGACGTTGATCACCGCCGGCCCGTACCTCGCCGGCCAGTCGATCCAGTACACGCTCTTCGTCGCCAACGCCGGTCCCTCGACCGCCACGAACGTGCAGGTCACCGACACACCGACGAACCTGTCGATCACCAACGTCACCGGCGGCGGCTGCGCGGCGCTCCCCTGCACCATCGGCTCGCTCGCTTCGGGCGCGAACGTCACCATCACCGTCACGGCCACGATCGTCGCCGCCGGCGCCTTCGACAACGTCGCGAACGTCACCGCCACGGAGTTCGATCCGAACAGCGGCAACAACACCGACAGCACCGGTAACGGCGGCAGCGCCGCGCCGGCGGCCGACGTCTCGGTCAACAAGAGCTTCGCCACCGCGGGTCCGTACACGCTCGGCCAGTCGATCCAGTACACGCTCGTCGTCGCCAACGCCGGTCCGTCGACCGCCACGAACGTGCAGGTCACGGATACCCCGACGAACCTGACGATCACGAACGTCGCCGGCGGCGGCTGCGCGGCACTCCCCTGCACGATCGCCTCGCTCGCGTCGGGCGCGAACGTGACCATCACCGTCACGGCCACGATCGACGCGCTGTCGTTCGACAACAGCTCCACCGTCTCCGCGACGGAGAGCGACCCGAACCTGGGCAACAACACCGACAACACCGGCAACGCCGGCCTGGTCGGCGTCTCCGCTGACATGTCGATCGTCAAGACGTTGACCACCTCCGGACCGTTCACGCAGGGCGAGTCGATCCAGTACACGCTCTTCGTCGCCAACGCCGGCCCGTCGACCGCCACTACGGTTCAGATCACCGACACGCCGTCGAACCTGACCATCACCAACGTCACCGGCGGCGGCTGCGTCGCACTCCCCTGCACCATCGCTTCGCTCGCCTCGGGGGCCAACGTGACGATCACCGTCACGGCCACCATCAACAGCGTCGGCGCCTTCGACAACAGCGCCAGCGTCGCCGCCTCGGAAGGCGATCCGAACCTGGCGAATAACACCGACAGCACCGGCAACGGCGGCACCGCCATCGCCTCGGCCGACGTCTCGGTAGTCAAGACATTGACCACCGCCGGTCCGTTCACCATCGGCCAGTCGGTCAACTACACGCTCTTCGTCGCCAACGCCGGTCCGTCGACCGCCACCAACGTCCAGGTCACCGACACACCGTCGAACCTCACGATCACGAACGTCACCGGCGGCGGCTGCGCGGCACTCCCCTGCACCATCGCCTCGCTCGCCAGCGGCGCCAACGTGACGATCACCGTCACGGCCACGATCCCCGCCGCGGGCGCGTTCGACAACGTCTCGACCGTCTCGGCCACGGAATCCGATCCGGTGCCGGGCAACAACACCGACAACACCGGCAACGGCGGCGTCGCAGCAGCGTCGGCCGACGTCTCGATGGTCAAGACATTGATCACCTCCGGACCGTTCATCGCCGGCCAGTCGATTCAGTACACGCTCTTCGTCGCCAACGCCGGCCCCTCGACCGCCACCAACGTGCAGGTCACCGACACACCGACGAACCTGACCATCACGAACGTCACGGGCGGCGGCTGCGCGGCGCTCCCCTGCACCATCGCCTCGCTCGCCAGCGGCGCGAATGCCACGATCACCGTCACGGCCACGATCAACGCCGCCGGCGCGTTCGACAACAGCGCGACCGCCACCGGCACGGAACCCGATCCGGTGCCGGGCAACAATACCGACAACACCGGCAACGGCGGCAACGCCAGCCCGTCGGCCGACGTCTCGATGGTCAAGACATTGATCACCTCCGGACCGTTCATCGCCGGCCAGTCGATCCAGTACACGCTCGTCGTGGCCAACGCCGGCCCGTCGACCGCCACGAACGTGCAGGTCACCGACACGCCGACAAACCTGACCATCACCAACGTCACCGGAGGCGGCTGCGCGGCGCTCCCCTGCACCATCGCCTCCCTCGCCTCGGGTGCCAACGTCACCATCACCGTCACGGCCACCATCGGCGCCGCCGGCTCGTTCGACAACATCGCGACCGCCACGGGCGCGGAGTCCGATCCGGCGCCGGGCAACAACACCGACAGTACCGGCAACGGCAGCAACGTTGCCCCGTCGGCCGATCTCTCGGTCGTCAAGACGTTAACCACCGCCGGACCGTTCTCCAACGGCCAGTCGGTCACCTACACGCTCTTCGTCTCCAACGCCGGTCCGTCGACCGCTACCACCGTGCAGATCACAGACACGCCGTCGAATCTGACCATCACCAACGTCACCGGCGGCGGCTGCGCGGCACTCCCCTGCACCATCGCCTCGCTGGCCAGCGGCGCGAGCGTCACGATCACGGTCACAGCCACCATCAACGGCAGTCCGTTCGACAACGCCACGACCGTGTCGGCCACGGAGGCCGATCCGAACCTGACGAACAACACCGACAACACCGGCAACGGCGGAGTGGTCGGCGTCTCGGCCGACGTCTCGGTAGTCAAGACGTTGACCACCGCCGGTCCGTTCACCGCCGGGCAGTCGATCAACTACACGCTCTTCGTGGCCAACGCCGGCCCCTCGACGGCGACGAACGTCCAGGTCACCGACACGCCGTCGAACCTGACCATCGGCACCGTCAGCGGCGGCGGCTGTTCCGCGCTGCCGTGCACCATCCCCTCACTGGCCAGCGGCGCGAACGTCACGATCAACGTCAGCGCCACGATCAACGCCGCCGGCGCATTCGACAACACCGCCGTCGTCTCGGCGACCGAGCCGGATCCGAATCCGGCGAACAACACCGACAGCACGGGCAACGGCGGCTCGGCCAGCCCGACCGGCGTCGACGTCGGCATCGTCAAGACGGCCAGCGTGAGCTCGATCAACGTCGGCCAGTCGTTCCACTACACGCTCCTGGTCGTGAACCACGGCCCCGGCACCGCCACCGGCGTCACGGTCACCGATCCTCTCCCGCCCAACTTCCAGCTGTCGTCGGCGACGTCGACTCAGGGAAGCTGCAGCGGCACGACGACCGTGACCTGCAACGTCGGTACGATGCTGAACGGCGCCAGCGTCACGATCACCATCACCGGTACGGTCACCTCGTCCGGCACCCTGGCCAACACCGCCACCGTGACCATCAACGAAGCGGACGGCGTGATCAGCAACAACTCGTCGATCGCCACGCTCTCCGCGTCGGTCTCCAACATCCCGACCACGAGCGAGTACGGCCTGATGCTCCTCGCCCTGCTCCTCGGTTTCGCTGGCATCGTGATGATGAAGAAGTAATGGAGTGCAGGCAGCTTGCTGCCTGCGTGTTTAACGCCGGAGGCGTTCCGGCCGATAGCCGGTGGTTCGGCGCGTAGCGCCGTACCACCGGATCGATCGCGAAAATGAAATTCACCCCGGCGGGGTGCCGGACCTCCGGCGCCCCGCCGGGGCGCGCATTGTTCACGTCGATGTCCGGTGGTATCGCGCTGCCCGCTCAATCACCGGCTATTCGCCATCGCGCTTTCCAGCGCGGGAAAACAGCCAACAGCCAACGTAGAATGCGACGTCCAGTCGCAATCATGAATCTCGAGCAAGGCGAGAAGGTCGGGCGCTACGAGATCGTCTCGTTCATCGGGGCGGGCGGGATGGGCCAGGTCTATCGCGCCCGCGACGCGCAGCTCGGCCGCGACGTCGCCGTCAAGTTCCTCCCCACCGCCTCGGCCGGCCGCCCCGACATCGTGTCGCGCTTTCACCAGGAGGCGCGTGCGCTCGGGCTGCTCAACCATCCGAACCTCGTCACCGTCTTCGACTTCGGCACGCACGGCGATTCGTTCTACATCGTCCTCGAGCTGCTGGAGGGTGAGACGCTGCGCGAGCGGCTGCGGCAGTCGGGCGCGTTCTCGCAGCGCAGGGCGATTCAGTTCGCGATCCAGATCGCACGCGGCATGGCGGCGGCCCACGACCGAGGAATCATCCATCGCGATCTGAAGCCGGAGAATATTTTTCTCACGCGCGGCGGCGGCCTGAAGATCCTCGACTTCGGACTGGCGAAGATGAATCCGGAGCTCGACCTCGTCGACGACGGCGCCGACTCTCCGACGCTGATCGGCACCTCGGAGCCGGGCATGGTCATCGGGACTGTCGGCTATATGGCGCCGGAGCAGTTGCGCGGCGAAGAGGTCGACCATCGCGCCGACATCTTCGCGTTCGGCGCCATCCTCCACGAGATGCTGACCGGCCAGCGCGCGTTCAAGGGAACGACTCCCATCGCCACGCTGAGCTCCGTGCTGAACGACGATCCGGCCGGCCTCAACGAGCTCGGGATTCCGATCACGCCGGGACTCGATCTGATCCTGCAGCGCTGCCTCGAGAAACGCGCAGACGAACGGTTCCAGGGAGCGCGTGATCTCTCCATCGCGCTGGAAGCGCTCGGCAGCACCACCGACAGCATCACCATTCCGTTCGTCTCGCTCTGGCGCACCGGTGCGCGGAGGATGCGCCGCTACGCAAAGATCGCCGTCATCGCCATCGTCGTTGCGGCGCTCAGCGTGTTCGCCTGGACCCGCTTCGATCACGATGAGCCTCCCGCCTACCGGCAGCTGACGTTCCGCCGCGGCGACGTGTCGGCCGCGCGCTTCACACCCGACGGCGGCATTGCCTACTCCGCATCGTGGGAAGGAACGCCGTACGAGCTCTACACCTCCCGCATCAACTCCGTCGAAGCGCGCGACCTCGGCATCGCCAGCCGCGAGCTCCTCGCCGTCAGCAGCACCGGCGACGTCGCGCTCGTCGTGAAAGCGAACGACATCTCCGGCACGCTCGCCGTGGTCTCGATCTCCGGCGGCGCGCCGCGCGAGATCACCACCGAAGTGGTCGGCGCCGACTGGTCGCCCGACGGCTCGAAGCTCGCGGTCGTGCGGCGGATGAACAACGGGCGGTACCAGATCGAGTATCCGCTCGGCACGATCCTCTACCGGAGTCCGACCCGCATCCGCGATCTCCGCGTGTCGCCCGACGGAACGCAACTCGCGTTCCGCCTGCGCGAGGCGCGGCTCGGCAAAGCGTTCGCCGTCGTCGTGCTCGATGCGAATGGACACGCGCGCAAGCTCGGCGACTGGACGAACGCGAAAGGGCTGGCATGGTCGCCCGGCGGACGGCAGGTCGTCTTCGCCTCGAACGAGAGCGGCTCGACCGAGATCCGCACCGCGACGCCCGGCGGAAAGATCCGCCTCCTCGCGCGCTTCGACGGCTTCGTGAAACTGCACGACATCTCGCGCGACGGCGAGCTGCTCATCACGCGCGACGACTATCGCGAAGGGATCATGGCCCGCGCGCCGGGCAGCGATCGCGAGCGCGATCTGTCGTGGTTCGACGGCTCCGGCAGCTCCGACATCTCGCCCGATGGAAAGCTGCTGCTGCTCAGCGAATTCGGCGAGGCGGGCGGCCGGCACTACTCGGCGTACGTCCGCCCGATGAACGGCGATCCGGCAGTGCGCATCAGTGACGGCTACGGCGTCTCGCTCTCCCCCGACCGCTCCTCGGCGCTGGTGATCATTCCCGGCTCACCGGCCCGGCTGGCGATCGTGCCGCTCGGCGCGGGGGAGACGAAGGTCGTCGAGCGCGGCGACGTCACCGACTACGAATTCGCGTCGTGGCTCCCCGACGGCAAGTCGTTCGTCTTCACCGGACGGACGGAGCGGACGGCGATGCGCGTCTATCGCCAGAGCGCCATCGGCGGCGCGCCGTCGCCGATCGGTCCTCCCGACGTACGGCTCGCGCAGGCATCGCGCCCCGCATCGCCCGACGGCAAGTCGCTCGTCGTGCGCGGTGACGACGGCTCGGTGGAGATCATTTCGTCGGAAGGAAACGGACCGGCGCGCCGGCTGCCGCTCGACGGCGACTTCCGCCCCATCTCCTGGTCATCCGACGGCCGCGAGATCTTCGTCTATCGCGAATCGCAACTTCCGGCGAAGCTCTATCGCGCGAATGCCGAAAGCGGCGCGCTGCAGTTCGTCCGCGAGCTGATGCCGGCCGACCCCGCCGGCGTCGATCGCGTGACCGACGTCGTCATCACCCCCGACGATCGCGCCTACGCGTACGGCGTGCTGAGGAATCTGTCGACACTCTTCCTCTCGACCGGCTGGCGCGACAAACTCAATTGACCCGGCACAGACAGGAGTGTCTGTGTTCGTGCGTTTTGGCGCTATGATTTACATCATGAAATACATAGCGACGGTTCTCCTCTTCGCCGCCCTTCCACTCTTTGCTGCCGATCCACCCAAAAAGCCCGCCGAATTCAAAGGCGAGGCCACGATGTGCAACGGCAGATACGCGCTCTGCATCAAGGCGCCATGTGAAAAGACTCCAAACGCCAACAACCAGGTCCGCTGCTCGTGCATCATCGAGGACGGCTGGTCGATGGGACCGAACACGTGCGAAGAGCGCGCGAAGAGTCTCACCTCCACCTACTCGAACGCCTTCAACGGCGGGAGCAATACGCTCACCTGTCCGCAGCCGATCTCGTGGGCCTGGTGCTACGGCGCCGCGTGCGAGAAAGACAACCGGGATCCGAAGCAGAAGATGGCGGTCTGCAACTGCCCGGTGATCACCAGCACCGCCGTGATCCTGGTCAGCAGCAACAAGTGCGCGGACAGCAGCAAGGTCTGCTCCGAGATGTGGTCCGCGGCCTACCCGGCCGAGAGCACGTTCGCGAACGACTACTACGCGTACTGGATGCACGAGCACGGCTTGAAGACGTTCCCGCCCGCGAAGGCCTGCCCGTAAGAGCCGCGGAGCGGTTGGCAGTTGGCAGTAGCTGCTGCCCACTGCCAACTGACAACCGCCAATTCATTGCGCGACGAGGGCGCCCTGCTCGAGCCAGTGCGCGATCAGGCGGCGGATTCGGAACGAGTCCGTCGCCACCTGGCGCTCGCAATCGACGACGCTCACGCCTGCCGAGGCGCGGATCCAGACCTCGCGCACGAGTGTCGGATCGTTCTCGCCCTCGGGCGGCGCCGGCTTCGCGCTCCCCTTCGTCAGCAGCATCGCGTCGGGCAACATCGCGATCAGCGTCTGCAGCTCGTCATGACGCCGCACACCTTCGAGCAGCAGCCCCATGATCTCGATCGGCTCGTTGTCGCTCTTCATCTTCTCCGGCGGATACGGGACGAACGCGAACGTGCCGGAGATCGGACGCTCGAGCGTTTGATAGAGCGCATCCGTTCCGCGGATGTGGCCGGCCTGGGCGTTGATGAATTTCCCGTCCGCGAACACCAGCTTCGACGCCGCCAGTCCCTGCTTGGTCCGCAACGTCAGCATGCCGTTCGCACGCATCTCGTTCAGCGACTGCAGCACTGACGGCAGGCCGAAGAACTCCAGCTCTCCGGTCAGCGTCGCCACCGGCTCCGCAGAACGGGACACTGGCTTCGGAGGCGCCCAGCGTTCGAGTGCCGCGGTCGCCGTGCGGCCGACGTCCTGATCGGGGAAACGCTGCGCGATGTCGCTGAACAGCTCCTCGACCGCATCCGATCGCGTCCCCGACAGCGCCTCCATCAGGCGCACCGTCGAATCCTGTTTCTTTGGCATCAGCCGCCCGAACAACTTCCCCGGGATCTCGTCGCGCAGCGCCTTCAGCAGCACGTTCACCGTCTCTTCATCGAACGACAGATCGTGCTGCGCGAGCGCGGAGAGCCGCCCGCGCGTGTCGCCGAAGAGGCCGTTCGCCTTCATCCCGTGCCGCGCGATCGTCAGCAGCGCCGCGCCAGTGCCGATGCGCGCGAGCGACGCTGTGATCCGATCGAGCAGCTTCTGCACCTCGGCCACCGGATACTGCGAGGTGTCGCCGCGCATCAGCAGCGCCTCGAATTCCGCGAGCCGTTGCGTCAGCAGTTTCGCCGCCCCCTCGGTGCGAATCTGGCCGATGGCCGTCGCCGCTTCCTTGATCACGTAGATGTTCTGTCCGCGCGCCGATGACTGTGTCAGCACCTGCAGCTCGCGTTCGAGCGAATCATCCGACTCGCGCGGGATCCGGTGCAGCAGGTAGATCGCATTGCGGAGGTAGTACGTATCGACGTCGGAGCGCATCAGCTCGCGCTCGAGCTCGTCCAGCGCGTAATTGCGTCCGGCCAGCGCGTGCGCTTCGATCAGTCCGAGGAGCGTGCGGCGGCGCTCCGCGCGCGGCTCGCCGCGGAGTTGCTGGAAGAGCATCTCCACGTGCAGCGTCGGAAAGAACTCCAGCGCGATCCGAAGCGCGGCCTGGCGGCTTCGGTTCTCCGAATACTTCCGCAACTGCACGGAGCTGATTCCGTCCGCGGCCTCGGCGCGCACGCGATCGACCGCCGCGATGTCGAGCTTCTTGTCCGTGATCCCTTCATGCGCCACGTCGAGCATCCAGACCGCGGCGGCCAGCGAACCGTCGTTGAACTTCTGGATCGCGGCCACGACGAGCTCGCGGAAGCGGCGCATCGCCACGGCCGGATCCTCGGCCAGCTCGATGATCTTCTCCATCGCCCCGACCTGCGCCGGACGCTGTCCCTGGCCGGGCAGCACGCCGGGGATGTCCCACGACGGCATCGCGCCGCCGAGGATGATGAAGACGTTCCCTTCCTTGCCGCCGGTCAGCGGGCGGATCTGCTCGAGGTAGTCGTTGAGCTGCTGCCCGTTCTGCGAGCGCGCGGCGGCCATCGTCAGCAGCTGCGCGACGGCCTGCGAGTCGGGTTGCTGTCCCGGCTCGCCACCTTCGCCGGTCTCCATTTCTTTCGTCAGGCGATCGACGATCAGCGAGAACCGCTTCGCCGTCTGCGCGTCGACGTCGGGAACCGCCGTTCTTCCGCTGAAGGTCGGCATATGCACGACCTCGGCGCGCGAGTGAGTCGTATCGCGCGACATCCGCATCGTCGTGAGGCTCGAGCGGAGAAAATCGCGGTCGGGCTCGGGACACATCCGGATGGCGAGCGTCATCGCGCGATCGAGGTAATTCGCAACTGCTTCGGGATCGAGCAGCCGCAGCTCGCCCGTGACGTAGACCTTCTTCAGCGCCAGCAGCAGGAGCATCGACACCGGCGTCGACTGGATCTCGCTCTGCGTCACCGCCCAGTTGCCGACGTGCTGCATCATCACTGCCGGCGGCTGCGCCATCAGCGTGGCAAGGGCATTCGCGGCAATGGCCGGCGGGATCGAGTCGTCGAGGTAACGCTGCAAATCATTCAATGCAGCTTCGACCGGTTGCGTCATCTCGTCGGATTCTACAGGCGAAGCAACGCAATTGATTTTGCCTTGCCGCAGGTCCATATTGACGACACCTATCCCGCCACGTAAAGGAGTCAATATGGCCACGGTCAGCATCCGGCGTCAGGGGACGTCCATCGCCTACGATCCGCCATCCATCAAGCTCGGCGCAAATGACTTCATCGTGTTTGCCAACTACGATCCTGAGCAGCCGCACCAGCCGGCGCCGGTCGGGCAGGACGCCGATTACTGGTTCGATGACGAACTGCCGCCGTTCGAGGAGGGAGAGCCGGCCGCCACCTCGCCCGCCATCAACCTCGCGGGTCCCAACCCGATCACATACGAAGATGGTCTGAATAAAGGCAGCGGCATCACCGGCACGATCACGTTCTGACGGAGGGGATCATGAAAGATTCGAAGAAGCTCGCAGTCACCCGCCGCCGCTTCATCGCCCAGACCGCCGCGCTCACGGCCGGCGCCGCGCTCGCCGGCGCGTTGCCGCGCGCGTTCGCGGCAGCCACCTGCCCCACCGAGACGCTGAAGAAAATCGGCGAGATCGCCAGCATCAAGGGAAAGCTCAAAGGCGTGCTGAAGATCAAGAATGGTCCGAAGGCGCTCCCCGGATACGCCGGCAGCCAGCTGCCGATGATGCGTTACTTCGAAGGCTACAACCAGCAGCTCGACAAGCCGCCGGTCTGGCCTCCCGACAAGACCGGCTGCAATCCCGGTCCGACGCTGCGGGTCGCCGTCGGCGAGCACGTCGAGATCACGTTCCTCAATCAGGTCGACGTCGGCGCGTTCCCCGGCGGCACGCTCGACAACGCCGAGACCGGCGCCACGACCGGCTGCGATCAGGCCACGAACGCGACCACCGCGCCGCCCGACAAGAAGTGGTATCCCAACACGCGCGGCGACTCCTTCCCGAACTGCTTCCACGGATCGAGCACCGCGAACCTTCACTTCCACGGCACGCACATCACGCCCGACGGCTTCGGCGACAACGTGCTGGTGCAGATCCGGCCCGATCCGAAGATCACGGAGAAGGACGTCGAACCGATGTTCGACGAGATCTTCAAGGACTGCTCGTCGAACGGCTCGACGCCGCCCTGGGAAAAGTTGCCGAAGTCGTATCGCGACATGCAGGAGGCGGCAGTGAAGAACTACGACCTGCACGCCATCTGGCAGGGAACGCGCGGTCCGGTGAAGGACCCGTCGGGGAAGGAAGTGCCCGCCCTGCCGTTCGAGAATCAGCTCTCGCCGGCGAACGAAGACGCCATCAATGCCGGCATGTGGCCGCAGTACTTCATCGGCGCGTTTCCGAACTGCTTCAAGATCACCGAGGCTGCCGGTCATGACATGGGCCAGGCGCCGGGAACGCATTGGTATCACTCGCACAAGCACGGCTCGACGTCGATCAATCTCTACAACGGGCTGGCCGGCGCGCTGATCATCGAGGGCGATTACGACAAAGATCTCCTGAAGATCTATCCCGATCTGAAGAAGACCGAGAAGGTCCTCGTGGTCCAGGGCTTCACCGATCTGCCGAACCTCGAGCGGCCGAAGGGCGGGGGTGCCACGAAGTCGATCATGACCAACGGCACGCAGGTCGTGGCCGCCGTGACGAAGGCTCCGACCTCGCCGCAGAAAGCTCCGACGATCGTGATGCAGCCGGGCGAGATTCAGCTCTGGCGTCTCGTCAATGCCCAGGTCGAAAACTCGATCAATGGCAAGTTCGTGCAGCCGCCCGGCGACGCACCGCTCACACTGCCGCTCTTCCGGCAGATCGCGCAGGACGGCGTGCAGTTCCGCTATGAGAACTACGTCGACCAGCCGTTCACGAGCCCCGACGCGAATCACAACGCGACCAAGTTCACGCTCACGGCCGGCGGCCGGATGGACTTCCTCGTGCAGGCGCCCACGAATGCCGGCAACTTCGAATTCTCCGGCGTGGCCAACCTCATCGTCTGCGGCACTCCCGTCAAGCAGGACTTCCCGGTCGAAGCGAATTACCCGGTCTTCCCGCCGTTCCTCTACGACCTTCCGAAGCCGCACAACTACCGCACGCTGACGTTCGACTGGGAGCCGTTCCGCATCGGGACCGGCGGCGCCAGCACCACGGTCGGCACGTCACATTCGAAGCAGGTGCCGTTCGTCGACATGGTCGGCAACCCGCCGAAGGAAGTGACGATCAAGCAGAGCATGGCGCCGATCTTCATGATCGACAACGAGCAGTTCAGCGAGCACAAGTACTACCAGACGATGGTCCTCGGCGAAGAAGAGGAATGGACGATCATCAACACGACGACCGTGCCGCACCCGTTCCACATCCACGTCAATCCGTTCCAGGTAGTCGAGATCTTCGATCCGAACGCGGGCGGGATCCAGCGGAAGTGGGACAAGTTCGGCGTCTGGCAGGACGTCATCGCCATCCCGAGCGCATTGAAGGATACGACCACCGGGAAGCTGATCATCGATCCCGATACCGGCGTGGCCAAAACCCCCGGCTATCTACGCATCCGTACGAAGTTCGTCGACTTCACCGGCAGCTTCGTGCTGCACTGCCACATCCTCGCGCACGAGGACCGCGGCATGATGCAGCTCGTCCGCGTGATCAGCGGGAAGACGACATTGCGGCACCACTGAGGTTGCCTGACTGGCGCGAACGGCCGTAGCATCCGTTGTCAGACAGACATGACTGAAACGATCTCGCTCGATGTGAATCTGAAGGCGTATGTGCGGCGGGAAACGAGCCGTAGATGGGTCGCCACGTGCCCCCTCATCGGCGTGGCTTCTCAGGCAACGACCGCTGCTGCCGCGAAGGACTGCCTCCAGGAGGCAGTCGAGCTCTGGTTCGAGAGCTGTATCGAGCGAGGCGTCCTCGATCAGGCCCTTCGCGAAGCCAACTTTCATCCTTCGATTTCGCAAACGCCTCGTCCAAGGACCTCGCGCGACAATTCAAGTCCGAAACCTCGGACTGAGGTATTGGGCGAGGCGTTCGCCGTACACCTGACAATCCCGACATCGTCCGATCGAACGTGCGCACTCTCGAGCTGAGCCGCCAGGAATTCGAGAGACTTCTCGCGATCGTGCGCGGCAACAAACGCTGATCGCCCCAACTACGCCGGCTCCGCGTCGAGCGGAGCCGGCGGCTTACCGAAGTCGGGGCAGATGTCCTGGAGCCGCTCGGGCGAATCGCGATAGGCGACGTACGCGGTCTCCAGCACCCAGATCACTTCACGCACGCGCTGGTAGTGCAGAAAGCGCTCGATGATCCGCTGCGTGCCGAACGCCACCACGAACACGAACAGCGCGGGCGCGGCCGGGATGGAGTGCAGTAGCACGTCGCGCGGCGACGGTCCGGCGAAGAGCGCGGTCGCCACGACGAGGACCGCCACCGTGCCGGCGAGGTACTTCAGCGCCCGCGACATGTACCAGGTCGACGCCATCAATCGCACGTGCGCTTCGTTCTTGGCGATGCTGCCGCATTTCTCGGGATGCTCGAAAAAGAGGCGAATCTTCAGGATATTGACGAAATTCTTCGTCCGGCGGCCGCTCGCGCACCACTCGGTCAATTGCAGCAGGTGCGTCAATCCACGCGACCGGAGATAGCGGTCGAAGTGCAGGTACGGGAATTCGCAATTGTCGAAATCGGCCACCCATTCATCGGTCTTCGACACCGTGCGGCGGAAGCTCCTCTCATCGGGAATCTTCGGATCCTGGCGATAGAAGAGATGTCCCGCCACGTAGGCCACCATCACCAGCAGGATCGTCAGCTCGACGCGGATGGCGGCCGCGAATTGGGCGACGCCGGCGTAGATGTTCGGCATGGTGCGGGTCGACCCGAGGATCGTCAGCGCCTCCTGCAATGCCGATGTGAGAGGCCACGCGAGGAGGACGACCGCGCAGCTGACGAAGACCAGTCCGGGAACGAGACTGCCGAGGAAGTCGACGATCAGCTCGCGAATCGAGAGTCGTCCGATTGGCTCGTCGGTCATGACGTCACCTCCGATCCGTATGGGCGGAAGTATAGATCAGTGCAGAAGGCGGGATCTGGTGAACTAGAATCACCCGTTCGATGGAACAGAATCTGACGCTCACGATCTCCCTCCTCGCGCGCACGCCCGCCGCCCTCGACGCGCTGCTCCGCGGTCTGCCGGACGCCTGGATTTTCGGCAACGAAGGGGGCGAGAGCTGGAACGCCTTCGACATCGTCGGCCATCTGATTCACGGCGAACGGACCGACTGGATGCCGCGCGTCAGGATGATCCTGCAATCGGGCGAGAGCCGCCCGTTCGAACCGTTCGATCGCCTCGGACACGTGAGCGCGAGCAAGGGCAAATCACTCGCTGACCTGCTCGATGAATTCGCGCGATTGCGCGCCGAGTGCCTCGACGAATTGCGCGCATTGAATCTGCAGCCGGAAGACCTCGCGCGCCGCGGACTTCACGCCGCACTCGGAACCGTCACGCTATCCGAGCTGCTCGCCACCTGGGCCGCGCATGATCTGAGTCACCTGCACCAGCTCTCGCGAGTCCTGGCCCACCAATACCGCGAGGCAGTCGGGCCGTGGACTGCATTCCTCGGCGTGATGCAGTGCCACGGCCACAGCTCCTGATTTTTATCGGTGCACGAACCCGCAAGTCACGGGGTGGAATCCGCTGAACTCGATGTTCGAGCCGACTGCCACCGGCTGATCGGACGTCACGCGCACCGTCGCCGGGATGTTGCCGCCTGAAGCGGGATTCCCCTGCGCCGTGACCCAGCTGACGATCATCGTGTTCGACGCGGCGAGCGGCACGGTCGTCGCGCCGCTCTGTCCCGGATACGTCGGCACCGGATCGCCGGGCGACGGCGGAGTGGCGCCGGGAACGGTGGCGCCGGCGAGGTTCAGACCGTCCTTGTTGAGAAAGTTGACGGCGACGTTCGCGGTCGACCCGCTGCCATTGAAGATGAAGAGCGAGGCGTTCGTATTGCTGCCTGAAAAGTAATTCGCCGGCGTGCAGGCCCAAACGAACGGAGGGCCGCCCGACGTGTCGGTGCCAGCCGGTCCCGGAGGTCCGGCCGGGCCCTGCGGCCCCGCGGGACCTGCGATGTTCCATTGCACGCGCACTTCGTTGGCGTGGCAGACGGTGACAGCGTCGACGAGACGCAGCATGCCGTTGCCGGTATTCACGCACGCTTCGATGACGGCCGGCGTATCGGCATAAAGCGGAATCGCGATGATGGCGATCGACAACGCGAAGAGGACACGACGGGAGAGAGTGATCACGCAACCTCCATTACGGATGAGTCTGGCGGGAATGACTTACATCCGTACTGGCAACCTAGGTTCCGCGTATCGACGTGTCAAGCGACTGCGCCGCGCGGCCGGGATGACACTCATCTACGAAATCTTTCGTTGACACTACGAAACCCTTCGTATAACCTCCCGTATATCGAACGAAAGGAGCATGCCCATGGCCGATCGAACAGGCATTCCGCGACCGACCGACAGCGAGCTGGCGATCCTGAACGTCCTCTGGGAACGGGGGCCGAGCACGGTTCGCGAGGTGAACGAAGCGCTGAGCGAGAGCGGCTACACCACGGTGCTGAAGATGCTGCAGATCATGACCGACAAGGGGCTCGTCGTTCGCGATGAAACGGAGCGCGCCCACGTTTACGCCGCGGCGATCAGCGAACAGCGGACGCAGCGGCAGCTGCTGGCGGACCTGATGGACCGGGCCTTCGGCGGCTCCCCCGCGAAACTCGTCATGCAGGCGCTGTCGGGACGCAAAGCGACCGCCGGCGATCTGAACGCCATCCGCGAGCTCCTCGATCGTCTGGAAGGAGAAGGAAAATGACTCTCAATGGACCGGTAGCAGTGGCAATTGGCTGGGCGCTCCTTCATCTGCTCTGGCAGGGCACGATCGTGGCGGCGATTCTCGGCGCGGCATTGGCGCTGATGGAACGCCGCAGCGCGAACGCCCGCTACCTCGTTTCCTGTTCCGCTCTCGCCCTTCTCCTCATCCTCGGCATCGCCACCGCCATCCGCGCCTACGAGCCGGCGGCACCAACGACGACGATCGCCCCGGTCACGTCGATGATGGCGATGCCGCCGCTCGCGGACGAAGCGCCGGTGCCGATCCCGATGACCGCGCGATTGCTGAGCGCGGCGCGCCAGTCGCTGCCGAGCATCGTGCTCGTCTGGCTGATCGGCGTCGCTCTTCTTTCGTCGAGATTGATGATGACCTGGCTCCGGACGCAACGCCTGGCGCGCGGCGCCGCGCGAGCCGCGAATGAGGAATGGCATCGCGTCGTGGCGCGCCTCGCGACCGCGATGCGCCTCCGCCGTGTCGTGCGGCTCGTCGAATCGGCGGCGGTCGAAGTGCCGTCCGTGATCGGCTGGCTGCGGCCGGTGATTCTCCTCCCCGCATCGACCGTCACCGGCCTCGCGCCGCGGCAGATCGAGATGGTGCTCGCGCACGAGCTCGCGCACATCCGCCGCCACGACTTCTTCATCAACCTGCTGCAGGCCGTCGTCGAGACGCTGATGTTCTATCACCCGGCGGTCTGGTGGATGTCGCGCCGCGTGCGGATCGAGCGCGAGAACTGCTGCGACGATCTGGCCGTTGCGGTCTGCGGCGATGCGATCCAGTACGCCCGCGCGCTGGCCCGGCTCGAAGAGCTGCGCGCCGCGGCGCCTGCGATCGCCATGGCCGCGAACGGCGGCGCGCTGATGGCGCGCATCCGACGTATCGCCGGCAGCCGCGCGGAATCGATCGGACTCGGCTCCCGCTGGACGGCCGCCGTGGCGATGCTGTCGATCCTGGCCATCGTCGTCGCCGTCCCGTCGCTTCCCGCATTCGCGCAGCGCGAAGAACCGAAGCCGGCGAAGAAGGCCGCGGAAGCGCCGAAGAAATCGGAGACCGTCGTCGAGGTGCGCGAAACGCGCGCGTCCGACGACTCGGACGATACCGATAGCGACTACGGAACACCCGAAGCCGAAGCGCCGGAGGTGCCTCCGGTGCCCCCCACGCCACCCGGACATGCGGCTCACGTCACTCCGCTCGCGCCAATGGCCCCCTTCGCTCCGATGGCGCCCGGAATGCCCGCGCCGATGCCGATGATCGCTCCCGTTCCGCCCGTCCCACCGACTCCGGCAGCGGCTCCGATGGCGATGGCCGCCGTCATGGCCAACGACTTCGCATTCGAATTCGACGGCGACGCCTCGCCGCATCACGCCGAGCCCGATCGCCCACTCGACTCGGCGGGCCGCCTTACCGTCGATGAGCTGATCTCGCTCCGCGCGGTCAATGTCACCCCCGACTACATCCGCTCGATGCGTGAGCTCTTCCCCGGCCTCACGATCCGCGGCGTCATCAGCCTCCGCGCCGTCCACGTCACACCCGAATTCATCCGCGAGATGCGCGCCACCGGCTTCGACGTCAAGACCTCGCGCGAAGCGACGAGCCTCGCCGCCACCGGCGTCACCGCGGAATGGATGCACGAGATGAAAGCCGCCGGCGTCGAGATCCACACTGCCCGCGAAGCGACGAGCCTCCGCGCCGTCGGCGTCACCCCGGACCTGGTCCGCAAGCTCGCCAAAGCGGGCTACACGAACCTCACCGCCCGCGAGCTGATCCGTCTCGCCGCCGCCGGAGTGAACGACGACTTCATTCGGGAGATGGAGCAGTACAGGAAGAAGTAAGACTTCGGTTGCTCGGTTGCTGGGTTGCTGAGTTGCTCAGTGACACCAAGCAACCGAGCAACTAGGCAACCCAGCAACCCCACAAAAGGAGGCTTCCATGAAGCGTACCCTCACGCTCTCGCTCGTCGTGTCTCTACTCGCAACCGCGGCACTTGCGCTCGACGGCGCGTGGACGGCGTCGGTCGACGACAAGGATCGCGATCACATCCAGTTCAACCTGACCACGGGCCACTGGAACAACATGGGGATGACGTTGCCGGTGGCGGCGTTCGCGAACCTGACGCCGTCGCAGATCAATGCCGCGACGATGACGGCGGTGAATTTCGAGATGCGCCGCGAGGCGGGCACGGTCTCGCTGGAAGGGACGTTCCGCAACGGCAAGGGGGCGGGTCAGTTCACGTTCGCGCCCGACCGCTCCTACATCGAAAAGATCCGCGCCCTCGGGCTCACCTTCGACCTCAACGACCGGCATCGTCATCGCGAGAATCGCACCGAAGACGATGACTTATTCACGTTGACCCTGCATGACGTGTCGACCGCTTACATCAAGTCGATGCAGGCCATCGGCTACAACACGACCCTCGGCAAGTACCTGACGATGCGCATCTTCAACATCACGCCCGAATACGTGAAGGAGATGGAATCGCTCGGCTTCGGCAAGCTGAGCGAGGACGAGCTCACCGAGACCAAGATCCATCGCGTCACGCCGCAATACGTCCGCGACATGCGCGCCGCCGGCTGGAACCTCACGCTCGAGGAGTACAAGAGCAGCCGCATTCACGGCGCGACGCCGGAGTTCGCGGCGGAGATGAAGAAGCTCGGCTACGGCGACCTCTTCTTCTCCGACCTTCTCGCGTTCCGCATCCATCGCGTCACGCCCGAGTTCATCACCGCGCTGCGCCAGCTGGGATACGAGCACCTGTCGGCGGACGAGCTCGTCGCCCTGCGTGTGCATCGGGTCACGCCGGAGTTCATTCAGGAGCTCCGGAGCGCCGGATACGAGCACGTTCCGGCGGAAAAGCTGGTGGCCCTGAAGAGTCTTCGAAGATGAACGTAGGGCGGGTTCTCCAACCCGCCCAGGCCTCGCACTTGCTATTACATCGGGCATGCACCTGACCAGACTTCTTCCACTCGCATCCACCCTGCTCTTGACCATCGCGTCATCCGCGCAGGAAGTCTGTCCCTGTGTTCCGCAGCCGCCGCTCTGGGTCGTGAAAACCTGCACCGATTTCGGCTGCGCGATGACGGCGCTGAACAACGGGAACGGCGATCCGCTGACGTTCGTCATGCCGGTCGGCATGCGCGATCGTCGCTGGGTCGTCCTGCAGCGGGTCGTCGCCGGCTCGTACACCGACGATGGCTCCGATCCGTATCAGGTCGAGCAGTTCGACGGCATCAGCGTCGCCACGGCCCGGGTCGCCTCGATCGCGGACGATCACCGCCCGATGATCATGACCGCCCCCGACGGCGCGTTCCTCGTGCTCTCGCTCAAACGCGCGCCCGATCCGCGCACGCGCACCGTCGGTCACTGACGCCAGTAGGTGATTCGCGGACGCCTTCCGCGCGGCGCGAGCTCGTCCCCTTCGTCGCTGTGCGTCATCGCCGGAAAGCCAAGCTCGCCCGCCACCTGGTGCCACGCCTCCTGAAAATCGGGACGCGAGTGATGCGGCAGGCTGATGCCGCGCGAGTAGAAGTCGATGTGCAGCATCTCCCCCGCCCAGGCCATCGACATCAGATCGGCCGTCGTCGCCGGCAGGCCGGGCAGCGCGCGGATCCCGCGATCGAGACCGACGGTCGGATTGAGGATCATCGTGTAGGTCTTGAGCTTCGCGTGATCGTTCGCCGCCACGAGCGTGGCGAGCCCCGGCTGCGGAGCCCGCCCCACCGACTCCTCGGCCGGATCCTCGGCGACCACGACGCGGAACTCCTTCGGATCGAGATGCCGGATGATCTTCCGCCCCTCGTCAGTCGCCGCCCACCGCGCCAGCCCGACGCGCGTGGCGTCGAAGCTGTTGCGAAGCTGATTGCTCGTGAACGCCGGATGCAGCGTCGCATCGAACTGCAGCGGCTCGCCCGCGAGGACGAACGTCGTGCTGTTCGGAAGCTGGCGGAATCCCGTAAGAAGGAGCGTAACGAGCAGCGCAAGCAGCAGCGGTAGGCGGCGCATGACGATGAGGATACGCCTCGGTCAGTCGGCAGGGGGCCGTTGGCATGAGCGCCATGAAACGTTTCCGGGTCGCAATGCACTACTCCCATGACAGGAGATGAGCCATGCAATACGAGCAGCGCGACATCGATAAGGAGTACACCGGCACGGCGGGATTCGTGATCGTGACGGTCGAGACCTCACCTCAAAAGCGTGGAGCCCAGGCCCGTCTGTTCGTTACTGGCGCGGGTCCAAAGGACGTGACCCAGGAGATCGCGGGGGCGTCGTCCGCGGACAATTACGTGGCGGACGTCATCTCCAGCCAGCTCGGCTCATGCACCGTGCCGGTGCCGAGCCGCGCCAAGTGGAAAGTCACCGTCAGGGGCGAAGCCGACGTGCGCGTGTTTTTCATCGCCCTTCGCGAAATCCAGTAGACCTAAAGAGGTGCAGGAGTACGATGGCAGAGGCCAATCACCACCATGGTTCTCGTGCACTCGGACCGCGAGGAATCCTCGCGGCGCAAGCTGTTCACGACGCTCGTCGCGCAGGGGACTGCGGGACTGATGCTGCTCCTGTCCCTCACCGTTCTCCGCGCTCCCCTCACTCGCGCCACCTTTCACGCCCTCGGCAGCTCCGCCCTTCCGCTTCTCCTGATCTTCATCCCCTTCGCCTTCTCCCTCTCGCTCCTCAAATTCAAACTGACCAACCGCGTCTTCGTGGCCCTCGGCCTCATCGCCGCGACGACGATGCTCCCGCTCCTCGGTCTCGTCGTCGCCGCCTGGATCGCCGTCGCCGCCTCGGCCACCTCGCGCCTGCTGGCCATCAAGCAGATCGGCCCCAATAAATCCGATCTGGTCGATCCGGTCATCGACTACCTCCGCGCCTTTGCCCAGTTCGGCACCTACGGCATCCCGGTCATGTTCGCCGGCACGATGTACGAGCTGATGGGGGGACGCGCGCCGCTGCTCGCCGCCAGCTGGAGCGCCGCCGCGCGCGTGGCCGCCGCCGGCCTTCTCCTGCTGATGTCGAATCACCTCGTGATGAAGCAGGTCGAGGCGGCATTCGGCTACAGCCTCGGCAAGATGATCCGGGTCTCGATCTTCGACGGCTCGATCTACGCGCTCTCCCTCCCCTTCTCCGTCCTGATGGTCATGAGCTACGCCTCGCTCGGACCGGGCGCCGTCCTCGGCTGGGCCTTCACCGGCGTGCTCCTCAACTTCGTGGCCCGCAACCTCGCCATCACCCGCGCCGCGCGCGATCACCTCGTCGATCAACTCGCGTCGCTGTCGAACGTCGGCAAGACGATCTCCCTCCGCTTCACCATCGACGAGCTGCTGATGGCGATCTACGACGCCTGCCGCGGCGCCGTCGACACCACGTTCTTCACCATCGCGCTCTACGACGAAAGCACGAACGAGCTGGCGTGCGAGCTCGACGTGCGCGAGGAACAGATCCTGCCGAAGTTCCGCGTGCAGCTCGGCAACGGCCTCAACTCCTGGGTCGTCCGCAACGGCCAGCTGCTCAACCTTGCCGGCAGCGAAGAGGAAGCGGCGTTCGGCATCGTCGCCTACGACGACGGCAAGCCGACGGAGTCGTGGCTCGGCGTGCCGATGATCGCCCGCGACCGCGTCATCGGGAGCATCTCCGTGCAGAGCTATCGCCGCAAGGCGTTCTCCACCGATGACGAGATCCTCCTGACGACGATCGCCAACCAGGCCGCCGTGGCCCTAGACAACGCGCAGCTCTTCCGCGATCTCGAAGGCCTGACCACACAGCTCGAACAGCGCGTGCTCGATCGGACCAATGAGCTGAACGAGACCAACATCCAGCTGCAGGCGGCGGACCGGACGAAGAACCAGTTCCTCGCCAACATGTCGCACGAGCTCCGGACGCCGCTGAACTCGATCATCGGCTTCTCCGCCGTGCTGCTCAACGCCGCCAAGGCGCTCCTTCCGGCGCGGCTCTACAAGTTCGTCGAGAACATCCACATCGCCGGCAATCACCTGCTCGATCTGATCAACGACATCCTCGATCTCTCGAAGATCGAGGCCGGCCGGCTCGAGCTGCAGCCGCATCCGTTCGATCTCCGCAACACCATCGCCTCGATCGAGCGCGTGGCGAAAGGGATCTGCTCCTCGGCCGACGTGACGCTGATGACCAGCGTCGACGATTCGCTTCCGACCGTCGTGCTCGACGAAGGCCGGACGAAGCAGATGCTGCTGAACCTCATCTCGAACGCCGTGAAGTTCTCGAACCCGAAGAGCCTCGTGCACCTCAGCGTCGTCCACCTCCCGCACGAGCACGCGGTGCGCCTCGTGGTGAAGGATTCCGGCATCGGCATGCCGCCCGACGAGCTGACGAAGATCTTCGATCAGTTCTACCAGATCGAGCGGCAGGGAACGTCCACGCGCCAGGGCACAGGCCTCGGCCTATCACTGACGAAAGGCTTCGTCGAACTGCACGGCGGCACCATCGCCGTCGAGTCGCAGCCAGGCCACGGCTCGACGTTCATGATCACGCTCCCGGTCGATTGCATGGCGAAGCAGAGCGTCGCGGTGTAAACACGCCGGAGGCATGGCGGCGAATAGCCGGTGGTTTCGCGGAGCGATACCACCGGTAACGAAAAACGCCGCAATTGCGCCCCGGCTGGGGCGCCGGAATTCCGGCACCCCAGCCGGGGTGCACCTCATCAAATCGTCCGAATCCGGTGGCCTTGCCACCGGCTATTGGCCCGCACGCCGCCGGCGTGAAACAGCCGCAGCAACAAACGCCGCCGGCCGTGGCGGCCTACCCATCCGTCCGCGTGATCGTCAGCGGCGTGACGACATAAACCGGCACATGCTTCTCGCGCGCCGTCGCGATGTCGACGCTCGACGGCATCGGCAGATGCGTCGGATGCGTGTGCGCGATCGCCACCGTCCCAGCGGGAAACGGCCCGCGCCACTCCGCCGAATCGAGCCTTCCATCGGACGGCCATTCGATCGAGAGGAAGTTGCCGCTCGATGTGCGAACGATGAACGCCGCCTCCTCGCGATGCTCGAAGCCGGCGCGGCCGTTTCGCACGAGACGCAGCATCAGCTCGTGCACCTTCGGCTGGCGCGCGAGCTCATCGGACGGCAGCGGAATCATCAGCAAAAGCGCGAGTAGAACGCTCATGTCGTGGTTTACGTAATCGGGTGGTCCCGGTTGCGTTACCGATACGGTTCCGTATCGGACTCAGTTTGCGTCCTCCAGAGATGCGCGACAGACTGCCGACGAGCGATACTCCCGAAGGAGCCTTGGGCGACAAACGCCGCCGGCGTGCCGGCTTGCGCTACTCTAGGCCGATGGCCGACGTCACCTTCGAAGATGTCGCAAAACGATACGGTTCCGTTTCCGTCATCGAGCATCTCAACCTCCACGTCCGCGATCACGAATTGATGGTCCTCGTCGGTCCGTCGGGCTGCGGGAAATCGACCGCGCTGCGGATGATCGCCGGCCTCGAAGACGTCACCGAAGGGAACGTCTCCATCGGCGGCCGCGTCGTGAATAACCTCGCGCCGAAAGACCGCGACATCGCGATGGTCTTCCAGAGCTATGCGCTCTATCCGCACATGAGCGTCCGCGAGAATCTCGAATTCGGACTGAAGATGCGCGGTGTCCCGCGCGACGAATCGGGCAAGCGCATCGACTCCGCCGCCGAGATCCTCGGCCTCTCGCATCTCCTCGAGCGCAAGCCGAAGGAGTTGTCGGGCGGACAACGCCAGCGCGTCGCCGTCGGCCGCGCCATCGTCCGCCAGCCGGCGGTTTTCCTCTTCGACGAACCGCTCTCGAACCTCGACGCCAAGCTCCGCGTGCAGACGCGCGCCGAGATCACGAAGCTGCAGCAAACCCTCGGCACGACGTCGGTCTACGTGACGCACGATCAGGTCGAAGCGATGACGATGGGCCATCGCATCACGGTGATGCGCGACGGAAAAATCCAGCAGGTCGGCACGCCGCGCGAGGTGTACGAACATCCCGCCAACGCCTTCGTCGCCCAGTTCATCGGCACGCCGCCGATGAATCTTTTCCCTGCCTCCGCGTTACCGATTCCGCTTCCGAAGCCCGTCGAGCCGGGCCGCCGCCTCATCGCCGGCATCCGCCCCGAGCACCTCCACCTCGGCGGCCCGATCAACGCAACCGTCGACCTCGTCGAGCCGATCGGTCACGAGTCGATCGTCTACGCCAGCGCCGGCAGCGAAAAGCTCGTCGCGATCTTCAGCCCGCACGACGCGCCGCGCGTCGGCGAAACCATCGCCCTCGGCGTAGACGCGGAGCGCGTGCATCTGTTCGACGCCGAGACCGAAGTCGCGCTCTAGGGTTTCTTCGCTACGCCTTTGCGGATGCACTCATCGGCCAGCTCGCTGAGCTGCTGCTCGACCTGCGCGCTGAGGCGCTCCTGCTCCGCCCCGAGCTTCTCCTGTTCGCGCCCGAGCACTTCCTGCTGTTCGCCGAGCGCTTCCTGTTGCCGGCTCAGCGCTTCCTGTTCGCGCGACAGCTGCTCGCGCAGCGCTTCGTCCCGCCACGCGCCCGCCTGCCGCAATCCGATCGCGGCCTGCTTCTGTCCCAGCGCCGCCTGTTTCACGCCGAGAGCTCCCTGCTTCCGCCCCAGCGCCCCCTGCTTCGCGCCGAGGTCGCGCTGCGGCTTGACGATCGCCGCGGCCCGATCGATCTGCTTCGCATCGGAGACGACGTACGCCTGCCCATCGCGCTTGAACCAGAAGAACCGCGTGCCGAATCGATCCGGCAGAAGCGCCATGCCGTCATCGTCGAAATTGCCGTTCATCGTCGTCGAGTCGCCGAGACGAAGAACGTACGAGTCGATCGAGATGGACGGTTCCGTCACCCCGAGGATGGCCAGAAAGAGCATGACAAGAAGGTTGCGCATCGGTTCTCCTTGGGTGCTTGGACGATGCGGATGGGGAATGGTTAGGGAGGGCGCAGTGTCGCGAAGAGCTCAGTCAGATCGGCGTAGCACTCGAGGGCGCAAAAAGAGGCCCACAGCAATGGCAGTCCCCGGCCCGTTCCGATACTCACAAGAGCTGGAACGAGACCGAGGACAAGCAGTGGGGATAGGAGACTGACGCGATGGACGGCGGCTGTGACAGGTGCCGTGGCCTGAACGATCACTCCCATCTTTTTCCACGTCCACCTGAGCGACAGAGCCGCCCAATCAATCCCTCCGGCGAACTTCAGCACGACTGCGTGAAGCATCTCGTGGAGCACGCCACTCGCCAGAACGAAACAGAGCGCTCCTGGCCAACCGCCCGGCTGCGCGTCGATGTCCGCTATCGCATCGCGTCCCCATGCAAGACGAAAGACTCCCATGAAACCAACGATCGCCACGATGAGAGCAACGGCACTGGCGAGCCTGTGGCTGTTCCGGATGTTTACGCTCACGGCGCGTTCTGCGACGGTGCTCGATTGCGTAGACCGAGCCTCCAGAACGCCCAGCTTGTAGCGATGGATCCGGCCAGCGCAAGGGCAGGTGTAAAGAGGAGGTCGAAGGGTTGCGCGGACGTGTCCATCATCAATGCGCTCCAGGGCGCAAAGGGTAGAACACCGACGATCAGGCCCACTGCGATTGCGGTGAAACGTGACGGAATCCGGCCCGAGCGCTTTATATAGAAAACCACAAGGGCACCGATGACACAGGTGTACACCGCCGTGATGATGAGCGTTAGCGTAGTCACTATCGCGGTCGGAACGATGGTCGATCCGATGTCTCTGGGAGTAACGCTCGCCACAAAGAACATCAGCGAAGTGGCACCAGCCGCAATCGCGCCTGCGACCGGCGCCACAATAAACGCGAGCCAATAATTGGGTGGTGTGTTGCTGAACCGTATCTTCATTACACCTTGCGCACCGGTCCCGGATAGCGCGCCAGCTGCGCATCGGCCGTAAGCAGCGTAACGCCCTCGGTTAACGCCTGAGCCAGCAGGATCCGATCGAACGGATCTTTGTGCAGGTCCGGCAACGAGTCGACATTGACCGCGTGTTCGCTCGTGACCGGCAATTCGATGTAGCCGTTGTCGAGGAGACCACGACGCAGCAGCCGCGGTTCGACGCGGAAGTCCTCGCGTCCGAGGGATTTCTTGATCGTGATTTCCCAAAGGCTCGCGGCGCTGAACAGCAGGTCGTTCTTGGGACTGTTGAGCAGCCTGCGCGCGGCGGGTGAAAGCCGTTCCGGCTGACCGGCCGCCCAGAGCAGGACATGCGTGTCGAGAAGAAACTTCACGCCCCGGCTCCGAACAGCGCTTCGATCTCGCTCTCGCCCATCCGATCGAAATCGTCCGGCACGGCGATCTCGCCCGCGAGAAAGCCGAGGCGTTGCATTGCGGCAGGCGCCTCGAGCGCGGACACCTTCACCAGCGGCTTCCCGGCCTTGGCGATCACGAATGATTCGCCCCTGGCCGCGCGATCGACGAGTCTTGATAGCTGCGTCTTCGCTTCGTGCATGTTGACGGTGACCATCAGTACCTCCGAATAGACTAAGTCGAGTGGACTAAGTTGTATTCCACTCCTATTCGAATACGACACGCGCCGGCAACTTCGTGATCTTCACGCTCCTCGTCGCGTCGAGGGGCGAGACGACGATGACGTCGCGCGACTTGCCGGCGATGTCGACGATGGCGCGCTTTCCTTCCATGTGCATCCGGACGTCGCCGACGTGGAGCGGGAGCCAGCGGGCAGGGACGCCGGCGCCGACGACGAGAGTGCCGTCGTAGCGCTCGAACGAAACGGCGTCGAGGATGGAGCGGACGAAGTCGGAGGCGACCCAGGCATGCGGCATGTCGCCGATGAAGCGCGGTTTGCGCAGGTCGGTTCCGACGACCTCGGCCCATTCGTTCCACGCGGCGGGGCGGCGGTCTTTCATGAAGCGGTCGATGAGTTGCAGCGCTCGATCGCGGTCGCCGAGGCGGATCAGGGCGCCGATGATGCGCATCTCGTACGGCGTGTAATCGTCGCGCGGCTTCGACAGTCGCTCGAAATAGAGATCGTACGTTCGGCGCAGGGCGGCGGCGGGCATGAGTGATGTGAGGTTCAGCGGAGAAATTGAAATTGCAGTCGACGTCGGATCGAAATCGGCTAGCTCCGCGGATGCAGGGATGTAATCGATGTGGTGCTCCTCCATCGTCTTCAACATCGACGCGGTGAGCGCGCGGCGGAACGAGGCGGCTTGCGCGAGGAGCTCATCGCGGCGAGCTGGTGGCGCCAGTGTTGCCGCGAGCTCCAGGCCGCGAAGACAGAAGACGTCGTCCCAATACGAATGCACCGGCTTCGCGGAGTAGCCCTCGTGACTGATCGACTCGGTCACGAGGCCGTACGGATCGTGCGAGCGCATTTCCTCGATGTAGCGCGCGGCCTTGTCGGCCTGCGGCCAGAGGTCGAGCGCGTGCTTCTCGGCGACGAGGTAGATGAACTCGCCGTGGCTGTCGTTCTCCGGAACGGGATCGGCGCCGCGGCGGTCGACGCAGCACGGCACCTTGCCGCTCTCGTATTGATACTTCGCGAACCAGTGCGCGAACTCGCTGGCCTCGCGTGGGTGCCCGAGGCGGATCAGCATCGCGGCGAGGAGCGCTCCGTCGCGGATCCAGGCGCGGTCGTACGAGCGCGAGCCCGGCTCGAGCGCGGGCCCGTCGCGATGGATCAGCGTGTACGCGAGGCTCGTGCGGATCGTGCTCGCGATTTCCGGCGCGCCGCCGATCTCGAGCGGCACGCGATGGAGCTTTTCGCGCCAGTCGGCCGCGATGCGCTCGAATGATTGCCGCTTCGCCCCTTTCTGCAGCGGGATGTCGACCTCGAAGTTGCGGCCCTTGCGCGGCACATGCTTCAACGCATCGTCGTGCACGCGCGCGACGCCACCTTCGGTATTGAGGAACTGCGTCGACGGATTGACCTGAAACGGCCGCACCTGCAGATCGATGACGGCATCGCCGCGCACGCGATAACGAAGCTGCAGCATCGACGAGCTGCTGACCGCGGCGGTCATGGTCATCGACACCCCACCCGCCTTCCACGTCACCGTCGGAATCGGCAGATCCCCCTCGGGCAGCGACTGCGTGATCGCCACATCGGCCCACGTCAGCCGCTTCCCCTTCACGATCAGAAACGGCTCGATCGAATCGCCCGACTTGAACGGCTCGACGTTCCCGTCCTCGCCGACGAGCGCTTCGTTCTCCGCGCCATCCGCGCCGATCACCGTCCAATACGGCTGCTCGCCGATGAGATAGCGCGGATAGTCGCCGCGCTTCGCATCGCGCGCGACGTGCGCGTAGAAATCGTTGATCGAAGGCGCCCACTCCGGCGGCTGCACGACAACCTTCTTCGATCCCTCCGCGCGAATCACCCGCCCCTCGGCATCCGGAAGCCAGACGAACTTGCCGACGATGAGCGGTTGCGTCACCTTCACGTCATCGAGAAAAATCGCGGTCGGCGGCGGCTCGGCGATCAGCCCGCTCGTCTCGACGACATCGGCGGCCGGCAGTTGCAGCTCCGGATCTGTGAACCAGACCGTCCCCTTCCCGCCGCTGCCGGCGGTGATGACGACCTCCATCGAATCGACATGCCGGATGTCGCCGCCGCCGGCCGGCCCCCATGCGAACGCGATCTGGCGCTTCTTCGTCCTGACCGTCGCGAAGTCGGGCGTGAAATGAAAATCACGGCGATTGAGCCACCACGTGTCGTCGCCATGAATCAGCTTGAATTCGAGATTCTCCGGCGGCGCGTCGCCGCGGATGCGGAAGACGAAGCGGTAATCGGGAGGGAGATCGAGATCGACGGCGCGGCGCGCGATCGCGTAACCGGCGTGGCCGCGGAAATCGAAATCGATCCGATTCGCGTCCCCTTCGCGCGTGAGGTGCATCTCCACGCCGTCCGCCGGATGCGCCGTCCAGAGCGCGGCGGCCAGGACGAGCGCGATCATCCCTTGACGCTTCCCACCATCAGCCCCGCAATGTAGTAGCGCTGCAGGAAGAGGAAGAGCAGCAGCACCGGCAGGACCGTGAGCACCGAGCCGGCCATCATCAATTCAACGTCGACCGCGTGCTCGGCGGAGAGACTGGCGATGGCGACGGGGAGCGTGTAATGCGCGTCGCTGCTGAGGACGATCAGCGGCCACATGAAATCGTTCCACGTCGTCATGAAGGTGAAGATGGCGAGCGTGGCGAGGATGGGACGCGCGAGCGGCATGACGACCGACCAGTAGATCCGCAGCTCGCCGGCGCCGTCGATGCGCGCCGCTTCGAGCAGCTCCTGCGGAATGGAGAGCATGAACTGGCGGATGAGGAAGATGCCGAAAACGCTGGCCAGCGACGGCGCGATCACGCCCCAGTAGGTGTTCACCAGGTGCATCGACTTCATCATCAGGAAAAGCGGCAGCATGCCGACCTGCGCGGGGATGATGAGCGCCGTCAGCAGCAGTCCGAACATCCGCTCCCGTCCGCGGAAACGCAATTTCGCGAATGCGTAGCCGGCCATCGAATTGAAGAAGAGCGAGAAGAGCGTCGTGACGACGGCGATCACGGTGCTGCTGAAAAACGCGCGGCCGATGTTCAGGCGGACGAAGAGCGCGCGGTACTGGTCGAGGGTCGCGGCGTGCGGCACGAGGTGCGGCGGCCAGGTGACCGACTCACCGTTCGACATGAACGACGCGGACACCATCCATAAGAGCGGGAAGAGCGTCACGACGCCGCCGATGATCAGCAGCGCGTGGACCAGAATCGCGTTCCGCTTCATCTGCGGCGCTCCTGCAATTGCATTTGCAGCACGGTCGCCGCGCCGATGACGAGGAAGAGCAGGAACGCGATCGCCGCCGCGTATCCCATCCGCCACCATTTGAAGCCCTGCTGGTACATCAGCATGACGGCGGAGAGGGTCTTGTTCACCGGACCGCCGTGCGTCATCACGTACGGCTCGGCGAAGAGCTGCAGATAGCCGATGGCGGTGACGATGCCGACGAAGAGGAATGTCGGCCCGAGCATCGGCAGCGTGATGTGGCGAAACTGCCGCCACGCCCCCGCCCCGTCGATGCGCGCCGCTTCGTACAGATCCTCCGGGATGTTCTGCAGCCCGGCGATGAAGATGATCATGTTGTAGCCGAAGTTCTTCCAGACGGCGAAGAGGACGATGGCCGGCATGGCGAAGCGCGGGTCGCCGAGCCAGTCGGCCTGCGGCAGTCCGACTTTCGCGAGCAGCAGATTGATGACGCCGAAACGCGGGTGATAGAGGAAGCGGAAGACCATGGCCACGGCGACGAGCGTCGTCACCACCGGCGCGAAGTAGATCGTCCGGAAGATCGCCTTCCAGCGCGCGACTTTCGCATTCACCAACAGCGCCGCGGCCAGTGACGTCGCGACGGTCAGTGGTCCGCCGACGATGGAGAAATAGAGCGTGTTGAAGAACGCCGTCCAGAAGACGTCGTTGCGGACGACGGTGGCGTAATTGTGCAGACCGATGAAGCGGAGATTGTGGATGTCGCCGATCGAATAGAGATCGAAGTCGGTGACGCTGAGCGCGAATCCGGCGATGACCGGGATGAAGAAGAAGACGATCAGCACGACCAGGGCGGGCGTGAGGAAGAGGGCGGCGGCGCGGGTCTCGGGCTTCATGGCTTCCGCTCGCGTTCCAGCATCCACCTTCTCTTTTCCAACCGTGAATCGGCCACCCGATCGAGATCGGCGAGCGCCTGCGGGATCGTCATGGCGCCCTTCACAGTCGCCTCGCTATGCTCGTAAATCGCGGTCGCGATCTCTTCCCACTCCGGCACCTTTGGGAGCGGCTCGACGCGCTCGAGTTGTTCCAGGAAGGCCGGAAAATACGGATCGTTCGCCAGGGCCGGCGCCTTCCACGCGCTGCGCCGCGCGGGGAGATCGCCGGTCAATTCGGAGAAGCGGATCTGCTGCCTCGTCTCCGACAGATATTCGATGAATTTCCGCGCCGCCTCTTTGTGCTTCGACGCCTTGAAGATCACGAGGCTGCTGCCGCCGGCCATGCCGATGCCGGTCGCTTGCGAGGCGTCGCGTGCAGGCATCGGCGCGGTGCCCCATTTGTCCTGCATCTCCTCCGGCAGGCGGTGCTTGAACTCCCCCACCTGCCACGGTCCCGTGACGGCCATGACGAAATCGGCCTGAGCGAACTGCTGATAGAGGTTCGCCACCTGGAGGTTCGACACCTTCGGCGCGAATCCGCGCCGGAAGAGCTCATTGTAGAAATTGAAGGCATCGACGAAATGCGGATCGCGAAACGCGCCGCGCGTCCCTTCGGCATTGAGGAACCGCGAGCCCGCCGTCAGCGCCAGCTCGACCAGCTGCTCCGGCTCGTTCGTCGGCAGGAGGACGCCGAACCGGCTCTTGTGCTCGCGCTGTAATTTCTCCATGCAATCGATCCATTCGGCCCACGTGCGCGGCGGATGCGAATAACCGATGCTGGCCAGAATGTCCTTGCGATAGAAGAGGACGCGCGTATCGACGTACCACGGGATGCCGTACAGCTTCCCGTCGACGACGTTCGTGGCCCAGATGCCGGGAAAGTAATCCGCCTGCTCGACGTGCAATGACGACAATTCGTCGATCGCGTGCAGCGCGACCATTTCCGGAATCCAGGTGTTGCCCATCTGCGAAGCGTCGGGCGTGGAATCGCCGACATACGCGGTCAGCAGTTTTTCGTGTGCGGCGATGAACGGGACCTGCTGGACGACGACGTGGATTGTCGGGTTGTTTTTCTCGAATTCGGGGACGAGGGCGGTCACTTCTTCGCCTTCGCGACCGAGGCCCCAGAACTCGATGGTCTCGCGGGTGTCGCGTTTCTCGGCGCAGGCCAGGAGTAGAAACCAGAGACCGGCGACGGGAACGAGTCGTCTCATTGCAACCAGCCGCCGGTGAATCCGGCGCGCTTCAATCCTCTTACGATGTGCGGGTTCTTCCGCATCGTCTTCCAGACCAGTTCGCTCCGATGGTTTTCGATCATGGCGATGATCGGCCCTTGATCGATCCCCAGGTAGTCCTTATCGAACCAGCTCTGCGATTCATTGAAGGCGTCGAGAAAGCCGTATTTCTGGTAGAGCTTCGACCCGTACTTATCGATCATCGAGCGCATCGCGGCTTTGGACAGCTCGGGGGTGAACGCGATCGAGGAAATTGCCGCGGTCGGCGCGATTGTCCCGTCGTCCCTGATGTCGCCCTCGGTCGCACCCCGCGCGGCATAGTCGTGCGGTCCGTCGCAGGCGGTCAGGCCCCAGATATCGTCGCCGTACTTCCTGACGCCGTATGCGTGCTGGGCGATCGCGGCCCGGCGGGAGTTTTCGAAATAGTCGATGCCGTGCGCGCGGATGTTTGCGTCCTGAATGCCGCGGAAGTCGATCCAGACCTGCGTGTACTGATGTCCGAAGAGCGGCGCAAAAAGGAAATGCTCCTGCCCTTCGAACGTCCCCCACTTGTCGGTCTTGTGATACTCGGTCCACGCGGAGGGATCGACCGGATGGGTGGGCGATCCGAGAGCCAGGATGATGACGATCATCGCCTCGTTGTAGCCGCGCCAGTCGTAGGTATGGAAGCCTTTCTCCGGCGTCCATCCCATGCTGATCGCAGGCGGGCGGACCTGCTCCCAATTCCACTCCACACGCTCGTACAGTGATTCCGCGGTGTCGCGGATCGCCTTCTCTGTCGCATTGTCTTTATCGAAATACGATTGCGAGAAGAGGACGCCGGCCATGAGCAATGACGTGTCGACGGTCGAGAGCTCCACGTCCTTGAAACGCTCGGCCGTCTTCATGTCGAGAAAGTGATAGAAAAATCCTTTGTAGCCGGAGATGCCCCGCTCTTCAGGTCCCTGCTTCATCGCCAGCATTGATTGCAACGTCGAGAGCGTGCGCTGTGCGGCGGCGTCGCGCGTGACGTAGCCGCGCTCCGCGCCGATGCCGTATGCGGTCAGGCCGAAGCCGACGGCGGCGATGCTGGAGAACGACTCGGTCGGAGCGCGGTCGGGGATCAGGAACGTGTGGGGATCGTTGAGGTCCCAGAAGAAATGAAACGTGCGCTGCTCGACGTCATCGAGCAGCGCACTGTCATCAACCCGAACCGCGCGCTGCTTCGCCGGCGCGGCCACGCAGGTTACCAATAAGGAGACGAGCGTGACCGCGGCGGCGAATTTTTTCACGATCAGAAATTCAGCTTCACTCCGACCTGCTCGCGGCGTCCGAGATTGACGACGCAGTTCGGCTGGCCGAGGCTCGGGTTCCCTTCCGGCGGGAGGAAGTTCGTCAGACAGCCGTAATTCTTGAAATTGAAGGCATTGAACACCTCGCCCGTCACGCCGAGCGACATGCCGAAGATCGGCACGCTCTTCTCGAGCCGGAAGTCGACGCTGCGATCGGCGAAGCCCCATGTCTTGGGAGGATAAAGCGTTCCCGCGTATGCGCGCGAGTCGATGCGGTTCTGCAGGCTGAAGCCCTTCGAGAAATCGAGCAGATTCGCCGCGCCGCCGCTGCCGAGCGAGATGATTGTACTGAAGCGCGTGTCGAACGGCAGGCCCCAGATTCCGCTGGCCACGATGCGATCGCGCTCGCTTCCCGGCACCGCGTGTTTCGGATACTGATCGGCGGCCGGGAAATCGAGACTGAAGAGATCGTTGCCGTTCTGCTTCGCATCAGCATGGGTCCACGCGATGTGCGCGCCCCAGTTGTGCGAATACGCCTTGTCGAACGTCAGGAAGACGCCGTCGTACCAGTAACGCTTCCCCTTCGGATCGGAAATGATGACGTTGCCGTAGCCGGGCACGATGGCCGAGCAACAAAGGCCGCTCGCCGACAGCCAGGTGAAGCCGCGGTATCCGCGCACGCCGTTGTAGCTGATGGAGCTGACCCACTGGCCGAGGGTCTGGCGGAATCCGAGGTTGAACTGATTGGAATAAGGAGGCTTGGTGTCGTTCCAGAGGAGGAAGATCTCCGGATTGGCCTGCCCCGAGGCGACGAGCTGATGGAGTCCGGCCGGCGTCAGGTAGGACGGATCCCACTTGACGGTCGCTCCGCCGTTGCGCGGCGCGCCGGTCGGCGAGAACTCGATGCGGTAGACCGGGAACTGCAGGCGATAACGCTCGTCGAGCGTGGCATTCAGGAACAAACGATCGTAATAACGACCAGCGCCGCCGAAGATCACCGACTTGCTGTCGCCCTTGATGTCGTACGTGAAGCCGAGCCGCGGCTGGAGCTCGTCCTTGTACGGTTTGCGCGAGTTTCCATCCGAGAAGTAATTCGAATTGACGTGACCGGTCAGCCCGGCCACGATGTTCGCCGGCGTCACGTAATTCTCGTCGAGCATGTGGCTCTCGTAATCCCAGCGGAGTCCGAGGGTCGTGGCGAAGTGCGGATTGACGTTCCAGCTGTCCTGCGCGTAGAAGCCGTACTCATTGTTGCCGGTCTGCAGGATCGGATTGCCGAACCCGAAGAGCGCTTCGTACGGCTGATTGATGGTCAGGCCATTGGCCGCGTCGGTCTTGAAGTTGTACTGCGGATTGCCATTGAGGCTCTTATTGACCCGGTAATGCATCCAGTCGACGTTGGCGCCGACCTGAATGCTGTGATCGCCCATCCACTTGAGGCCGGTGAACGTGTAATCGTCGCGTACCTCGAGACGGCGCTGATCGAAGTCCTGCGTGGTGCTGTTGCCGCCGAGGCGGATGATCCCCTCGTAATTGAGTCCGACGAGATCGGGATTGAGCGGTTTCGGATTCCAGCCGTAACGCTGCAGGCTCAATGACGCCTGATTGAGAGCGTTATTGTTGTTCCACTGATCGCGCAGCGTGGTGCCGTAGACCCAGTTCCTGAGATCCGTTCCCGACTGGAACGAGGTCTGCGAGCCGAAGTCGCGGATCTCGTGCTCCTTGCGGTAATTCGTGCTGAGGTCGACGATCTGATTCTGCTCCGGCTGCCAGCTCAGTTTTCCGAAGAAGAGATTGGAGCGGAACGGGCTGGGGAAAACGCCGACGTACTGTCCGAACTGGCTGGAGAACGCGGTATTGCCGAGCGAGACGCCGGTGGTGGCGTGCTCCTGATCGCCTTCATAAGAGGCGAAGAAATTCAGCTTGTCCTTGATGATCGGGCCGCCGAGGTATGCGCCCGACTGCCAGCGCGAATAGGTGGAGTTCGACGTCAATGACGAGAACTGGAAGCCCTTCGCCGTCGGCGCCACCCAGCGCTTCGGCTGGTAATAGCCGAAGGCCTGGCCATGCAGCTCGTTGCCGCCCGACTTGGTGATGGCGGTGATGATCGCGCTCGACGCGTGGTCGTATTGCGCGCTGTAGTTCTGCGTGATGACGCGGAACTCCTGCACGGCATTCTGCGGGAATGGGTTGCCGCGGCTGGAGTCCTGGCCGGCCAGACCGCCCTGCAGGATGTCGTTCTTCTGGCTCACGCCGTCGATGAAGACATTGGTCTGCTCGGCCGGCTGGGCGTCGCCGGAGATCGTCTTGCGCGTCGGATCGGTGGAGACGTGGATTCCGGGCGCGAGGGCGGCGAAGTTGAGGAAGTTGCGGTCGTTCTGCGGCAACTGCTCGATCTGTTGCGGCGTCACATTGGTCGCCGCCTCGGACGTCTTCGTCTCGATCATCTGATTGCCGACGACGGTGATCGACTCCTTGACCACCGGCGTCGTGTTCATCACGAAGTTCATCTCGAGCTTCTGCCCGACGAACACCGTGATCTTCTGGGTGTTGGGCTCGTAGCCGGTGGCGGCCACCACCAGGGTCATCTCACCCGGCTGAAGTCCCCCGAAGAGGAACATGCCGTCGCGGTCGGCGTGCACCGTCTGCACGAAACCGGACGTCGCCGAAACGGCGCTGATCTCGGCATTGGCGAGCCCCTCGCCTTTCTCGTTCGTCACCTTGCCGCGAATCGTCGCCGTCGTCGTCTGCGCCACCGCCGCTGTCGCGAGCGCGCCGGCGAGCAATGCGAACAGGAACCACCTGAACGTTTGTCTCATGCCTCTTCTCCTTTTTTTCGGCCACGCAGCTTCCGATGCGGTTGCGTGCTGGTCTTGACCTGACTTGGTACAGCGCACGACTTCCGAACGACGAGCGTCGTGCTGATGCATTCCTGGCGCCTGGTGTGACGTCCTTCTCCCAACGCTTCGCACAAAAGCGCGAAGGCGCGGCGTCCGAGCTCCGCGATGTCGACACGGATCGTCGTCAGCGGCGGAGCGACGTAGTGCGCGATCGGGATGTCATCGAATCCGACGACCGTCATCTCCGCCGGTACGACGACGCCGCGATCGGCGAGCGCGGAGAGGACGCCGACGGCCATCGAATCGTTGGCGGCGAAGATCGCGGTGGGACGCTGGCTCATGTCGAGAAGCTGCAGCGCGGCGTCGTAGCCGGAGCGCTCGGTGAAGTCGCCGTCGATCTCGACGCGCTCGCCGCCGCTGATGGCGCGCATCCCCTGCCTGTAGCCGCGCTGCCGCTCGCGCGCATCGGCGTTGTGATCGGGACCCTTGACGAACGCGACGCGCGTGTGGCCGAGCTGCGCGAGGTGGCGGATCATCGCCCGCGCCCCGCCGAAGTTGTCGATGGTGATGGCGTCGTGCGCGTCGTCCGCGGTGTTGAGCAGGACGAGCGGCAGGTCGGTGGCACGCGAGCGGGGCAGCGATGAAAGGGCGACGTCGGGCGCCATCACGACCAGTCCATCGACGCGTCCGCGCATCGCTTCGAGCACCTCGAGCATCTCCCCCGGATCGCTGTGCGAGCCGGAGACGAGGATGTGGTACTTCTCCTTGCGCGCCGCCACATCGATGCCTCGAATGACCTCGGAAAAGAATTCGCCGTGGACGTCCGGCAGGACGATGCCGATGGTCTGGCTGCGGCGGATGCTGAGCGTACGGGCGGCGACGTTGGGAACGAAACGGAGCGAGCGGGCGGCGGAGAGAACGTGGTTCGCGGTTTCCTCGCGCACGAGCTGTTTGCCGTTGAGAACGCGGGAAACAGTGGCGACAGATACGCCCGCGCGGTGGGCCACGTCGTGAATGGTGACCGACGCGTTTCGTCGCCGCCGAGTCGAGCGCGCTCTTGTCTCGTTCATCGCCGCTTTCAGTTCTGAGTGCTGAGTTCTGAGTTCTGAGCTTTGTGGGGTCAACTCAGCACTCAGTCCTCAGCACTCAGCACTTGGTCGATGTAACCGGTTACATTTTGCGGTACGCTACACCCCGCGTTCACAGGTTGTCAACACGGAGTTCACCACGATGAGCGACTTTCGTTTCCCTGCCGGATTTCTCTGGGGTGCCGCCACGGCCGCTTATCAGGTCGAAGGCTCGCCGCTCGCGGACGGCGCCGGCCCGAGCATCTGGCAACGCTTCGCGCATACGCCGGGGCGCATGACGAACGGCGACACGGGCGACGTGGCGTGCGATCACTACAACCGCTACCGCGACGATGTCGGCCTGATGCGCGACCTCGGCCTCGGCGCGTACCGCTTCAGCATCTCGTGGAGCCGCATCCTGCCCGAGGGAACGGGACGGGTGAATGAACGCGGCCTCGATTTTTACAGGCGGCTGTGCGATGCGCTGCTCGAGGCAGGCATCCAGCCGGTTGCCACGCTGTATCACTGGGACCTCCCCGCGGCGCTCGACGATCGCGGAGGGTGGATCAATCGCGACGTCGCCAACTGGTTCGCCGAATACGCGCAGACAGCATTCCGCGCGCTCGATGACCGGATCGAAATGTGGGCCACGCTCAACGAACCGTGGGTCGTGACCGACGGCGGTTACCTGCACGGCGCGCTCGCGCCGGGACATCGCAATCTCTTCGAGACTCCGATCGCATCGCACAATCTTCTGCGCGCGCATGGCGCGGCGGTGCAGGCGTACCGCTCGATCGGATCGCATCAGATCGGGATCGTCGTGAACCTCGAGCCGAAGTATCCGGCGTCGGAGAGCGATGAGGACGCGGCCGCGAATCGCCGCGCCGATGCCTACATGAACCGGCATTACCTCGATCCGATCTTCCGCCGCGCGTATCCGGAGGAGTTCCCGGAGATGTGGGGCGAGGCGTGGCCGTCGTTCCCGTCGAGCGACTTCGATACCATCGGCGCACCGATCGATTTCACCGGCATCAACTACTACAAGCGCGGCGTGACGAAATACGACCCGGCCACGATCGTCGAGCGCGCGACACGCATCAATCCGCCGCACGCGATCTATTCGACGACCGATTGGGAAGTCTTCCCGCAAGGCCTGACCGACATCCTGACCTGGTTCCGCGACCGCTACGGCGCGATGCCGCTCTACATCACCGAGAACGGCGCCGCGTTCTACGATCCGCCGTTCGCGCTCGACGGCGTGGTCGACGATCCGCTGCGCGTCTACTACCTCCGCGAGCACATCGCCGCGGCCGGGCGCGCGATCGAGGCGGGCGTCGACGTGCGCGGCTACTTCGTCTGGTCGCTCCTCGACAACCTCGAATGGAGCCACGGCTTCACCAAGCGCTTCGGCATCATCCACGTGAACTTCGCCACGCAGGAACGGACGTTGAAGCGGAGCGCGCACTTTTATCGGGATTTGATCCGCAGAAACCCTGCCTGAGGGAAGAATGTCGCTCGTGGCACGGCCCCTCACCCGCCTGCGGCACCCTCTCCCCGCAAAGCGGGGCGAGGGGTAA
>Ga0070682_100000170_pt1 | contig 49271 bp, 75 predicted proteins | sample KBSC63LmetaG_FD_64668 | JGI IMG/M metagenome (GOLD analysis project Ga0070682, IMG submission 64668) | Corn rhizosphere microbial communities from Kellogg Biological Station, Michigan, USA - KBS C6-3L metaG | ecosystem: Host-associated > Plants > Roots > Rhizosphere | place: USA: Michigan...
GGTTTCGAGCTGCCTGCAGGCGTAGGCGCGGCGCGCATCCCAGTGCTCACCCTCGGCCGTCTGCAGCTCGCTCATGAGCCCGGCGTACTGGTACGCGGTCAGCACGAGGGTGCTGATGTCGAGCTCGCGGGTGCTGGTGGACATGACCGCCATCTAAGGTCCCGAGCCCGAGGAGTGCTCCATCCTACAGGTTTGCCGCAAGGGCAGCCTCCACAAGCGTAAGGTTGGTTCCGGAAAGCACCGAGTTGAAGATCATCCAATCGCCGAAGGATACCTGGCAAAACGACAGGTCATTGGTATGCGATGCGAGCCTGCTCCCGTTGCCCGTCGTAATATTCAGCGCTCCGGCGCCCGTCGCAGTGCCCGGGGTGCGGCTGGTGCCGTTCTGTCTCATCGTGCCTGTTGTAACCGCGCCCCCTGCGGCATGCTGCTCCACCCATACCGACGCGGTAGCGAGCGAAGGCGACGGTGTGAACGGCACGCCGAACGAGGTGTAGTCGATCCACAGCTTCGTCGAGCTTTCATTGAACATCGCAACGGCTTCCCCGTTTGCGGCGTGGTTGCCGACGCAAAAGACCTTTGTGTTGGTGCCGGTGCACTTGAACGTGCAGGCGATTGTTACGTCGGGAGAGCCGGAGAGCCCGAAGGCGTCGGAAACACGTTTGAGGTTATCGTTCGAGCCGTCGCAAAAAAACGCCGGCCCCGCCGTCAGCACCTCACGCACCCCCGCGTTGACGACTCGCGGCTGCGAGGCGGCTGTTGTCTGGGTCCAGTTACGCCCGTTGCCGGACTGATCGTACCAGGTGGTAATGAAGGCCGAGCCCGCGCCTACAAAGGACAGCAGCGACGCGCTGTCCACGACCGAGCCGCTGAACGGGATGTCCTGCTCTGTGCTATCGCTAGATCTGCGCACCCGGTATGCGGCTCCGGCATACGCGGCGCGCAGCTTGGTCGACATTGAGTAGGCGCCGAGGGCGGAAACCGAAAGGCTGTCAAGGAGCAACGGCGACGCCGCGGCGCCGCCCATGCGCAGCTGTTCCTGCAGTGCGGGGATGAGCAAGCTGTGCCCGTAGTTGAGCTTCCAGCTGTCGAGCTGCGGGTGCTCTACGGTTTGGCTCAGCACCTCACGACCCCGTGTAGCTCGCGTCCACCGTGCTCGACGCCGAGCCGAAAAACAGGAGGTTCGCGTTGCTCACCGGGAAGAACGGCGAGTATGAGCGCGGCGGCACGACGATGTAGTTGCTGCTGCCGGAGCTCCCGCCCACGCGCAGATCGAGGGTCGTGCTTTCGTTGAACATGGTCAGGCCGCGCGTGAGCGTCTGGCTCGCGAACTGCGTAGACAGCCCGGTGCCAATGGCCGTCTTGCGCTCAAACTTGACGCCGCCGCTGGGCGGGCCCTGATTGGTCGCGACGGTGTCGAGCTTGGTGTTGGTCAGCCCTACGAGCGTCTCGAGCCCGTCGGTGAACCCCTCGAGACCATCGACGTAGCCTTGAATGGTCGCAAGCGATGTGATGATGCTGGCGAGTCTGGACGCGGTGTTCGCGATATCCGTGACGACCGCGGTCGGCAAGCCGTGCACAAACCGCTTCTCGGCGCCGCCATTGTCGCCGGGCTCGGCCTGCACCTGGATGATGCCGTCTGGGGTGCGGAACGACTCGCTCATAGGACCACCGGATATCCTACGGTCTCGCCGGTATCACCCACGGCGATGGACGAGCCCGTGCCGTCGTTGTTCAGAATGTGCGGCGGGCGCGCGTAGTGCTTATCGCCCACGTCATACGGGCAGGCGAGGTAGCCGGACGGTTGGCGCCGCAGCTGGCTACGCCAGAACTTGCAGCCGCAGTAGTCGCACAGCCACGGGATATCCCCGCGGGGTGCGCTGCGCGGTCTGCGGCGCCCGATCGTCCTCATGCATCACGCGCTCTCGGTCCCGAACAACGCCGCCCGCTCGGCGATCGTGTTGACCACGTACACCTCGCGCCCGAACACCACGTTCGCCGGAGTCCCGAACGCCGCTGTAAGGTTGGTCGCGCTGTTGCCGAGCACGCCCATGAGCAGGAAGTCCACGACGCCTGAGATGCCGGCCATGCCTGTGATGGCCATGTCGCCCGCGCCGCCGCCGCTCTTGTTGTTGATGACGACGTTGCGGAACATCTTGATCCGCAGGCTGGCCGTGGTGAGGAACCGAATCACTCCCACCGACGCCGAACTCGTCGCGCCTTCCACCGTGTTCTGGTGGAACTGCAGCCGGTCGGCGCCGACGAACTGAATCATCGTGGTGCACTCGGCCGCCGTCTCGCCGTAGATCTCGTTGCCCATCATCACGAGGTCATCCGCTGCCGCGGTGGTCGTGATGCCGATGGTCACCTTGCTGTTCGCGTCGGTGCCCATGCGGATCTTGCAGCCGTTGATTGCGCAGCCGGCCGCGGAAATAGTCATCGGCGCAGCGACGGTGACCGTGCCAGCGCCCGGATCCATGTTGAGGATCAGATTCTGGAGCCGGACGTTTGCCTGATCGACCAGGATGCTCGACGCCGCCGCGGACCAGGTGATCTGCGGGCGTGAGTTTCCGGTGCCGACGCCGATGATCTGAGTGCCGGCGACGAGGTTGCTCCAGCCGTCCGCCGCCGAGATGGTCTCGGTGTGGCCCGGCAGAACGATGACGACGTCGTTGCGGCCGGCGCGGCACTGCTGCAGCGCCGTGTTCACGCTGGTGAACAGGCGATTGACGATGCTCGGGTCGTCATAGTCGGCCGGGCCCGACGCGCGGACGTAGCCGACGACTCGGCCGCCCGGCGGAAGCACCGTACCGAAGTCGGTGCGGAAGCCCGCCGCCATCTGCATGAACGGCAGGTCTTGCGTGAAGTATGGTCCCCAGGCCGTCATGAGAGCTCCTTACGCCTGGCAGCCGAGCACGCTGCGCGGGTCGGACCAGCCGCGCGCCCAGCGGGCAGAGATGCCGTAGAGACCAACCTCGGTCGCGTTCTCGTTCCACGAAGTCGAACGCGGGCGCCGACGCCACCTGAACTGCAGGCCGTTGTCCACATCCGTCTGAAAGATGTAGTTCGTGGTCGTATTCACCCAGTACTTGATTGGGATGAGTTTGAAATCATGTGTGTACGCCACATTGATTTCGTTGAAGTTGCCGGCCTCGGGCGCCTTGCTCGACTTCACGAGACCTTCCCACACGGCCCACTGCTCGACGGGATGCAGCACCGCCTCGATGTCGGCGCCCTCGATGGTGCCGTCGTGGCCGGGGAACTTCATCACCTGCGAGCGGGCGATGATGAACGCCGCGCGCGAGGGGCTCATGGGAGTGGCCATGACGTTCGAGAACGTGCCGCCGTTTGGCAGCGTGTGCGCCGAGCTACAGAGCGGCTGGCCGTCGCCGCCGACGTACGCGGTGTTGAACGCGCGCGCGAGCATATTGGTCGCGTCGATGTCCGCGGTCTTCCACAGCGCGCGCTTCAAACGCCGCGCTGCCTTGATCACCTCGGGATACTTGTTGTCCTCGATGGCTTCATCGGTGACCAAGATCTTGAGGCCGAACTTGCGCGCGATGTAGCGGGTGAGGTAGCCCTCGCGGATCGTCCCGCTCGGCAGCTCCTGGCCTTCGTTCACCTCGGACGCGAGGCCCGGGCCGCCCATCTCGAGGTCGTCCTCGTAGGCGTCGGTCATCTTCCCGATGTCACACCACTTCGGAAAGATGGCCTTCTGCTCGTACCCGTCTGTCGGGTCGTCGATGATCTCGTCGAGGGTCGCCTTGAGGGCGTGTGCGATGACTGATTCGAAGACGCCTGCGCTCATGGCTTAGATCCCTGCCGTAACGAACGGCGCCAGCTGGGTTTCGTTGCAGGTCACGTAGAGCCGGACGTACGCGCCCGAAAAATCCTGGTTCGCGACCGACTGCGAGATGTTATGGATACGCCACTGGGCGGTCGTGGCGACGTGCGTGCTGATATCCAGCAAGCAGTTGGTCTTGGGCTCGCTGCCCGTCGTGAGACGGTGATCGCAGTTCTCGCCGATGAGCGCGGTGTAGCCCGCCTCGGTGGTCGCCGTGGTCGCGTCGTCGACCTCGATTTCCCAGATGTGCCCCGCCGCCGGGTAGACGAGCACGTAGGACTGCCGCTCGAGCACCGAGCCGTAGGCCGTGCCGTACGGTAGGCGATTGCCGAAGGTTTTCACCTGGCCATCCCAGTACGGAAGGACCGCGACCACGATGCCGTAGATGTCCTCGGCGGCGTTCGCGGCGGCCTCGTTGCCTGCAGCGTGCACCGCGTAGCCGGTGCTCAGCAGGCGAACTGGATCGCCGATGTTGATGTCGATCGAGCCGCTGCCGCCGTTGATCGAGCCCGCGTAGCCGGAGGCAACGCGCAAGGGAATCGATGACGGCGGCGTGCTCCCGACGAGCGACCGGACCCATTTGAATCCGGCGTACGCACGCATGTTGTCGGTCATGGGATTGCTACCTCGTTCTTCGTCGGCTCGATCTCATTGACGAGTGAGACGAGACCCCGACCGATCCCCCGCAGCGGGTCGTACCCGCGCTTGTCGAGGATGTCGGCCTCCATCTTATCGATGCGCGCCTGCCCGGAGTCGCCGTCGACACCCTCGAGCTCGATGCGCTGAAACTCCCTCTTGTCGATGGAGTACAGGAGCAGCCCGCGCACCTCGATGTGTTGGCCCACCTTGACGGTCTTGCCGCCTGCGGGGCACACGCCACCTTCGCGCAGAAGCTCGGGCTCGTAGCCGGCGTACTCGTAGTACGCGAGGGCATCGAGGTCGCCCTTGTTGACGAAGACGTAGTGTTTGGTCTCGTCGCGGTTTTTGAGGCGCGCCCAGATCGCCGAGCCATCGATGTGACGAGGCTTAGGGTCGATGCGCGGTGGCGCCTTGGGAAGCTTGGCAGCTGGCACGTAACGCTCCACTTCGCCGCCTGCAGACCGGCAAAAGTCTTCCGCGTGGAGCGTTCGGACCTAACTGGCGCGGACCCAGCGGCCGTTCAGACGCGTTGCTTTGGCGAAGCGCAGCGCCGACAGATGAATCGTGCGGGCGCTCAATCGCGCCTGTCAAGCTACTTGACGGTTTTGGGCGGCGTCGAGGCCGGCGTCTCGGTGCACACCTCTTGCTTCGGCGCTTGCTTACGCGCCCTGCGCTCCTCGATCTTGCGCGCGACCTTGGGGCCTGCGAACAGACCCCCGATCGCGGAGACGAGCGACGCAATCGCCGTGACTAATACCGCTGCTGTGCCCATCTCATCCCACCTTTCTTACCTGTGACAGCTGTCACGGATTGTTCGGTGCTACCCGGTCTTATCCAGTAGACGCTTTCCCGGGCCGGCTGCCCAGCGCTTGTAGCGTTCCGACTCGCTCGGGATGTGTTTGTACATGGCGTTCGCCATGGCCTTGTGCTCTTTGGTGAGCGTGACGACGCGCGGGCCGCTGTCCTGCGACGTCGCGCCGCTGCCGCGGCTACTGCCGCTGAGCTTTGCTTTGTAGCTCTCGCTTGGCTGCGGGCGCCTGCTGCGGCTCGGCATTCCGAACGCCTTGCGCGTCATCTCCGCGGCTTCTTCGAGCGTGCTCCAGTCGTCGGGCTTGCCCTTCGCTCGAAGCTGTCGCCACACGCCGTCACAATACATCTGCGTGTTCTGCTGCCCGAGCACGTCGCCGTGGTGCTGCATCATCTGCTCGCGGACGACCTGATCGCGGACCTCCTGCGGGTTCTGCGCCTTGACGCCGGTTTCGCGCAGCGCGATGCGCCCGCCGAGCACGAGGATCTTCTTTTGCAGCTCGCGCGCCTTGCGATCGAACGCTTCGAACTCCTCCTGGCTCGGAGCCGTCGTGCGCGAGTTGTGCTGCTGGTACAGCAGCCGCTGCTCGGCGAACGTCTGGTCCAGTTCCTTGTCGAGCGGGTCGGGCTCCTCGGGCCGCGGGGCCGCCTGCGGCATGGACTGCCGGCTGACCTGCAGCAGCATCTCGCGCGCTTCGCGCTCGCGGCGCTCGGCTTCTTCTGCGCGCTTCACCGCCGAGGAGCGCTCCTCCTGGAGCTCTCGGTACCGATTGCGGCGGCGCTCGGAGCGACTCTCTTTCTGCTTGTCGGAGAGCCCCTCGAGCTCGTCCTCGGCCTTGTCCACGTCGACTTCGACGGGCTCGTCTTTGTCGGGCCGGTTGAGCTCGTCGTCCTGGCGCGCGCTATCCGCGCGGTTGCGGACGGCTTCTATCGCGGCCTTGTCGGCCTTGTCGTCCTGACGATCGTCATCGTCATCGTCCATCGGTCGCTTCGCCATGCTCAGTAATCCTCAGAGATGAATGGGTGCTTGGGGGTCCAGCGCTCGCCCTTTTCGTCCACGTAGACGTGCTGGGCGGTGTCGCGCTGGTACTCGATGCGGCACTCCCCCTTGGCGAGCGCCACGCGCAGGTCCTCGCTGCCGGTGATGTCCCCGTCGCGAAGAATGATCAGGTAGAAGTCCGCGCCGCCGATGTTCGCGACCGGCATGCGCCACGGCGCCTGGCGGATGAAGCTCACCATGTGCCCGGGCTCGATACCGTTGCTGCGCAGCGTGTCGAGCGCGGCGAGCCCTGCGCTCACCAGGATGCCGCGCGGGGTCTCCTCTTCGACACGGCGACGGGCGGTGTCGGGCATCAAGATCCCCGTGTCGCCGTACGTGTCTTTCATGAAGCGCGGCACCTGGTGCACCAGGCACACGTTGAAGGCGGCTTGCAGGTCGAACGCGCCGTCCGGGATCGCGTACATCCGCCGGCGGGCGTCGAGCAGCGGGGAGATGTTCGGGATGCCGCCCGGGGGCGCCATGCGCTCTTTGAACTCTTCGGCCACGGATTCGACGCGCTTACCGAACGTGACGATCGAACCGCCGTTGGGCGTACTCATGTGCGGGCCTCCGCGGCGCGCGTCCGCGCGTGCTTGAACTCGGAGATCTGCTCGAGTAGGGCGCTGTACCTGCCCCACGACACCGCCACGAGTGGATCGGTGGTGTTCGAGCAGCGCCCCTTGAGCTCGTTGAGCGCGCGGTCTGCGGAGAGCTCGAGTGCTTTGATCGTTCGCTTGGTCAGCGGGTGCAGCGCCCAGTCGGCGCTTTCGTCATCAGTCTCAACCGTCATGGATCCTCACTGTGCGGCCACCGGGCCACCTGGACCCGGCGGGTGCTCTGCTGGCGCGGGGCCGCTCGCTACGCCCGGACTCGGCCCCTGCATGCCGCCGCCGTCTGCCGGGTTCTCGCCGCCCTGCTGCCCCTGCCCGGGCGGCGGTTGTCCTGGCTGCTGTCCTGGCACTTGGCCCGGCAGCGCCATCGGAATGCTCGGCATGCCGTACATCTGCGGTATCGGCGGCTGCGCGCCGAGGAGCGCGACCATGTCTTGGCGGTCGCGCGCTTCGAGCGACTTGCGGATGGCGGCGTACTGGAACGCGAGGTTCTGTGCGAGCGCGGGCGCCTGCGGCGAAAGCGCCATCTGGGTGACCTCGTCCGCTTCGGAGATCTTCTGCTGCTTGGGCGCGTAGCTGAGGTCGCTTTCGAAGACGACGTCGTAGTTGCGCTCGTACAGGCGCCGCTCGACTTTGATGTGCCGCAGCTCGCCGATCTTGTAGTCCATGATGTACCGCATCTCTTCCTCGGGAAGGAATGCGGCGTTGAGCCGGGCGTTGTTCTTCAGCACCTGGCGCACGAACTGGGCGTACTTCTGCGTCGCCACCGTGAGCTGCTTGGTCGCCTGCTCGATGCGCGCGGCGATGCCGCGGTAGGTCTCGCCGGACTTCCCGGGCTCGCCGGAGAGCACGTTGGGCGCCTGAATCGAGCTCTGCCCGATCTCCTGCATAAACCGCACGAAATCGAACATCTGAGGGTTTGCGGGCGCGGGCTTGAGCTCTTTGATGTGGTCGTCGAGCCTGCCCGAAAAGCCGGTTGCCTTGTTGATCTTGCCCGGACTGAACTTCAGCCCTTGCTCAAACTGCACCGTGTTGTCGGTGATGAGTGACCAGACGTTCGCGAGCGTTGCCGAGTCGATGAACTGACTCAGCGTGGTGTCGGCCGCGCGGTTGTACTCGGCCTGAATGCGGCCGTACGACAGCCCCAGGTTGCCCACGAGCGGCTCGATGCACACGCCGTGCGAGTACATGTGGATCGGCTCTTTGCGCATCGGCGCGGGCGCGGCGAACTCGGGGTCTTCGCCCTCCTGCAGCCACTCGGGCGGCAGCGGCGCGGGCGCGGCGCCGAGCTGCTGCTGGATGCCGCCGAGCATCTGCTCGGCCACCGCGGGGTCCATCACGCCGGTGGCGACCTGCTCCTGCATGCTCGCCATCTGCTGCTGGGCGGCGCCGATCATCTGATCGTATTCGCCCTTGGCCTGCCGGAACTGCTCGAGCTCGGTCATCTGGCGCTCGAAGCGCTCGCGCTCGTGCCACGGCGGCTCCTCGTAGATCGCGAGGGACAGCGGCACGCGCGTTTGGTAGTCGACCGTGACCTGCACGAAGCGGTCGCGCTCGTCGCCGCCCTGCTCCTGCTCGGACGGCGGCATTTCCATCCAGCCCTCGTACTGAACGAGCTTGTACGGCGCGTTGTGCTGCCCCGTCGGGATCTCGATCATGTGCCCGTCCGCGACCGTCTCGGACATGGGCGAAGTCGGATCGTCATCCCAGCTCGGCGGCTCTTTGTTCAGGACGTTGTCGATGTTCGCCCAGATCCCGCGCATGCCCTGCAGCTCATGCCGGTAGCGGTGCATGATCTTGCTGTGGTGCGGCAGGTCCGAGTAGTCGGGCTGCACGGTCACGTACGTGAACGGTGCGACGAACTCATCGCACGTGAGCGTCTCGTGCACGTTCCTGCGCCGGAACGGGTCGTAGTAGCTGTGCCCGGTGACGTCGCCGGCTGTGAAGTACAGGAGCACGCCGCGGTCGCCGATCTGCCTGCGGAAGTCCGGCATGCCCTCGCGGATCTGCCAGTTTCCGTGGACCGTCAGCACGTCCACGATCTCCTGCTCTTTTTCGCCCTCGCCGACCTTCACGACGCCGAACGGCTGTTTCCAGTCGCCGAACAACTCCGCCTGAGCTCTGAAGGTCAGGCGCGAGAGGTTCTCGAGCATCAGGGGCATGTGCGCGTTCGCGCAGTGCTCGAACGGGAAGTCCTTCGCGGGCAGCGTGCCGGCAAACAGCTTGAAGTCCTGCGCCTGGCGCTCGCGGTACTCCTTGGTCGATTCCCAGTCCTGATCGAAGTCCTCGAGCACGCGCTTGCAGATGCGCTTGAGCCACGCGCGGCCGACCTCGGACTTCTGGAACGTCTCAACGAGGTTCGGTTCGTCTTCGTCGTATTTGATCTTCCCCTCGGGGAGATCTTTGTTGCGGCGTTTCGTCTCGGGCTCTTCGAGTGCAATACGCAGGTCGCCGTCAGATGACATCGCGCACCAAGTCTAATCGGTTCCCGCGCTGCGCATAGACCTTATGCACCGCCATACCCATACCTGCCCCGCGATGCGCTGCGCTCGATCACGTCATCGTCGCGATCGTCGTCATCGTCTAAGTCGTGCCGCGGGATGCCTTGCCGACCGTGTGAGGCGAACGCGCACCCGTAGTTGATACTGTCATGCCAGTGGTCATCTCCGCCGTCAGCAGGTACCTCAGTGTTCTTAGGGTCGGTCTGAATCGCGGGAATCGTGGTGATCGCCTGCTTACAGGTGTCGAAAAACACGATTCCCGGTGTTTTTGTGCCGCTCTCGTGGGCCTTGAGGCGCTTCGTCAGGCGCTCTGCGTTGTGCTGCCGTGACTTTTTATCGGCAGGCACCCAGTTGACGCCCGCATTCTGCATCACGGCCGCCTTGGTCTGAGCAGACTCGCCGCGCTCCTCCCACAGCTGCGTGTCGGCCGGGCCGGTGAGTAGGGACCTGCCGTTCTTGACGAGGCCCATGCCGCGCTCGATCTCTTTGATCGCTTTGGCGACCTCGATGTCGAGCTTCTCTTGGAAGGTGAACTCGCGCTCCACGTAGAGCGTGCCGTCGTGGTCGAGCGCGTACCAGTGCACGCAGCCGGGCGCCTTGAAGCCCCAGTCCATCGAGCGGAAGCGCGCCCAGCCCGGAGGGATGCGGAAGGGCTTACAGACGTGGATCTTGTCGTTCCATTCCGAGCCGTAGAAGCTGCCCGGCGTGACCCACCAGTTGCCGTACAAAAGCGCCTGCACGATGTGCGGCTTTTTGTCGCGCAGCGTGACCTCATACTGAGCCACGAACTCGGGGTCGGGGTTGTCGTACAGCGTCGCCGGCAGGTAGATGAACGTGCGGTAGGCGATCGTGCCGTCCTGGCGGCGGATGCGCTTTTTGAACCGCACGCGGCCCTGCGGCGCGGGCTTGACGAAGCGGTCGCGCACCCAGTGCGGGTTCTTCACCGCGAAGGTGTCGGCGCTCGTGCGCGTGACGAGCGGGTTTGTCGCCGAGCGGATGCCCAGCATGTGCTTGAGCACCGGATCGGTTGTGCGTAGGCGCGTGCCGATCTGGTCGTACTGCTCTTCGTCGAACTGGACGAGCTCGTCGAAGAAGATCCGCGTGTACTCATTGCCGATGTAGATCGACCAGTCTTGCGGGTCTTTGCAGTGGCCGAACTGATACTTGTAGCCGCTCGAAAACGTCCAGGTGGTCTTCTGCTCGTTCCAGTGCGCCCCGCTGTCCATGCGCGGAAACGCTCGGTGAGCGCGCGCGAGCGTCTCCTCGAGCATCGGACGCGTGCGGCGCAGATGCAGCGCCCAGCCGCGGCTTTGACCCCATGCGTGATAGTGGGGGTGGTGCTTGTCCTCACACCGTTTGTGCTCGGTGTAGATCTGCCCGTTCGCGTCGAACAGCAAGATCGTCGACTTGCCGGGCCCGGCGGATCCTGCGCCGAGCACTTCCCAGTCGGGCATTGCGTGGAAGATCTCACCCCAGGGGGATGGCTTGTAGATCTCTTCTTCGAAGCTCAACGCGCGTAGGATACGACCGTGCGCATTCGTCTGACCAGGACGCTGACCGATCGCAGCTTCAACATTGAAGGGATGTGGGTGTTCCTCACGCGTGAGCTCGTGCCCATCGTCCGCGAACTCTTGCGCGCGCTCACCTCGGGTCCGCCGACGTTCTCGCCCGCAGCGACCATTACCCTCGACCTCGCAAAGGCGCGCGACTTCGCCCTCGGCAGCCCGCTAACGGTGGACACCGCGCTCACGCTGCTCAACGGCGTGGACGGCTGTGAGGGCTCGGTGGTGGTGCAGCAGGACGGCGTAGGCGCGCATCTGCTGACGGTCGCCGCCGATGGCCGCACGGTGCTGCGCGCAGATCCCGCGGCCGACGACAACCCCGCTCCGGGCGCGGGAAAGCTCACCCGCTACCGCTACCTCTACCTCACGGTGTCGGACGTGCCGTATCTCATCTTCGAAAGGACGTACCTACTGTGAGCGCCAACCACTGGGATCCTGCGCCCCACGAGCGCACCTACTACCGCCACGCGCTGACGGGCGATCTGGGCTGGCTCGTCCGGCGAGACGGCGCCGAGCACATCCTGCTCGATCGCCCCGGCCAGGAGATCGCGAAGCCGTTCAAGCCGGGCGAATGGACCGTCGAAGCCGAGTACCGGCCGCTCACGCGCATGCAGTTCGCCCAGGTGGCGTTCGCGGCGGACAAGGCGCTGTGCCTCGCGCTCGGCAAGCACCTACTTGCGCGGCGCGAGTGGCTGTCGATGCGCGACGAGGACCGCATCGTGTTCATGCAGATGGGCCCGCGTGCCGGCGGCGGACGTCAGGAGCTGTTCGAGGCGATCATGGCTTCTTTGGAGCGCTACGGCGGGCGCTAGCCGCCCAGCTTTGCGTGCCCGTCCCGAAAGAAGCGCCGCAAGAACTTCGGGTTCGAGTCGAACACGGCTCGCACCGTGCGGGTCTCGCCGATAAGCTCGAGGACGATCCCGGTCTCGTCCGGATCGTCCTCGAGGCGGACCTCCACACGGTTGTCGCTCATGCACGAGGCCAGCAGCGCGCCCCTGCGCTTGAAAAGCTCGGTGGCTCGCGTGATCCGCTCGGCCGCTTTCATCACGTGCTGCCACCACTCACTGCTCCCCGCCGGGGGGCCGGGCCGCCAAAGGGCTTGGTCGAGCGCATCCCTCGCCTCACGCACCAGCGCGCGAGCGTGCGCCCGCTCTTCCTCGTCCAGCTCACTCATTTGCCGACTTCGATCTCCTGCTCGGGGAACTGCGGCATCGGGGCGGTCATGTGCACCACCGCGACGTTGAGCGTTCGTGGGCCCTGCTTCTCCGTGGCCTTCGCTTTCAGGATGCCGACCAGCACGCTCGACGCGACCTTGATCCCGACGGGGGCGTCTTTGGCAGCTGCCCAGGCCGACTGTGCGACGCGCAGTCGCACCTTCGCGCCGTCCATGCCGAGCTCGTCGATCCACGCCTGCGGCGGCTCGGTGGTGGTCGGGTCGATGTCGGCGAAGCGCATCGAGCTGTCCACGATCGACAGCGAGCGCTCGAGTAGTTGATCTTGCAGCTCTTGGAGCCGGTCTTGCTGGAGCGCGAGCGCGTCTTTCTTCGGCAGGATCTTGGCGAGCTGCGCCTTCTGCTCGTCCACGGGGCGGGTCGGTGCGATGCCTTTGCTTGCGGCCATGACCCGATCTTAGCGCCGAAGCGTGAGCCCGCGGCCAGCGGTGGCCTCGAGAAACCTCGGAACGCTCGTGCCGGTGTAGCAGAGCACCGAGTCAAACCCCGGCGCGTCCGCCTCGGTGAAGAAGTCCGGGGGGTCGTACTTCACCCGGCCGCGGGGAAAGAAGTAGGCGTCCATGTCGGAGAGGTACTCGTGGAACCAGTTGGCGTTCATGGCGGCCGACACGACGATGAACAGATCGAACGTCGGGCGCAGCCGGCTGTTGGCTCGGGCTTCTTGGGCGCGCGCGAGCCACTTGCGCATGTCCACGCCCTCGGTGCGCGACCAGGGCGGGTTGAGGAAGATGGAGCTCGCCGACCAGGGCTGCGAGAGGCCGTCTTCTTTCGGCGTGTAGAACGTCAGGGCGCCGGTGGGGTTGTCCGGGCTCGTCGCGGGGTCGAGCTCCACCGGGCCGCCGAGCACGTCGCGCACGATCAGCAGGATGCTCTCGGGCGTCTGCCAGTCCGAGCGCGAGGCGCCCTTACTTTTGTGCACGGCGATGTTCCTCCATCCCGCGCACCAGCATCGTGCGGGCTAGGTTGGACATCGTGATGTTAGCCCCGACCTTCAACGTCAGCCGGGAGGCTTCGCGCAGGAGATAGTCGTACTCGGCCTCGGTGATTCGCAGCCCGACGCCACGGGTTTTCGCACGGCCCTTGGGCATTGGTTTTCGGCTCATCCGGGAATGATGATGCTTGGGGGTGGGGGTTGGGCGATGAGCTCGCCTGCGTGCACTTCGTGCCCGTCTACGACGTGCTGGAACCCGGCGATGCCGAGCTCCTCGAGGAACTGCCCGAGGTTCACGCCGGTGTCGACGCCGCGGTTTTCGCCGGTCTGATCGATGAGCCGGCAGCGGATGAACTTCTGCAGCGCCGCCGTGCGCAGCTTCGCCGCCTCTTTGGCCGTCTCGAGGCTGTCGTAGACGCGGACGGGGATCACCATCTGACCCTTGCCGTCCATGCCGCCGAGAACGCGGTTGAGCTGGTAGACCTTATTCGGCATCGGCAAAGGGGCTGTCGAGCTCGGCGGACTTCTTCTGCGAGCCGGGGATGGTGAGCTGGCGCGCGTCGTGCTGCTCCGGCGCCTGTTCGGGCGGCATGTCTTCGACCGCGCTCGTGAGGTACTGCACCACGCGGCGGCGCGCACTCATGGTTTTCAGGTCTTTCAAGTGCCGCAGGCAGCGGCTCACGGTGAGAGTTTCTCGGTCGTACGCGGGCATCGGATCTCCTGGTCTCGGTAAAAGGCGGTGGGCTTGTCGAGCGTGTTGTGTTTGCTCAGAAACACGGCGCAGCCGGGGCTTTTGAGGTCGACTTCCCAGTGCGCTTGAAAGCCTAACACTGCTTTCCATCCGTCGTTCGGGATGACCTCTGCCTTTTGTAACGCGTCCTCGATGATTTTGATGACGCCCATCGAGACGTTGCTCGGGTCGCGCTTTTTGTTCGGCTCGTAGATGAGGTACGTGAAGTACGCGCTCTCGACGGGCACAAGGTGCTGCGCGCGCGCGAGCAGCACCACGCGGTGCTGCCACTGCTTTTTGATGTCGTTGTACCCGACCCAGCCGGTTACGCGGTCGCGCTGTCCACGAGCCGCAAGTAGCTCGTTGAGGCCCGGGAAACGCCCTGGGATCCAGAGATGTTGGATGCTCGAGCGTTGCACGTAGACGCTAACGTGTGTTGACACGCCGGGGTCGTCAAGCGCTCTTTCGGCAGCTCGAAGACGTTTCCTTCGGCATCAACGCAGCGACACAGATCGCCACTCAGCGCGAACACCACCGGGACCTCATGTGCGAGCGTTGCCATGTCGCACACTATGTCCACATCTAAGCAAAGTGCAACATGTGACAATATGCGTGACACGTGTCACGGTATTTAGTAAGGGTGTGTAGGTATACGTAAAGAAAAAGGCTCACCTTATGACCCTTGACCCTTGCGTGATGCTGGGGGCGTCTGGGCGTGTCGTGTGACGGTACTACTGGACTACAGTTGCTTACACTCTGCTACGCTAGGATCCGGGTCATGTAGACCCCTAGCGCTCTTGAGCCGTAGCTATGTTCGCACGTGCCGGCCGCGGGACAATTACCGCGGCGCTACCAGCCTTCCCCGGGTGTGAGCTCTACGGGTGGCGGACCCTTCGACGCCTGCAGGGGTAGTTGACACGTTCGGTCGTACGGACCCGCCTCGCTATTTCGGCTGCCGCCGTAGACCGCGCAGACGGTCCTGTGGGGCGCGACGAGGTACGCGCTTGGGTTCGGCTCCTCTTTCGAGCCGCTGCGCCCTGTGCTGCAATCTAGAGCCATGGCGTGGCGTGGAATGTCAGCTGAAGAGATCGAGGACTTCTGGTGCGCCGCACATCCGCCTATCGAGCGGGTGTGGTTCGACGATGCTGCCGGCTTCGCGAGCTTTTTTGTGCTCATGCGGGACGGTTCGATCTCAGCTCACCTCGATAGCGCCACGGGGGATGGTGCGCAAGTCCTAGCGGACGCGCTTGCGTACTTCCGCTCTTAGCCTCATCGTCAACACGTTGGTTGGACTCTTGTCACGATGGAACAGGGTTCGGAACCTGCTACCCCGCGCGTCGCATCGCCATTACCCCCTCGCTGCGGGGTAGCAGGGGCCGATTAGCGTGACAGCTGTCACGGTTTGTTCTCCGCGCGCATAAGACGCTGATCGTCGCGCCAGTTCACGAGCAGCGGCGAGATCGACAAGATGCAGTAGCCGGCGGGCACGCCGAAGCCGGGCGAGCGCAGCGCGTAGGTGACCTGCACCATGCACCACGCGCCGGTGTACTGCTCGAAGACCGGATCCCACTCCATCAGGCGGAGCAGATCGCCCGGCAGGTAGCCGCCGCGGTCATCCTTGCGCCATTCGAAGCGCTTTTTGCCGTCAATGATGGCCGAAAACTCGTCCGGCCAGCACTTGAGGGCGTGGGTGTTTCCGCTCACCTTGACCACCTGTCCGTTTCGCCGCATCGTAGCCTAGCTGGTCGTGACAGTGCTCAAGACCCTCATCCGGGGCGCTGCCATGGTTGGTCTCCTAGGGGCCCGTCCCTGAGCATTGATTCGTGTTCAGGGACGGGCTTTGCGTATGTTCACCCGCGGCGAGCTACTGAGCTTTCTCCGGTGCAGCCCAGATCGTCTCGATGCGATCTTGAGACGTCTTGGGCTCCCGAACCACCTGCGGGGCCTTCGGTACACGCCCGAGCAGGCGCGCGCCATCCTGGCGCAGTTCTACGCGCGTAAGGGTACTGCTGCCGGCCCGGGAGTCGAACCCGGGGACAAGGTTTAGGTCAGACCTTCTGACGTCCGGCGTCCACGCCGCCGGCCATAACCTTACGCGTCGTGCCCAGGATGCCCCTTCGACATGTGCTCGAGGTCGTCCGAGAACTCCTCGAGCCGCCGGCCGACCCAAAGACACAACATGCGGGTCAGTAGGCTCAGTTTCAGCTGTGAGACCACGGTTGCTTTGCCGTCGCCGTCGAAGATGAACACCGCGGCCTGGCCGCCTCCGAGGCTTTCCACCTCTTTCAAGTGGACGGTGATCTGATCCACTACGTGTCGCTCGAGCATTTGCCCAGTTTGATGCGAAAGCCCCCGTTAGCGGGAGACCAATCGGCATCGACCCGGCTCGCGGCGGTGAGCTCCTCGGGGGTGACGGTCACATCGCCGCCAAGCTTGTCCGCCATGGCCTGGCACATGTAGATGAACAACAGCCGCTCGGTTTCCCACTGTTCTTGCTCGCTCACTCGCTGGCCCCTTCCCGCTGGTTGCGTCGAGATCAATGGGCATGCTCCACGCTGACGGGGTGCGCGGCGACAAACGCCTCGTACGCCTGCAGCGACATGCTGCCGTGCGAGAGGATCTCGGCGCAGACCGCGCGCAGCGTCTCGTAGCGGCGCATCGCGAGTAGATTGAACAGCGCGGCGCCCGCGCCGGCCGCCACCTGGACGGCCTTGCAGCGCTCGGCGGGGTCCACACTGTCGGTCAGGTCATCCAGCGCTGAGAGGGCAAGGAGTAGTGCGGCGTCGAGGTTGCAGTGCAGGGCAACGTCAGCCTCGATGTCGAGCGCGGCTTTGATGAGCGTCGGGCCGAGCAGCTCGATCGTGCGGTCGAGCCACTTTCCCTGGTACTCGAGGCCCGTCGCGAGCACCTCGAGCACGATCGCCGCGTGGCTGTGGTGAAGCTCCTTGCCGCGCTTGGCGATGGTGCCTGCGCGCTGTACTGCACGTAACACCTGCTCACAAATCTGGTCTTGCATGCGTGGCTCCTGCGGGGTTTGCGTTGTGCGCTGCGTGACAGGAGCGTTAGTAACACGCACGATCTGGCAGTCAGAATGTATGAAATGTGGGCTCGTGATAGTTTTTTGCGAATGCGACTGTTATAGGTTCTTACGTAACGAACAATGGTCAGCTGTGTTGACGTTTACGAGTCCAGCAGCCGGCCCGGTCAGGTCTGATCGCGTGACATCGCGTGAACATTGCGCGCGCAGATGTTGCAGACCGGGCGCTCAATGCGCGTCTGCCATCCGCTTTCGCCAATCCGCACCATGCGGCACAGCGCCCATGGCTGAGAACCTTCCCCCACAAACGCGTGCTGCGGGCCGCGTTCGGCAGCGAGCCAGACCACGCGGGTCACGGCAGCTCGCTACGCAGCACGCCGAGCGCGCGGTGCGTTTCCATCAGCAGCTCTGCGATCCTGGGGTCTCCCGGGTTTCTGTCGCGAAAGACCGTGAGCGCGACCAGCTGCTGCTCGAGAAGCTCGCAGCTGCGCACGCGCCAGGCGGCGATCATCTTCCGGGTGCGCCAGCTGATATGGGCGCTGGCAAAGAGCACGAGGGAGGCGTAGCCGACGGTGAGCCACAGAGGCAGGTTCACGAGACGTTCTCTTGGCGCGCGGAATGCTCGAGGCGCGCGCCGAGGAACGCGAGCGCATCACCGAGGCTGGGCGCACCGAGCGCGGTCACGAGGGATGCCGTATTGCCGAGAAAGAAGAGCGCGATCCGGAGCTTGGCGTCCTCACCTCGCCACGCGCCGAGTCGGGCGTGGTGGGCCCCCGGGTTATGCGGGACGCGCATCGTGACGACGGTCCACTCACCGTCGCGCTCGGCCGTGAATCGCGCGCCCGCGGTCATTTCGTCTTCGGTCATGATGCCTTCGGGTCCTTCCCGGCGGCTTTGCGGTAGGTCTTGTAGTACGTCTCACGATGGACCGGCACCTCGCGGTCCTCGAGCTCTTTTAGCGAGGCCATCATCTCCACCATTTCGCCGGAGCACGCGACGGCGCAACGGCGCACGCCGTCTTCGTCGCGCTGGAATGCCACCACGGCGAACGAGGGGATGTCGTCTTGGGAGATGCCCATCTTCGCGAACGTTTTGGCGATGGCTTCGGCGCCGGTTCTTGCGATGACGTTGCAGAATTGCTGCACGGTTGGCTCTTCGTCGTCGGTCATGTTCACCACCAGGTCTCGAGAATGTGGGGGTCGGGGTCGGAGAGCGGCGCGCGCGATAGGTGCGGCCACTCCTGGGCGATGTACGCGTGGGCCGTGGCGAGGTCTTTGAACAGCTCGGCCTTGGCCAGCGGAATGGGCTGGGGATTGCCGCGTTTGACGAGCCACCAGCGCAGCACGTAGTGGTTCGGGTGGTCGGTTGGGTGGTCATAGACCGTGAGCATGCGCATGACTTCGTCGGTCATTGCTGGCACCTTTCAAGCGCCGCTCGGTCTCGAGCTGAAAGCGGTGAAAGGTCTCGTCATCGCCGATCCGCTCGACGAGCACCCGCAGGCGCGCGGCCATCTCGAAGACGGCGGTAATCATGAGCTTGGCGTTCAGCTCGTCGAGCCGCAGCAGCTCTTTGAGGCACGCCTCCATGCCGGCGGCCACCTGGTCGTCGTCGTACTCGGCGGAATCGCCGTACCGCTGGATTGCGACCTCCAGAAGAAGGCGTCCGTGGTCTCGACGGTTCATGGTCTCACCGGATATGGCGAAAGGTAGAGGAGTTCGTTGCGCGCCTCGGAGTCGCCCGCCATGGCAGCCTCGAGCAGTCGGCGGATGTTCATGACGAGCACGGCAGTCTGGGCGAGGCTGTAGGGGTCGGCGTGGCCACCGATGGCTACATGGGCAAGGGTTCCCGACGCCTGTCCGAGGCAAACGAGCGCGTAATGGATGTGGGCCTGGTCGCTGTAGAGGTCGAGATCGCTCATCGGTCGCGCTCCCGGCGCAGGCGCTCGCCCATCTCTTTGCCGAGCCTGAACGCTTCCTCGGCGGTGGGCGGGCCCTTTTCGGCGATGGAGCCGAAGATGGGGTGAGCGCATTTGAACAGGCGCTCTACGCGCGCGCGGGTCTCGTGGTCGAAGTAGCCGGCGTAGTAGGCGAGGTTGTCGCGCTCGATGCGCTCGGCTTCTTCTCGGGACCGCTCGGGAGCGGCGGAGAGGTGCTGCGCGATGAGCAGCGCGAGGAACGAGTCGGCTTCGTCCTCGGTCTGCAGGCGCATGGCGATGTCGTACTGCGTGGAGAGTTTGATCATTCGACGCCCCCAACGGCGGACTCGCCCTTGCGGGCTTGGGTTTGCAGCTCGTCGATGCAGAGCTGCTCTCTGCGGTTACTCGGCGTGTTGAGCACGAGCGACGCCATCTGCCGACGGCCGCGCAGAATGCCGGCCTTGCGCTCCTCGGCGATCAGCTCGGCGAGCACCACGTCATCGCCGCGGCGGTCGGGCGCGGCGTTCCACTTCACGAGCAGCGTGCGGGCGCGCAGCAAATCCTCATCGTGTGTTGACATTCCCTGGGCATATAATGCCGCCCGGCTGTCAACACAAGGATTTCGCGCACATGGCTTACAGAGCTAGGAACGTGAACGTTTGATGTTCACGGGAAGTTGCAGTGAAAGAGCTGGAGCGCGCGGTAGCTGCAGTTGTTCACTGCTTCCGAATGCGTGTCGTGCTGCACGCATCCTAGGGCCCAGTCGCGCGCTTCGCCCGAGCAGCGGGGGGAATGGTCGCGCTCCTCCCGTATCGCCTTGTGTTCGAGCACCACGCCAAGAATCGCGCACGCGAGGACGAGCCCGACGCCCCCAGCGACAAACCAGCCTGCCATGCCATGCCTCCCTGTATCGTTGCGCATCTCGACACCGCAGCGGGTGCAGTAGCGCCAGGTGACTGGGTCTTTGCACCATCCGCGCACGACGCGGTAGGGGTGGAAATCGAGCCAGCAGGTGAGCCGGCCGAGCCACGTTGTTTTGGGCTTCGGCACCTGATCGAAATACCAGCGGGCCTCGCAGGAGCTGTCGGGGTAGATGCACTTGGGGCTCTTGCACCACCGACAGGGCAACTGCTTGCCCATGTCCTTCGCGATAAACGCGATGTCCTCGTCCGAAAGCTCGTTCACGGCTTCATCGTCCGGATATGTTCGGCGAACCACCAGCCGCAGAGCTCGTCATCGTTGTGCTCCTCTACGCGAAGCGCGCAGCGCTCGATGGTCTCGGCTTTCACGTCGGCGATGAGGCGGCCGAGCGACGTTGTGTAGCCGCGATTGGCCGCGTGTTCGATTGCCGCTTCGGCGGCTTCAAGCTGGGTGTCGAACCAGTCTTCGCAGCCGTCGTCATCATCGGGTGCGCCGTCGAGCGTCCACTCCCACATGCCGGTTGGGGCGCCGGTGCCTGGCCGGATCTGGTAGGTGCGCAGGGTGACGCGGGTGGCCATGGGCTCGGCCTACTGCGTCAACACGAGCGTGTCAACACAAAGGCTCGGGCAGCTCATCGCTTCGAGAGGCTCTCGAGCACGGCCACATTCTCGGGGATGCTGAGCACATTTTTCATGGCTGCCGCGACACGCGCGCCGCTCAGCGGCAGCGGCGGGTCATCGCCCATCTCGTACGCCGCAGCGAGCGGCTCGCTCCTGCCCTGGCACCACGTCCACACGATCAGGTCATGCATGGCCTGCAGGGCATTGTCCCGGGCGCGCTCCTCCGCCAGCGATTGTTCGACGATGTCGTGCCAGTCGACCGCGCAGTGTGCGCAGTCTGGGTCGGTGCAAACATCGCTCATGGCCTGCGCTCCGGTCCAGTGATCAAGATGGTGTGCACCCGCATGAACTCCATGTGCGCAGCCTTGCAGTGCTCGCACAAGGGCATCAGCAAGAGCTCGTGCAACGAGAGTCTCACCCAGCGTTGGTTGCCGGGGAACACGAGGGCCCGGCACTCAGCGCACAGCTCAAGCGTTGGGCAGATGACGGACATGCGCAGACTCTAGGGCTCGGTGCCAAACCGCGGTAGGTGGGGAACGGACCCACACGTCAACCCGGTTCGCAATTTTTCCGGGCGCCCTTCCCCGCCCCCGACGCGGCCCCCCTTCCCCCCGGGGGTGAGCGGTGACTCGGTGCTCACGTGAGCGGTGCTCAACATGTAGCGCTGCTCACGTGAGCAGGTGTGCATGAGGCCAAGCTCACGTGAGGAGAAGCTCGCGTGCGCCGGCGCGAGTGGTCACTTACGCCTACACCCCGGCGATTATGTGTGACAGTTGTCACGTTATACGGGCCCCGGGGATCGCGCCTTATGACCTGAAAGAGGTTCGGGGTTGAGGTCGCACAACCAATAACCAGTTACCGCGACTGGCGAGCGTGGCCGGTGTAAGCGGGCACCTTACGTAAGCTCGGCGTGTGTAGGCAGACGTCCACCAAAAGCGTGACACCTGTCACGGATTACACACGAGCGCTCGCTTGTGCCGATTCAAGCCTTGCCTACGTTGCATCGCACCATTCTGACACTAGAATGATGCGTGTTGGCGACGCGAACCGGGAGACAATGACAATGGACAGCAAACAACTTGAGACCGCACGCAACCTCGCATCGGTGAAGGTGGACCTTGCCTATGCCGCTAACCGCGCTGCGGGGACCGATGAAACCTATGCGGCGTACCGCGCTGCTAGCGCTGCTTTCTGGGAAGCGGAGGCGGCGTACCGCGCGTCGAAGCTCAGTCAGTAAAAGGGACGGGGCCTGCGGGCCCCTTGTTGAATGGTGCTGCTAGCGCGTGGGGGAGACTCCGCGCCCTAGCAGGGCGATTCGACGGATAGGAGTAGCAGCAATGGATTACGAGCGATTGGTGTATGGGTCGCGTCAGTACGATGTGGCTTGGAATGCGCTGGCAAAGCGCTTGGGCGGATACGACAAGCTGACCGGTTGGCAGTACATGGGCCACTCGGCAAAGGTCCCTGGGGCGCATGCGTTCCGGTTGCGCGCTGGCGAGCCTGGGAACAACACCGGCGCGAACATGTGGGAGCACGTTGCCCTATGAGCATCGCAACCTACATGACGACCGCGCATGGCCGATTGCGGCATCGATTCTGGGGTACGTACAGCGCGGCTATCGGGCTCATGTTCCGAGACGCGGCTGATGCGAGCGCGTGTCTCCCGATGCTTGGCGATGGGTGGCACGTGTCCCCCACGCAACCCGCAGCACTCGTCTGGTCCGGCGACTCGAAAGCGCTAGACGCGTGCATTGAGACGCTGGTGAGGTTTGGGGCGCGTCGCGAGGCAATCGCGAGCCTTGCCAAGTCCATCGACTATGGCGAGCCCTTCGACTGCACCTTCACCTTGCCTATCCGAGGGCAGGAAACGCTCGCGCTGTAGCCACGCTCTCAACCCATCGGCTCGTTCGGTGGGTTGAATGGGTGGTTACAGCCTTTCCATGGTTCACCAGGTGGCCGCCCCACCCTACGCAAACCTAGGAGTAGTTCACATGTCACACGAAGTTGAAACGATGTTCACCGTTGGCGCTGAGCCGTGGCACGGCTTGGGCGTGCGCCTTGAAAACCCGCCCACGGTTGCAGACGCAATCCATCGCGCGGGCCTTAATTGGCCGGTTGAGAAGGTGCCACTATGCAGGCTCGATCGGGCGCACCTGATTGGCTCCACTGCAGAGACTGATGCAATCGTTCCGAGCTACGCTACGGTGCGCACCGATACGGGCGCGTACCTCGGAACCGTAGGACCGCAATGGACGCCACTGCAGAATGTGAGGGCATTCGAGTGGTTTCAGCCGTTTATCGATTCGGGTGATTGCTCGCTCGAAGCCGCGGGTTCACTGCGCGAGGGCAAACACGTTTGGGTGCTCGCCAAGATCAATCGCGACCCCGTCGAGGTCACATCGGGCGATGGGGTGCTCGCCTATCTCCTGTTGTCGAATGCGCATGACGGCTCGCGTGTTGCCCGCTGCGGATTCACCCCGGTTCGCGTTGTGTGTCAGAACACGCTTTCTGCCGCTCACGCGGGGGACGCTTCAAAGCTCCTACGTATCCGCCACACGGCAAACATCGAGTCAGCACTCATTGAAGTGCGCGACACGATCGATCTGGTCCATCGGGGATTCCAGGCTTCGATTGACCAAATGCGCTCGCTCGCTCGCAAGGGCTGCAACGTCGATGACCTCCGCAAGTACGTACATCGGGTGTTCCGCACCAAAGACGCGGATATGCTCGAAACCGACAGCGAAACCGCACTGAAGTCCGATCGTCTGTTCACTGCGATTGAGCCGATGTTTCTCAAAGGCCGGGGCAACAAGGGTGAAACGTATTGGGACGCCTTCAACGCGGTGACTGAATACCTCACGTGGGAGCGTGGGCGCACTGCCGACAATCGCATGCATAGCCTTTGGCTCGGCGAGGCTGGCGCACTGGCGGATCGGGCGATGTCGGAAGCTCTCAAGCTTGTAGCAGCGTAAATGGGGTTCTACACACTCGCGGTGGGCTCTCTAGAGCTGGACTTCTATGCAGGGTCAGACGATCGGGCACGCGCAATAGGCGCCCGATGGCTGCGCCTATTCTGGAGTCGCTACAAAGCCTCGCGCCGCGCCGGTGGCATGGCACATGCGTGGTGTCGGGATGCTGAGTTTGTGTCTCTGCACCGGGCACATGTTGATTCGGCTGGAATCATAGCCAACACACGCCCGCGCATTGATCGTTGGCACCTGGAGTGCAACGGCGAAATTGCGCGGCGCTACAAGTAAAGCAACGCTCCCATCCCATTGGCTCGGGTCAGTGGGATGGATGGGTTGCTTACGACCCTACGCTAGGAGTACCAACATGAAACAGCTGTATTACGCCCTATGGGAGACCAAACACCACGGCCTCTATCGTCACATTCACGTGTGCGAATCCGAGTATGAGCCGATCGCCGATCGCATCGCATGGCATGAATCGGGACGCGCCTACATCGATCCCGAGTCGGAAACAGGCAAGCGCACGCTTGCCGATCTGCGTTCGTTGGCAGCACGCGGATACACGCATGTTGAAGGTGCGCGGGGGGCATGGTTCGAACTGGAGTGGCTGCATACGTACCCAACCGCAGACTGGACACCCGAACACGAATGGTGCGAGCCCCGGGTGAGCTTGCCCGCCTACCGCTCGTCTGTGCTCGGCTCGGTCGCGCTGTACAAGCGAGTGGACCGCGCCGTTATGCGGGGCCGCCAGGGACGCGTCTATGACACATGGTCAGACCCCGATCACGTGCAGGCGGTGCTCGGCCGAATGAAGGCGATTCGTTACAGCCGAGTCCAGTTCGAATACAGCACGTGGAACGTACTAGGTACCGGTCTCACCCAATACGAGCTCACAGCATAGGAGATAGCCATGCACCATCATCTAGAGATTGTCCTACCGCCAGACACTGCGGATATCGAAGCTGCAATCGCCCGCATCATGGGCCCGTTTGATGAGGACCCCCGCGAGCCAAGCGAGGATGCGAGCGATTGCCGATTTTGGGACTGGTACGCCATCGGCGGGCGCTGGACTGGCGAGCATGCGCGCGCCGATGTAGACCCCGCTCGTGTCGAGCTATTCGAGGACGAGTTGCGCAGGCGTGATGTTACGGTATCCGCCCTGCGAGCTGGCAAGCCCACGCTTGTCCCTAAGTCGCAGCGGAAAGCCGTCGATGCGTTGTGGCGCGAGTGGTTTCCCGAGTCTTCTCTCAAGCAATGCCCCCTATTCGACCATGCGAAGTGCCATGGCGACGTGTGCAGACTCGACCAGATACCCGAGCACCTAACGTGTTCGCGGCTCATCATCGCCGATGCTGAGCGCGCGGTGTACATGCTGACAGAGAGCGCTTGGAATGGTGTGGTGTACCAGCAAACGGACTGGGACGGCTCGTTTGCCGAAGGGCTCAAGCGTGCGCGTGAATACTCGGCGCATTGGCACGAGCCGCTCACCTTTCCGCCTGACTCGATCGTCGTAACCGTGGACTACCACTCATGACGGTTCGCAAAACCCGTATATCTATCGGCGACATTAGACGCGCCCCATGGGGGAATTGCGTGGTACTGCAGCGCGTGCGCGGCCGGCGTGGTGAGGAGCGCACACTTTATGTGATCGGCTGGATACGGGCGGGCGCACCCGTTGTACCGGGCGAGACGCGCGCCCGCTCACACGTTCTCAAATGGCCATTTGTGGGGAGATTTGAGGAGGTATGACAGTCCGCAAGACGATCACTTTGCCCGATACGGGCGCCCTACTCTTAGAGCGCGCTGCCGGACCATCCCAGGCGCGCGCAGCGGGGGACTACCTCGCAATCGTGCTGCAGCAACGCTATGCAGCTTGGACCCAGGGGCTGTACCTCGTGCGGGAGAACATGGGTGCTGAGAAGCTGCGCGCAGCGCTGGAAGCGCTCACGCCGCACAACCCCACTGCAGAAGATCGCGTGTATGGTTTCACCGGCATGCGTGGCGCTCCCAAGCTCGTGAGCCCACAGCTTCGCAATGCATTCTGCGACGTCTTGCTCGAATACAACGCACGCAACCAAGCGCTGTTAGAGGCGCTCAAAGGAGACTGACCATGCTGACGATAGAGCCTTTCGACAAAGCTGACGACGTAGACACTATTCCGTATCGACTGCACCCGATCGACGTCGGATTCGATCTCCGAATCCACAACACATCGGTTGCGGTATCGGCCGATGACGACCCGTTGCGCGTCTCATATCCCAAGGCTGGCGAGCGCTATGTGGTCTCAGGTCCACAAAGCGAGGTGATTGAGTATCTGCGCGGGCTCGGCTTCACATTCGAGGTGACGCCGTGAAAATGCACATACCGCCCGAATGCCAAGGGCAGATCGTAGAAGTCAGCTATGGTGACGGTTGCGACGGTACAGTGTATCGGCGCACCCTCGATCACAGCGACAGCACCGAGATGTGGGAGCGTGCCGAATACGCGGCTCTTTTCCCGGACTGCGCTTGCGTTGGGGACGGCTGCCCGCACTGGAGCCCCTGGAACACTAGGCCGGGAGGCTTCGAGGATGCGTGGGAATCATGCGCTGAGCCGAAGGAGGATTTGGCATGAGCGACGGCGTCAACAAGGTCTTTTTGCTCGGAAACCTAGGCCAGGATCCGGAGCTCCGACACACGCAGGGCGGCCAAGCGGTGATGACGCTGCGCCTTGCAACAAACGAGTCGTATTACAATAAGCAGTCCAACGAACGCGAAAGCAAGACGGAATGGCACACCGTTGTAATCTGGGGCAAGCGCGCGGAAGCGCTTGAGCGCTACCTGCAGCGCGGCTCGCGTCTGCACGTTGAGGGACGGCTGCAAACCCGCACGTGGGAGGACAAGGCAGGGGGCAAGCGCTATGCGACTGAGATCGTCGCGAGCGAGATCACCCTGCTCGGCGACAGCAACGGGCCACGGCAAAGCTCGCCCGCTCCCCGTCGCGAGCCGCAGCAGCAACCCATGGATGACGATGACGACATCCCGTTCTAGACTGTGAGCCCGGGGTTTCGCGACCCCCTGGCGCTGCGCCCCCGATCGAGAATGGTCTCGGTCGGGGGCGTTCTATTTAGCGTGACAGCTGTCACGGTTTGTTTTCAGACCTCGCCCGCTATGAGGCGTTCGCGCCACTCGTACAGCTCCGAGGAAATATCGTCCATGAGCGCCAGATCTTCGGGCTCTGCTTCGGACCCCTCGGACATCCCGCCAGTCAGAGTTCCGAAAAGCGCCACCGCACCCGCATAGAACGCCCGCCGCATCTCGCGCCACTGAATGTCCGGGATGTCTGCCCCGGCAAACACAATGCGCTCAAAGTCCGCCCACTGCGCAGCAATCAAACGTCGCTTCGGCGAGTCCATGTCCCCTCCCAGAAATGCGAGTGATTGCCCGCACTTGTACGATTTTATGTGACTTTCTTGACACCACCGCTTGCCTGCCGTGTGTTGACATGCCAAGGTCAGCGTGTGTTGACAGATGTGTTGACACGGGTGCTCAAGAGGACCGGCGCTTGGCCGCCTCTTTGGCCGCGAGTTCGGCTTCGACGGCGGCCTTGAGCACCTTCGTTGCCCACTCGGTGAACGTCTCTTTGGGCGCGACGCGCCGCTGTCCCTTTTTGATGTACGTCAGATCGTCCGGTTTGATCCGGAAGTGAATATGCTCGCTACGCGGTCTCGGCGGCCTGTCTGCCATGGCCCCTAACCTAGCGGTCGTGTGTTGACACGGCAAGCCGGAAACCAGCAAGCAATCCGCGGCCTTGCCGCACCCAGATGTCCTAGCGCCCCGGGCCTACCATTGGTCTGGGTCCGCTGTCAAGAAACAGGAGAAAACCTATGGATGGCGCACACATGGATGCATCAGTAGTTCCGAGCGGGCTCGTTTTCGAGGGCACGATCGATGCACAACAAAAGCTTATCGAGGCCATCGCAGCCGCTCGTCTGGAGTTTGGCGACATCGATAAGGATCGCACGGGTCAGTACGGTAACCAGCGTTTCAAATATGCCACCTTAGGGCTACTGGTCGCGGCGACGGCCAAGCCGCTGGCGGATCGCGGTGTTGTCGTGATGCAGAATTTCGTTTCCTGCGCCGACCCCTCACGCCAACGTCTCACCACCACGATCATGGGGCACGGCGCGCGCATCACATCGTCCATCGAGTTCTCGCCCAGGGAAGCGAAGGAAGACGGGACGAACCGCTCATTTGAGTGGATCAAAGAGTACGGTAAGCTTCGCACTTACCTTAGACGCTATGAGTACCAAACGTTATTCTTGTTAGACGCTGAGCCCGATGCGGACGAGGCCGGCATGCCCACTGAGCGCCGCGAGGAGCCCCGGCGTGAAGCACCCCGCCCAGAGCCCCGGCCAGAACCCCGCCAGCGCCAGGCGCGCAAGGAGGAGCGCAAGGAGGAGCCACGGCAGGAGACCTTGCCCGCGTCTCCTCCTCCCCCGCCTCCAGAGTCCAAGCCCCTGAGCTTCGACAAGCCCATGCAGCGCGAGGAGCCTCCCCGTGATGAGATGGCCGAGAAGCTGTCGACCGTGGCCGAGCCGAAGGTTGAGCTCGACGAGGACGGGCCGACCGACGAGGACATGCTCGGGAAGCTCCTCGAGCTGCAGCGCGCGCTCGGCATGGGCCGGATCCAGCTCGCGCAGACCTGCGAGAAGGATTGGGGCATCCCTCCCGGCAGCATCCGGCAGTCGCGCCGCGCCGCGCAGAAAGTCCTCGAGCACATGCAGGCGATGGTCACCGAGCGGCTGCAGGGTGACATCGCATCGGGGGCCGCATGAGTCCCGTGCTGCCCAACCGTCTCGGCCACCGGATGAGCTCGCTTCCGGTCACCCAGTTCTGCGGCCAGGCCGGCGCGCTCTCACAGATCGGCGCGGGCCGAGCCGCGGCGCAGTCCACCGCGTTTCACGCGCTGTGTTCAGGAGCGGAGAACGCTCAAGAGCTGTGCATGCGGCTCACCGAGGAGGAGCTCGGCGAGATGATGGCGTGGCACCGCCCCGCCGACATCGATCTTGGGCAAGGCATTGTGCTTCGCTACCGCGACGCGATGAAAGAGTTTCACGTCGCGATCGACAAGTACGGGCAGTATGTCGAGCCCGGCTCGCCCGAGGCCGTGTCCGAAGGTCATCCCGACTTCGCGTGGATCGTGACCACCCCGGGGCGAAAGCTGGCCTACGTCGCGGATATCAAGCGCTCGGAATGGACCGCAGCAGACGGGGTGAAGTCCCTGCAGCTCCACGGCTACGGCTTGGCCGTGGCCACGAAATACGAATGCGACGGCTACTGCGTTGGGATCTGGTCGGCCATCGAGGGGCTATGGCAGTGGTCTGAACTGCTCGATCTCGAGAGTTCTGAAACCCTTGGCACGGCGCGCAGGGTGGTTGCCGCCGCGCAGAACTTCAGTGCGGATTACGCCATGGGTGCGCACTGCCGCAGCTGCTACGGGCGGCTTCGTTGTCCGGCGTGGCTCATTCCTCCCCGCGCCGCGCTCGACGAACTTTCGCCCATCGCCAATAGCGAGACACCCATCACTGAAGAAAACGCGCTCAAGCTCCTGCTGACGTTTCAGCGCGTGGCCGACACGGCGAAAGCTGTGGAGAACCACCTCAAAGAGTGGGCCGTGCGCAACCGGGGCATCACCGATCCGAAATCGGGCAAGGTTTGGAAACCCGTTGTGTGCAGTGGCCGCGAGTCGGTCAAGCTCGAGGAGCTGCGCGCATTCATCGCCGAGTCGCGGGCTGAGTTCGTGCCACTACGCTCGGTGGCATCGCTTATTCGCAAAGGTAAGCCCTATGAGCAGTTCAGGTGGGTGAACAAATGAAGGTACTCGGCTTTCGCACGCTGAAGATCGAGCAACTGTGTCTCACCGGCGACTTCCGCGCTCGCCTGGACAATCCCAGGATCTTCGAGCGCGCGCGCAGCATTGAGCGCGTGGGGATTCTGTCCGAGCCCATGGTGCGCCAGGTGGACCACCGGGTGATCTACGGGCACGACCGCATCGCCGCCGCCATCCGGTGCGGCTTTACCGAGGTGCTGTGCAAGCTTGTCGAATGCTCGGATGAAGAGCTCTACGAGATCGAGCTCACCGAGAACGCCCACCGTAGGCATGATGTCGAAGCCCAGCGCGAGGGCCTGCTCAAAGTGCTCGGTCTGTACGAAGAGCAGATCGAGGTGAACCCCCACGCGGCGCCGCTCACTGATCCGACCCGTGGCCGCTCGAAGACTGCCCGGGGGCTTGCCCGGGTTCGGGTCGCGAACGAGTCCGGCATCAAACCCGAGTCGGTACGCATGGCGGAGTTCCGAGCCAAGCGCGCAGCCGAAAAGGCGAAGACACTCAAGAGTCGGCAAGACAAGCGCGTTGTGGAGCGCGAGGCCAAGAACCCCACCATCACGATCAACTTGATCGGGATGGAAGTCGAGGACGAGTTCACCGAACAGGTCGAGCGCATCGGCAAGCTCCTAGGCGAAGCCGACAGCGCCATGCGCCGTGCCCAAGGCGCGCTCGGCAACATCTCGAGCGAAAAGCTGCCCTATCCCGCGGCTCGACTGCAGCGCTTGCTCGATGACGTGCACGCGGCGGCGTCTGCTGTGCGCGTCGCAAAGCCGGTTGCATTGTGCCCGTATTGCAAGGGCCTGCCGAAGTTGCAGGACGAGTGCGCGGCGTGCCTGCAGTCCGGCTGGGTGAGCCTCGCTCAGTCTGGAGCCGTGCCCAAGGATCTGTGGACCGAAGGTGCCGGCGCGCTCGTGGCGTACCGCGGAACGTACGTGCGGGTCTCAGAGTTCCTGGGCGAGCTCGCGAATCCCGAGCCGATCGTGGAGAGGGTTTTGGAACAGGAGCCCGAGGAGTTCTTCGCGTGACCGACTATATCCACCGCACCGAGGCGCTCACCCTCGAGATGCGCCGCTGTCATGAGTGCGGGCGCTACTGGGCGTTTGACTCGTTCCATTCTCCCAGCCGTGCGGAATGCCCCGCCTGCGCGGGCCGGCAGATCACCCGGCTATACAAGCGCATCGGCGAGATGGAGCGCACGATCATTGCGCTCAAGGGCGCGCTCACCAAGGCGAAGAAATGAGCGGCTTGCTCGCATTCCAGCAGGACCCGTGGGCGGCGCTCGATGATGGGCTCCGGTTCTACCAGCGGGACATTGCCCAGGCTGCTCTAACAGAGCTGCAGTCCGTGCGCGCGACGCTGGTCGTGGCGGCGACCGGCACCGGCAAGACGCAGATGTTCGCGGCCATCATTGCCGACTGGCCCGGCAGGGTGCTGGTGCTCTGCCACCGAGATGAGCTTGTCGACCAGGCGCGCTCCCGCATCGAAGCGGTGACCGGCGAATACGTGCAGATCGAAAAGGGCATGTTTCGCGCCGACCTCGGCACGCGAATCGTGGTGGCAAGCGTCGACACGCTCAGGTCGAAGGGCCGCCTCGAGCGGTTCCCCACCGACCACTTCTCGCTCATCATCCCCGACGAGGCGCACCACTACACCGGCAACACCTACGTCAAGCCGCTCGAGTATTTCGCGCAGGCGAAGGTGATCGGGTTCACCGCGACTCCAGACCGCGGCGACAAGATCGCGCTCGGCAAGACGTTTGACAGCGTGGCGTACAACCTGGACATCGCCGCCGCGATCGAGCTCGGCTACCTCGTGCCGATCATCGGCCAGCAAGTGACGCTCGAGGAAATCGACCTGTCGGGCGTCAGTAAGAGCAAGGGCGACCTCGTAGGTTCGCAGCTCGACGAGGTGATGCTCAAGGCTGTGGAGGGCGTTACGCGCGAGACGCTGCGCCTGTACCCCGACCGCCAGACCATCGCGTTTTTCCCCGGCGTGAAGTCCGCCGAATACGCCGCCGCAAAATTCAACGCGCTCTTGCCCGGCTCGGCGCGGTTCATCTCCGGCAAGACTCCGCCCGACGAGCGCAAGCAGCTCGTGCGCGCGTTCCGCAACTGCGAGTTTCGGTACCTCTGCAACTGCATGATCGCCACCGAGGGCTTTGACGCGCCGAAGACGTCGCTCATCGTGATGGCGCGGCCGACGCTGTCACGCGCGCTCTATACGCAGATGGCCGGCCGCGGAACCCGAGTGCTCCCCGGAGTCGTCGACCGCTACCACGAGCGCGACGCGTGCGCGGTGCGTCGTGAAGCCATCCGCACGTCTGCGAAGCCGTGCATGGTCATGCTTGATTTCGTCGGCAACAGCGGCAAGCACGACCTGGTCACGCTCGAGGATATTCTCGGCGGCAAATATACCGATGCGGAGGTGAAGCTCGCGAAGAAGAAACGGGCGAGCTGTGGCGACGATCCTGCCGCAGCGCTCGAGGCCGCACGTGCCGAGCTCAGGGCGCTCGCTGCCAGGGTGCAGGCCAAGGTCAAAAGCCGGGTGACCAGCTTCGACCCGTTCAAGACGCTGCAGATCGATCGGCCCGGCATCGTCGACAACAGCCGCGGGCAGCGTCCCGTGAGCCAGAGCCAGGTGCAGTATCTGATGGCGGCGGGCGTGCCCGAGGAGGAGCTGCGCGGGCTGTCGGCGCCCGAGGCCGCAAAGCTCATGAGCGTGGTGAAGAATCGCCGACAGCGGGGGCTGTGCACCTTCCGCCAGCTCCGGGTGCTGACCAAGTACGGGCTCAGCGACCCGAACCTAAGCTTTGTGCGCGCAGGCGCGGCGTTGAACTATTTGCAGCAGAAAGGCTGGGGCCGAGAGCCCATCGACCCGCACGTCTTGCACCGCATTGCCACGTACCGCGAGCCCGGGCAGGAGGGATGAGGGAACCATGCGACCGCTGCGAGTATCCGCTGTGGCGCTGGCGGAGGTCTTACGGAATAGCGTTCGTGTGCGAACGCTGCTTGCTTGTGGGCTACGTCTCACCCGTCGCGGGTAGCGTAAGCGTGACCATTTATACCGAGGCCCCTCCGTGGCCGTGGGAAGGACGCTCTCATGCCGAACACGATTTGGCTGCTCCTGGTGGCCGCGATCATCGCGATCATCGGGCACTACATCCCCGAGGGGATGATCCGAATGTTCTTTTGGGTTCTGGCGCTCGTGGTCGCAATTTTCGCGGTCGTGCGCCTGACGGGAATGGGGTGACAGATGGACAAGGAAACCTACGACAAGAAGATCGCAGACATGATCGCCCACCGGACGCCGGAAGATATGGCGCGGGAGCTGATCTACACACTGGAGCAGCGCGACCAGCTGCAACGGGACAACGACAGCTACCTCTTCTCGAAGGAACGGGCGGATCGGGAAGTCCCGCAAAACGCCCCGACCAACGAGGCGCGCGCGCAGGGCATCGAAGGGGCGCTCGACAACACTCCCGACGATGACGAGCCCGGCGGCGAGGACGATGACCTTGAAGACGCCGACGATGACACCGTCGACGAGCGAGACGATCAGGTTCCGTGAGTGAGCAGAACCGACCGGCCCCGGCTGTCGGGGCCGTGTTCCAAATCTTCTGCACGTATTGCAAGCGCGAGACGATGGCGCGGAAGCACGCGCGGCGGCGACTCGATGACTTCGGCGGCTACGCTGCCAGGGGTCGCGGCATGAAATGGTGTGGCGTCAACACGTGTCTGCGATGCGGGGCGCTCTACGATGCGCCGCTGCCGAAGGATCAGATCCCGAATGGCCAACGAGGACCGGGCGTATCAGGCGTGGCTGAGGACAAGACCCTGTAGCCGCTGCGGCAAGTCCCCGCCGTCCATCGTTCACCATCACACGCAGCGCCGAGGCAAAGGCCAGCGTGCGCACGACCACGACGGCATGCCGCTGTGCACGCCGTGCCACGTCGGGCTGCACGGCAGCTGCGGGACTTTCAAACACTGGCCGCGAGCACAGCTGCGGCAGTGGCAGGACGAGCAGTGCACCCACCACCGGGCGCAGTACCGGCCCAATGAGGAACCGGAATGCGAGACGACCGAGGAGCCGTTTTAGATGAGGACACCGGAGCAGCGCGCGAGTCACTCGCCATGCTCAGGCTTGCAGCGAACGCCGCCGGCTACGACACCGCGCACCCGGCGATTCAGGCCGCGCTGATTCGCGCCTACGGTGACATCGCCGTCGCCGCGAACGTCTCGGCACTCGCAGCCGTGATGGCGCGCTGCGGCGACTACCTGCGGGACATCGCGCGGCGGGGCCGCTCGTGACTCTCGACGAGCACGACGTGGCAGAGCTGGAGCGACTTGCGAAGCGAATGCTCGCGTTGTGCGCACGAGCGCGCGCCGAGATTGACCGACCAACATCCAGCGACGTAAGAGCTAGCACGCTTTCGCCGGAGGAAAGGGCGGAGGTCATCGCGCAGGTGCGCCAGCGCCTGCTTCGCCAAGGGGTCGACGAATGAAAGAGCTGACGGGAACCAAGACGTGGGTGCGAACGAAGTCCGGGCGCCGCAAGTGCAAGGCCAGGGTGGCCGGCAAGTACCTGGGGCTCTTCGACAGTGAGGCGAAGGCCGATCTCGCCATTGCGGTGACCATCGACCAGATGATGCAGCAGGCTTCGAAGCGCAAGGTGTGCGCGGATTACGTGGCCAAGTGGTTCGAGGAGCGCGAGCTCTCGGGCCGTGTACGCGATATCAGCGTGGACAAATGCGCATGGCGCACCTGCGTTGCGGATGCGGTGTGGCTGCAGATGGAGCCGAAGTTCGTCCGCACTATGCATCTGCAGAAGTGGCTCGATGCACTCGCGCAGCGCTCGGGCCGGCGCGTCCACCGCGTCAAGGTCAACGGGGTGTTCGTCATGCGCTCTGTCGAGACGGGGCAGCGCTTGACCGACGAGACGCTGCGCAAGGCGAGATCGCGGGTGAAGTTGTTCTTTCACTGGCTCAAGAGCAAGGGCATCTGCGAAGGCGTGAATCCGGTCGTCGGTCTCATCATGCCGGTCGGCAGGCGCATGAAGCGGGTCGGGACGCAGCGCATCGTGCACCTCACCGGGCCGGAGATCCGAAAGCTGTTTGCGCAGCCGCTGCCGGTCGACGTTCGAGCGATCTATGCGATGGCCATCTACGCCGGGCTCCGCAAGAGCGAGATCTGGGCGATGCGCTGGGAGTACGTCGACTTCGGCGCGCGCAAGCTGTACGTGCGCAACTCGCGGACCGGCGAGGTCAAGACGAAGACGTCGCTGCGGGACGTGACGATGCTGCCGTACCTGCGCGACACGCTGGAGGCGCACTGGGTCGCGAAGGGCAAGCCCGAGAGTGGGATCGTGTTCCCCACCCCCGGCGGCGGCATGCGCGGCAAGGAGAACACCGCCCGTTGGAGTGACTACCGCTGGCGCTACCGCAAGACGCCGCGCAAGGGGCAGATCGCCGTAACGAAGGGCTGGCGGACGCGCGCCGGCATTCGGCCCGAGGTGACCTTCGCCTGCTTCCGCCACACGTGCGCGAGCCAGCTCCTGCAGGGCACTGTGCTCGGCAACAAGGTGCCCCTGACCATCCAGGAAGTCAGCCCCTGGCTCGGCCACAGCAGCATCCAGGTGACCGAGCAGCACTACGCCGAGTTCTCGATCGACAGCGTCCATCGCAAGGTGCTCGGTCTGCCTTTGAAAGTGGAAACGAATGTGGAAACGCTAAACTGACCCTATGCGTTTCGCTCTGTAAACCTCGGTGATTTTGAACAAAGTGCTCGGGGCCAACCTATGTTTCCAAAGGCAATATGCAACCTGAGTGATATCGCGAGGTTGGGTCCGTTTTTCCACACTGATTCCACTTTGGTTGACGTTGTGTTGACACGGGCCTAGTCTCGGCGCCCCTTGTTCACCCAGGAGCCCAGCGATGCCACGAAAGAAGACGCCCGAGACACCCAAGAGGGTGTGGATCCTCGCCCAGCCGCGCACCGAATCCGCGCCCTCGATCGCCGCGCGCGGGAAGGGGCTCGGCTACACGATCACCGCCCAGCACGTGCACAACGTGAGGCACGAGGAGAAGCGCCGGCAGGAGCGACAGAAGGCTGGCCGGCGACCCAAGGTGATCCCAGCCGCGGCGCTCGAGGCCGTCCACGTCCTGCGGGCGTCGCCCGAGGAGCTCGCCGCGCGCCCAAAGGAGCTGACCCCCTGGCCGGAGGTGAGGGACGGGGCGCTGGCCCGAGCCGCCTCCGCGCCAGCGCCCCGCACAGACCGTGAGCGCGACCTGGTGGCGGCCGTGGTCGAGATCGGCACCGTGCGTGCCCAGGAGCTGCTCGACCGACTTCTGAGCCTGTCGCTGGGGAAGCCATGAGCGACGACACCCCGAACCCAAAACACGACAGCGAGGATCAGCGCCGACTGCGCGCGCTCGGTCGCAAGCTCGCGCGCCGGCTACAGGACGCCGGAGCGGGGGGCGCGATCCTGATGGCGTCCAGAGATTCCACAGCGTGGACGTTCGTCCTGCCCCCGTGGAGCGGCATCCAGCACGAAGGCGTGGGGTTCCGTATCCGATTGAGCAGCAAGACGCCGCAGGGCGCGGCGGACGCCGACGCAACGCTGCATCTCATCACGTCGCTACACGAGCTCTGCACCGAGGCGGCAGAGGTCTACGGCAAGATCCGCAGCGCGCTTGTCGCAGAGATCGAGGCGGGCGGCGGCACGGTCGAGCACAAGCCGCAGGGTTCGCCCGGCCGCATCGGGCCCACCGGCAAGATCAAGAACTAGCCCGCGCGCGGCGGCTCGAGCTCGTCATCGGGCGTGAGGCCAAGCCGTAGCATCGTCTCGGCGAGCTCGCTCACCGCGGCGACCACCCCGGGCAGGAGTTGCGGTCCCATCTGCTCGCGCAGGCGCAGTAGGCACAGCTCGCGGGCGCGGGCCATTCGGCGGTACCGGATATCGAGCGGGTCATCGATCACGGAAGAAGAGCCAGTTGAGCGCGGTCTGCGGGTCCTGCGGCGGCGACTCGTGCTGTGTGAGTCGCTCGTACTCCCCTAGATATTTGTCCCCGTCCTTTCGCTTTGTCGACCACGCCTTGGGCGTCTCGCCGCCGAGCGCCGCGCCCGTCGCGTAGGCGCATTGCTTGCCGATCGCGAGGCTCTCCCGCTGCTGGCGCAGCTCTAGGCCAGCAACGCGCAGCGTGAGCGCTTCGCGCGCCTCGGCCTCTTTCGTTGCCCGGTAGCGGACGTCGGCGAACTGGCGATCGGTCTGAAAGCTCTTTGCGACCCACCCGCCCGCAATCAGCAGCGGCGGGTAGACGAGTGGCCAGACCGATTGGCCGAGCCCCCACAGCGTGAGGAGCAGGGCTCGCAAGCGGGTGCTCTTCGACAAGCGCTTGGCGGCGGCGATGCTGTCGAACTGCGGCTCGTTCTCGTCATCGCTCACGGCATCCGGTAGTCAAGCACGCGCGCTTCGGGGTACGGCGCGATGGACACTTGATTGCCCTGGTTGCCAGAAAGCAGGTAGACGTCGCCCGCCCGCTTGGTCACGTAGAACCCGACGTGCCCCTTGGTGCTGTCGGGGTCGTCGCGCCAGAGCACCGCGATGCATCCGATGGTCGGCACGGTGAGCTTGCGGCCGTAGGTCAGCCAGCTGCGCGCGGCGGCCGAATGCGTGCCGCGCACGCCCGTGTTGAGCATGCACCAGTTGGTGAACGCGCTGCACCACGGCGTCTCATCGCCTGCCCCCGTCGCGAGCGATGTCGAGCGCAGGTACTCGGTGATCCGCGGATTGGATGCCTTGCCGGCGATCTCCTTCTGCCCGTACTCGGACAGCGCGGTCAGAAACCACGGCGGCACCTGCGACGCGTATGCGGCCTGCTGCATCAAATGCTCCCGTAGCGGTTCGCGAAGTACAGCCGCATCAGCTGCCTGGTCTCCAGCGACGGTTCGTTGCGGCTGATCACGATCTCGGCGACCTTGCACACGAGCCCGTTTGTGCTCAGCCCGTTGAACCCGAACAGGTGCATGGTCTGAATCGTGGCGACGCTGGTAGGCGCAAGCGCTGTCCCGCTATATCCCGTGCCACTGACCACGCCCGAGTTGGCACCCCCCGTAGTCATGCCAACCTCCAGTAGGCGCGCGGTCGTGTCCGCTGCGATGGGGGTGATACTGCTCTGTGTCACCCTGTCGTTGGCGGAGAACTGCCATTCCGTGCCGTTGGAGCTTATGCTCATCCGCGGCGTCCCGTTTCCAGAGTTCTGCGAAATGGCAAGCGCCGTCTTGCTCGCTACCGTGTCAGCTTTCACAAACAGCCACATGTACGGGCGCGAGCCGATCGCTATGCCGCTCGTAAAGGGGTTCACGAACATGTCGCGGCCCCCGTCGTCGTTGCTCACCGTAGGCAGGCCGGCGATTCCCGTCAGCTCGAGGAGCGGCTGCTGCGCTCCGGTCGCCTGCGCGAAATTTCCGTTGGACCACTGGTCCGCCCACGCGCTCACTCTCGAGCTCGCCGACGTCACACCCGTGTCGGCGCGGAACCAGCTGCAACGGTTCGCCGTCGCGATCAGATCGCTCGGCGTCTGCACCGTCGAGCCGACCTGCCGACACAGATCGATCCCGAGATCGATATCCAGATCGATCGGCAGCGCTTTGCCGAGCCGGACGCCCGGCATTACGCGCCGTGCCCGCTGAAGAACACGGTCACCGTGCCAGAGCCCGACACGTGCACGTAGTCCATGCGCAGAAAGTCCGCTCGGAAGTCGCTGGCCATCACCTCGAAGTCCGTTGTGCCGCCAGCGGGGTTGCTGATCATGCTGCTAACGTCGGAGGTGAATTCCTTCCACGCCGCCGCCGCGCGGTCTGCTGTGCTGCGGTCCGGTCGCGCGCGTGGATCGCTTGAGCGATAGAACTTGAACGAGCCCGTGAGGGTGCCCGTGGTGATGATATGCATGCTCCAGCCGGCTACGTTGTCCGGCCCGAGCCACAAGCTGCCGCCCGTCGTGCTGGCTCCTGCGGCGAGCGTCATGTACGGCATTGCGAGTAGTGCGCCCATTATCTCTTGTCCTTCTTCCTCGGCTTGCGCTTGCCTCCCGCCATTGTGCCCACAACGTCGAGAACATCTCGCGCGTCTTCGACGGCATTGCGATGGCTGGCCGCAGCGGAGCCTGCGCGCGCCGCGCGCGCCGCACCCTTGCCCGTGCCGTGGACCTTGTCGGGGAAGAGCTCGACGGGCGTATTGGGCCGCTTCGGCGCTTTCACCACGGCGCGAGCACCGAGGTGAAGCTCGTCGCGCCCACCCTGTGCGGCGATGTCATCCTGTGACACGTGTAACGGATTGAGCACGCGCACAGCGTGTTCCCCGGCGCTCCGAATGCCCCTGCCGGCGCGGAACGCGCGCGTGTCCTCGATGTAGCCCTGCGGCTCGAGAGGCTTCGGAATGGGCCGCTCGACGCCGCCCATGCGCTGGGCGATGGGGTCGAGGCGCACGGCCGCTCCGGGCCCGGTGGCGGCCTGGCCGATGTAGCCGGAGATGCCGCGGGCGCCGGCCGTGATCCGCACCGGCGCAACCTCGGTGCGGCGCATGAGGTTGTCGTAGTCGCGGCTCGCGATGTGGGTGTCGAGAAGCTTCTGCAGCGTCTCGTGCGGCTTGATGAACTTGATCACCGCGTCGTAGGCCAGGTGCGGCGGCACGCCTTCGGCGTTCAGCGTGTGAACGAACTGGTGCAGGCCGTCGACAAGCGTCCGGTCCTGCATGCTCAGATCGTCCATCTTCGGATTGGTTCGAAACGCCTGGAGCATCGTCTCGAGGTTTTCCATGTCGAGCTCTTGCCCCTGCTTGATGCGCCCGAACCCGCCGCGCGGAGACGGCGCCGCAGCATTGAACGGGTACTGCTCGCGCAGCTTGTAGAGCTCGGGCAGGATTTCGCCCTGGGTCGAAACGTCGCTGCGTCGCACGTTGGGGTCCGCGACCGCATCCTTGTAGCGCTTGATCGTCTCCTCGATTTGCGCAGGTGACATCGTGCGCGGCTCGACCGTGATCCGGCCCTCTTTCTCGATCCGCCTGCGCTCGAGGGCTTCGAGTGGCTCGGTGTTGAGTTGGTGGCCCTGCTCGCGCAGCTGCCGAACGCTGGCGTAGCGCGGTTCTTCTGCGGCATCGCCCCGCGGCGGCGATTCGTCGTAGAACGGCCCCTCGAAGTCATCCAGACGGCTCTGCAGAATGTCCTCGCCGCGCTCCTCGGGCGTCTGCACTTCCTTGCCCGGCTCGCTCACAACGCGCTGCGTTCGGCCCTCGGTGGCAACGGTCTTCAGCCGCGGATTGAGCAGCATGTCCCGCTCTTCCACGAGCTCTCGGGCTTGCCGCGCGATGGCCTCGTCATCGACCGGCATCCCGTACTTGCGAGCATCCTCGAGATGCATCGCATCGGCCTCCGATGCCGGCGGCCCTTGCACGGGGCGCAGAAACTCGGCGAGGACCCGGCGATCGGCCTCGAGCTCGCGTGCGGGAAGCTCGCGACCGGTGCTGTCTTGTCCGGTTGCGATGCGCTGCCGCAGGCGATCCACGATGCTCTGCGCGGTGACGTTCTCGGCGGTGCCTTGTGGCGAGCCAAGATAGGCGCTGTTGGTCGCGGCCATTTCCTTCGGCAGCGCTTCGCGGTGCTCGATCGCTCGCGCGCCGAGCTCGTCTACCGCACGCTTGCGCAGCACGTCGGTCGCCGACATGGGGGACTCGAGCAGGTCAGGGTTGTTCGCGATGTCGCCGACACCCGCGGCCCGCGTGTTCGCGAGCTCGTCCTGCACGCCCTTCACCTCGGGCGGCGGGTTCACGCCGTTCCAGAAGTCTGTGCCTCCGCCCTGGCCCTCCACGCGGCGGATCTTGGGCCCGATGTCCGGGTGCGTCCGAAGCTTGTTGACGCGCCAGCGCCCGAGGGCCTGCATCGCCTCAAAGGGCAGCATGAAGGGCACGGTGTACATGGCGGCGTCGCGCATGTTCTCGCCCACTTCCCCGAGCGTCTGCGTCTGCCCGGGGCCGTCGTGCAGCACCTGTTCGGCTGCGTCGCCAGCGGATCGCCCGCCCGCGCGAACGCCCTGATCCGCGGCGGCGCCGGTCGCGGCGGTCACGAGACGGCGAATGGGCCCCGCGCCTTTCTTGGTCGCACCGGCGGCCCGCATCACCCCGCCGACGACTTTGTTGGTAGCCGAGCTGCCATGCATCAGCGAGCCAAACTCGGTGACGGGCTCGAGGTAGGACAGTAGGGGCAGGTCCGGCGACTGCGCGATCTGCTCGGTGCGCTCGCGTGCTTCGGGGCCGAGCACCGCCCCTGCGACGCGCCCGGGGATGCCGAAGTCCATCCCCTCACCGTAGGCGTGCGCGAGCGAGGTCAGCGTCGGGATGATCGCGCCGGCAAACCGCTTGAGCCCGTCTTCCTCGTCTTTGTAGCGGTGGATGGCGTAGCCCTCGTGCTTTGCGCGCTCGAGCTCGTCCTGCCAGGCCATGTCGGCTTCGGCGCGGGACTGCTGCTCGGTTGGGCGATTGATGACGCCCGGCCCGAGGCGCTTCTGCGTCTCCGCGTCCGCGGGTCGATCGGGGGGACGGGGCGGCTCGAACCAGTACGGCTGCAGGTACGACTCAAAACCCTTCCACCCCCGGCGCTCTTTGCCGTGGTCTTCGGGGCGGTAGCCCTTGGTCTGCGACGGCATGCGAAACTCGCGCATGCCGTCCGCACGCTCACTCGCGTTCGGCTGCCACAGACCGGGGCCCTGCGGTTCGAAATCGCCCGGTGTCAGCGGTCGCTCGGGCTCAGGAGGCGTCGCGCCCAGGCCAAGCGCGACGCCGTTCTCGTCGTGCGGCTCGGGACGGGGCTCTGCGCCCTTCGGCGCGGCGTCCGTGCTGAACCGCAGCTTTCGCCGATCGAGCTCTTTGAGCACCGGGATGCGCGCCGCGTTCCACTCGGGGAGCTCATCGGTCCTGCTCTGCCGCTCGAGCTCCTCGAGTAGCTGCTGCCGCAGCTTGGTCGGGGTCTTGGGCGACAGCACCTCGAGCACTGCCGGCCGCGCATGCTCGGGAATGCCCGAGACCAGCGAGTTGTCGTCCGGTACGCCCGCGTCGTCTGGTCCAGGCACTTACTTGGCCCCGCCCTTCCGGCCCGCCCGCAGCTTCTCGAGCGCGGGGCTCGGCGCAGGGGGGAGCGCCTCACGCGCTCCCGGCGTAGCCGGCGGGCCCATCACATCCTCATCGTCGACCGGCGGCGGCTGCGGGTCGAAGCGCATGTACTCGCCGTTGCGCAAGCGCCTCTGATACTCCTGGTCCTTCCCCCGCTCGGTCGCGTACCACTTGCGGTGTCCGAACGTGGACTCGAGCAGCGCGTCGAACTGGTTCCACTCGGCGGCACTCGGCTGCCGGTCGCGCAGGCCCCGGAGGCTCCGATAGGTGCGCACCGAGAGGTCATCGTTGACCTTGTACGAACGGGTCAACAGGTTGCGCAGGTTCTCCCGGAAGCTCTCGGAGTACTGTCCCTCGAGATTCTTTGCGAGGTAGTCCTCGCCCTGCTCGATGATGCTGCGCAGGCCGCCCGCAAGCTCGACGTCGCGGTTAGTCACGATGCCGCTTGGGTCGCGAATCTTCGCCACCGAATACAGCACCGACGCGGTGTCGGCCGAGCTTGCATTCGGGTCGTCCAACGCCGACAAGCCGGCCTCGATCGCATTGAGCCCTTCGAACTGCTTGGGCACCTTGTGGACGGTGACCGCCTGGTCCTGAAAAGTCTTTGAGGCCATGCCCCGCAGACGTGCCTCGTAGTTTCTCCGGCGGGCCTCGTCGTTCTTCCGGTCGCGCTCGGCCGAGCGCTGCGCAGTGGCGGTCGTGGCGGCGTTCCTCGCGATGGCGGCGCGCTCGGCCGAGTCGCGACCAAGCCCCTTGTCCGCGATCCCCGTCGCCATCTTGAGCGCATCCGCGGGACCGCCTGGGTACGTCCGGCGCACCGCCTCGATCGACGCAATGACCCTTGGACGCTCGCTTTCTGGCGAGTTTTGCAGCAGCGCATCGAGCGGAGCCTGGATCTGCCGCTGCGCCGTCTGCGCGATTTCGTCGGGGTCGATGTACCCGATCGGCTTGCCGTCCTGCGTGACCTGATAGCCGCGCAAACGTCGCTGTGGCGGTGCGGCCGGAGCCTCGGGCGGTGGTGCCGGGGCCGACAGTGGCGGCTCGAGCGGCATCACGGCAACGGTGGGCGCGGCCCGGTGAAACTCCTGCAGCGGGCCGTACGGGTTCGGAGGCCGCGCGCCGATGTTGCCCGGCAGCAGCTCAGGAGCCCTCCGCATCATGGCCTGCGCGTCTGGCGCACCAAAGGTCTGCCCAGGCGGCGGAAGTGGGCCGGCAGCGGGCGCCGGTGCCGCCTGCTCGGGCTCGTAGTCCTCGAGAAAGCCGACCCCGTAGCCCTGGAGCACCGGCTTGAGGGCGAGCGCCTCGGCATGCTTGCCCTGCGACAAGAGCTGCCCGTATTCGCGGAAAGCAGCGAGCCCCTTCTCCGAGCGCTCCCTTGCATCGACCGCCTGCTGGCGCGCGATGGCGTCCGCATGCTCCTGCTCGCGCAGGTTGTACTCGCGATCTTGGTTCGCCTGCGCGGCGGCGAGCTGCGCTGCGCGCGCCTGGCGCTCCAGTACCGTCTCGCGCTGTCGAGACAGGTCGCTCAGCGAGCGGGCGTTCTGCTGCGCCCATTCCACCCCAGGGGTGAACGGCGTCAGGAACGACATGTAATCGCGCGTGGTGAGCGGCATGACTTAGCCCCCGGTGCGGGTCGCCGGCTTCTCCTCTTCGGGCTTTTTCGCTGCGGGCTTCGTAGCGGCCGCCGCGGCCGGCGCTGCGGCTGCAGCTGGGTTGCCGCTTGCGACCCCTGCGATCTGCGTTCCAATGCTCGTGAGCTGCGCCGCGTCGTTCAGCAGGTTGTGCTGACTTGCGTAGTTCAGCGCTTCGCGCGGACCCATGCCCTGCGCAACGAGCTTCGAGATCAGAATCTGATCGTCCTGCGTTAGGGTGTCGCCGTACATCTGACCGATCACATCGGATAGGCCCTTGCCCGTGCCGTACATGCGATCGAACAGCTCTCCGATGCGCTTCTCGCGTGCGAGCTGAGCATTGCCCGCCGCGGTCGCCCCGCCGGTAAGGCGTGTGTTCGTCTCCCTGCCCGCAGCTTCGGCCGCCGCGCGAGCGGTCTGCATGTTCGTTGCGTGCGCCGCGTCGGCAGAGCCCGCGAGCGTGCCCATAGTCTCGAGGTTGCCCTGGCCCGACAGATCTGCGTTGCGGGCGAGCGTGCCGCCGAGCTCGTTCCACTGGCGCTGCTCTGCGATGCGCCGGAGGTTGTAGTCGGCCTCGTGCTGCGCCTGGTCGGCGCGCAAGTCTGTGATGGACTTGCCGATTTGCCCAAGACCCACAGAGCTGCCGTAGGCGCCGCGCGCACCGAGCTCGGTGTTCAAGGCGTTCACGGTGTTTTTCTGCGCGTTGTCGTAGTACGCGCCGTAGCCGGGCTCTTTGGCGATGTTCGGTCGCCGCGCGCCGAACGCGTCGTATTCGGTCTTCGCGTTGTTCTCGAGACCGCCGTGGCTCTGCTGCTGATCGAACAGCGTCTCGGCCTTGGTGGGCGCGAACAGGTCGGCCTGGTGCTCGGTGTTGAAGCGCTCGGCCGCCATCGGCGAGTAGAAGTCCTGCCCGTGCTGATCCCAGTTCTGCTCGGCGGGCCCGGGGGCCTGCATGTTGAGGTCGCGCGCCGCCGAAGACCGGCTCGGGATGACGCCGGTCTGCTGGTACTTCGGCACCGTCGGTGCGGGCTGGCCGACGGCTTGGTAGAACGGTGCGACCGCCCTGCCGCCCAGGCTCATATCGGGCGCTGACGGGCTCTTGTATGCCGAGGTGCCGAACGCGAGTGCGCCCGGCCCGCTCGGCGAGATGGTCCCGGTGCCCCACGGGGACTTGCCACCAAACGCCATGATCAGGGCCTCCCTGCGCCGTAGTAGTTACCCTGCCGCGGCGGCGCACTCGCCTGCTGCGGCGGATACCCGCCCGCCTGCACGGGCCTAAACTGCTGCGGCGCAGCCATGGGCCCTGGTGCACTTGGCGCGCTCGGCACGCCTGGCCCCGCGTCGAGCGGACTGTTTGCAAGGTCTTGGGCCTCTTTGAGGTGGCCGCTCGTCATTAGTCGCACAACCTCCTCCCCGCGCTTCTGCTGCGCTTCGGCGAGCAGTGCCGCTGGGCCCTTTTCGTTCGTGAGGTTCGCCGCCGCCGTGTCGAAGTCGCTGCGGACCTTCTGCATGTCCGGCTGGTGGATGCCGGGCGCCATGTAGCTCAGCATCTGCTGCGAGGGCGCGAACATGTCGAGCTGGCTACCGAGCTGACTGCTGCGCATCGCGGTGTTTTTGCCGCGGTAGTCATCGTAGACGCGCGACATGTTCTTGAGCTGGTTCTGCAGCTCGGTCTCGTTGTCGTTGTTGAAGAACCCGCCGACGAGCGGCATCCCAGACATGAATGTGGAAAAGCCGCTCATCGCACCCTCCTAGTCCGTCACCTCGAAGTCCTCTTCAGCACCCGCAAGCACGAGCTCTTCGGCCGAATCGGAGAACGTGTATTTCCACTGCCGCCGGCGGTAGGTGCCGAGCGACGCGATCTCGCACACGGGCTCTGCACCATCGAGCACCACGGGGATCCGCGGCGCCCAGGGTCCAAGGCTATCACGGTACGTGATGTAGCCCCGCAGCTCGGGCCGGCGCCGTAGCTCGCCGCGCCGGAACGTCAGCCGCACGCGCTTGCAGTGCTTGCGCGCGTCGGTGTCGCGGTTCGAAAAGCCCGTCGTCACCTCGGCCACGATCGGCTCAGCGCTGCCGATGTCGGTTGCCCGGCCACTCTGCAGGACACCTACGCCCATGTCCGAGAGTCCGACGACGTTGTTACCCGTCATCCGATCGAAGCCGTGCGCGGTGACCGTGAACGGGACGTGCTGCGCGCCGCTCCAGCTCGTCCACTCCGACCAGCCGGCGCCCTCCTGAACAGCGAACGTGCGGCCCTCGGTCGGGAAGCTCCAGACGACCGCGTCTACCGGCCCGAGCAGCACCCGGTAACCAAAGCAGTCGTCCACCGTGCCGAACCCTTGCACGACGCGCTGCAGGCCCTTGGAGAGCACCTCGGTGCCTCGGCCGTCTGAGCGCACAAACCGGCGCGCGTGATCGAGCCAGTAGAACGCGCCCTCTTTCTTCACGACGCTGTATGCGGCCGAGCACCCAACCTCCATGGTTGCCGCTGGCGCGAACACGAGCGTGCTGTCGGGGCCGAAGATCTGCAGCGTGCGCGAGCCGAACGCCCACAGCTCGTTCGTGTTCTCGCCCAAGGCCACGATCGGATCGGGGGCCGCCTCCGCCGAGAAGTACCCCGCCGTGCCGACGCCCACGAGCCACTCTTCATGCCCCGCATAAGTGGTCGTGCCGGCAGCCTGGCTGCTGTAGCGGACCTTGGTGCGATCCACGGTGACATCGTTCGCCACGAGCCGCAGGCTGTTGTGTCCGACGTGGCTTGCCTCCGGCGGCGAGCCTGCGAGCGTGCTCACCGCCACCGGCGAAGCGAGCTCGATCTTCTTCATCGCAAGGCCAGCGGCCATCACGAGCAGCATCTCGGTCTCGGCGAACACCGGGCGCCCGGCGCACGCCATGGCGCCGATGGAGATGAGCCCCGTAGGCGCTGCGCGGTACACATCCGCCGCGTGGATGGTTCCCGACGTGCGCGGCGAGACGATGAACAGCCGGCCCTGCTCGTCGATGTGCAGCCCCGACGGGGCGTTGAGGGTTTGGGCGTCTGAGAAGTAGCTTCCGACGCCTGGACGACGCCGCACTGCGCCCGCGCCGTCCACCGTCACGTTCAGCGCCTGCGGCGAGGCGCCCGCGAGCTCCTCGTCGCCGCTCTGCAAGGCGTTGACGAAGGGGATCGGCGCGGTGGGCATTAGGGCGTCGGCGCTCCGCAGTTGAAGCCGTCCACGGCGATGAACATGCGCAGCGCGGAGTTGGCCGGAGCGCACACGTATTCCCAGACGAGCGTGCCGGTGTCGGCCGTCGCTTTGGCCGTGCCGCCGAAAAAGTTGGTGGTCGGCTGCGCTGTGCCGACGCCGCCGGACGGGTGATAGAACAGCACCACTCCGCGCGCGCCGTAGGGCGGCAGGGTGCCCGTCATCACGGGCGAGGCGTGGGTGCTCTTTACGATCACGACGCCGAACTGGTCGGTAGGAACGGCAATCGTGCCGGTGTTGTCCGTGACGACCTTCGCCACCTTGTCGCGCGTCGTCAGCTGCACGCCCGTCGTCGCGCTCGACGCCGTGTAGCTGTACATGACCATGTTGGAGTCGAACGCGTTGTTCGCTTCATAGAAGCGTGACCCCGAGCCGTACGCGCCGAGCGTCATCGCCGTGGCGGTCGACGACATGTTGTCGAACTTGCACCCGATCACGGCGCCGCGGAGGCCGGCCGCGCTGAACTTGATCACGCTGTACGTGCCGGCGGATACGTTCACGCCGTCGAACAGGCAGCCTTCGAAGTACAGGTCGTTGCCGTAGACGAGCGCATTGGCCGGATTGAAGGTCTCGGGCAGGTAGAACGTGGTGTTCGATACGTAGGTGCGCCCCGTGCCAGTCTGCGTGATCGCGCTGACGAGGCTCGCCGCCGCGCCGCCCCCGCTCGACCCAAGCACGCTGTCATGAATGCTGACGTCGGCGCCGTCGAGCTGCAGATACGTACCCTCCTCCGCACCAAGGCCGATCTTGCAGTGCGCGATCACAAACCGCACGCCGCCCGTCACCGTGACCATCGTGGCCGAATTGATCCCGCTCGATGCGTAGATCTGCAGCCCCGCCATAAACGTCCGAGTGGGCGCGTCAAACTCGAACACGCCGTCCGTCGTATTGTGGATGCCGATGCTCGCGTTGGGCGCTCCGAGCAGCGAGACGTTCCCTGCCACCACGATCGGCGAGGTGATCCTGTATGAGCCGCCCGGGAAGAATACGATCCCCCCGTCGTGCGCCGCCGCGGCGATGGCCGCCTCGATGGCCGCGGTGTCGTCCGTAAACCCGTCGCCGAGCGCCCCGTACGCCTGGTCGGTCACAACGAAGTACGGCGCCGCCGCAGCCTGGATGCCCCAGTCGATCGCGCCCTGGGTCGCCAGCCAGAGATCGAGCACCGCCTGCAGGTTCGTAGGTTGCTGCGCTGCGCTCGCGCCCGTCTCGTAGCTGTTGCCCGTAAACGAGCTGCTGCGGACTTCCACGGCGCTTGCCGCCATGCCGCACGTGAACTCGATTTGCAGCGCCCCGTCCGAGTCGTACACCCGGACGTCGCACACCTCGTTGACGTACACGACCGCGCGCCCGTACGCGTCGAGGATCACGCGGTCGTTGCTGTCGAGGCTCGCGCTGCCGAAAGCGTCGCCCTCGAAACTGCTGTAGAGCGTCGCGGGCGTGCTCGTGCCGCGGCGGTAGACACTGGCAGAGCCGTCGCCAGCGTTCGCGATCCCAGAGATGAGCGGGCCGATGAGCTGCATTTACCAGTCCACCCTCGAGCCGCCGGTAGCGAGCTCGACATGCACCCAGCCGGTGCTGCTTGCGTGGAGCTTCATGTCCGCTCCATTCAGCAGAGAGAGCCCCTCGATTTCCGCGCGGGTCACCGCTGCGGCGGACAGGTCGACGGCGTAGAAGTTGCTGAAGCCTTCAGCCCCGCCGTCTACCGTGGTGCTGAACATGCGAAATCCGTTGAGCCCGGCGCTGCTCTTGATGGCGCTCTCCGGCTGGTCCGTGGCGCTCACGTTGATGAACGTGCAGTTGCGGATCTCGGGGTAGTCCGAGCCGATTGCGAAGTTGAGCGCCTGCCCCGTGTCGAACTCCCCGCACTCGACATAGCAGCCGACCATGCGCATGCGGGTGCTCGCGCAGTTGATGCGCGCTGTCGCGACGGCTGAGGTTGCGGTGGCCGGGAATCGGATATTTCGCAGCTGGATGCCGTCCACCGTGAGCGTGAGCAGGTTCACCGAAGCGCCGCCGGTGCGGTACAGCTTCGCGGTGGGGATGCCCGCCGCCGACGCCGCCCCGATAATCGTAACGCGCTTGCTCACCGTGACCGCACTCGTGAGCGCTTCGGTGTGTGCGTCCGCCAGCAAGATGATGTCGTGGTCCGCGGCGTTGGTGATGGCCTGCGCGAGCGTCGCAAGGGGTCGTGCTGCGTTCAGGCCAGCCGGACTGACGGCGTCGGTGCCGGACACTGAGTCGACGTACCAGACGTTGCCCGAGACCTGCAGCGGGCTCGCCATGCCGAGACTGTCGCTGGTCGGGTAGTCGCCTAGGCCGTTCGGGAGGTAGATCGTCATCTGCGCCCACTCCAGGGCCCGCGGTGGTCCATCACGAATTGATTCTCGAGCTGCGAGCTGCTCTTACCCTTCGCGAGGTTCTTTGCCGCCTGCGCGCCCGCTTTGAGCACCGCCACGCGCTCGATGGCGACACCGCTCGACAGTGCGAGCCGTGAGGCCAGCTCGTGGAGCAGGTAGTCCATCCAGTACCGCTCGAGGTCCACGGTGGACGCCCCGGCGCTGTTGTCGAACGTCAGCTTTTGGCGCTGCAGCCGCACCGTGATGTCCGCATCCGGCACCGGCCACAAGTACAGGTACATCGGGGCGCCGCGCGACAGATAGAACTTCGCGGGCACGCCCTCTACAGCTTTGATCGTGAGCTCGAAGTATTCCGAGCGCGACAGCGGTGCCAGTTCGAACTCGCTGTTGTCGTCCTGCAGCACCGAGGCGTTGCCGCGCACGTCGATCGTGTCGAGCGGCATCTGGGTGCTCGCGTCGCCCGCGGCCACGGCGAGATCGTAATACTCCATGGAGCGCTCAAAGATGCCTTCGGCGCCGAGCGCGTCCACGATGGTTTCGAGCTGCCTGCAGGCGTAGGCGCGGCGCGCATCCCAGTGCTCACCCTCGGCCGTCTGCAGCTCGCTCATGAGCCCGGCGTACTGGTACGCGGTCAGCACGAGGGTGCTGATGTC